>Ga0187772_10001496_pt1 | contig 11128 bp, 9 predicted proteins | sample 0116_SJ02_MP15_2_FD_133137 | JGI IMG/M metagenome (GOLD analysis project Ga0187772, IMG submission 133137) | Tropical peat soil microbial communities from peatlands in Department of Meta, Colombia - 0116_SJ02_MP15_20_MG | ecosystem: Environmental > Terrestrial > Soil > Wetlands > Peat | place... | reverse complement strand
TGGATCAGCAGGAGAATATTGTGGACGTAAGGTTATAGAGATTCATAGTATCCGTCTGACAGGCCACGTCTTGTTTCCCTTGGTTAGTTGTGAAAAGATGGCGGCACTGATTCACCAAAAATTGGTTCAGGACGACGGCGTTGGACTTCTAAACAGCGGCAACGATTGTTGGCGCGTTTCCACCAAAGTCAATTAACACTTATGCAATTTGCCACCTGGCAGGGGGTTGGCCTCTCCACCCTCAGCAAATGGTTTCGCCTGGAACGTGATGCCGACCATTCCTCGCAAACACCTGCCTGCGTCCCGCGCCGATTTGATCTGGGCCCAGCTTTTGACCTCACGCCGTTGGGCCAAACGGGCCAGGAGGTCCCTGATTAACAATCGGATGGCTCGCTCACGGAGTCTTTGCGGGAGCGGCCTGCTTGCTCCAGCGCGCGGTCACCGATTTCAGGCTGGCCGAGTCTCCTCCGATCCGGACGATGAATTCCCCCGATTCCCAGTCGTATTCCAGTTTGTCATTGTAGAATTTCAAATTGTCGGGGGTGATGCGAAACGTCACCTCCCTGGTTTCGCCCGGGCGCAAGCGCACTTTTTGGAACCCACACAGGTCCTCCACGCTGCGCGTTACACTGGCCGCCGGCTGGCTAAGGTACAACTGCACCGTCTCCTCACCGGCACGCCCGCCCGCATTGGTCACGGCGACCGAAGCAAGCAGTGTCTGGTCGCCGATGAGGTTGGTCTGGCTCAGTTTTACATCCCCATAGGCAAACGTGGTATAGCTCAAGCCGTAGCCGAATGCATACAACGGGTCATTCGGCACGTCGAGGTAACGGGAAACGTACTTGTTTGCCGAATCCCCTTGGTAGGGACGCCCCGTGTTCTTGTGATTGTAATAGATGGGGATTTGGCCGACGTTGCGCGGAAACGTCGTCGTCAGTTTTCCGGAAGGATTGTAATCGCCGAACAGCACATCGGCCACGGCATTGCCGGCTTCAGTGCCGCCAAACCAGGTTTCGAGAATTGCGCCGCAATGCCCGGCCTCCCAGGTCAACGTCAACGGCCGGCCGTTCATCAGCACCAGCACCACGGGTTTCCCGGTTTCCACCAGCGCTTGGAGCAACGCCTTTTGATTTTCGGGAAGTCCAATGTCGCTGCGGCTGGCTGCCTCGCCGATCATGCCGGATGATTCGCCGAGCACCGCCACCACTACATCCGCGCGGGCCGCCACCGCCAGCGCTTCCGCCACCATTTCTTCCGGCGAACGAGAGTCCACCGGGATGCCCTCACCGAACGCCTGGAGGGTTGCCCGCAGCATCGGATCGTCTGTCAGGTTCGCGCCTTTCGCGTGCAGGATCGTCACTGCGGAACCCGCTACATTGCTGATTCCGGTTTGCACGCTGACCGCGGGTTGCCAGTCGCCGCCGCCGCCGCAGCAGCCCAACAGATTCTGCCGGTCATCTGCCAGCGGACCCACCAACGCAATGACCCCGGTTTTCTTCAAGGGCAGGAGCTGCCGGTCGTTCTTGAGCAGGACGAACGATTGTTCGGCGATTTCCCGCGCGGCTTTCCGGTTTTCGGGCGTGAGGAGTTCCCGTCGGGCCCGTTCCGCGGTGCAGCCGTGATAGGGATCGGCAAACAGCCCGAGTTTGAATTTGGCCTCGAGAATTCGCCGGCAGGCCTGATTGATCATTGACTCTGAGATTTCTCCTTGCGCGACCAGTTCCGGCAGATACTTGAGGTAGGTCTCGCTCACCATGTCCATGTCCACCCCGGCTTTCATGGCCAGTTCGGCATCCGTTCGGAAGTCGCCCATGCCGTGCTCGCTCATCTCATTGATGGCGTCGTAGTCAGTGACCACGAAGCCTTGGAACCGCCATTGCGTTCGCAGCAGGTCCGTCAGCAGCCAGCGATTGCCCGAGGACGGCACCCCGTCAATTTCGTTGAAGGAGCTCATGACGCTGCCGGCGCCGGCGTCCACCGCCGCCTGGTACGGTGGCAGGTAATACTGGCACATCTTGATGCGGCTCATATCCACCGTGTTGTAGTCGCGGCCGGCCTCCGCCGCGCCGTATAAGGCAAAATGCTTCACGCAGGCCATCACCGCGTTGCTCCGGCCAAGGTCGTCGCCCTGGTAACCACGCACCATCGCCCGCGCGATTTGCGCGCCCAGATATGGGTCTTCACCCGCGCCTTCCGCAATTCTTCCCCACCGCGGGTCCCGGGCGATGTCAACCATTGGCGAGAATGTCCAGTTGATGCCATCGGCGCTCGCTTCCGTCGCGGCAATCCGCGCGCTCCGCTCGATTAAACCCGGGTTCCAGGAGCAGGAGAGCGCAAGCGGGATGGGAAAAATCGTCTTGTGGCCATGAATAACATCGTACCCAAACAGGAGCGGGATGCCCAGGCGGCTCTCCTTTACGGCCAGCGATTGCAGCTTCCGCATCGCCTCCGGCGTATAGGTGTTCAAAACCGCTCCCACCAATCCCTGGCGAATCTTCGCTTCCGCATCCTTGCTCAACACCGGCCCGGTCACGTCGAAGCCCACGGCCAGCAGGTTCAACTGCCCGATTTTTTCCTCCGGCGTCATCCGGCTCATCAGATCGCTGACGAAGGCGTCCATTTGGGGATCGCTGACCGGCGGTTGGGCAAGCAGGCAACCCGACATCATCAACCCGATAAAACCCAGGATCAGTTTGTTTTCTTTCATTTCGAGTTTATTGTTCTGTTAGCGGACGAATTTTATCGCAATTCACCACGTGGAATCATTGTGGCAAAGGCTGGGAGCGGCGGTCAAAGATTTATTGACAATCTCGAACTCGCATGCAAATCTAAATCACCGCTGCCAGTGTAAATGTATGAAATATTTGATAAATTTGTTCGCCGGCAGTTTTCCGTCCTTTCAAAACCCACATGAGAAAACAAAATACATTTTCTTGAATTTCCCGTTGGTGGCAGTTGCGGCCAGCATGGCGCTGGCCGGCAGCCCGGCTCAAGCCCAGAACCTATTGTTGAACCAGGGTTTCGAGAGCCCGCCTTATGGTCAGGTCGTTCCAACGAACTGGACGTATTTTGCGCCACCTACGCTGGGGGCCGGTGTCAAAGATTATTGGGTGGTTAACGTAAACACGGTTGGTTGCAGTGATATGCCCCCACATTCGGGAACTTACTTCTGGAAGGAATGGGGTGCCCTTTATGCCGCTGCGCCCATAAACAATGTGGCGGGCATATCCCAAACCTTCAACAGCGCGCCGGGAAACATCTATCAGGCCAGCGGGTGGTTCTGTACCTCAACTTGTGACGCGGAGGGGCCGGATTGCACTAATTGGATTCAAGTGGAGTTCCTCGATGCGAACACAAATGTTCTCGCTCTTTTCAAGTCGCCTAATTTCTCGACCAGTGTGGGGACAGAAAACTGGTTTCAATATCAGGTGACCAGCGCTTGCGATTTAACGCAACCGGTATCCACCGGCGATCCGTATTTCACCGCTTACGCGGTGACGGGCTCGGTAAGTCAGTTGGTGGCCCCGCTTAGGACGGCAGCGGTCCGTTACCGGTATTGCTATCTTCAATCTGGCAGTGAAGGGGGGTCGGCGTTTCTCGACGATGCGGTTCTGAACCTGGTCAGTGCCCCTACGAACACCAGCGTACCACCTACCAATTTGGTAATCCTATCGGGAGATCAAAGCGTCATTTTGCATTGGGACCCGGAAACAGCGACCAACCTGGCAGGATATAACGTGTATCGTTCGCTTTCCAGTGGTGGCCCGTTCGTCGCGCAGAACAGCAGTCTGCTGACCACGCCGGGGTTCTGTGATCTCAACGTCAGCGATGGGCAGACGTATTATTACCAGGTTACGGCGGTGACCACGACGCCGCAGGAAAGCCTGCCTTCCGCCACCGTTTCAGCCGTTCCCAATCCCTTTGCCAGTGACGATGCCTTCCTGGATTACGTTCAGGAAGCCTGCTTCGATTATTTCTGGTACTTGGCCAACCCGGCCAATGGCCTTGTCCCGGACCGCACCGCAACCGGGTCGCCCTGCAGCATCGCGGCGGAGGGATTTGGGCTGACGGCCATCGGCATTGGGGTTGACCATGGCTGGATTACCCGTGCCCAAGGCGCGACGCGCGTCCTGACGGCGTTGACGACCTTCTGGCAAGGCCCGCAAGGGCCGGGAACCAATGGCGTCATGGGCTACAACGGCTGGTTCTATCACATGCTGGATATGAACACCGCCTTGCGCTCCGGCACGTCCGAACTCTCCTCGATTGATAGCTGCCTGTTCCTGGCGGGAGTCCTTTACGTCAAGCAGTACTTCAACGGCACCAACGCCACGGAAATGTCCATCCAGTCCACGGCAGACGCCATTTTCAACCGCGTGAACTGGAATTTCATGTCCCAGGGCACCGCCGGAGTTGCGATGGGCTGGCAGCCCACGACAGGCTTCAGTGGCTATGGCAACTGGATTGGCTATGACGAGGGAATGATCATTTACTGCTTTGGCCTGGGCACGGCAACGAATCCATTGCCAAGTTCCGGCTGGAGCGTGTGGACCAGTGGATATGACTGGGGCACGGAATACGGCCAAACCTATGTCACGTTTCCCCCGTTATTTGGTTACTACTTCTCCCATTGCTGGATTGACTTCCGCCATATCCAGGATGTTTACATGGACAGCCAGGGCTGCACCTACTTTGAAAACTCGCGACGGGCGGCCCTGGCCGAAATTGCCTACTGCAGCACGGCGCCATTCACAGGGTACAGCAGCACCATTTGGGGAATCACGGCATGTGACGGCCCGCCGCCCACCGGCTACACGGCCCGCGGTCTGCCGCCGGCTGGATTTGATGACGGCACCATTGCCCCCACGGCAGCCGGCGGCTCGATGTGTTTCACTCCCGAATACTCGTTGCCGACCCTGGAGGCCTTTTACAGCTCATACCGTACGAACATTTGGACCGGGAATGGCTTTCGCGACGCCTTCAACCTGGGTCTTGGATGGTGGGACACCGATGAAATTGGCATTGATCAAGGGCCGATCGTGATCATGATCGAAAACTATCGCACGCAGCGCGTGTGGCAGCTTTTCATGCAGAACGCAGAGGTTCAGCGCGGCCTGCAGCGCGCGGGCTTCGTCACGTTGCCTTACGTCCCGCTTAATCTCCAGCCCGTGCCCGCTCAGGGCGCTTTCAAGCTTTCGTGGAACGCCGCCGCAGGCTCCTCTTACCAGGTTGAATATTCGCCGGACCTGTTCACCTGGGCGGCTTCGCCTGGATTAGTGCAGGTCACCAATGCCGGAACATTCAACTGGCTGGACAGTGGTCCGCCGTCCACCGTGTCCGCCCCGGCCAGTGTGCCGGAGCGATTCTATCGCGTGTTCCAAGTAGGCCAGCCGCAGTTGTTGTTGAATGGCGGATTCGAGACTGCCGGGCCAGGCGGCATCTACACCGCCACCAATTGGACGACGTATGGTTCCTGCGAACGGGAAACATGGGCGGCCCACACCGGGTCGTACGGCATGGCGCACGAGTGGTGGTGGGGCACCAGTTCAGGTTTTTACCAGGATGTCCCGGCGACGCCGGGCGCGACCTATATTTTGAGCGCATGGTGTGTGGATGATGCGGCTTCGGTGGTAACGAGCGTCTATCAGATGATGCTTGTATATTATGACAGTTCACAAAACGTGCTTGGTTCGGACATCGAAGACATTTCTCCGCTGGTGAATAATGCGTGGCAACAGTTGAGCCTTTCGGGCAATGCAATTTCTGCCAACACCGCCACCGTGCGCGTCGTCTTTGATGCCAGCAACATGATTAGCGGAGAAACCTTGAAGATTGATGATGTAAGTCTCACGGTGGTCCCGTAACCGTCAACACGGAACCGGCGCTGGCAGTTGGTCATTACCGCGTGCTGGTTTTCGAATTACCGCGAAACCTGCTGCCCTGTCTCACCCTCGCGACAAAATGCCGGTTTATAGGCCCGCAATCGCGCCAGCCGGACCTTAACCAGAACGGCTGCACGGCATTATTTTTGCTCTTTCTCCTTTGACCGAAGCGACGTAATGATAGTCGAAGACAATCTTTTTGACGAGCCGAAGCAGTACCCTTCAACGGTCACCGTTGCGGAGATTTGCGAGCGATTCAAGGCGGCGGGTCTGCGCTGCAAAGCTGTGCGGGATGAGGATGAGGTGCGAATCGTTTTCGATGGTCACAAATCCAGTCTGGTTTTCACCGTGAATGCGGCCGGCCGCCCGCTGACCGCCACCATGCCGGGGGAGGCGGATTACGACGCAGATTTTGCCTGCATTATTTTCGAGGTTTTCGACAGCATCGGCTGGAACTTTGCTCCGGAATAAACTCGATCCGCGTGGTCCGGGGCCTGATTCGCCATGGCATAAGCTTCGGCAAGGGTAAGGCCGGAAATTGTTTAAATAAAAAAACAGGTTGGCTTTCTTCAGTTTTTCGCTTATTGCATCCGCGCATGGGTTCACTCAAAAAACGCCGCAAGGCAAAAATCAACCGGCATAAACGGCGCAAGAAGCTGCGTCTGCATCGGCACAAGAAGCGCACGTGGCAGCAATAGTCTGCCCGGCGTGTTCATTCGCCCGCTGGCGCGCCTGCGTTTTGACAGGCGCGAAGTGAATTTTTATCATTGACGCCCGGCACATTTTCCGTTGATGGAATATCGTTTCGACAAACATTACACCCGCGATGAGGCACGCGCGCTGTTGCCGCAAATCCGCCAATGGCTGGAACAGCTCAACCGGTTGCGGCAGGATCTGGAGCGGTTCGACAAACGCCTGAGCGGGTTGACCGGACAGGGAAATGATGTCGGCGGCGAAACCGTCAACCGTTGGATTCGCGCCCTCGCGGACATGCAGGCAATTCTTGCCGAGTTCCAGCGCCGCCGGATTTTTATCAAGGATTTGTCACGCGGTCTGGTGGATTTCCCGGCCATCATCGGCGACCGGGAAGCGTTTCTCTGCTGGGAACAGGAGGAGGACGACATCGAATTCTGGCACGACCTCGACACGGGTTTTGGCGGACGCGAGCGGTTGTAAAGATTCCCAAGCGGGGTCAATTCGCTGTCTGCACCCGGCCGGTGTGGCGCGGATTGGCGCGGAACATCGGCCACGAGCTGTTCGCCGGCGAAGCCGGATTGCCCGGCGGAATAACCGCGTACAAAAATCCGCCGTCGCAGGTGTAAACAATGCCGCCGCTGCCGATGACCGGTGAAGTGGAGAGATTCAGCTTCATGTCAACGTGCCACAGCTCGGAACCGTTCTCTGCAAAGGCGAATAATCTTCGCCACGGCGCGGAGAAATAGACCTCGCCGTTTGCGGTCACAGCCGGGGAGACATCCACGGGCACCGCCGAACACCAGGACCAGCGTCTCTTTCCATCGTGGTCAATGGACAGGTTCCAGGCATTCGCCGACAGATAAAGGTTCCCCTCTTCGTCGAGCACCGGCGATGATTCAGTCGCGCCGTCGGTGTGCAGGCGCCAGCGTTCCGTCCCGTCCGGATGCAACGCATAGAGGTTTCCGTCTGTCGAGGTGAAATAAATCGTCGCATCGGCGGCGACGGCGGGCGAAGAAATAATTGCGCCACCGGTCGAAAATTTCCAGCGAACCGACCCATCCGGCTTCAGCGCGTAAAGCATTTTGTCGTGCGAGCCGAAGTAAATTGTGCCATCGGTGGCGATGGCCGGCGAGGAAACGACGATGTTGCTCGTCGCCAAAACCCATTTTTGCGAGCCATCCGGCTTCAGCGCGTAAAAATTGTTGTCCCATGAACCGAAGTAAACGGTTCCATCCACGCCAATGGCCGGTGAGGAATCCACCCACGCGCCGGTCGCGAAAGTCCATTTGAGTTTGCCGGCCGGCGAGACGGCGTAAAACTTCCGGTCGCGCGAGCCGAAATAAATCGTGCCATCGTCACCAATCGCCGGCGAGGATTTCATTTCCCGGTCCGCCTTGAACTTCCATTTCACCGTGCCTTGCGGCGTGAGGGCGAACAAGACGCCTTGAAACGTTGCCTGATAAATCGTGCCGTCGGGAGCGACGGCTGCGGAAGAAGTGGCTTCCCGGTAAAATTCCTGGAAGGGCAGGGAGAATTTCCACAAATTGGTTGCTGTTTGCGCGCGGCAAAAAGTTTGCGCGCACAGGCTCAGAAGACACACCATCAGGATCGCCGGACGGACGGCGTTTGGTTTGCATGGTTGCATGACTCGGACGCAAGTAAATCTTCAAATCGGGAAAAGGCAAATTCAAAAGCCCGGAACGCCCGTTCTGCGGAATGGCCGGTGTCCCGACGACGGATGTGTGCCTGTGTCCTGATTTACAAGGTAGAGAGGGCTGGCCTCAGCCGTCCGCGGACGCCTCGGCCCGGCCGCGCCAAAGCTTCGCCGCGGCGAGCGAGGCGTCCCCACCAAATAAGGACACTGCCCGACGTGTCTGTGACTTGACCGGCCGTTGACCCGCCTTTAGCCTGAATTTATGGCGAACACCGGTGGCAAGAAGAAACGCAAAGCAATCATGCTGGGCGTGGGGCTGGATTCTGACGGGCATAAACGGCTGACCACCGGCCCGAATTTCGCGCTCGTCGGCGGCACCGAGGAAACGCACGCTGTAATGACTGAAAAAGCCGTCAAGATTAACGAAAAACTCAAGGAACGCGGCAAGCAACTCGACACTGTCAGCCACGAGGAATTTGACGACATCGCTCACGAGGTCGGTCTAAAGCCGATCAAACCGGGCAAGCCCCGTCCATGATTCGTAGCGGCGCTCTGCCGACCGCCGCTACGACAAAAACTTTTCCACAGCCACGCGGGATTTTTCGGGTGTCTCGTGCAGGATCGCCCGCCAGCCGCGCGTAGCGCCTGCGGCCACATTTTCGGGCCGGTCGTCGAGATACAAAATATCCGCGCCTCGCCGACCGGCCAGTGTTTCCAGTGCTTCATAAATTTTGGCGTCGGGCTTCAGCGCGCCGATTTCATAGGAAAAAATGTACCCGTCGAACTTTTTGAAAAACAGAAAATTTCGGCGGATGTGCTCGACGGCGAGGTCGTTGGTGTTCGAAAAAATGTAGGTCGGAACGCCGCGTTGGCGCAATCCGGCGTGCAGCTCCACCATCGGCGGAATTTCCGTGAAAATGTCCGCAAAAAATTCACCAAACTCCGCGAACGTACCGCCAAACCCGATGGCCTGTCGCGCCCGCTCGAAAAATCCCCGCCGCGTAACCAAGCCGAGTTCATATTTGACGGTGAACTCGGAACCCCCAATAAAACTGTTGACGTCGTCCAGAGACATCCTGCTGCGGGCGGCGATTTTGCGCGCGGCGATCGAGTAGTCGAAATCCACCAGTACCTTGCCCAGGTCAAAGACGACGATCTTCTCGGGTCTCATGGCTGCAAACGAGTATGATGAATGACCAAGCTCGAATGACGAAGGAATAACCAATGACTAATGGCAATTTGTCGCGTGCCCGTGCTTGTTTGGATTTCAGGATTTGGCATTCCTCATACCAGTTACGGTTTGACATTGCATCATTGCCCGGAGGTCGGGCGCGCACTCCGTGCGCGCCGTTCGGTGCGGCGGGCAGAGCACTGCCCGCCCCACCCAATGGTGCAGGTCCAAGGTGAAAATGGTATTAGTCATTCGGGTTTCGTTATTCGTCATTTCTAAGTCATTTCCCTGCGGCCTTCCAGGGCGCGGCTCAAGGTCAGTTCGTCGGCGAATTCCAATCCGCTGCCGGCCGGCAAGCCGTAGGCGATGCGGGAGATTTTCAGTCCTTTGCGCGCCAGCCGCTTGGCCAGGTAATGGCTTGTGGCATCGCCTTCCACGTCCGTACTTAGTGCGATGACAATCTCCCGGACCGCCTCCTGCTTCAGCCGTTTCTCCAACTCGCTAATGCGCAGGTCTTCGGGTTCAACTCCGTCCAGTGGCGAGATTTTTCCGCCGAGGACGTGAAACCTGCCGCGATAAGTGCGTGATTTTTCGATGCTTAAAATGTCCACTGCGCGCTCGACCACGCACACGAGCGACGCCTCACGCCGCGGGTCGGTGCAAAGGGAGCAGGGAGATTTTTCAGTCAGCGCGCCGCAGGTGGTGCAAAAGTGAATTTTTTCGCGCGCATGAACAATGGTATCAGCGAGGTGCTTGACCGCCGCCGAATCCGTTTGCACGAGATACAACGCGACCCGCTCGGCAGAACGCGGCCCGATGCCGGGCAACTTGTTCAGTTCGGCGATGAGCGAGGTGATGGAATCGGGCAACATGGTTGAATCGTTAAATTGTTAAATCGTGAATTGTCGAATGCGGTCCCATGTAACAGTTCAGCAATTCAACGAATCACACTTCACCCGAATCCGGGCAGATTCAATCCCGCCGTGACTTTGCCCATTTCGGCGTTGGAAATTTCCCTGGCCTGGCCAAGCGCCTGGTTTGCGGCGGTCACAATCATGTCTTCGAGCAACTGCGCGTCGGACGGATTGAGCGCTTGCGGGTCAATCTTGATGGACGCGATGCTGCCGTCGCACTTGGCAACGACTTTGACCGCGCCGCCACCGCTGGTGGCCTCGACAGTGCGCGCCGCGAGTTGCGCCTGCACCTGTTCCATTTGCTGCTGCATCCGCGCAGCCTGTTTCATGAGTTTGCCGATGCTCGACATGGGTTGGTTGAGAGTTGAGGGTTGAAGATAGAGCGTCAGGCGCGGACTTCGACAATCTGGCCTTTGAAAATTTCCAGCGCCTTTTGAATCAACGGGTCGTTCTTGAAATCGTTTTGGTTGAAGGCAACAGATGCCGGCCTTGCTTTTGCAGCCGAGGTGGCGGATGCAACCGGTGTGGCTTGTTGGAGTTCACGCTTTAGCGTGTCATCCGAACAAGCTGAAGCTTGAACTCCATCGCCGTCATCTTGCTTCGCAGCCACGGCAGGCCCCTCGATTTTGACAAATTTAATCTGAGCGTTCGCGTGGCCCAGTTCGGCGAGCTTGGTCTGTAGCAACGTGTGATTGCGGGCGTTGTCCACGAGACCAAGGTGGTCCTCGAATTCAGGGTCAAAGCCGATGGTCAGGATGTTTTTCTCAAACGATACGGGATTTGCATCCACGAGATAGCTGCGGGTGAACGG
>Ga0187772_10001495_pt1 | contig 11132 bp, 10 predicted proteins | sample 0116_SJ02_MP15_2_FD_133137 | JGI IMG/M metagenome (GOLD analysis project Ga0187772, IMG submission 133137) | Tropical peat soil microbial communities from peatlands in Department of Meta, Colombia - 0116_SJ02_MP15_20_MG | ecosystem: Environmental > Terrestrial > Soil > Wetlands > Peat | place... | reverse complement strand
CTCCGTTCTTGACGCTTCTTGTGCAGTCGCCGCAGAGCCACCAGACCATTCGTCTGTCCTTATAGGAAACCCAGACAGTGTAAAGCGATGTCGAGTTCCTCTTTTCGAAACGCTCCCAACAAAGCTTGCACACGACAGGGCCCAGGCTGTTCGTCTCAGGGTCGTAAGTTTCGTAGTTCCCTGGCATGTGCGCCTGTCGGACGAGGCTCACAGCGCCTCAGGCGTCAGAGGAAGTAAAGAAGCTTCCAGAGCGACATGTTTTTCCGTGATTGATTTCGAGGCGTCGGCTCTAACAGTTCCCAGTGAGTATCATGGAATACAAGTGGAAGGCGCTCTCGGTCACCGCGATAGGCGCCCTGATGGCGGCGGTGGACAGCACCGTGGTCCTGCTTGCCCTCTTCCCCATGGCCGCAGACCTGCACTCCGACTTCGTCACCATGATCTGGGTGATAATAGCCTACCTCGTCGTGAACACGGCTCTGGTACTGAGCCTTGGCAGGTTGGCCGACATGTATGGGAGAAAGCTCCTCTACAACGTTGGATTCGTCGTCTTTACGATAGGCTCAGCGCTTTGCGGCTTCGCACCGAACGGACTCTCCCTGGTGGGCTTCAGAGTGGTCCAGGGGACGGGAGCGGCCCTTCTTACGTCGAACTCATTCGCGATCCTCTCGGAGGCATTCCCCCGGAACGAGACCGGGAGGGCATTCGGCATACAAGCGGTCGTCTGGGGCCTAGGCAACGTCCTGGGAGTAGTCATCGGCGGGGTCATCATAACGTATACGATCTGGCGCTGGATTTTCCTGATTAACGTCCCTATCGGCATCGTGGGGACTCTTTGGGCCTACAGGACCCTGAGGACCGTCCTCCCCCCAAAGGGGCAGCGAGGCACCTTCGATCTTCCCGCAGCGGTCACGTTCACCGGAGGGCTGCTGTCGTTGCTCCTCGGGATAACGTGGGGACTCCTCTACTCCTGGCACAACGTCAATGCACTGACAGCTCTCACGCTTTCGCCTCTGATCTTCGCCGCATTCATCATCTGGGAAGCCAGGTTCAGCAAGGATCCGATACTCGATTTCAGCTTCTTCCGAAACAGAGTCTTCGCCTTCTCGCTCGCGGCGGCACTCCTACAGTTCCTCGCTGTCTTCAGCGTGAACTTCCTGCTCATCTTCTATCTCGAGGGGATAGAAGGGCTGTCCGCGCTCGAGTCGGCATACCTGATAATCCCGTTCGCTCTCGCCGCCGCTGCGGTGGGGCCGATAGGAGGAATACTCACGGACAGATTCGGCTTCAGGAGGATTTCGATCCTGGGGCTGGTGATTGGAGCGGCTTCCCTCTTCCTGTTCAGCCAGCTGACTGTCAATTCAACACTGCTCGAAATCGGAGTCATAGAGACTATCTCCGGTGTGGGACTGGCGCTCTTCTGGCCGGCAAACACTTCCGCCATAATGTCTTCGACCCCTCCCGCGAAGTACGGGGTCGGTTCTGGCACAATGAACACCTTCAGGAACACAGGAGGGATTCTGAGCTTCGCACTCTCCCTGACGGCGGCCACCTCGGTCATTCCGCCCGGCGTGGTCTACCAGTTGTTCATTGGAAATCTTTCTGGAAAGCTCCCCACCAACCTTGCGAACTCCTACCTTTCGGGGCAGAGCTTTGCCTTCGAAATCTCCGCCGCCCTACTCGTGGTTGCACTGGTAATCATCGCGCTGACCAAGGTCGGAGCGCGCCCGATCATTTCGGAGGAGGCCCTAGCTTCGACCCCTGCGCAGCCCCCTGCCCGAGGTAACCAAGAGGCCTAGACGGCGGCCCGTGCAAATACGTCGCTTTCCGTTCGGCTCCTCCGTCGGGGGCGACGAAACCCATTTGAGGCTGTTCAGGCAGGTTGCGTCGGTAAATGGCAAACACTGGGAACGGTCCAAACGGCTCGCAAGAAGAACAGGACGACTCGGTGCGGAGGCTGATTCGGAGATCTCACGTGTTGACAATCCTCACCTTCGTGGCGGTCGTCCTCATCTCTCCTGTCTCCTTTGTCCTGGGCCTCCCACTCGGCATCTCTCCCCACGACTGGCTGACGACATGGACTCACTATACAGTGATCTTCATCACCGTGGCGTTCTTTATCGCTCTCTTTGGGTTTGAAGGCGCACTGGCCAGCAGGCTGAAAGCAGATCGTGTTTCAAAGGCTCCTTCTAGCGCAGGGTAGAACGAAATTCAGGAGGAGTGGCAAGCTTGAGAACTCGTGAGTCCATAGGACTAATTTCCGAATTCCACAGCTGCCGATCCAAGTCCATACTCTGCCAATCGGCTCAAATTCTAGGCCGACGAAAACGAGTGGCCAAGGCGGGCCACAGTTTGTGTGTGACGATCAGGACTGTAACCGGTAGAGAGAGTTGTCCAAGTATCAGTACGATTTCGTCGTACTGACCGTAGTTCGGAAGTAGCACCAACGCCCCGACCCCATCCCAGTAGGCGTGCACGAGAATCACAGCGGCCAGGTTTCTTCCCGTGTACCAGTAACACGCGCTGAGGGAGAACGCGCCGACAAGAATCACCACGAACCCCAGCAGAGAGATTGTCCCGAACCCCTCTACTTGGAGGGCTGGGAGATGGAAGACAGAGTAGATTAGGGGGGAAAGAATGACCGCACCGACCCCCCGCCCAAGGATTTGGTTCAACTCGTTCATCAGATAAGCCCTGAAGAACAGCTCCTCAGAAAGCACTATGACCGCGAGATCAAGGACGCCTCGAAGAAACCCACCGATATCGGGATAGCAAGCGAACCCGCCACCGCCACCTATGCACAGGTTGAACGGAGTCAGTTCAATCCCGAAGTACGCCGTCATGGCCAGCGCAAGGATTCCCGCTTCGACAAGCTCGAACCAAGCGATTTTCGTCTTCGACTGTATTCGACGCCAGTATCTGCCCCTCCAGAGCAATACGGAGGAGATGAGGATTAGAGAGACCCCTACAAAGAGCGCCTGGTCTGTGGCCATGACCTGTTCAAGGGGACCTAGGTACTGCGGCGCCGAGTTCGCCAGATAGATTAGAGCGAAGGCAATTGCAAGTGCGACAACGAGCCGGGGAGCCCGCCGTAAATCCAATCAGTTCGGGGACTTCATGAGAAGTAATAAGAATGATTGATTTCGTCCGCGTCGGTTTGTCCTTTCACGCGTTCGGTGTTTTATTGTACTCGTTGGGGAACAGGTGGCAGTCGACCCAGTGGTTCTTTTCGATTTCGAGCAAGGGGGGGTCGGTGCTCTTACAGACGTCCATCACAAACGGGCACCTCGGGTGAAAGCTGCACCCTGGAGGAATATTGAGCGCACCGGTTATCTCTCCGGTGCTTACTATTCTCTGAGGCTTCGCACGCTCTTCGACTTCAGTTATCACTGGTATCGAAGACAGCAGCATCTTGGTGTAGGGGTGGAGAGGGTTCCTGAAGAACTCCTCTGTCGGCGCGATTTCTCTGACCTTGCCGAGGTACATGATCATCACCCTGTCTGCGACGTTCCGCATCAGACTAAGATTGTGCGTGATGAAGATGTACGAGAGACCGAGACGCTCTTTCAGCCTGAGGAGAACGTTGATCATCTTTGCCTGAATCGAGACATCAAGGGCGGACGTAGGCTCGTCCAGGACGAGTAACGATGGGTTCGTCCCAAGCGCCCTGGCGATCGAGACCAGTTGTTTTTCTCCTCCCCCCAATTCACCTGGATACCGCTCAGCGAATTCGAGCGGCAACTCAACCAGGGCGAGGAGTTCGTCGACACGCTGTCCGATCGAAACACCGGTCTTATTGACCTTGAGCGGAACCTCAATGGCCTGTCGCACTGTCCTCTTCGGGTTAAGCGAGGACGCGGGGTTCTGGAAGACCATCTGAATGTCCCTCTTGAGTTCCTTGCTCCTACGATTAGCGCCCCTGGAAAGATTTTGGCCTTTGTAGGTGAGCGTCCCCGATGAGGGCGGATAGATACCTATGATCATGTTACCTATGGTTGTCTTCCCTGAGCCGGACTCGCCAACGATCCCGAATACCTCGCCCTCGTGCATTTCGAAATCTACACCCTCCACCGCCTTGATCACCCCCTTGTTCGTCTGGAAGTACCTCGTCAGGTCATGGGCGGAAAGAATGGGCTCGCTCATTTCCTAGCACCATGCTCTTCATCGTACAGGTAGCATGCAGCCGCCTGCCCGTCGGACACTCTGTAGAGCGCTGGCATCGCACCATCGCAGACCGGCATCTTGTATGGGCACCTTGTCACGAACCTGCACCCATTTGGCGGTGTCAGGTAGCTCGGAACCTGACCAAGTATCCCCTCTGGAACACCGCCACCCGTCAACTTCGGAATCGAGTCGATGAGCATGCGCGTGTATGGATGATGTGGATCGTTGAATACTTGGTCTGTCGGCCCTTCTTCCACTATGGTTCCTGCGTACATGACGTAGACCCTGTCTACAAAGTTCTTCACGGTGCCGAGGGCGTGGGAGATTAGAATGATTGACAGACTCCTTTCATCGACGATCTGCTTCAGCAGTCTCATGATCTGATCTTCTATGGTGACATCGAGCGACGTCCCAGGCTCGTCGGCGACGAGGAGCTCATTTGCCGAGATCAGTGCGAATGCGATGTTGACACGCTGCTTCATTCCTCCGCTGAGCTGAAAGGGGTAGCTGTCAAGAATCCTGTCTGGTTCTGGCAGGGCCGCCTGTTTCAGGAAGCCCACCGCCCTCTCGTGAACCTGGCTTGTCGAGAGGCGCTCATCCGCAGAGATGCGGATTATATCGTACATCTGTTCCTTAATGGTGAAGACAGGGTTGAGCGCAGCAGAAGGGTCTTGGAATATCATCGACACCTTCTTCCTCCTCATTTTCGTCAGTTCACCATGCGACATTTCGAGTACGTTATCGCCCTGGTAGGTTACCTTTCCCTGGGTGATTCTTCCATTGCTTGCGAGGAGTCGGAGCATCGTTTTCACAGTGGTGGTCTTGCCGCAGGCCGACTCCCCGATGATTCCAACCTTCTCGCCCTTGCCTACCGAAATGTTCACCCCATTGAGCACCTTGAGCCAACCCTCGTACACCTTGTACTCCACCTTCAGGTCCTCCACCTGAACAAGTGACGTGCTCAAGTACACGCCCTCCTCGAACCCGCGCGATTCAAGCTCTATCTGATCTCCGATGAGAACATGTCGTTGACGCCGTCCCCTATGAGGTTGAAGCCAAGAATGACGACAACAATCGCGAGCGCAGGGAAGATAGAAATCCACCACTGAGACGGGAGGTACGCCGAACCGTCAGAGATCATCGTCCCAAGGTCCGGCGTCGGAGCCTGTGCTCCCAGTCCCACGTAACTGAGCGCCGCGCCGATAAGGATAGTCCACCCTCCGTCGAGGGACACCTTTGTCAGAATCGAACCGAGAATGTTCGGCAGAATCTCCCTGAACATGATGTGCGTCGAGGAAGCCCCAGCGAGCTGGGCCGCGTGCACGAAATCTTCGTTTCTTATCGACGAAGCCTGGCCATAGACCAGCCTTGTGTACCAGGGCCACCACGCCAGCGCGATAGCAAGGAACGCATTGATGCCTCCGGGCTTCAATATCGCTACGACAGAAAGCGCAAGGATGAGAGGGGGAACCGCAATGAAGACATCGGCGACCCTCATGATTAGCGTACTGAACCACCTGGTGATGAAGTACCCCGCGATCAGGCCAAGGACTACCCCCGGGATTACATCAATCGAAAGTACGACCACCACAAGTTCCAAAGAGTACCTGAACCCGAACATCAAGCGCGAAAGCACGTCACGACCGTATTCATCTGTCCCAAACAGGTGGGTGGCAGAAGGAGGCAAGCTGGCCTGATTGAAATTGACGTAGAGACCCGCACTCTGGGGGTACGGGGAAATCCAGGGGGCGAAGATTGCCACGAAGACAACCGCAGCTATCGCAACTAGACCAACAATTGAGAGCCTGTTTTTGCTGAACTTGTACCAGTATTTCCCATACTTCTGAGAAAAAGACGGACGTTGTCTCTTCGTCGTGTTCATTATTCACTCTTCACCTGCAGCCTGATTCTCGGGTCCAGATATCCCACGACGATATCCACCAGGATGTTTGCTATGACGAACATCACACCCGCGACCATGACAACCGCGACGATCGCATTGAGGTCCTTGCTCAACATGGCGTTCAGACCGTATCTCGAAAACCCCGGCCAGTTGAAGATCAGTTCGACCAGGAACGCATTCGCTATCTGGGCCGAGATATCAAGAGCATAAATCGTCAGCGTCGGGATTAGAGAGGGCTTCATCAGGTACTTCAGCATTATCAGTCTCTCCGGCATGCCGTGTGAGATTTCGGCGAGAGTGTAGTCCTTGCCAAGGTTCTCTACCACGCTCGAGCGCATTATCCTTGCTTCCTGCGCAATTGGTCCAAGCGCGAGGGCGAACGCAGGAAGTATAAGGTGCCAGATTGCATTGAGCATGGTGCCGAAGTTCCCCGTCAGCAACGAATCGATGGTGTAAAGACCAGTGATGGTAGGAGGGGGAGTGACTCCGAGGCTCAGCCTCCCCGTTATGGGGAACCAGAAGAGAGTGTATCCGAAAATGAGCTGCAACAAGATTGCGACGACGAAGGAGGGAACGGCTATCCCAACATAGGAGATGAGCCGGACGACATTGTCCACCGCGGTGTTCGCCCTCCTCCCAGCCAGGACCCCGAGGGGGACAGAGATGAGGATGTCTATTATCGCAGCGGTTAGGATGAGTTCAACCGTGGCGGGGAGGAACTCCTGCACGTCCAGAAGCACATTCCTCTGGGTGAAGAGGGACAGGCCCCAGTTGCCTGTGAAGATTCCCTGTAGCCAGTAACCGTACTGGACCCAGATTGGGTCGTTGAGATGCATCGCTGCCCTCAGGGCATCGACTGCCGACTGGGGAGCCTGTGGCCCGAGGGCCAGCCTCGCAGGGTCCCCCGGCAGGACCCTCGCTATAACGAAAATCAGGATGGAGAGACCAAAGAGGGAGATGACGGAGTATCCTAGCCTCTTCAGGATGAAACCCCAGGAACCCCAGGAGATTTTCAAAACACTCGCCAGTCAGACAGAACGCCCTTCCGCTTAAGGGGCGTAGTCATTCCCTTCGGTCGTAAAAAAAGGGGCATGGACCCCGCCTCCAGCTGTCTAGCTGGTTAGCGAGGCCAGTGCTTGCGGGTAGAAGGAGACGTTTCTCCAGTAGAAGTCGTACCCTAGCAGGGGTATCGGGTGCCCATTGGCTGGGTACCAGTTGACAACGCTCGGATAGTATGCTCTGACTTCTGTGACATCGAAAGCGTAGATAGTTGGGAACATATGATAGATTTGTTCCTGGGCGTTGTAGTATCCCTGGAAGCGCTGCGTTTGGTTCAGGTTGCTGATCGCACTCAAGATTAGGTTATCTAGAGTGGAGTTCTGGAGCCATTCGTTCTGCTCCCAGGTTCCATCGGCCGCAGATGTGTACCTCGACTGCAGGAGCGAACCTGCTTCGTAGTAGCTCGCGGCGTCTTCGATTGAGACAATGTTGGGTGAACTGGTCTTGTTGGCGAGGTCAGCGACTACCGTCAGCCACGGTGTTCCAACGATGTTCACTGTGATGCCTATCTGCTGCATGTCCGAGGCGAACTCGAGTGCGAGCTTCTGCTCTGCTGGGACTGCGGTCACCCAATAGTACGTGACTGGATAGCTGCTGAGAGTGCCAGCCTTGTAGTACTTTGACTGCTGAATCAACTGCTTAGCCAGCGTTAGATTCTGGGTGGACGGTGGGATGGCAGGGTCGTGGCCTGGCAGCGCAACCGGTACTGGGCCGGCTGACAGCGTGGTGCCTGGGAAGATTTGGTCGACTACGGCAGTGTAGTTGAGTGCATACGACATGGCCTCCCTGACATACAGGTCGTCTGTAGGCGCCTTCTGTGTATTGATCATAAGATACATCTCTTGTGTCGATGGGATGACAACCATCTGTGCTCCCTTGAGCGAGCTCAACGCCTGAATGTTCTGGTATGGTTGCCACATGTCGGTGATCTGGATTGCACCAGTGGTGAACAGGGCTTTCACGGTGTTGGGGTCGTCAATCCCAATGTACTGGACTGTCTTCGGCTGGTTCGTCTGCGTGCCATTCCAGTAGTTGGTGTACTCTTGGAATATCATGTTGGCTTCGAGGTTGGCGGATGTCATCGTGTAGGGGCCCGAGCCTGCGTCATGCGTCAGAAGCCAGGTCGACCCGTAATCACCGAGCGACCCGTAGGGACCTGACACGATGTGGGCCATTACCTGCGACGGGTCTAGAATGTAGAGTCGGACTAGCGCAGACAGGAACGGACCGAAGGTCTTCCCCAGGTGGAACACAACGGTGTAAGGACCAGTCGCGTTGGTGCTCACGATGTACGGCGAGAAGAGATACGAGAATCCTTGGCCCATTGTAATCATTCTGTTCATCGAGAAGACTACGGCACTGGCATTGAGCTGGTCACCGTTGTGGAAGGTGACTCCCTGTCTGAGATTGAACGTGTAGGTTAGACCGTCCGGGGACACGGTCCAAGAAGTCGCAAGGTCAGGCTGAACCGTTCCGCTGGCGGTTGGAAAGACAAGGGTGTCGTACAGGTTCACTAAAGCTGCGCAGCTCGCTTCGTCCGATCCCTTGGCGGGGTCGGCGTTGGGTACGTTAGCGAATGTCAGGCTCAGTATTTGGGAAGACGTCGTTATGTTACTGTTAATCGAACTCGAAGAGGTCACTGTCGTTGAGACCGAGGTAGTTGACGTCGTCGACGTTGTCGTCGTCGTGGTTGTCGTTGCGTAGTATATTCCGACCGCGGCTATCAGGATTACGATGATAACCACGGCTGCTATTACTCCCCTTCCTACCGCACTTCTCCTTCGTGCGATACGAGTAATCACGCTCATAAAAGAACCCGGTCGATATATACGGCTGATGCCTAATTGTTCCCTACGGAATTCGATGCAATACTAACTGCTTAGGATAACAAGAGGGGAAAAATTTCCAGATTCGGCTCAAGGCTTAATACTTCCAAAGGATGTTTCAGGCTTGAGGGATTATGTGGGAGTATGAATTGAATCTGGCCGCAAGGAAGCTAGTAGAGTACGTTTGTGGCGTAAGGAAAGGAGAAGAGGTCTTGATCTACGGAGACACATCTAACGACGAAGAGGTCCTTACGGCCACCGCTGCGGCCACTTATGCAGCCGGAGCCACGCCCACCGTTGTCATCACCGAGACACGGAAGATGAACAACATGGAACCGCCCAGGCCGTTGGCGGCTGCGATGATGGACGCAGACGTCGAAATAGAATTCACTGTCAAGGCCCTACTCTACACAAGAGCCCAAGTCAGTGCGGAGAAGAAGGAGAGAGTGTACGTTTGCCTTACGGATCTGGACAGAGGAGCATTCGTCAGGACGATAGGCTGGGTTGACTATGCGAAGATGGTAGAACTCGGAGAAAAACTCGCAGAGCTGACGACCGGAGCCAACGAACTCAGAGTCACCAGCCCATCGGGGACAGACTTCACCGGGAAGATCGGAGGCAGGAAGTGGGAAGACTTCGGAGGGACGGCGGCGACACGGAAGGTGATAATGCTGGGCGGACAGACGGGAGGGTCATGCATCGAAGAAACCATGAATGGCACCCTGGCATTCGACGGGAATATCTGGCCACCTGACGAAATAAGGAACAGAATCACTACCCCAATCAAGTTCAAGGTGGAGAATGGGGTAATCAAGGAGATAACCGGCGGAGTCGAGGCAGAGATCATGAGGAAGTATCTGAACAGCTTCAACGACCCGAACATGTACAGGATAGCCCACTGCTGCTATGGATACCACCCGCTGGCCATGCCTTCCGGTGGAATTGCAGAGGTCGAGAGAAGCTGGGGATGCTTCCAGGTTGGATGGGGTTCGCAGGGCCCACTGATTAGACCAGACCTGAAAGGGGACTATGGATGGAAGGCCGCTTCCCACGACGACGGGATAATAAACAAGGCTTCCATCTATCTGGACGGGAAGCCTATCCAGAAAGACGGGAAGTTCGTCCATCCTGACCTCCTCAAGATTATAAAAGAGTGGGGGATAGAACAGTAAACAAGACCTCGCCAGGTCCACGAATCGCGTTCCGCCTGCAAAAGGTCAGGGGACACCAAGCGGACCCCTCGGTGCGGGAATGCGCGATTATTGTTTACATATTGAGCAGCCACATCAGTTTCGGGTTGAGCTCACAGGGAAGAAGGGTCAGCCTGTACACGGTCGTCATGGTCCTGATCACGCTAATTGTAGGACTCTACATATTCTTGGAGCTTAACTTCGTCATCGGATTCTTGATTGTGGCGATCGGGGCACTCATCTATTACACAAGAAAACGACTAGAAGGAGTCGGCTAGACGAGCTTCCCCTCTTTCATCATGAGCTTCCCGTCCACCCAGACATCGGGCTTTGGTTGGATGAAGTCTTGGTGAAGGTCGGCGTGGACTCGGCCACCCATGTGAGCGTTGTCACCTACAGCAATGTGTATGGTGCCCCTGATCTTTTCAGATTCGAGAGTGTTGTCCGGTCTCGTTGCGTTCGGGTTAGTCCCAATCCCGAACTCCGCCATGTTGCGTCTCGATGTGTAGGGCTCTTCATTGGTTCCTGGCTTCAACAGATTCCTAAGCTCGTCCCCTACCTTCCCTCCTCCCAGTACTTCCGTAGCGCTCCCACCCTTGAAGACGATTGTCATGTTCTCCTCTAGGTTGGGATGCCACCCTTTCTCCACCACCAACTTCCCGTTGCCTGTTCCCTCTAGAGGCGTGGAGTAGGCTTCACCGGCGGGAAGGTTACCCCATCCCCCCTTGTCTGTGTACAATCCAGCTTCGGACATTCCCTTCCTGTCCACGAGACTGAATTTCACGTTGGTTCCTCCCTTAGTTTTGACGATTACTTCCTTCGCCGCGGTGATGATCTTGGCGAGGCTGTCAGACTCCAACTTCACCTTCGTGTAATCAGCGGCCATCGATCCTCCTTCGTAGAACATGTCGGCGATGAAGAGTGGCATGCTGGCCACCCTTGTCCCTGCTTTGCACGCATTCTCCCGAGCTTCTGTGTGCGTGAGTGAGT
>Ga0187772_10001494_pt1 | contig 11134 bp, 11 predicted proteins | sample 0116_SJ02_MP15_2_FD_133137 | JGI IMG/M metagenome (GOLD analysis project Ga0187772, IMG submission 133137) | Tropical peat soil microbial communities from peatlands in Department of Meta, Colombia - 0116_SJ02_MP15_20_MG | ecosystem: Environmental > Terrestrial > Soil > Wetlands > Peat | place... | reverse complement strand
ACTCCAAACAGCGCGAGAATGGCTGTGACCACAAATGCCGCCGCCCAGGGCAGTCCAAAGAACCGTTTCATCCGTAGCTCTCGTTCGTGCGTGGTTTTAGCGAGCGGACAAGCACCGACACACCGGCCCTGTGCGGACCCTCGCGCCCCTATTCAGGGCAGCAGTGTGTTGCGGGGAGAGCGCTTCGCCAATGGGCTTCCTCGGCCTTCCTGCGTTCAGACTTGAACGGTTTGGCCGCATGGGACTTACGAGGTGCTAGCGTTTACGCGAGGACCGGAACAGCGGCGTTCCCTCAGGGGGCAACCGGGGGCAGACGCTGCGGAGGGCGATTATGAGCAACGGAGCGAGTTCAGACGAGAACGAGCTGGCGACGAGTGGGCCGACGGTGCTGCTCGCCGACGGTCAGGTGCCGACTCGCACCGGGATCAAGCGCGCGATTGAGCCTCACGGGCTTCGGGTTGTGGCCGAGGCGTCCAACGCCGAGGAGGCCGTGAGGATGGCGGCGGCGAAGCGACCGGACATATGCGTCATCTCGGTCACGCTCGCCGGCAATGGGCTCGACGCAGCACGCCAGATCAAGCACGCGGTCCCGACGACGAAGATCGTGATGATGGCCGGTGCGGCGCGCGACGAGGACATGCTCGGAGCCCTTCGAGCGGGTGCGGACGGCTACCTTCTGCTGAGCACGCCGGCCAGCCGTCTCCCGCACGCGATCTTGGGCGTGATGCACGGTGAGGCGGCGTTGCCCCGAACGATGACGGCGCGGCTCATCCTCGAGTTCCGGGAGAGGGGCACGAGGCGTCGCCTGGTCCTGCCAAAGTCGGGTCGTGAGGTCGAGCTCACGGCGCGTGAGGCCGAGGTCCTTGATCGACTACGAAGGCGCGAGCCGACGGCTGAGATCGCCACGCGCCTGGGCATCTCGGAGGTGACCGTCCGCCGGCATACGGCCTCGGTGTTGCAGAAGCTGGGAACGCCAAATCGCCGCAGCGCGATCGAGATGCTCGAGGCCGAAGAGGAACTGGCGCCCGAGAGTTTCAACGGGCGCTGATCGGATCTATCCGACAGGCGCGCGCTCGAACACGCTCGTTCCGGGCGGTACTGAGAGCCACCCCGACCGGCCCCAGCCGTAGTCCTCGCCGAAAAGCGCGCCGGTCAGTGGGAGCTCGAGCGTCGTGCCCGCATGATTATGAATCGTGATCCCGTCGCCTTCGAGGTAGGCCAGGACTAGTGCGCGCGCCGAGGCCTGACGCCATGCCTCCAGGCGCAGCAGACAGCGGCCGATTTCGGCCAGCGTGGGTTGGACGATGGCCGTCGACGGGCGGATCAGGCTGTGGTAGAGATCGAGCACCGCATCCATCAACTCACACAGGAGGCTCGAGCCCGAGGCCTGGTGATCGGTTCGGTTCTCGATCAGGTTGCTCTGGTGGAAGAAATGCGGGCGCGGATCATTCCCAAGCACTTTGGTGAGCATCCGGCGCGCTTCGCTCGACGCGACCTCCGGCCAGGACCGGGCAGCCGAATGGCCTGTCGAGCGAAGCCGATCCAGCAACTGTTCCGGAGTCGCAACGTCGTGTGCCAGGGCGGTGGGATAGCGCGGGATCGCCAACGCGCCGCCGGTTAGGAATGGCTCTCCCGCGGGCACCTCGGGGGCATCTGCTGAGGAGCCGGCCGGGTAAGGGCGTGACGCATCACAGGCCAGGAAATGGATCTTCCGGGCAGCGAGCGCAGGCGCAAGGTTCGGGTTCTCGTTGCGCGGCGGGGCTGCGGCGAGATTGGCGAGCCCGGTGTGCTCGCCGGTGATCAGCACGTGCGGCTCGAACTCGATGCCATGCCGTGAAGCCCAGGTCAGGTTCTGCTCGATCTCCTGCTCGATCGTCGGCCGTGTCGCCTGATCCAGGTTCTGGTGCTCAAAGGTGTGATTGATCCAGCCAAAGGCGTCCTGGTCGGCCAACAGCGCCGTCAGCAGGGGATCTTCGTCGGTGCCGCGCTCCGCGACGTACCGTCGGCTCCCAGCTCCGTTGCAAGCGAGGTCGAGCCGGATCCCACGTGATCTCGACCAGCGAGCCGTTCGGGCCGCATCTTCGGGGCCCATCCGAAGCAGTCGGTCGCTGTCGGTTGCGGTCACGTGCCGCTCGGGGTCCCAGCTGTGGTTGGGGAGCAGGACATCGTCGACTTGCAGCGTGAGGTAATTGCGTTCGTACCCGAGGAAGATCCCTCGGGTCAGCCACGAAAGCAGGCCCTGACGGAGTAGCTGCCCGTGCAGCTGTCCGCTGTTGGAGTCAAACGTCTGCACCATCCGCTCGCGCCCCGCGTCGCGATGGACCCCGAGCAGGCTGGAGCCGTCCGGTCCAACCACCAGCGTCTCGAAGCACTGACCGGGATCCGGCCGCGCGAGATAGCCCCAGGTGCCGACATCGATCGGCACCGAACCCACCAAATACGGAAACACCTCGTGCCCGCGCGCCGTCAGGGACCCGGTCAGGCCGTCCAGCCTCCCGGCCCAGATGGGCGACCCGAGACCGCACCGCGGCCCGGGATACGCGTAAGCCGTTAGCTCCCGGACGCCGAGTTCACGCTGGACGCGGTCAAGGGTGGCACGCTCGTCATCGTCCAGCGCGAGATCGATCAGCCCGTCCTTGGCAAGGATCAGCGCCTGGTAGCAGACCGTCCCGGACGGGTCGATGATTCTCAGCGGGGAATCTCGGTGGGCCAGCGCGATCGCATCAAACGGTATGCCCGCCCGGGCCAGCGATACCTTCCAGGCCTCGTAGCCAGGCTCACGTCCGGTTTCGCCAAGCAGCAGGATCCGCATCTGGGTGCGTCCCTGAGCGAGGTTCCATTGACGCTGGACCACAACGGCTCGGGACATTACACAGGCTTATAGAGCCGCATTACCGGCAGAGTTCACACCATGAACGTAATTCCGGCTCATTGGGCTATTGGCGAGGTCACCGGGCGACTACACAATGTCGGATCGTGTGGGCCGGACATGATGCGCATTCAGCCGCGGGCGCGGGAGAAAGGCAGGCCGCTGATCCATTTCAGCGGAGCCACCGCCTGGAGTTGACGCGCCGGTTCGTGCAGCGCGAACAGATTGGCGTTCGCGCGCCGGCCTCCCCGCAGCCGGTTGCGCAAGACAGGGGACCGGTGGAGCCCTCCGTGGCTTACCGAAGGCGGCCCCGCGTCCTGCTGATTACCGAGGGCACGTATCCATACGTGGTCGGGGGCGTGAGCTCATGGTGTCACGCTCTTCTCAGCGGCCTACAGGGCGTCGACTGGGAAGTGCTACCGATCCTGGCGGGACGCAAGCACCAACGACCGACCGTCAAGCCGCCGGCCAACGTGAGCCTCCTGCGACCGATCGACCTGTGGTCCGAGGGACACCCTCGGCGCCGGCTGCGCAGCCAGCGCGTCACAGACCGGGGCTCGCTGCCCGCGCAGCTGTTGCGAGGCCTGATGCCATGGGAGGGCGATCTCGCCGGCCTCACGGCCGCGCTGGTTCGCTGCCGGCGCAGCCCGGAGTCGATCAGGCCCGAGTTCCGCGGCCGGGACAGCTGGGAGACGTTCGTCGCAGAACTGGAGCGACTGCTGCTGGAAAGCCACCGCGATTCTGCACCGGCGCCGATCTACGACGCGATCGAGGCCGCCAGGCTGTATCAGGCGCTGTACTGGGTGGCTCGAACGGCTGCGGTACCGACACCACCGTGTGACCTGCTTCACGTCACCGCGGCAGGCTGGGCAGGGATTCCAGCGATCATCCACAAGGCCCTCTACGGCACACCGCTGCTCCTCACCGAGCACGGCGTCTATGTTCGCGAGGCGTATCTGGCCTCAGTCCGCGAGGCTGCCGCGAGGCCAGGTCACGGGCACATCTCGCCGAGGCTCGCGCTCGGGATGACGCGTGCTGTCTACGCCGCTGCCGACATGATCGCGCCGGTGACCGACGCGAACGCCGACTGGGAGCGAGGTCTTGGCGTCAACCCGGCCAAGATTCGGGTGATTCCCAACGGGATTGAGCCACCGAAGGGGTGGACGGCTCCCCCCAACGTCCAGAAGGTGATCACGCTGGGGCGATTGGACCCGCTCAAGGACGTGCAGACGATGCTGCTCGTCGCCCGTGAGGTGACGAGCCAATTGCCCGAGGCACGCTTCGAATGTTGGGGCCCCCCAGTTCTCGGTCAGGAGATGTACGCCGAGGCGTGCATGGTCATGCACCGCCAGATGGGGCTGGGTGACCGGTTCCGCTTTATGGGCGGCACCAGGAATCCGACCGGTGCGATCCGGAGCGGCGATCTCGTGCTGATGACGAGCATCTCGGAGGCGATGCCGATGACGCTGCTCGAGGCGATGGGGCAGGCTCGCCCGATCGTTGCCACGAGCGTCGGCGGTGTCCCAGCGGTCATCCGTGGCTGCGGTCTGATCGCCCCTCCGGGTGATGTACACGAGCTGGCGACGGCGGTGATCACCCTGCTGCGCAACCCCGCGCTCGGAGCACGCCTAGGCCGGCGCGGATACGAGAGGGTGCATCGAAATTACACGCTGTCGCGCTGCCTTGGTGCCTATGACCAACTGATACACGAGCTTTCCGGCACGGTGACCGCATGAGCTCGGCGAACGGGGAGGCGCGTGAGCTGGGTGAGCTGAGCCCCGCGACCCCGTCTTCGGACGCGAGGGACGCTCATGCCGCGGCGGTGCTGGATGCTCGCCTCGGACGTGAGGCACGTGACGTACTGGAAGCGGCCGTCGTGCTCGAGGCCTGGACAGGGCGCCCTGCTCGAGGCGCCATGACCGCGGCGCGACGCCTGGTCAAGCTCGACGGTCCCAGTCCGCACGCCATCGGCGACCTCGACCCCTTCGACGACGCGAGCCACCACAGCGTCCTGGCCGAGGGGGTCGCTCTGGTGTTGCTGATCCTGTCTGTGGCCGCCTGGGCGACCCCGATTCGCAGGCAGCTCGGCCCGACGGTGCTGTCGACGGCCATTCGGGTATCGCTGCCGATCGCCGTCGCTCTCCAATGGGGACTGCGAAGCCGGTACCTGAGCCGGCCGGAAGGGCTGGAGTGCCTTGCACGCGACGGCGTGTCCGTCCTAGTGTGGTGCCTGCTCCTATTCGACCTGCCGCTACTCTTCATGCGCCCATGGGGGCCGGTCGCCGCGATGCTTGTACCGGTGTGGGTCGGAGGAACCGTCATCACGATGCGGGGATGGGGCCTGCTGTACGCAGGGGTGCTGGTGGTCGGCACGATCGCGATGGAGGTCGCCGTGGATGCCTATGTCGTGCTCGGCTCCCTCGCGGGAATCACGCTGCTGCTATGCGCGGCGGCAGTGGGATCGGTGACGGCCCGGACGGATTTGCGCGCCGGCTCCATGCGCCGGGCGGCGCTGGCAGGGTTGATCGGCGGCCTGATCGGCGCCTTGCTCGTATCGGATCCAAGCCTCGGCTGGGGCGTGCACGGCCTTCATCCGTCGATCGCCCTGCTTCCCTCCGCGATCGGTAGCTTCTGGGGCGGGTATTACCTGTGGAACTTCTACGACGCCGTTCCACGTGGCCTCCGGGGCGTGCCGCTGAGAGGAGCCAGCCGCATCGCCCTGTCAGACCCCGCGATGTCGATCTTCCTCGGCGGGATCGCCAGGCTGCTGGGTGCGACATTCGTGCTGTCTGCGATCGTGGTCGCGCTGGGGCACTGGACGCACGGCACCGACGAGTGGAGCGTGTTCGTGGCGTTTGGGCTGGTGGGCCTGCTGACGCTGCTGGTAGGTCTACTGGAGGCGTTCGCGCTTCATCGCGCGGCCCTGATCGCGACCGCCCTCGCCCTGGCGACCGAGCTACTGCTGCGCGGTTCGGTTCATATACACGTGTCCGGCGGGGCGCTCGTCGCGGGGGCGGCAGTCGGCGTTATGTTGGCTCTGCCGGTACTGCTGGTTCGGCTGGCGCGATCCGGCGGAGTGCTCGCCACGACGCTTTGGATCCAGTAGTTCAAGGCGTTGAACGCTATGTGCACGAGGTGACCCATACACCACGCCGCGCCGAACGGTCAAAGTGGTAGGACAGGTCGAAGAGCTAGGCGTGAGCTGCTCGATTGACTCCTGTTGAGAACCGGTCAGACCCGGAAGAGAACGGAATTCACATCGTGTCCAAGTCATCTGCTGGAAGCAACTCTAGGGACAGCCACCTCGTAGTTGAAATCGCGCAGGCCGATCCCGCCGGGTCCGAGCAGCCGGGGCCGCAAACGGTGGCGCGGCTCGAGACGGAGCCGTTCCAGGGGTACAAGCGCAGGCTCGAGCGCGCCCGTGGACTGATCGAGGAGCAGCAGTTCTCCAATTCCGTTGATCAGGTGGACGATCTTCGGTTGCAGGTGATGCTGCTTCAGGAGGAGAACGCCCGCCTGAAGGCGGCCCGCCACAAGCCGGCGGATCCCGGGACATTGATCGAAGAGGTCAGGACGCTCGCCGCGTCGAGTCCGGTGAACGAGTTGCTCGACGAAACCTGGAGCCTGCTTGCAGAATGCCTGGCGCTGCGCGAAGGACTCGACCGCGCGTGTATCGAAATCCAGGCCGCGATGACCTCCGTACGTGAGAGGCTCAGCACGCTCGGAGTGAAGATCGAGATCGGCGCACCGGATGAAGTCCGCACCCAGGACGAGGACAACACGTCGCTCTCAGCCTGATCTTCGACGGCGAGGCGCCGATCTCGACGAGCGTGTCAATGACGCGCTCAGCGACCTAAGCGCCTACGCGTTGCGGCTGGACATCGAATGCCATCGTCTGGATGCGCGCTTCGACGAACTGACCGACCAGGAATCCTCGGCGGCGGAACGACGGGCCCTCGTGCGCGAGCGCGCCGAGATCGCCGAGGAGATCAGTGCGTTTCGTCGAATCATCGTGGCGCTCCAGGAGCAGTTCCCTCAGAGCTAGGCCGAAGTTCCCCCACCGGGAACTTCGGGCTAGGTAGCCGATCGATCAGGGCATGAACGCTGGATGGCTCTTTGATCCCATTGACGGTCCGCCTTGCCGGAGCGTTAATCAATTGCACACACGATAACGTGCTCAGTAAGGGGCTCGTGGGATGTGCGGGATAATCGGGTATGTCGGCAGACGACCCTGCGAAGGGTTACTGCTCGAAGGGTTGAGGAAGCTCGAGTATCGAGGGTATGACTCGGCTGGGCTGGCATGGCGCGCGGGCGAGGTAGCGCGCTGTGTCAAGACAGTCGGAAACCTCGACGTGCTCGAGGCGGCGCTCGCCGTTACCAACGGAATCGATCACGGCGCCATCACCGCTGTGGAAACCATCTCGGCGGGCATCGGTCACACCCGGTGGGCCACACATGGCGGAGTGACTGAAGAAAACGCCCATCCCCACGAGGATGCCAGCGGCCGTGTGAAAATCGTACTCAATGGGATCATCGAGAATCACCTCGAGTTGCGCGATCGTCTGAGCGCCGATCTGGTCCCGTTGCGCTCCGACACCGACGCCGAGGTTGTCGCTCACCTGATCGCGCTGAACTATGCCGGTGACCTGGCCGACGCGGTGCGGCGCTCGCTTACCGAGCTCCAGGGCCATTACGCGATCGTCGCGATGTGCGATGACGAGCCTGGAGTGCTGGTGGGGGTGAGACGAGAATGCCCGCTCGTGGTTGGGCTCGGAAGCGAGGAGCAGTTCATTGCCTCGTCGATCACCGCGTTTATCGCTCACACGCGGGAGGTCGCGGTGCTGGGGGACGACGAGATCGCCGTGCTGCGACCCGGGGAGGTTCTGGTCTTCGACGTCAAGGGGCTACCTCATCGCCCGGCGTCGACCGAGGTCGAGTGGGACGAGGATCGCTGCGAGAAGGACGGGTACGAGACGTTCATGCTCAAGGAGATCCACGAGCAGGGGACCGCCGTAAGAGACACGCTTTCGCAATGGCGCGCCAACGTTGAGCGTAATGCGTGCGGCGGACTCGCTCCTGATCGCCTGCGTAGGGCGAGGCGGATCATCTTGGTCGCCTGCGGGACCTCCTACCACGCAGGTCTGGCTGCACGGAACGCGATCGAGCGATGGGCGCGAATCCCAGTCGAGGTCGAGGTGGCATCCGAGTTTCGCTATCGCGAGCCGATCGTGGAACCGGATGCGCTCGTGCTGGGCATCTCCCAGTCCGGTGAGACGGCTGACACGCTGGCTGCGATGCGGTTGGCCAGAGCACAAGGGGCGACGGTGTTGGCAGTGACGAACGCGCCGGCGAGCGCGGCCACGCGCGAGGCCGACGGGGTGCTGTTCACACGAGCCGGCCTTGAGATCGGGGTGGCTGCGACCAAGACATTCGTGGCTCAGGTGGTGCTGATGTATGAGCTTGCGATCCGCCTGGCCGGTGTCACGGGTGCACAACCGGAGACGACGCTTGCCGAACTGCAGGGGATGCTCGAGCGCCTACCCGGCCTGGTCGATCACGTCGTCGAATCCGTCGACCAGCCGGTCCGCGAAATTGCCGAGCGCCTGGCCCTGAGTTCGTTCTTCCTTTACCTCGGGCGCCTCTCGAGTCTCCCGATTGCGCTCGAGGGTGCGTTGAAGCTGAAGGAAATTTCCTACATCCCCACTGACGCCTACGCGGCGGGCGAGATGAAGCACGGGCCAATTGCCCTGCTCGGTCCCGACACGCCCGTCGTGTGCGTCGCCACGGATCGGCGCGTCCTCCCCAAGCTACTATCGAACCTCTCTGAGGTCCGGGCTCGGGGGGCCCGAGTGCTCGCGATCGCGAGCGAGGGATGCAAGGAAGTCGCGGAACACGCCGAGCAGGTGATCTATATCCCGGACACCGATCCGTTACTGCAGGTTGTACTCGGCGTGATCCCCCTGCAGCTGTTCGCATATCACATCGCCCGCGCTCGCGGGCGCAACGTCGACCAGCCGCGCAACCTTGCCAAGACAGTCACCGTCGAATAGAGCGATCGTCATACTCGGTGGTGGCCGTGGCCTCGTATCGGTGCTCCGGGCGCTGCGAGACCACGGCGGCGACCTGACCGTGGTCGTCAGCATCGCGTATGACCAGGGCCAAGACACTCATGCTCCAGCACCCCCCACTGGTCGGAGCATGGAGGATCTGCGTCGCTCGCTCGAGTCGCTCAGCTGCGAAGAGGGAGCGCTGGTACGCGCCATCAGACGACCCCTGACGATCGAACGGCTCGGAAAGCAGCCGCTGGGGAACCTGGTGATCGCTTCCGTGGCCTCGGCATTTGGGGACTATGAGGCGGCGAGCAGATGGCTCGGAGAACAGCTCGGCATCTCGGGGGCCGTACTGCCCGCCACGACTGAGCCGGTGCCGCGCGAGGTCAAGACGGTGGAGGACTCGCCCATTGCACCCGGACCCAAGTCTGGTGAAGGAGCCAAACGCGTGAGCTTCGCCTCCGATCGGATCGAGGCCCCAGCGGCCACGGTCGACGCGATCGATAAAGCGGATTGGGTGCTGCTGGCTCCGGGTTCGCTTTACCGAAGCCTCCTATCCGCTGCTGCGGTTCCCGACCTGACTGCTGCCTTGACACGCACCCGCGCGCGGGTGCTGTGGATCGCCAACCTTGAGCCTGCCTCGGGCGAGACGGCAAGCACCAGCGGCATCGATCATCTCCTTGCGCTTCGCCGACACGGGGTCAGGGCAGACGTCGTCCTCCATGACCCCTCGGCGACGCTCAAATTCGACGCATGTGCGCTGGAGGCATGGGGCGTTCAGTCCGCAACGCGAGACCTTCGCAGCAAGACCGACAGTTCGCTCCACGATCCCACCAAGCTGGGCGCGATCCTCGACGAGATGATCGCGTCGAGCGCGAAGGACGCTGTCCGCGGCTGAGGTCGCGAATCAGCCGCCGCCGCTGGCCGTTCCGGTCCCGCTCGAGGAGGCTGCCGTGGAGGCGGGTCCGGTTCCGCTAGACGGGGCTGAAGGTCCGTTCGAGGAGCCTCCGGTCCCGCTCGAGGAGGTCCCGGTTCCCCCCGTGCCACTCACGGGTGCAGGACCCGAGCTGCCACCAGAGGGCCGGCTAGGCTGCGGATTGCTCGGCGCCGGACTGGTCGGCACTACAGCGCGCGTACCCGAGGGCGAGCCGGTGCTCGCGCTGCCGCCGCCGCTCGCGACAAACGTCGGCGCGCTGCGGTAGGGAGCGGGCGCCGGCGCCACTGTGTGAGCCGGCGAGGAAGAGGCATGTCGCGGATGCAAGGTCTGCTTCGGCCGCGCGCTGTGGGCGACGCTGCGCTTGGGCGCGTGCGCAGCGGTTGTACGAACCGGGCGCAGAGCCGGGAGCACATGCGGGGGGGCCTCGCCGGCTGCCGTCACCGACGGGCGGTTCACGCTGTCGGCGATTGCCGCCGAGGTCACCGTGCGCTTCGGCGGCTTCATCGACGGCGAGTTGAACGCAAGCACGGCGACGACCGCGACTGCGGCCGGCACCAGGACGAGCGCTGCTCGGCGCGGCGTGACCCTTCGATGGTGAGCGAGACCTCGCTGCTCGCGGCTGCGCTCCGGGCGCCGACGCGTGGGGGTCTTGGCTCGCTCCACGTCGTGATCGGCTGGTGTCGCCGTCTCGCTTGCGTGTACCGGCGGTGAAAGCAGATCTGCGGTGGCCGCGGCGCTCAGCAGCATCGCGAGGTTGGCGGCAGCGTTGGGTTCGCCGCGCTCATCCGCGCGCTTGAACGCCGCCTCGGCAGCGGAGAGATCGCCGCGTTCCGCGAGCATGGCACCGAGATTGCAGGCGGCGGCCGCATGGCCGTGCTGATCGGCGAATCGGTACGCCCGTTCTGCGCCGGCGGAGTCACCGCGCTCCTCAAGGAGCACCCCGAGATTGAATGCACCGTTTGGTTCGCCGCGCTTCTGGGCACGGCGGTAGGCGGCCTCGGCGCCCTCGATGTCGCCGCGGCTCTCAAACAGCACGCCAAGGTTTACCGCCGCAGCCGGATGCCCCCGGGAGTCCGCGGTCCGGTAGGCCTGTTCGGCCGCAACCAGATCGCCGCGCTCCTCCATGAGGACGCCAAGGTTGAACCTGCTGACGGGGTCTGGGCGCTGATCCACCGCCCGAAACGCGCCCCTCGCCATTCGCCGCAAGCTCTCAGATTTGCTGAGCGATGACTTGATGAACCAATTGTAAAGCAGGCTGCCTAGATTTGGGACGTTTTT
>Ga0187772_10001493_pt1 | contig 11143 bp, 11 predicted proteins | sample 0116_SJ02_MP15_2_FD_133137 | JGI IMG/M metagenome (GOLD analysis project Ga0187772, IMG submission 133137) | Tropical peat soil microbial communities from peatlands in Department of Meta, Colombia - 0116_SJ02_MP15_20_MG | ecosystem: Environmental > Terrestrial > Soil > Wetlands > Peat | place... | reverse complement strand
GGGAGCCGCTGCATCCGAGAGGATGTCCCAACGCAATCGCCCCGCCGTTGGGATTCATCTTCTTGAGTTCGAGTTCAGGCATCTCTGACACGCATGCAAGGACCTGTGCAGCGAACGCCTCGTTCAGCTCGATTGCTCCGAACTCGTCTGCATACATGCCGAGTCTCTTCAGTAGTTTCATTGTCGAATAGACAGGGCCGATACCCATGTAGCTGGGGTGAACACCAGCGGTCGCAGAGCCGAGAATCCGGACGAGAGGCTTGACTGAGAGTTCTCTTGCTTTCGCTTCCTCCATTATGAGAAGGGCTGCCGCTCCGTCGTTGATGCCTGAGGAGTTCCCTGCCGTAACGGTTCCGTTCCTTCTAAATGCGGGCCTCAGGGTCGACAGTTTCTCCATCGAAGTGTCGGAGCGCGGTCCTTCGTCGACGGCGACGCCTTCTGGGTTGTCAGACGTCTTTACCGTCAGAATCTCATCCCGAAACTTCCCCGCTTTGGTGGCTTCCACCGCCTTCCTGTGACTCGACAGCGCGAACTCATCCTGTGACCTCCTGCTGATCTTGTACTTCTCCGCCAGGTTCTCAGCTGTCTCTCCCATAGAGATCGGCGGATACTCAGCAGGAAAGATAGGGTTGATGAACCTCCAGCCAATGGTCGAGTCCACGAGCGAGACTTCCCCGCGCCTGAAGGCCGATTCTTGCTTCAGAGCTACTAGCGGCGCCCTTGTCATGTTCTCGACGCCCCCTGCTACTAGGATTTGCCCTTCCCCTGACCAAACGACACGCGCTGCAGAGTTCACAGCTTCGAGCCCTGATCCGCAAAGCCGATTGACCGTCGCGGCTGGAACTGAGTATGGGAAACCCGCAAGAAGCGTGGCCATGCGTGCGACGTTCCTGTTGTCCTCCCCTGCCTGATTCGAGCAGCCAAAGTATACATCGTCGACAGCCGAGAGGTCGATTGGGATTCGCCGGAACAGTTCCTTCATCACGAGGGCACCGAGGTCGTCTGGCCTGACCGATTTCAGAATCCCTCCATACTTTCCAATCGGCGTTCTCACGGCCTCCACTACGACCGCCTGATGATCCATTCAGTGTGACCATCGGCGGGGAGCTTTTCTTCTTTGCTGAAGGATTGACTTTCACGTTCGGAAGCAGTCTCCGGCCTAATGATAGATGCAGCTGGTCCTGCTTGCTAATCCAGCAGCGCGTCGGGTCCTCAAAGAGGTTTTGCCTTCGGGAAGGACTACCACCAAGCAATGACGGACTCGCAGATTCCAGATGGTCTCCGTTCTATTCTGTGCTAGTTACCGTTGAACTTGGCATCCCTTTTTTCAAAGAACGCCTTCACTCCCTCTGCGTGATCAGCCGTTCGCCCTGCAACATCTTGTAGGTACGTCTCGTATTCCAGGGCTGAGTCCATGTCGACAACTATTGCCCTGTTAAGCGCGCGCTTTGTCAACCCTAGCGCACGAGTTGGCCCTTTCGCCAGCCGCTCAGAGATCTTCGTCACTTCCTCCCTGAGCCTGTCGTCTGGAAACACCCAGTTGACCAGTCCCAAGTTCAATGCCATGGTCATGTCGACAGGTTCACCTAGAAGCCCTATCTCCATCGCTTTGGCCAGGCCGACAATCCGAGTCAGCCAGAAACTCGTCCCCGAGTCTGGTGCAAGTCCGACCTTGATGAACGCCTCGTGAAACGTCGCCTTGTCGGAGGCGGCCCTGAGGTCACACGCGAGCGCAAGTCCCAGCCCCGCACCCGCCGTGACACCATTTATGCTTGCAACGACCGGCTTTTCCATTCTCCTTATCCGCTGCACTATGGGGTTGTATTTTCGCTTCAATACCTCTCCGAGGAGGACGGGCTTGCCCCCTTCGTAAGCCCCCTTGTTCGCGTTGAGGTCCTCTCCCACTGAGAAGGCTCTCCCCTCGCCTGTCACCACTACGCACCGGACCTCGGAGCTCTTCTCCGCTTCTTTCAGCGACTCGAGCATATCGTCCCCCATCTGGCCATCGAAAGCATTCAGCTTCTCTGGCCTGTTCAGCGTGATCCACATCACACCGTTCTTAACCTCTGTCTTCACTGTATTGAGATCCATTGTTCTCCGTCACTTCCCCTTGAACTCGGGCTTCCGCTTCTCCATGAACGCCTTCATTCCTTCGTCTTTGTCCTCGGAAGCGAACAGCAGGTAAAAAAGTTCACGCTCAAAATCGAGGCCATTTGAGAGTCCCATTTCAAGGGCCTTGTTGACAGCCATCTTGGCCTGCCTGATTGCAACTGGCGATTTCGAACCAATTTCTTCCGCTATCTTCAGAGCTTCTGAGAGATACGCCTCTCTTGGAACCACCTTGCTTACCAGTCCCAAGGTCTTCGCTTCATCTGCCGCAATTCTCCTTCCAGTCAGTATCATTTCCATCGCCTTGTACTTTCCAATTGCCCTGGTGAGCCGCTGTGTACCTCCTCCACCAGGCATAACGCCGATGTCGATTTCGGGCTGCCCGAGTTGCGTGGTCTCCGATGCGACGAGCACATCACAGCTCATTGCCAGCTCCAGCCCCCCACCGAGAACGAATCCGCTGAGCGCCCCCACTATCGGCTTCGGGAATCTTCCTACTCTGTCCCACAGGGGAAAGAAATGCCCTGTCATCGCCATCTGAACTGCTGTCATCCCTGCCATCTCCTTGATGTCCGCCCCTGCCGAGAAAGCCCTCTCGCTACCAGCAATGACTACACACCTGATGGTGTTGTCTCTATCGAAATCATCCAATGCGGCGATCAGCTCCTTAACCATCTGTGAGTTCAGAGCGTTCATTGCTTCAGGTCTGTTGAGCTTAATGGTCCCCGTCCATCCCTGTCTTGTGGTGATTATCGTGCCATATTCCATAAGGCACGCCTTCTCAATGAGCGTAAAAAAGCCTCGCTCAGTCCTACAGCCGACGTTCTGCTTCAGAATCTTCCCATAACGCCATCGTGGTCAGCAAAAGAACCCACTGAGTTCCAATACATCCTGCACGGTTGGGCTCAGTCAGCTATAAAACTGGATTCACTGAACCCGATTCATGGGCGCGTGGCACGAGCAGAAGCTCAGGGTCCGCTTCGAGGAGACCGACAACATGGGGGTCGTATACTACGCGAAATTCTTCGTGTGGATGGAGGTTGGGAGAGTGAACCTCCTCCGTGATCTCGGGTTGACCCCAGGGAACTGGGGAAAAATGGGGTTCCACATTCCTGTCGTCCAAGCACACGCTGACTACAAAGCATCTGCTCGGTTTGACGACGAAATACTCGTGAAGACAAGGATAGGTAGGGTGGGGAGTCGAAGCCTGATGTTTGAGAATGAAATCCTAAAGCTTCCGGAGGCTATACTGCTTTGCACGGGGCACACCGTCCACGCGTTTGTTGGACATGAAGGGAAGTCGATTTCCTTTCCGGCTTCCGTCAGAGAAAAACTAGAGGGCGACAGGGCGCCCTCCGCTCATCTTCTCTGATCGGACTTGGTTGCTCCTGGGGAGTCCCACGAGTAGAACCCTTTGCCAGTCTTCCTGCCCAGACGGCCTGCTCTAACCATCTCTCTGAGGAGCGGAGAAGGCCGGTACTTGGAGTCCTGGAGTTCCTGCATGAACACCTGTGTTATGTTGAATGTCGTATCCAACCCAACATAATCTAGGAGCTGCATAGGCCCCATCGGCCAGTTCAGGCCTAGTTTCACGGCCTTGTCTATGTCCTCCGGGTCGGCAACCCCCTCTTGAACGAGGAAAACCGCCTCGTTCAACGCAGGGACCAGAATTCTGTTCACGATGAACCCTGGCGAGTCTTTCTTGCAGAGAACCGTGTCCTTTCCCATCTTGGCAGAGACATGCTTGACCAACTCAACGGTTTCCTCAGAGGTCTTGTTCCCCTTGATTATCTCTACCAGGCTCATCAGCTGTGGCGGATTAAAGAAGTGCATCCCGCAAACCCTTTCTGGATGCTTCATGGTTGACGCGAGAAGTGTGATGCTTATCGAAGAAGTGTTCGAGGCGACGGTAGTGTCGTCAGCGGCTAACTCGGAGACTCGCCGATACAGGTCAAGTTTGAGCTTGGGGTCTTCCGTTGCCGCCTCAATTACCAGTTGGCTTCCCTTGAGGGCTTCGGCAAGGTCAGTCGTCGGGTGAATCCTCGCCATCGTCGCCTTCCCCTCGCTGTCCGAAAGCTTCCCCTTCTCCACGAACTTAGAAACGCTGTCCTTGAGCATCTTCATTCCTTTGTCGACTAGCTCTTCATTGATGTCGAGTATCGACACTTGATAACAGCCGACTTGCGAGGCGACCTGGGCAATTCCATGTCCCATCAATCCGGCACCGAGCACCGCGATCTTCGTAACACCATTCTCCATAAGGCCGCTCCCCCGCCGTGCTAGTTTTAACCCTTGGCGGCCGTTCTCTGGAAAAGGATCAGTGACGACCATCTGACGAACCCAGAACGCCTGAGAATGCCAATCATCCTTGACCCTTGGGGCATGTAGACAAGCCGCAGGCTCGTACGGCCTTTTACTTTCAATCCGAAAACATGACTCACCAGCTTGAGGGGTCCATCATCATTCCCGGCAAGGAAACAGACCTGCCTCCAGCCTATCCCTTCCTCCCTCCCGACCTTGGCGATGGCGACAGACTCGTCCTTGATCCAAACTGACTGGTCTCTGATCAGACCCTTGACCATTGAGCTGTCGAGTGACTTCGCCGCAAAGGAGTCCCAAAAGACACCAGATCCGAGCTTGAATTCCCTCGATTTCTTGACCAACCTCATGACTCTCTCCAGATCATCAGGAGCTGCCAAGGAGACCCCCTTCTCAGGGACAAACCTTGCGCCCTTCCCGGGAACGTAGACGCTAATCCTTGACGCTTCTTTGAAGCGCATGCGGGCGATTTGCCTGTGCGCCGACCTGTTCCGTGATCCACTCACAAGACGGAAGACTCGTATCCCTTGGTTCCTGGCGACGCGCATGGTTCTCATACCGAGTTTTGATGCCAGGCCCATCCCCCTGAAGTTGGGATGTACGCGAGCTCCTTCGAACCATGCCGAACCGTCTTCGAGAAACCTGACCCGGTTCATGCCCACAGGGACACCACCGACTTCGACCACGAACATCCTTCCATTTCTGTCCTTCAACCAGTCGTCCCAAACCCTAGGGATGTAGTCGTGGCCTCCCCACACATTTTTGATGAAGCTCATGAGAGGTTTCTTATCATTCGCCCTCGCCGCTCTGACCCTAACCTTCACGCTGGATGACGTAGGGTTTGGTCGTAATAATACTTCGTAGGGCTTTGGGAGGTGTCGTCCGGATAGGTAGCGCGAATGAGAACTGGGTGGACCAGAGATCGATGCTTGGCCCCTCGACACTCTCGCGGGGGACAGAAGGGACTTGCGCCGTCTCCAATCCGGGGAGCAATGCATGCTTGATTCGTGTACAGTTCAGAGCTTATGAATAGGGTCGGGCGGTCCGGTGATGATGGATGGGCCGGGGTGGCAGAGTGGTTAATGCGCGGGCCTTGAGTCATTGTTCGATAGAAAGCCCGTGACCTTCGGGTCTCGTGGGTTCGAATCCTACCCCCGGCGCCACACTGCTTTCCGTCTAGAACCTCGCCAGTGCATGGATTTGATCAGACTTTTCAGCCAGAGAACCCCCATCGCCTCCAAGGAAGTGTCTATTCCCCTCTTGCCATCGGATTCCACGGGTTTCAGTGCAGCCTCGACCTTGGGGCCAAGGCTCCCGGATGGAAACAGTTCGGGTCTGACTGATAAAAGGACCTCAGCGCTCGTATCCGTCTCTTCAAAAACGAGGGCTGTTAGTCTATTAAGAGGGTGACGTGTGCTTGTTCATACGAACTCCATGAAGACTATCAAGGAACTCGCCGCGGCTTACAGGAACAAATCAGCCTCTCCGATCTCTGTTCTGGACGAAATGCTCCATCGGATTGACGAACTGAATCCAATCATCAATTGCTACATAAGCGTCCTCAGGGATTCTGCTCGTTCCGATGCAGAACAGTCCGAAGCAAGATTCAACAAAGGTGTCCCCTTGGGACCCCTAGATGGCGTCCCGATCGCCGTAAAAGACATCTTCTATATCCGCGGCGTGAGATGCACGGCGGGCTCGAAGATTCTGGCGGACAACATTGCGCCATACGACGCGAGCGCGGTCCACAGGCTCAAGGCCGCTGGCGCTGTCATTTTGGGTACAACCAACCTCCATGAATTCGCTGCTGGGGTCACAAACGACAACCCGCACTTCGGTCCTTGCCATAACCCCTGGGACAGGACCAGAGTGTCTGGGGGGTCTAGTGGAGGATCCGCCGCAGCAGTCGCTGGAGGCATGGCGGCCGGGGCTCTCGGTACAGACACAGCAGGGTCCGTTAGAATACCCGGCGCGCTGTGCGGAGTAGTTGGCCTTAAACCGACATACGGCCGGATAAGCAGGCTCGGGGTCATCCCACTTGCGTCCTCGTTTGACACGGTAGGAACACTCACCTCATGCGCTTGGGACGCGGCCGCGATTCTTCAGGCTACTGCTGGGCATTCTAAGGAGGACTTGACGGCATCGGCTACCGACGTTCCTGACTACACCACGGAGATTAGGGCTTCGTTCGAAGGTGCAAGGGTCGGAGTCCCCAAAATCTACTTCCACGACCCCATCGACCCCTCTGTGGAGGGAGTCTTCCAGAGTTTCATACGAAAGATGGAATCTGCCGGCTGCAAGGTTCGTGAAGCTGACTTCGACGGCATCTCCGAGGTCTACGCTTGTTGGCTGCCAATTAGACGCGCTGAAGCTACGGCATTCCATCTACGCTGGCTAGAGAATTGCCCAAGTCTTTACGGCGAAGACGTCCGCAAGAGTCTGGAACTCGGGCGGCAAGTGACGGCGGTTGAGTTCGTCAATGCGCAGAACTCGAGGCCGCTACTGATGGAGAGGTTTGCTTCGTCCATGAAAGACTTCGACGCGATGGCTGTACCAACGACACCGATTACCGCACCGCTTCTAGGCCAGACTTCAGCCGAGGTAGGAGGCAGCAAACTGGAGGTGTATGCCGCTCTGAACAGGCTCACACTCGCGTTCAACGTCGTAGGTTTTCCTGCTCTCACGATTCCCGCCGGATTCTCCGGTGGGTTACCAGTGGGGGTTCAGCTCATCTCAAGGCCCTTCGAAGAATCCATACTGCTGAGACTGGCTTGTTGGTTGGAAGAGAGGAATGGTCCCAATCCCGCGGCACCCCTGTCGGCCTGAAGTGAACCTTTGCGAGGCATTAATAATCGGTCAGCTCGAGAGGAGGTGGGAGGACTAGTTCGATCGTGAGGTTAGGCTGGGGGATAGGGACGATAGTCGCGATACTTGTTTCCGCCGCTGTCTATTCGTTCGGCCTTGTAGACGTGAAGGACACCGTATCACTTGTGCTACTCCTTGAAGGGTTGTGGACGATAGTCTGCGCAGTCGTTGTGGTTGACAGAAAGGATGGGTGGTACTACGCGGGATGGGGCGTCGTCCTCGCCTTCCTGTCTTCGTTTGCGTTTCTCCCCGCTGGATACACCATTGGGCTGGTCCTTATTTCGATAGTTATGCTGATCTTGCTTTATGTGTACATGGGTGGGCGCAGTAAGATCCTTGCTGCAACGAAGGTCACCCCTGCATCGGCTGGCGAATCTCCGGCAGCCACCTGACAGGAACATTCAGAGGCTTCTGAGAGTTACATTCCTACACTTTATTCCAGAAGTAGTGCGAGTGGAAGTGCAGCCTCGCGACAGCCATGAAAATGTGCTAGACCGTCAGTTCGAAGTTAGAAAGCACCGGCTCACCGAGCCTTATCGTCCATTTCGTTCTCCCCGGAAACTCCTTCCCTTCGTAGGGGGACCACCCGCACTTACTGCGAATAGAGGTCTCCTTCACAACCTCCGGCGAGCTCATATCAACTATTGAAAGGTCCGCCCTCATGCCGGTCGCTATCCGCCCCCTGTCTTCGAGGCCTAAGAATGATGCTGGGTTCGAGGATGCGACTCGCGCAATCACGGAAGGGTCGATCCCAACTTCTTTCACCAGCCATGATACGACGTGCCCAAAGTCGTCAAGCCCCGGGACTCCGCTGAGGCCTTCCTTGAGTTTCTCCTCGCGGAGGTGAGGTGCGTGGTCAGTCACCAAAAATGTCACTGTTCCGTCACCTAGTCCCTTCACCAGCGCCGCCCTGTCACTCTCCTGTCTGAGCGGGGGGTTCATTCTGAGGAGCCTGTTCTGCAGCATCGCGCTGCGCTCGAAGTACAGGTGATGAAGAGCCGCTTCGCAATCCATTCTGAGACCTTGTGCCCTCGCCGTGCGGACGATTGCTAGAGTTCCTTCAGCCGAGGCATGGCAGACGTTCGCTCTCAAAGCCGTGTAACCTCCGAGTGCAGCCTGAACTCTCGTTACCGACTTCACTTCCGCTGTCGGCGGCCTGAGGTCGCTGTACGCATCTGGCCTCAATCCGTCATTCAGAGTTCGAGCCCGTTCGTCTATGATTCCCTGGTCTTCGCAATGAAGGCTGACGACTTTCTTCGCCGTCTTCGCAATCAGGCTGAAAGCCGTTTCCAGTAGATCGGTTGGGAAGGTCAGATTTCCAGTGGTCTTTGCAAGGTAAAACTTGTATCCAGCAACGAGGCTTGCGACCTTCTCTATCTCCCGCAGGTCATCTTTGGAAACCCCGGCGTAGAGTTTGACATCAACCTTGGCCTTCTTTGCGACGAGTTCCAGCTTTTCGCGGATTGCCTTGATACCCACTGTTGGAGTGGGGTTGTTCGGCATGTCTGCCACCGTGGTTACTCCGCCATGTATGGCTGCCTCGCTCCCCGTTCTGAAATCCTCCTTCCTCTCCCACCCGGGCTCGCGCATGTGGACGTGAATGTCGATGAAGCCCGGAAAGATCAGCGCTCTCTCTTCCTCGATTCTTCTTGCCCCAACTAAACCCTGCTTCTTCAATTCCGCGACTCTTCCTCCGCTAATGCCGACTTCCATCTGAGTTATTCCGGAGAGGCCCACGACCTTTCCTACGACCACTAGGTCGTGCTCCAATCGCGCTACGACCTTACATGGTCAGGGACATTGTCGAACTCAAGCAGTGAGTCACAGTACGCACACTGCAGCATCCGGTCGCGTTTCAACGTCATGAACTTCGAGACGACCGGTTCCCTTTCCGCATTGGTTATGCACTGAACCTCGGCGCACCTAATCCTTCCCTCGATTGTGTCGGGTACCTTCGGGTGGTACTTGGAGACCTTCCAGTCATTGACATAGTTGACGGTAATGGTCGGGAAGACCAGTGATAGAATATCTGCATCCTTCTCGTCGACCTGCCACCTATCGATCTTCACGATATCCTTCCTCCCGCGGCTCTTGCTGCTGACGTTCTGGAGGATCGCCACGGAGATGTCTGCCTGCAACTTGGCCAGCCGATCGAGCCTGAGGACTCGTGCCACCGTCTCTGCCTTCCAGTCGGGAATGTGATCTATGACTGTCCCCTCCTCTATCTTCCGGACAAGCATCCTCTCCTCAGTGTGCCCCTCCTCCATCTAGCTTCCGCCACCTCCGAGTACTAGATTCAACAGAACCATTCTAAGAGGAAGGCCTGCGGCAGCCTGAACAAAGTAGTCCGCGTAGTTAGTGGCATCCAACTCTGCGGCTAGCTCGTCCACTCTGGGAAGCGGATGCAAGACTCTGAGAGTTGGCTTCGCCTCTTTCAACGCAGCGAGGTTTACCTGGTAGAGTCCCTTCACCTTCTCGAACTCTGTCGGGTCAGGGATTCTTTCTTTTTGAATGCGAGTGACGTACAACACGTCGAGGTTTCCTACGACGTTTCTTAAGTCCCTCTCGGACTTCGACACAATCCCCCGCTGTTTCAGAAAGTGCTGGACTTCGGGCCGCATTTGGAGAGCGTCTGGGGCGATGAACGTCATCTCGACCTCATAATTGGATAGACTGTAGGCGAGGGATGAGGCCGTCCTACCGTACTTCAGGTCCCCCAGAATTCCTACTTTCAGCCCGTCCAACCTACCGAAGGCTTTTCTTATGGCGAAGAGATCAATCATCGCTTGGGTGGGGTGCTCTCGGCTTCCATCGCCAGCATTGATCACCGGTCTGTCGGTCGTCTCTGCGGCGAACGTGGCTGCCCCTGGTTTCGGGTGCCGAATCACGAAGCAGTCTGCACCGTAGCCCTCGAACATTCGAATCGTATCATGAAGCGTTTCTCCCTTCGAGACTGACGAACCCGCTGGGCTTGCGAAACCTGTCACCTGCATTCCTAAAGTCGATGCGGCAATTTGGAAGCTCGAGTGAGTTCTTGTCGAAGGTTCAAAGAAGAGCAGGGCGGCGAGACGCCCCTTTAGCGCTCCATCAAGGCTGTGCGAGCTCTTTTCCAGGTCCTCCACTTTTTGGAATAAATGCTCGAGCTGGTCTCGTTTGAAATCCCGTATGCTGACAATGTCTCTCCCCAGGAAGTCGCTGTCCTTCCCCATCTGGGGCAACCGCCTGTCAAGGGAGTCTATTGACCTTTCGTGTCGGCAGTGGGAGTCCATCCTTCTGGCTCGGATTAAGTTTGGTGGGAGCCCAACACTTGGTCTGATGCTAATGCTGATTCAGGACGCAGGAAAACCTATTTCGTGGGGAGCGCATATACATACTTCAGCGCGGCGGCCCCGGATGTATTCTTGATGTTATGAGCCGTGTGTGCAGGAACGACAACAACACAAGGCGCCTCGATTTTCTGCGCACGTCCTTCAGTGAATACCTCCCCATTCCCTTCCACTACCACAATTAGCTCCTCCTCGCCTTCGGTCGAGTGCTCCCCTACCTCCCTGCCCGGTCCCAGCACGACATAGCCCGCATGGACCTGTGCGCTTTCAGAGCGAGAGACAACCGTTTCGGATTTCTCAAGGCGTTTGATGAAGAGGCTCATGTCCGAGGCGCCACCCTACGAGGTAATAACGTGTTGAGAAGACGGCCGTCAACCAAGGACTAATGGGGAGACGAATCCGCGGCTTGAAGCGGCTTGAAGCGGAGATTCACTATGGCGGAGATTCACTATGGCGGCACCTGCGTAAAGATTCGGCGCGTTGGAAAGAAATGTCGAACTTGCGGGGGCGTTCATGATAACCAG
>Ga0187772_10001492_pt1 | contig 11144 bp, 9 predicted proteins | sample 0116_SJ02_MP15_2_FD_133137 | JGI IMG/M metagenome (GOLD analysis project Ga0187772, IMG submission 133137) | Tropical peat soil microbial communities from peatlands in Department of Meta, Colombia - 0116_SJ02_MP15_20_MG | ecosystem: Environmental > Terrestrial > Soil > Wetlands > Peat | place... | reverse complement strand
CGACACGGTCGAGATCACGTCGATCCAGTCCTGTGTCCTGTTTCCATCGCCAACGTAGAGTATTCGATTCCACGGGTCATAGACACCCATGTACGGTGAGCCACCCGTGCCAATGACCGCCGCGATCGAGTTCGTGGTGCCGTTGATGACTGTCACGTTCCCCGGCAGTCCGGTCTCCAGGGCATATACCGCAGAGTTGGCTGGATCGGCAATCAGCGAGTAGGTCGCGAGGGAAAGGGTTGCCTTCAGCCCGAAGGGTTGGGGCGAGATGACGCTCACTGTTCCGGGCAGCAGGTTCGAAACGAACGCCTCATCCGAGTGGCTGCTGAACACAAATCCTTCCGGATTCGTTCCGACAGCGACTTGACCAACGGGTGCGTTGGTCGACGTTGAAAACGCCGTGACGGTCCCATTCCCGGGACAGGGAGCTTCGCACGTATTGCTGCCCCAGTAGGGATTGCTCAATACGAGGATGAGCCCGTCCGTCGAGTCATCCAAGAGGTTAGTCGGATACTCGGCACCAATCCCTACCGGTATCGTAACGACTTGATTGTGGCTGGACGTCGAGATGACCGTGATGTTGTTGGTGTAGTAGTTCGCGATGTAGGCCCGGCCTGCGGCTGGGTCGATCGCCATTGCGTACGAAGAAGTGCCGACCAGCACCGGCGGACTCACGTTCTGGAGGCTGGCTGCATCTGAGATGTCCGGCACACGACCGACCGGTTCTGTGGTTCGAGTCGACGCGACAGATCGCGGATGAGCCGCTATCGTTGAGCTGACCGACGACAATGAAACGACACAGACCAGCGCAAGGACGATGATTGGGTATGGTCCTGCCCTTCGAGGGGCGGACATGCTGTTGCAATACCCTTGACTCACTTAACCATGAGCGCAGGAAGAGCCGCGCGGAACTCGAAGGTATCTCTATCCGCCCGAAAGTCCCGGACCTTGTTTCAACGCAATGAACGAAAGTGTGGGTCGCACTGCGTCGAATCCCGGAGATGGCGACGGGGCGACAGTTGTGATGGTATGGGCTCCCGCCCTCGCAACCGATGTTGATCCGCGGGCCATCCCGGTCGCCACCACACTCAGGAGCTCACTCCGAGAGATGTTGATTCACGGCTCAACGAATTGTGGTCGATGGAACTCTCAAAGTCCGAACGCGAAATGAAGGGCGATGCTGGCGACCGCGAGTGCGGCAATCGCGAAGGTGAGCGCTTGGATTCCCCTGAACTGCCACTTGAACGAAGAGAACTCGAGGTACCAAGCGGGAAAACGCAAATCGGCCTTCCAGTTCTTGCCGCGACGCTTCTCCCAGTACCGAGCGGCATCGTCGTATCGAAGTGAAAACCCGACCTGGTTCGAACCCAATTCCTCCAACCGCTCACACTCCATTGCAGCCGTATCTGCGAGGAATTTCATGTGAGCTACCACAGGAAGGAATGAAAGCAGAATCAGAAACCCGAAGCTGAGAACGACCGCGCGGTAGACCCAACTCCCAGCAAGGTAGCCGAATGCAATCAGGAACAGAACTGTTGTGGCTGAGACGACGACTGGGACTGTTTCGTTTACCAACCGATCGTAATGCAGCCAAGCGGCTGTCGCTCTCTGATGGCGCTCGATGAGGGAAACTATGCCGGGTGATTGCCCCTGGGTAGCGCCACTCCCAGGCGGTGGTTGCACAGGATTTGGGGGTGACACCCTTGGGGCGCTCACTCCCGGAACAATCCCACTTTGCCCCGTCGTAGAGGCCACGACCGAGGTAGCGGCCTCCGCTACTTGAAACTACAGAGGAGAAACGTGTCGCCCTCTGTCCGCTCCCGAATCATGACTGGCATCTGACCCCCGATTCACCGTCATCTACGCTCATTCAAGTCTTGCTCACCAGCCTTCGGGATCACAGTTCACGGTTCGTCGGCGGGAGAGAGCCCAACAACTCAAACATCCTCGACTCGTTGTGTCCCCCGACTTCGTCCACCGCGAGCTGCTGCTGCCTTCGCCCACGAAGGACCCACCGGAGATTGGACCGTTCACCTGGACCTCGGGCAACCCGTACTGCCTCGAGATCCATAGGGACAAGGACGGGCACGTCCGCTACGCCCTAGGGTCGGACAGCTCGCTCGCTCTCGACGGCCTGATCTCGTATCTCGAGAGTAGCCGGACCCGGCTCTCGGGCGGAGACTCGGTCGACTGTCTGGCCGGGTCACTGATCCCCGAGGGTCTCTACCTTCGGGCTATCCCGGTCCTGCGGCACCACCACCTGCCCATCGTGATCCGGCGGCAGTTCGACCACGCGGACCTCCTTCTTCGCGTCCTGGGGTCGCCCGCGCTTCGCGACCACACCGTCACCCTCCAGCTCCTGTTCTACAACACCGGAGGCTGGGAGGGGTCGTTCTTCACTCCGCTCTTCGAGGGGGTCGCCGCGAAGGAGAGCAACGCGACCCGGGCCCTGATGCGGGCGCGGCAGGCCGAGAGCGTCTTCCGTGTCGAGCTCCGCGCGCACGTCACCGGACCCTTCCCCGACAGTGCCGCGGCAGCCCTCGGGACCTGGCTGCGATCCTGGACCACCGTGGGCGGGGCCGAATGGCGGCTGTGGAACGAAGTACCACCGAAGAAGGAGCCCGAGTTCCATCAGGCGATGCTGGACCACTGCATGCACTGCTTTCGGTCGAAACCGGGGCGACGGGACGTCTCGGGGACCGAGCTCGCGCACCTGCTGAGCATCCCATGGGCGGCCCAGCACCCGGAATGCTCCTACTCGGGAGCCCCGCGCGGTCGCCCGGGTCCCGAACTGCTTGTATCGACTATCCACCCGCGGGGTTCCCTCGCGGACCCGCGGTTGATCGCGGGGCTTCGAGGGAACCATCCCATTGCACTCCCCCGGGGCTGGCATCATGCGGTGGTCTTGGGACGAACCCAGTCGGGGAAGTCCACCGCGGCAATGGCGCTCGCCCTCCAGGTGCTCCGGAAGCAGCCCGACTCGACCGTGGTCGTGGTCGAACCCACGGGAACTCTCGTCGATGGGGTCGTTTCGCGGCTCCCAGGGGAGGTCGCCTCCGAGACGGTCGAGATCGACCCGGCGAACCCCTTGTTCGAGCGAGATGGGAGGAGCATGGTCTCGGTGCCTCTGGGACTTCTTCAGGCCCCGCGGGAGTCGGCACCACTCGAACGGTGGTCCGAGGCGCTGGCAGGAGACCTCCTCGCGGCCATCCGGAGCGCCTGGGGCGAGGAGAGCATCGGGGGCAGGGCCGAGCTGGTCCTGCGGGCCCTCGTTCAGGGCCTTGCGCGGACTCCGGGCTCGAACCTGGTCGACGCTTACCAGGTCCTGACCGACAAGAAGGCGCTCCAGCGGTTCGTTAAGACCGCCCCACCGGGGCCGCTCCGCGACTTCCTGGAACACCACCTGCCGCGGCTCGACTACAACTTCACGATGTCCACGCTGGACAAGGTGGGCAAGATCGCGACGAACCCGCTCCTTCGGGTCGCGCTCTGCCAGCGGAGCCACGCGGTCTCGTTCGACCAGCTGCTCAAGCACCGCCTGCTCCTGCTGAACCTCTCGAAGGCGGCGCTGGGCGCGGACGGCGCGAACTTCCTCGGCGCAATCTACCTTACCCAGCTCTGGGCCGCGGTCCAGCGGTCGGGACACCCGGACAAGCCCATCTATCTCTTCCTCGACGAGGTGCACAACTACACGATCCCGACCCTCGCCGACATGCTCAGCGAGGGGGCGAAGTACGGTCTCCACGTGGTGGCAGTGACCCAGTATCTTCACCGGGTCCCGCCGCGGATCCAGGCGGCCCTCCTCGGGAACGTCGACGTCTGGCTCCTGTTCCAGCTCGGTGTCGAGGATATGGACGACGCCTGGAAAATCGTCCACGGGGAAAGCCACGGCTGGACCCCCCAGGACCTCGTGGACGGCCTCAAGCCGCACGAAGTGGCGATGGCCACGTCCGGGAGCCTTCTGAAGCTCGAGACACGGCCCTGTGCGCCTCCAGGCTCGGATGCTGAGGAACTGAAGGCGGCCGTGATCGCCAGCTCACGGAGGTACGCCCAACCCGAGGACTCAGAGGCGTCCCCCTGGCTGGTCGACCAGGACGATGTGGAGGGGCTGCTGAATGCGCTCTCCCACCGCTCCCGATCGCTCGAGGAGCTGGGAACGCTCACCGGTCTCCGAGCGGACAAGCTGGCGGCGGCCCTCCGACGGAGCGATGAGGCAGGGGATGTCGAACGGGACACAGATGCGGAGGGCAGGGTTCACCTGACCCAGCGGGGAAGCGTCCACCTCTGCGCCCTGGAGGGGCGCCGGAACGAGGGAGAGGACCACGTCGAGACGCTCGTCGACCTCTGCATGTTCCTCGATGCCCGCGGGATCGCGGTCACGATCCCCGAGCAGGTCGCGGGGGTCCTGATGCCGGACGGACAGTTCCGCTGCGGCGGGGCGACCTACAACGTGGAGGTCGAGTGCTCGACGGTCGCGAAGGCCGCGGAGCAGGTCGTACGGAACGTGCGGAAGGCGAGGGAGGCAGGGAATCGGGTGCTAATCGCCTTGCCGGACGTCTCAGGCATTCCGAGGCTGCTGCAGGAGCTGGATGGCGCATTCCCGGGCCTCCGGCTGTGGCCGGATGGGGTAGGAGTCGCTTGGAGAGGACAGGATGGTCAGTTCCGCGCGCACCGTGTTCCCGGCAGCGAGGTTTGGCCGTTCCTGGATGAGGACAGCGGGCTCCCGGCTATGATCGAGCCCGAGGAGGATCCGGAGCCTCCCACGATGGTCCTTGCCGAAACAGACCCCCTTCCACGGATACTGCGGAGAATCATACAGGACTTCCTCAAGGCGGGAAAGACCGAGGCGACGTCAGAAGAGATCTTCGCAGCTCTTCCACCGGAGGAGCGGGCCCGACGGACGGACAACCAGGTTGGGATTGTCCTGAGCGGCCTAGGGTTGAAGCACCACCGGATTCGGATCGACGGTTCCCGCCCCCGAGTCTACGAGCTGACCACACCCTGGACCAAGGATGGACCGACGGACCGGACCCCCGGTCCGGGCGACGTGGGGGTGGACCGACGTAATTCGCGTCGTTGGTCCAGCGGTCCACCGTCAGAGAACAACTGAAGTGGACCGACGGGAGCCGGTGGACCGACCGATTAGGTAGGTTGGGGCCCCGGAAACGTCGGTCCATCAGGATTCGACCCACGATTCGGGACGTGGGTAACCGGCAAGGGGAGCTACGAGAGAACCATGATAGCCTAGCCCTCGACATCCGGGAGCCGTGCCGGGCCACGAGCGCGATTTCAGTGGAGCACCGCCCACGCCGGTCATCGGCCTGGTCGTGGCGGGCACACTGTTCCTTCTAATCGAGGGAATCCTCGAGATCGCGATTCTGGACCTGGGAGCATCCTACGGATTGTCGATTCCAGCTTCGACCTGGGCGATCCCTGGGTTCACGATTCTGCTGGTCGCGGTGCTGTTCGTCTTCGTCTGGGTGTATTGGGATCGGCCATCCTGGGGTTTGGGCGCGATATTCATCGTGCTGGGGGTGGTGAGCTTCATCGTTGGGGCCGGTTTCCTGGTCGGTGGAATACTGGTCATTATCGGTGGCGCACTCGCCTGTTTCGCCGATTGGGTTCTGGTGTTGGTGAGCGGTCGGATGTCCCGCGTCCCAACCACAGGGCCGAGCACTCCGGAAGGCCCTTCCACAGTCGAGCCGGTCTCCCGTTTTGCAAGTTCCTTACCGGTCATCGTCTACCGCCGGTGTCCGTCCTGCGGAGAGCTGAATCGTCGTGAGCTCACAGTGTGCGAAGCCTGCGGGAAGCCGACGGGCCCGTAGGCCCTCGATGCCCCACCCAGATTCATAGCCAAAGGATCATCACGCGCCGCGGCAGGCCCTTCTTCCTGTTGAACGCGACGACCACTCCGCCCACCGCGAGCGCGACCCCCGCGACCATGAGCGTGAGGTAGCTCGCGATCGTGTCGGGCGAGGCCCCCGCGGTGCAGGTTGGGTTCGCGACGCACGCATCGAACGTGGCGAACCACTCGCCCGCGAACAGGAGGAGCGAGAGGCCGATGGTCACCAGTATCGCGCCGCTCCAGACGATCCGCGGGTTCCAAGCCGATAGGTCCGACGTGCTCTGCTTGGGGTTAGGGTTGTCGAGCATCTTTCTCCCTCGCTCGTAGGAGAGGGAGAAAGGGCGAGAGTTGAAGCGAGTCTGCCCCAGATGGGGATTCAGTATTCGGGGCAGTCAGCGAGTGGGTTGGAGATACGCTGTTACGTTGAGGTAGATCCAGAACGCGGTTTGTGATTCGGAAGGGTGGTCTGGAACCACGAGCACGATCGAGACGGGCATTGTTCCCCCTGTGATGGACACGTTGCGCATCTGATCCGAGTTCACCGCGGGTGGGGAACTCCCCGACCAGGACTGGGGATAGAATGGCACCACGGACGAGAGCGTACCATTCAGCCAAGCGGTCATGCCATTGGGCACGGCGATCGAGAATACGTTGATCGAAGACTGCGTCCCTCCCAACATCTTGGAGGGGCAGTACAAACAGGTGTCGTTGCTCAATGGTCCGATGCTTCCGGACGATCTCGGGGCGTAGGCGATCCGCACTTCGACCCCTTCGAGAACCACCGATCCCGCCGGCCTCCAAACCAGGAGGGAGAACGCGGTGAGCGAGGCAACGACGACGACCGCGACCGTGGCGATGGCCCCGATCTGCCAACGGGTGAGGGGCATGTCCAGCCCAGCTTCCCGATTAGCGCCGGCTTGCAATTACACTTTTCGCGGGAGGGGCCCACGAGCGGAGCGAGTGGGAGGGACCCGCGAGTGCACCTCCTGACCTCGGCGGCGGACCGCGCGAGGGACGACTTATCGGGGCGGGTCACATCCAGCAACCGGATGTCTGCCTCCCTCCCGGACGTGATCGTGTGCCGCAAGTGCGGCAAGCCCATGGACCCCGGATTCGTGGTGGGAAGAGATCCGGGGAACCTGACCTCGCAATGCGTAGCCTGGCTCCCAGCGATGTCAAAGTCTACCGAGCGATTCTACGTTAACCCCGATGCGGAGATTCTTTGGCAGTCCGGGCCATTCGCGTTCACCAAACGGTCCCGCCTGCCCGGGTTCCGGTGCCCCGATTGCAAGGTTGTGGAGTTCGACTACAGCCACCAAGAGTTCCCGCCGCCGAATCCCGAATAACGCCGGCCTTCGGCCCGTCGCGAGCGAGGGTTTCCGCGAACGATATCTCCGCGGCGCATTGTCCCGGACCGATTGCGATGACACGATATCTGCGCGCCGGAGCAGGAGTGAAGGGCGCCATCTTTCGTAACGGCCGGATTCTCCTCCTGCATCGTCGGGACGACTTGGAGCTGGTCCCCGGGCTATGGGACCTTCCGGGCGGCGGAGTCGAAACCGGTGAGGGTCTCGAGGAAGCGTTGATCCGAGAAGTCCGAGAAGAGACTGGCCTCGCTGTGACGGTCGGACGACCGATCTACGCCTGTGTTTCCCAAGCCCGAATGACGACGGGGAGACGGCTCACGTCGGTACTCGTCTTTTACGATTGCACCTCGCTCGCTCGCGACAAACCCCGGCTGGACCCCTCCGAGCACACCGAGTTTGCCTGGGTGAACCAGGACGAGATTCCGCAGTTCCCCATACAAACGGGTCAACGAAATGCAATCGCAAGAGCGTTCGAAGTGCAACGACGCAAGTAGAGTCAGACTCGGCCTTCGGCCCGTCGCGAGCGAGGGTTTCCGCGGGGAGAGGGAGAAAGGGCGAGACCCACGCGGGGAGGACTCGTGAGCGGAGCGAACGGGGGGGACCCGCGTCAGACCCGCTTCTGGTTCAAGAGCAGGGCCCAGTGTAATTGAACGCCCAGCCTCCCCCCGGACCACCGGGGGCCGAGAGATTATCGATCTGCCAAGTGCCGAAGTTCGCGGGAAAAGTGTACACAAACTCCTCCACGAACGGCAAAATGAAGGGACTAGCCACGTTTCGGCCCGACACTTCGAAGTGAATGACGATTGACGGGCCGAGTGTGGTCACCGGCACCGTTTGACTATACCCTCCGCAAGTGTCGAGTGGCGTTTGAGTTGGATTGGTGAAGCTGTTGTTCCAGCTTGGAGTAAGTGGGTGATAGAGGTACGCGGACATGTTGTATGTAGTCGGCTCACCTGCGTCGGAGAGATTCCCGGGGCCGAGCCAGTTCACGCCATCGACTGCGGGAAACCATCCTGGACTCACCCTGACGAGGAAGGAAGAGCCGCAACGAACGTTGTTTCCAGGTCCAAGGACGAGGACCGATGACATGCTGTCAAGACTGATGTTATCCGAGAACATCTCTGCTCCAGCCGCTCCGTTCATTTCGGCAGCGGAGTAACCTCCTGACTTGTTGGGATAGCCCGGGCCTCCGGGAAAGTCTGCAGGCATGATCCCGATGCCGCGCGCGCTACCACCATACGGAGAATTGACGAGCGCCGCAGGAATCTTCATGTATTGCGAAACTAGCTTCCCTTCGTCCTGACAAGTCCAATGTGCAAACGGGGCCCAACCGCTGACTGATGTCAGCAGGAGAAGCACTACTACAACCGAGCACCCGACAACTGTCCCAATGACGGCCGCCCTCCTGGGTCCGTTCATGTGGACCGTCACTGGCCTCCTCGCATTACCGCTACGGCGAGGCGTGGACCTGTCGTACCTCTTCCATCGAAGCTGCCATCGCTTTCAGCTTATGGGCACGTCTGCTCAGGGTTGTTGGGGTTGTTATTCCAGTTGCACCAGCCTTCCAACCAGACATGGACCACGGAAGAGGACACCCCCGTGTCCTCATTGTAGTAGTAGAAGTAAGGCTCTCCTTGGTGGCCAGATGGGTCAGTGGTATAGGCGAAAGAGCACGCCTCGTTGTAACCGCTCTGCGTGGTGATTGTGGTAGAGTAGGAGAGCTGAATCGAGGGAGTCACGCTGGCTCCCCCCCATTCGAGCGGAATCTTGAACTCTACCTCATCCGAACTCATGGATGAGAAGGTTCCTCCAGAGAACACAGTGTAGCTTGCCGGACTCGCCCTCGTGGCGGTTGATGGAATCACCTGGAATTGATACCCTGCTGGCCTAGCAGCTGGCAGCGGTGACGGCGCTGGGAGCCAGTCCGAAGTTGTGTAGGGATTGTAATTGGCACCGACCTCCCCACTCACGACAAAACTGTTCGCGATCGTCTGGTTGGATTCCCACTCAAACCCCGAGTATGTGTAAACCAGTTGAAGACCCGTGTCATTTCCCCAGGACGCGGGACTTTGCCACTGGGAACCATCTGAGGTGCCTTCTGTGGTACTGGACTGACCGCTGTACCCGAAGTAGTCGTCGCTGAGGGAATTGACTGTCTGCTGCACAGTGCTTTGGGATTGGCTCGCTTGAAAAGCAAAGCCACATTCCGCGTCATAGTACTGGACGCTATTGAATGTCGTGTGAATCAAGGAGAATCCGATTGGAATGTTCCCGTAGTTGTCTGGCGGCAGCACGAATTGCGCAAAATCTTGGGACGGAGAGAATGTGGAGCTTACTACCTGGGTGACGTTCCAGTCGCCTTCGTAGTGTGCGACCAGCGTATACTGGCTGTTGGAAGTGTTCCCTACCAAGACCCATACACCATCCATGTTGGGTTCACTCTCGCTGCACCAGCCACTTTGCCAGAGCACGTCTTGCCATGTGTTCAGCATGGTGAGGGATTCTGGCAGGGGCAGAGCGTAACTTCCGTCCCCTTTGGTGTAGTCGCCCCCGAAAACCTGCTGGCCGTTAGGACAGTCAGCCAGCAATGTTATGACTGCGCCCGAAACCGGGGACCCCTCTGGATTCAGCTTGTACGGGCTGAAGCTCTGACCATACACCCAACCCACGTACTCATTCAACGGAGCATCGGTCGTCGTGAACGAACCAGTGTCTACCGCCGGTCCACCGCAGTTCCAAACGGCGACCTCGTACGTGTAAGTCGTGTCCGCGGCCAGGTCGTTGAGGTTGATGCTGGCCGTTGTGGACGACGAGTTGAAGTCGGGAATCGTCAGCTCGGTGCTTCCTTGCCACCACATGAAGTCTGCCTGCCAACCGATGGGCGATGTCGGAATGGTGTAGGACCAGTTGATCCAGACTTGGCGGTAGCCGCCCTGGGGGGTGGGATTGTGGGGCCAATTGGTGATCGTTGGTGCGCCACCACAGGTCGGCGGCGCTGGAGGCGGAGAGGTGGTGTCGAGCTGAATGTACGCGCTGTACTTGTCGCTGGGGTTTGGCGTGTAGACGGTCAAGCTCGTGGTCAGACAGTAGTATTCACAAGAGACCGATGCCTGTCCGCTCAGGTTCCATCCATAGAACGTGTACCCCGAGTCAACAGTCCCGACCAGCTTCGAGGGTCCACACGAGCTCGAATCGCACAGCAGCACTGGCGCGGTCGTGGTGTGACTGCAAACCACCGAACCCTGCAAGGAGATCGTACCGTGGGTGCACGCAAACGTGCCCCATGTTCCGGGGGAGACAAGGTAGGGGTCGCCGATGCTGCTGGACACTGCGGCGAGTCCGGTGGGCTCGAGCGGGGCTGCCCGAGTCCAACTCGTAGAGGCAGGGGCAGCAATCGTCGCGGCGGTCACTAGCAGGGCGATCCCGATCAGGGTCGGTTTCCCGACCGTCCGTGCGAACGTCCCGGCCCGCTCGTGAGGTGTCCAAAGCCGCTGATGTCCAACTGGTCGACGTGCTTCCCAGCCATCGTTCATAGTTCTCTTTCTCTCCTTTCCGCGATTCGAGAAGAACAGACGCGTGAGAACGATGGAGGTCGATCGACACCCGGGCGTCGGTCTGCGGCCGCACCCGGGACGGTCCAGACCACGCGCTTCGCGCGCGCAGTCATTTCTTCGGACCTGGTTGGACGTGCGACGGGGAACGGCTACTTCAATTCTTGTCGAAAACAGGCCACGCGCCTATAGGGATTGTAGCGCCTCGAGACTTCCTCCTGGCGCGGGAACGCGCGTCGTGAGGAGAGGAAGAAAGGGCTAGAATGCGTGACGGGGGGACCCCGAGCGAAGCCAACGGGGGGGGACCCACGAGGATCACGTGGAACACACGGAGAAAAACGAGATACGGTACTCAGCCGATAGCGGTTCGTGCAGTCGGGT
>Ga0187772_10001491_pt1 | contig 11146 bp, 10 predicted proteins | sample 0116_SJ02_MP15_2_FD_133137 | JGI IMG/M metagenome (GOLD analysis project Ga0187772, IMG submission 133137) | Tropical peat soil microbial communities from peatlands in Department of Meta, Colombia - 0116_SJ02_MP15_20_MG | ecosystem: Environmental > Terrestrial > Soil > Wetlands > Peat | place... | reverse complement strand
GGTGGGCATCTCTGCAGATCTCGTCGCCGGTCATCGTGATCAGGGGTACCTGCAAGCGCTTGATCGTGGCAAGGAGCGCGAGGATCTCTTCGGTCTCGCCACTGGCCGATAGAGCCAGCACAACGTCTCCACGGACGACCATCCCGAGATCGCCGTGCAGGGCTTCTACCGGGTGCAGATAGAGGGCCGGAGTTCCGGTCGAACTTAACGTCGCGGCAATCTTGCGGGCGATCAGACCGCTCTTGCCCATACCGGTGACGACAACGCGTCCGGCGCAGCAGAACATGAGATCGACGGCGCGCTGAAACGAGGCTGCCATCGGTCCCGCGATACGGTCCGCGAGCGCGCGCAAAGCTTCGGCTTCAATGCGGACGACATTTTCGCCCGTGTGGCTCATGCGGTAAGAATTCCGAAAGGAGAATTCCGGAAGGATGGATGTTAGCACGCGAATCCGCTACCCGCCGGTCGCTTGATCGATTGCGACTCAGAAGTGTTCCTCGCCAACGGGGGAAGAGCTGCGCGGCTTCTGCCCTAGAATTGCCAATCCCCTGGCCTGAATCAGGCGATCCCACGGTCCGGCCTGCCAGTCGTCGCGAGTTTTCTCCGGATGCTTCCAGGGCGGGAGCGTGAGCATCAGATTCCGCGCGGTAGAGTGCAGGTAGGGTTCGTACATGGAACGCAGCTTCTTCAGCTTGTCGCGCCCGGCGTCGTCGGCACGCAGCCGCAGACCGGCCCCGGCGAGCGCATCCCGCAGGCTGTCAAACTCCGCCTCCGGCAGGCGATCCGGCGCGTCGGGATCGTATCTTGCGTTGACCACCTGCGCGAGGTCGACCGCCGCATGGCGAGCCATGGCAAATGTCAGCTTCGCCTGGCCGGGGTTCACCCCCTCAATTCCAGTCAGAACAAGCGAAGTCATATCCAGGATGGCGGTCAGCGCTCCCACCCACGACTGGTTGCTGTGCTGGGAACGAAAGAAACTGAGCACAGGATAGGAAATCTGGCTCTCCAACAGTTCAGCGGACCAGCGCTCCCAATCGCGCAATGCCTCATCGAAAACCTTCTGGTCCACCCCGGGATCTTCCGATCTTCCGGCGAGGCGCACTAGCAGTTCGACCGCTGAGGGTGGCGAGCCGGCACGTGCATCGAGCATGGAAATCTGAATCTCGCGACGGGAAAACGACGAATACACGACCGGAATGTAGCCGATCACCACGCCCAGGAAAGCGAATCCCATGCCTGCTTCAATCACCGACAAGGCGCGGGCCGCACCCGAGGTAGGCACAATGTCGCCATAGCCGAGCGTGAAGAACGTCTCGCCGCTGTGATAGACGATGCGGCCGAAAGTGAGCGGTTCCTGATTGAGTTGCTCGTGGCCTCCGATGCCGTACTGGATCAGGGAAAATCCGAAGATCAGGCCTGTAGCCCAGAACGCGAGCAACAGGATCAGCGAGAGCGGCCCGAAGTACCCGAGAAAATTGTGCTGCCGCGACGGCTTCTTGATGTGCGCGGCGATGCGGCGCCACGGAATCCACGTTCGACGGTAAAACCAGGCAGTCAGCTTGAAATTGCGCAGCACACGCCGGGGCAAAACCACTGTCTCGAAGGCATCAAGCAGCACCACCCACAAGATGACGAATCCCAGGATCGCCACGAAGATGTTGCCGTGCGCATGCATGATGAGTGCGATTTCCCGTACGCTTCGCTCGGAGAGCCTACGGAAGCCTGACAAGTAGATGTGCAGGGAAGGGTAACAGATTCGCACTTGTTCGCACCGACGGATCGAGAAGTTATTATGGTGAGGCAGCCATGCCGGAATTGCCTGAAGTCGAAACCATCGCGCGCGGACTGGCGAAGCGCGTCACCGGGGACGTTGTCGAATCCGTGTGGCTGGGTCAGAAGAAGGAGCCGCTGAAATCGCCTGCGCCGGAAATCGCCGCAGCCCTTGAGCACAGCCGCATCACCGCGGTTCGCCGGATGGGCAAGCATATTGTGTTTGATCTCGAGAGAAACCGTACAACGCAGGCGGCTGCATCCAGGTCACGGGGCCGAGCAGGCGGGAGGGTACGTCGCATAGACTCGGCCCCGGTCCAGTGGATCGTCCACCTCGGCATGACCGGCCGGCTGCAGGTTAGCGAGCCGAAAGCGGAAGTCGAGAAGCACACGCACGCGATCCTTCACCTGGCCTCGGGGAGGGAACTGCGTTTTGTCGATCCGCGGCGATTCGGGCGGTTGAGCGTGGCGGCAGGGTTTGCAACTTCCGGCATTGAGCCGCTGGAGATCGACCTCGAGCGATTCGTCGATTTGTTTCGCGGGCGCAAGACTCCGATCAAAAGCGCGTTGCTCAACCAGAAACTGCTGCGTGGCGTGGGCAACATTTATGCGGACGAGTCTTTGTTTCGGGCGGGAATTCGTCCGCGGAGGCGCGCTTCGACGATTACCTGGGAGCAATTCGCCAGGCTGTTGCCGGCGATCCAGGAAGTGCTGCGGGAAGCGATTGCCCTTGGAGGGTCGTCGATCTCCGACTACGTGGACGCCGACGGCGAGGAAGGCTTCTTCCAGCTGCAGCACCGCGTCTACGGACGCGAAGGCGAACCGTGCCGGGTGTGCAAGACCCCGATCAAGCGCGTCGTGATCGCCGGCCGCAGCAGCCACTACTGCCCGCGCTGCCAGAAATGAATTCTGTTAGTCTCTTGCCTTATGCCTGATTTCTCCATCGGCGTCGATCTCGGCGGCACCAACTTGCGCATAGCCGCGATCACGACCGAAGGCAAGCTGCTCGAAAAGGTCACGCTCGGCACCAAGCTGCTGTCAGGTCCCGATCACGTGATCGCGGAGATGTGCGATGCGATTCTGCGCCTCTCCGAGCAATACAGAAGCAGCGGAGCGCTTCTCGGTATGGGTCTGGGCATCCCCGGCATCATCGATCTGGAGAGCGGCACGGTGCGCGCGTCGGCCAATCTGCCGGGCTGGTCGAATTATCCAGTGCGCGAAAAAGCGGAGCAGCGACTGGCCACAAGAGTCCTGCTCGAAAATGACGCCAAAGTGCACGCGCTCGGCGAGAAGTGGCTGGGCGCGGCCCGCGACGTCGACAACATGGCGATGATCACGTTGGGAACAGGCATTGGCGGCGCTATCGTGCTCGGCGGGGAAATTTTTCACGGGATGAATGGAATGGCCGGCGAGTTTGGCCACGTCACGCTCGAACCCGATGGCGTGCCGTGCGGGTGCGGCAATCGCGGGTGTGCCGAGCGTTATGCCTCGGCGACCGCGATTGAGCGCATGGCGCGCGAGGAGATTGCATCCGGGCAGGCGCCGGCGCTCGCGAAAATGGCAGGTTCCGGCGAAGAGTTCAGCGCGAAGTCGATCTACCAGCTGGCTGTGAAGGGCGACGAGGCGGCGCAGCGGATTTTTCAGAAATTCGGGCGGGCTCTGGGAATACTGATGGCCGACATCGTCAACGTCCTGAATCTTGAAATGTATGTGATTGGCGGCGGAGTCGTCAGCGCCTGGGATGCGTTCGCTCCCAGCATGTTCCGCGAGTTGCATGAGCGTTCGACGATCTATGCGGCGACAGCTCCATGCGACTCGGCTACGAAACAGGGCGCGGCAGCCAAAGTCGTGGTGAGCACGCGCCAGAAGACGATCATCACACCGGCAATTCTCGGCAGCGATGCCGGACTGTTCGGCGGTGCGCGCCTGCCCGCGATGGGCCGGTAGGTGCATATTTGCGCGTCTCGCGGCGCGGAGGCTCTGCCCTTCACGAACGCGCCCCATGGCTTTTTCTAGAATGTGCCTCTAACCCTGCCGCAGCACCTTCCGGAGCGCTTTCAGGAAGAAACGGTTTTGCTCCGGAGTCCCAATCGTCACGCGAATAGCCTGTGGTGCGCCCCAACCTCCAAGCGGACGGATGCTGACGCCTTCCCCCCGCAGGCTGGCCGCGAGCGCGGAGGCATCCCCTCCCACTTCGCAAAAGACGAAGTTCGCCGATGTTGGAACGACGGTGAATCCTGCTTCTGACAAACCATCCTCGAGGATTTTTGCCTGCTCGGCATTATTCCTAACCGCGCGAGTGATGTGCTGCTGATCGTCGAGCGCGGCGAGGGCTGCGGCTTCCGCCAGCGACGAAACCGAGAAGGTATCGCGCATCCGTACGCAATAGGCGAGCAATTCTGCCGGTCCCAGGCCGTATCCGATGCGCAATCCGGCGAGTCCATGAGCCTTCGAGAAAGTGCGCAGGACCACCACGCTTTTTCCCTGCCTGAGAGCCGCCAGCGAATGGGAATACTCGATCGCGCGGAGGGCGGCGAAGTGCGAGGCGAAGTCATAATAGGCCTCATCGAGAACTACGACGACGTGTCCGGGAACTCTCTCGAGGAAGCGATCGACCGCGGCGGCTTCCAGCATCGTGCCGGTGGGATTGTTCGGATTCGCAAGAAGAACTAGGCGCGTGTCTTCGTTGATGGCACGGAGAATAGCGTCGAGATCGAATGCGTGTTCTGGCGTGGGAGTCTCAATCAACCGCGCTCCGGTGGCGTGAACCACCATCGAGTACACGATGAACGAGAGCGCGCTCGTGACCGCGTTCAGCCCTGGCGCCAGCAAGGTCCGGCAGAGCAGCGTCAGCATTCCTGCCGAGCCCGCGGTGACCAGCACCTGCTCCGGCGGCAGATCATGCACTTCGGCTAATTTGCCGCGCAGCTTGCTGCTATCGTCGTCGGGATAGAAGTTCGCCACGGCCAGCGCCGACCGCACCGCCTCGATCGCGCACGGCGAGGGACCGAACGGATTCTCGTTCGAGTCAAGGTAAATGAGCCGTGAAGCGGCTTCTGCGGGAAGTTGCCGCGGAACCGGGCTCGGGTTGTAACTGCCCATCTCCCGCGCCGGAATCGACACCCGATCAAAAAATCGGCTCATGCTGTCGGCTGCTCGTACTCGATCATGACACGGCGGACTTGTCTGAGCGAATTCCGCAAGCGGATTTCAATCGCTCGACTTCTTTCGGCGTCAGCATGCGGAATTCGCCCGGGGCCACGTCGAGCGCGAGCGGGCCATAGCGGACACGCTTGATCTTTTCTACGTGATGTCCGACAGCTTCAAACATGCGGCGAATCTGCCGGTTTCGCCCTTCGATCAGCGTCATCTCGTACCACGGATTCGCCCCTTCTTTGACGATACGCACACTGGCTGGTCCGGTCCTGACCCGCTTGCCGTCGTCGGTGGCAATGGAAACGCCGGCCCGCAGCTTGGCGATCGCGTCTTCTTTCGGCGTGCCCGCGACTTTGACGACGTAGGTCTTCGGCACATGCGACGCGGCTTTCATCAGGCGATGCGCCAGGTCGCCGTCGTTGGTCATCAGCAGCAGGCCCTCGCTCGCATAATCGAGGCGGCCGATCGGATAGACGCGGCCCTTGATACCGCGAACCAGATCCATGACGGTCGGACGCTTTTCCGGGTCGCTGACGGTGGTGACATAACCTTTCGGCTTGTTCAGCAGAAGATAGACATGAGGTCGGGCAGCGTGCAACAGCTTGCCGTTGACGCGGATGTGATCGGCGTCGGAGTCCGCTTTCGAGCCCAGCGCTGTGACGACCTGGCCGTTCACTTGCACGTGCCCAGCAGTGATCAGTTCTTCCGCTTTGCGGCGTGATGCGATGCCGGCCGCGGCAATGATTTTCTGCAGGCGTTCGAGAGGCATGATGTGGTAGCTCAGTTCAGCCCAATCAGGCGTCATCCCGAGGCCTCGCGTTTTCATCCGCGAGGCGAGGGATCTCGCGCGGAGCGCCACCGGACCCTTTTCCGCTGCGGGCGAGCTCCCTTCGACTTGCATCTCAGCGCAAGCTCTTCGCTCCGTCGGAAAAACGACTCCGCTCAGGATGACGCAGCGAACAGATATCTGGATTCTGAGCTAACATCAGAGACGCACTCAGGCCGGGAACTAACTTGCTTTCTCGGCCTCGGGCACATCTTCGCTCGCCGGCTCGGGCTCTGGCGCGCCTGTGGTTTTCCCTGCAGGCATGGTTTCTGCAACAGTAGCATTCTCCGCCGGAAGCAACTCCTCCTGGAAGGACTGCGCCACCAGCTTTTCGAATTCTTCCATGCTGGGCAGTTCGCCGACGTCCTTCAGGCCGAAACGCATAAGAAATTCTTTGGTCGTCTTGTAGAGGATCGGCCGCCCGATGACCTGCTTGCGCCCGGCGGTAGTGATCAGCTTACGGTCGAGCAGAGTGCCAATGACGCCGCCGGAATCGACGCCGCGAATCTCGCTGATCTCGGGCACGGTAACCGGCTGCTTGTAAGCAATGACGGCGAGCGTTTCGAGTGCGGGCAGCGAGAGCCGGATCGGCGGCTTGAGGCTCTTGGCAAACGCCCGCACGACCTCATGTTGCTCGGGCTTGGTCGACATGCGGTATCCGCCGGCGACCTGGCGAATTTCGATGCCGTGGTCGGGACCAGCGTACTCGGCGACGAGTTCCTCCAGGCCCGAGCGCACTCGCGACTTGATCTCGGCTTCGTCGAGGACGCCCTCGGCCACGATCGTCTCTTTGACAAGCTGGACGATCTGTTCCAGCGTGATCGGCGACTCCGCCGCGTAGATGATGGCTTCGAGTTGGGGTTTGATAGACATCTGCAAAATCAGGTTTCAAGGTTTCAACGTTTCAATGTTTCAAAGACCAACACCTGACTAGCGGTGCAGGCGCGCAACCTTGAAACTTTGCAACCTTGAAACATCGGCTTACCTCCAGTCGTCTCGTACTGCCGACTGCTCTTTCATTATCTCGTCGAAGTGCGTGTGCTTGCGCACGGCGATCTCGCCGAACATCCGCTCCTGCCGAACCTGAATCGCCTGCAGCCGAACCAGTTCGAGTAGCGCCAGAAACATGCAGACCAGCGCCTGCCGCGACGGAATGCGCAGCAAAAGTTGCTTCACCCGGATCGGCCGGTCTTCGAGCGACAGCCGGCGGCGGAGGTAATCGATCATCTGCCCCACCGTGACCGTTTCTTCATCGACGTTCAGCACCGGCCGCGTGCGCACCCGCTCCAGCACCTGCTGAAAGGTCTTGACCAGATCGATCACGTCGGCGGCGATCTCCGGCTCGGTGCCTTCCGCTTCCATGAATTCTTTGAGCGAGGGATTCGAGAGCACCGCGTCTTCAATCTGCTGCTTTTGCAGGAGCATCTGCGCCGCCGATTTGAACTTTTCGTGCTCCAGAAGGCGATTGACGAGCTCGTTGCGCGGATCGTCCTGCTCTTCGGCCGGGGCGTCGGGATCGCGCGGCAGCAGCATCTTTGATTTGATATGAATCAGCACTGCCGCCATGTAGATGAACTCGGCGGCGACGTTCACATCGAGCTCGCGCATTTTCTCGACATATGCGAGGTACTGCGCCGTGATCTTGGCGATCGGGATGTCGTAAATGTCGATGTCCTGCTTGCGGATCAGATCGAGCAGCAGATCGAGCGGCCCTTCGTAGACATCGCTTACGGCAACCGCGAACGGGAAGTCGCTCTCTTCCTTCTGGGCCGCTTTGGGAACGGCCGTTGGACCGGCGGCAGACAGGGAAGATACGGGCGCGAGCGCGTTACTTCCGGATACGAGTTTGCTCTCTTCCATCAATATTCTGCAGCTGCCCGTTCTTGTCTCGCCGTTCTTTGGCAAGACAAGGCTGGGAATTTGACTTCCTATTTACTTCGGCGCTTCATACTGCAGCGACATGCCCATGGCGGAGCGCACGTCCTGCATGGTCTTCTCGGCGGCGGCTCGCGCCTTCGCCGCGCCGGTTTCTAGGATATCCCACGCATCGCGCGGTTTCTCCTCATATTTTCGGCGCCGCTCCTGCATGGGAGCCAGAAGTTGCACCAGCGCGTCCGCCGCCCAACTCTTGCATTCAATGCAGCCGATGCCTGCCGACCGGCAGCCCTCGTTCACTTTGGCCATCGTTTGCTTGTCGCTGAAAATTTTGTGCAGATCACCCACGGGACACACGTCGGGATTGCCGGGATCGGAGCGGCGAATGCGCGCCGGATCGGTGACCATGGTCTTCAACTTTTGCCGGAGCACTGGCTCGGGATCGGCCAGCAGGATCGAGTTGCCATAGGATTTCGACATCTTCCGGCCGTCAGTCCCCGGAAGCTTGGCCGCGGGCGTGAGCAGCGATTGCGGCTCGGGAAGAACATCGTTCCCTCGCCCGTAAAATCCGTTGAATCTTCGCGCGATCTCGCGCGTCAGCTCGACGTGCGCGACCTGGTCTTCGCCGACGGGAACGACGTCTGCTTTGTAAACCAGAATGTCGGCGGCCTGCAGCACGGGATAGCCGAGAAATCCGTAAGTCCCGAGATCTTTGTCTTTAATGTTCTCGCGCTGCTCTTTGTAGGTCGGAACGCGCTCCAGCCAGCCCAGCGGCGTGATCATCGAGAACAGCAGGTGCAGTTCGGCGTGCGCGGGCACGTGAGACTGCAGAAACAGCACCGACTTCGCCGGATCCAATCCCGCCGCCAGCCAGTCAAACGCGACCTCGAGCGAGTTTTCCTTCACGCTCGAAGTTTCGGCGTAATCGGTGGTGAGTGCGTGCCAGTCGACGATGCAGAAAAAGCACTCGTACTGATCTTGCATGCCAACCCAGTTTTGCAACGCGCCGACGTAGTTGCCGAGGTGCAGCTTTCCTGTAGGCCGCATGCCGCTGAGCACGCGCTTGCGAGTTTTCGTCAACGTCATTTCGCGAGAATCCAGCTGGAGCCATTGCCTGCAACCCAGAGCAGATCATCCGGGGACCGCCGGTTTCGAGCAGGTTGCAGCGTCATGCAGGGCTGGACTCGATACTATCACGCGAAGAACGTCGCATCAGGCGAACAGGCCGATACCGCCGTTCAATCCGACGGAATCACCTGAGCCGGCGTCATAACCCAAGCCCACTCCCCCACTCAGTCCGACGGAATCGCCGCCGCCGGAGTCGGCGAGGCCGACCGGCCCACTCAAGCCGATGCCACTTCCACCGGAAAGATCGAGGAAAAATCCTGAGCCCACATCTGCCAGAAGACCGATCATATGCTTTCCTCCTCGCGAGCAGACATCGGCAGAGCGGATGCAGAGTTTAGTCTGCGCAGAACTGCAGTGCCGTCCAGGTTGCACGGAGGTCTATGCCTTGGTCGAAGCGCCCATGCTTTATAATGCGCGCCACGCTTCCCTCGACTCGTGACCACTCTCGCCCGCCAACTGCGCGCCACCGATTACTTCACTCTGGGCTGGGGAACCATGGTGGGTGTCGGCTGGCTGGTCGTCATGGACGACTGGCTGGGGCGCGGCGGTTCGCTCGGTACGCTGCTCGGATTTGTGATCGGCGGCGCCCTGCTGTTGCCGATCGGTTGGGTCTACGGCCGCCTGGTGATGGCTATGCCCGATGCCGCGGGCGAGGTCGCCTACACATCGGCCGTTTTTCCCCGTGGCATCAGCTTCGCCACCGGTTGGATGATGACACTGGCGTACTTCATCGTTTGCCCGTGGGAGGCCGTGGCCGTTGGACGGATCGCCGGGTACATTTTTCCTTGGCTCGATTCGCTGGAACTCTACCGCGTCGCGGGAAGGCCGGTCTATCTTCCGCATCTCGCCGTCGGACTTGGGTTGACCGCGCTCCTCACGGTGCTGAATTTTCGCGGCATCCGGTTGAGCGCGACCTTTCAGAACTGGACCAGCTTCGGAACGCTGGGCCTGTTTGTCGTATTTGTGACGCTGGGCACCAGCCGCGGGTCGACCGCCAACCTGCCGCCGCTGTTCACGCATGCGCCGCTGGTTTCGGTTCTGCTCATCATCCAGATCGTGCCCTATTTCATGACCGGCTTCGAATCGGTGGGAAAAGCAGCGGAGGAGGCGAGCGCGGATTTCCCTGCAGCCAGCTATCTCCGCGCGATCTGGGGGGCGATCTTTGTAGGCATTCTTTTCTACGGGAGCATTGTCGCGGCGGTGGGATTCGTTGCTCCCTGGCGCCAGCTGACAGGTGAAAAGTTCATGACAGCCGTGGCGTTTCAGGACGCGGTAGGAGCCAGGTGGATCGTGAACATCATTCTCGCCGCGGCGCTCTTGTCGCTGTTCAAGTGCTTCAACGGAAATTTCGTGGCGGCCAGCCGGTTGCTTTTTGCATTAGGACGGCGCGGCATGGTGGACGCGCGCGCGGGAGAAGTTCACGAGCAACATCAGACCCCATCGGTCGCCGTGCTCTGCGTGGGCATCGCGACGGCGGCCTGTATGCTGCTGGGAGACGCAATCCTGGTGCCGATCACCGAGGTGGGATCAGTCGCCTGTGCGGTCGGATGGTCGGCGGCGTGCGCGGCCTGTCTGGCGCTCTCGTTTCGTGAAGCATCGGGCGCGATTTCGTTGTCAGTTGTTGAAAGGGTAGCGGCGATCTTTGCGCTGCTCGTGGGAGTTGCGATGGCGCTGATGAAAGTGCTTCCTTCTGTTCCCGGCCACTTCACGATCTATGAATGGATCGCACTGGGAGTCTGGATCGTTTTGGGCGCGGCCGCGTGGAGGAAGGCTGGAGAGAAATCACGGGAGACATAATTCATGAAATTCCGGTCCGCGCTGTACTGGGTTCTGTTCGCGCTCGCTCTTATCACGCCGTGCTCTTCGACGGCGCAGACTCCGGCACCGTTCGACATCGTCATCACCAACGGGCACATCATCGACGGCACCGGCTCGCCGTGGTATTCGGGAGATGTCGGCATTCGCGACGGAAAAATTGTGGCGATCGGAAACCTTTCAGCCGCCCCGCGAAAACGTACCATCGATGCCGGCGGCAAGGTGGTCGCCCCGGGATTCATCGATATGCTCGGGCAATCGGAACTGAACATCCTGGTCGATCCGCGGCTGCCCTCGAAGATTTTTCAGGGCATCACGTCGGAGATCACGGGCGAAGGGACTTCGATTGCGCCGCTGAACGACTTCATCATCCAGTCGGATCGCCCGGGCTACGAACATTACGGGATCACGCCCGACTGGCGTACCTTTCGCCAGTATTTTGCGCGGCTGGAAGAACAAGGCATGGGCATCAACCTCGCGAGTTATGTGGGTGCGACGCAGGTTCGGCGCGTGGTGCTGGGCGACGACGACAAGCAGCCGACTGCAGAGCAACTGGAGCAGATGAAAACACTGGTC
>Ga0187772_10001489_pt1 | contig 11161 bp, 11 predicted proteins | sample 0116_SJ02_MP15_2_FD_133137 | JGI IMG/M metagenome (GOLD analysis project Ga0187772, IMG submission 133137) | Tropical peat soil microbial communities from peatlands in Department of Meta, Colombia - 0116_SJ02_MP15_20_MG | ecosystem: Environmental > Terrestrial > Soil > Wetlands > Peat | place... | reverse complement strand
GAGTTGCGCGCCATCGCACCGGCCGCATATGCATCTGCGTTCTCGACTGCCTCATTTAATCCGGTAACTAAAGGATCGAGTAAGTGGGTAAGTGCAGGACGTGATCAATGGTGTGGGGTAAAGCTGGCGGGCGCGCCGTCGGGGGCGGCGTTCGTGGCGGTGGCATGCGGCCTGGTGGCTTCGTGGAGGCGGATTCGGCGGAGGTGGTTTTCACGGCAGCGGCGTGTTCCACGGCCGTTAACCGCTCACCGCGCGGTCGGATGCACAATGCCGCCTTGCAACTCCGAAGGGACGATTCACAGCAGATCAGCCCAGGGTTTTCTCTTCGGAGAAATCAGAATCCGTTGCGCTGAATTCACGCTCTCGACGAAGTTCTCTTACTCGCTCGGATGCGGCCCGGTGAAATCCGAGCAGCAGGGCTTCTCCGCCGGCTTGAACTCCATCAACTCGATGCGCGTGAAATCGGGATCGAAGAGGTTAAGCTGCCGCTTGCCATCGCGTCCCATCTGGGAGTGCTCGCCGTCATGCTCCTTCCAGCCATGCGACTCGAGCAGAGCCTGCGCCTTTGCCATATCGGGTACCCCGAGCGAGATGTGGTTCATCACTCCGGTCAGCCGCAGGTCCATCTGCGCAGGTTGATTCAGCATGTATTCCAGCCAGTCGGTGCCGTCGGGAACCTGGATCGAGACCCAATCGGTTTCGTTGTCCTTCATGCCGCCGTGCCAATAAGGGCGGAATCCGAGAATTTCGCGATAAAAATGATTCTCGGCGTCCGGGTGATAGACCACGAATCCGGTGTGAATCATCCGACGCGACACGGCTGTCTCGGGCACATTCGCGGTTTCGCCCTTACCGCGTTCCACGAATTCAATGTGGCGTCCCTCAGGATCATCGACCATGAAGCTGAGGCTGTGATCGGAGCGGCCCTGGATCTGCGCGGGCTTGAGTCCCTTTTCTACGAGATACCAGCGCAGTGCCACGATGTTGTCGGTGGTGAAGGCAACGTGATCCATGCGGTCGGTCGCCTTCGGGTCGGGTGCGGGGCTGTAGCCGACCCATTGCCGGCCGGCCATGTAGCGCGTGGTTTCCCCGGGTTCGATCGGCGCAGCCGAGGCCAGTCCGAGTATGTCAACGTAGAGTTTCTGCACACCGTCGGGCGCAGTTGTGTAAAACGCGACGTGATCGATACCTGTAATCCGCGGGCGCGTGGCGGGAGATTGGGCGAATGCGCAAAGCCCGAGGGCTAACAAAACGAGCGGAGCAGTCAGGTTCTTCATGGCGCCTAGATTCTAGACCCAAGCCCTCTGCTGGATGAAGAAAATCAAGAGAAAGTTCTAGATTGGGATGCCTCATGTCTCGCCGCTTTTGCGAGACATGCGCATTCCCGGGCCCACGAGTCAATTCGATTACAGCCCATCCAGGAACTGGCGAAGCAGGCGCGCGGTCTCTTCAGGACGCTCCCAGGGCGAGTAATGACCGGTCTTCGGGATGACATGCATCCGGCTTCCGGTGATGTGCCGGTGCATGAGTTCGGCTTCATTCACACCGGTTAGGATGTCCTCGTCGCCGGTGATCAGCAGCGTGGGAACATTGATGGTCTTCAATGTATCGACCGAATCCGGGCGCTCAGCCATGCCGCGCTGCACTTGGGCTACATCGGAGGGGGACATCTTGCGCATCATGCGCAGCGCTCCCTCGACCAGATCAGGACGCGATTCCAGCGTGGATTTTCCCAGCATGCGCGGCGTCTGCACTTCGAAAAACGGCTCGGTGCCGCGCTCGAGCACGTCGTTCGCGGCCTGCAAGCGAGCGGCGCGGGCTTCCGCAGTATCGGCAAATGCTTTGGTGTTGCACAGGCCGAGCGCGGCGACTCGTCCTCGATACTTCCGCCAGAATTCAAACAGGATGTATCCGCCAATCGAGATGCCGATCAGTGGCGCCCTGCCGACGTCGGCGTCATCCATGACGCGGGCAAGATCGGTGGCGTGCTTTTCCATCGTCGCTGGGCCTTCTCCCGCTTCCGATTCACCATGTCCACGCAGATCCGGCAGGATCAGGCGATAACGCACGGCCAGCGTCTGGGCCACGGGCAGCCAGAATTCGTGATGCGTCGGGAACGGATGAAGCAGAACGACAGTCGGGCCGTCGCCGAGCGTCCAGTAAGAGATTTTGGCATCGCCGCTGCGGATGTGGTGGGACGGTGCGGCTGCCATGCTTACGGATTCGTGGCCTGTTTAGCGCCGTTGGGCGCGGGCAGCAGCATGGGCTCTTCCGGCATGATGATCCACGCGATCGGATATGACAACAGGCCGATCACGGTCGTGACTGAGGCGATCAGCCAGACCACGCGCACCAGTGTAACGTCGAGGTCGAAGTATTCCGAGAAGCCGAGGCAGACGCCGGCAATCTTGCGGCCCACACGCGGCCGCATCAGTTTCCGTCTCGCCATCGAGGCGCCCACCCGCACGCCGCAATAGGCGCAAACTGCCGCATCGTCCTGAATGACCTTGCCGCAATGATTGCAGTACATGGCTTCACCCTCCGCTCACTGGATGCTACGAGTATTGTAGACCCGAAGTTCCGCCTACTCCCGGTACGCGTCCCGGATGTAGCGCCGGGCCTGATCCGCCTGGCCGCTGTTGGCGTTTTCGGCCAGCACGGTCTCATAGCTCTTCATCGCCAGTTCTCGCTTTTGTAGCAGGTCGTACATCTCACCCGCAGCGAGGTTGGCTTTTTGCTGGATGTCGGGATCCGGATTGGGCGCCTGGTTCACCAGTTCATAGGCAGCGGCGGCGCCGGCCAGCTCTTTCTTGCTGCGCAGCAATTCTCCCAGTCCCCAGGCCGCCATCTCGTAGTGCAGGTTGCCGTACTTGCCTTCGCGCCCGTTCTGCCAGACTTTGCGATACATCGCCTCGGCTTCATCGAGTCGTCCGGCGGCGCGCTCCAGGTTTGCGACCTCGGTGGGAAACAGGTGGTTCTTGGGATAGCGTACCGTCAAATCCTGCATGTAACCGATCGCCTCGTCGTACTTGTGTTCCCGCCTGAGGAACAAGCTCAGGATCACTTTGGCGTCGACCGAGTTCTCACCACCGCCCTGGGCGACTTCCCGCAGGTATTCGAGGCCCTTTTCTTTCGATCCGCTCAATCCTGCCAAAGCCGCCGCGACCTTGATGCTCCAGGGCAGATTGCCGACGACGTAGTTATGCGTGCCGACCACCATTTTTGCATCGAGATACTCAGGGTCGAGTTCCAGCACATGCTCGTGGTCGTGGCGGGCGGCCACAGCGTTGCGCAGGGCCGAGAACCACGCCCGTTCTATCAGACCGGTGTACACCGCAAACTCAGCCCGGGTTACGCCGCGGCAATAGAGGGCATCCGCGTTTTTCGGATTTGCTTTGAGTTCCTTCTCCTCCAGGTTCTCGGCGCGGCCCACGAGTTCCTTGATGCGAGCCTTAATCTTCGGGTCAGTCGGGCGGGGCGCATGCCCGATGAAACTGTCATTGCTGTAGTCGCCGGTGTTCATCCCCCCGGTTTCGTACAGATCGCGCATCAGGACCGCGGTCAGCATATGGTTCACTGAAAACGGATCATCCGGATGCTTCTCCAGAATCCTTTCGAATTCCGGGATCGCTCGCTCGTACTCCATGTTGTAGAAGTGATCGAACGCTACTTCGGCTTGCGGATCGAGCGGGCCATGTACTTCGTGGAGCGAAGGCGATTGCTGCGCCACAGCCCGGGGGGTGGCAACACCCAGATGGAGAACGATGAAGCCAGCCGCCAAGGCGCAGAATCGGCCCTTGCGCCAGCCTGTTGTTGATCTTTCCAACTTCACACTAGGACCGTCTTCGAGTCAGGATTGTTTTCTAGTCTAAACGAACTGGCTGAACCCTGCCGATCCGCCTGAGCGAGCGATGCAGCGTGGGACAACGCGGTATCCAGCCGGGCTAAGGTGTACCTGGGATGCCACCTGCGGTTGGCTTCCTGCATCCCTATAATCAGCGCAACTTGCGGGAGCAGTTAGGTGACACGCGAGCGCCGGAAGTCAACGGTCTTTCGTAACAGACGCATCTTTTACTCGCGGGCGCGGGTAACAATTACCGATGCCTGCACCGCGGCGGCTGTTGGGAAAGTAAATAACTAGTTCGTTTTTAGTAGTTTACGGAAACAGTTTCTTTGGCCTCTGAGATGCCAAAGTAGCAAACGGAGAAATCCGCAGGAGCTGGGGTTCATGTCCGACGTTATTCATTCCACGCCGCAGGACTTCTGGAGGCCGCCTTCCCCGATTCTGGAAGAGCCGATCCCGGTTCCAGTTCAACCGGTTGCGCCGCCAATGGCCGAGGCCTGCCCCCGCTGCGGTACGGAGTTCCTGCTGGGATCGAAGTTCTGCCACTCGTGTGGCGGGCGGCGCCCGGAGGCGCTCAGCTCTACGACCCGCGAAGACGCCGCTGAGATTGCTAGCCTATGGGAAAGCGCCATCGTGGGGGTTCGCTCGCTGGCGGCCGGAATTGCTTCGAGTCGAGTCTGGAGCAAGATCAAGCCTCCAGCCTGGCTGCACTACCTGCATTTCCATGAGATCAAGCGCTGGGTCGGCCTGCCAACCGCGTCGCTGATCGCCTTCGTTGTCGGCTTGGGATGCGTGGCCGGAGCCCTGCTGGTCGGCCTGCTCACAGCCCGGAATCTCATCGACTGGCAGGCGATCCAGTTCTACCGCGCCGAATGGCTGCTGGCTGCCACTGCGTCGTTCGTAGCGGGCATTCTGCTGAAAAAATCCTCCGAGGACTAAGCGCTTTGTGCGCCCGCAGCGCCCGGCTACGATTCCCCTCCTGAACCGGCGGCCCGGCGTTGCTGGCTCATACGATAAAGGTGATGAACTGGGCCGATTCCGCGGCCCAGAGGCTGGCCGTAGGTGATCGCCGCCGTCACATAAGTCTTTGCCAACAAAGCCGCTTCGGCCAGGCCGCGATCCAGAGCCAGATGGCATGCCATCGCGGTGGCGAAGGCACAACCTGTGCCATGGGTTGAGCTGGAACGCTGCCGCTCTGCCTTGAAGACTTCCTGCTCGATCCCCCGTTTGGTCGTAAAGCTCAACAAATCAATGGCTTTATCAAGATGCCCGCCGGTGATGACGACGGCCGGCGCTCCCATCTCGTGCAGTCTGGCGCAGGCGGCTTTCATTTCGTCGATCTCGCGGACCTTCAGACCGGTCATGGCGGCGGCCTCATCGACATTCGGGGTAGCTACGTCGGCCAGCGGCAAAAGTCGTTCGATCATTAACTTGAAGCCAGCAGAGTCGAGCAGGTCGGCTCCGGACGAGGACCTAAAGATCGGGTCCAGCACGATATTCGGTAAGCGCTTGTTCAGCCTGGAGTTAGAGGCTTTCGCGGGGCTAGCCAGAAAATCCGCGACAGCTCTTACAACCTTGCCTGATGCGAGCATGCCGATGCGAACGGAAGCGATGTCCAAGTCCGCGGCCAGTTCCTCGAGGCTTTCTGTCACCAAGTTGGGGTCCAGCGGCTCAACGCGGCGGACGCCCGCGGTCGACTGGACGGTCATGGCGGTGATGCAGGCAACGCCATAGCAACCATGGGCGGCGGCGGTTTTGATGTCGGCGGTCACCCCGGCCCCGGATGAGGGGTCAAAGCCGGCGATGGAAAGAACTATGGGGGGTTTTTCGGCCATGTCCTTTGGGCTGTGCGAAGAACGATATTACGCCCTTTTGAGCGCAAAAACCTGACATCGGCAGGACCGGAAAGTTACTTTCGGAGTCAAAGATCGAGGGAAAAATTGTGCGTCCCGGGTGCAGGGTAATCCCGTAAATACAAGATTCCATGTAGTTTGTCGACTTGATTTCCGTAAGTCATTGATTCCATGCGGCTTGTAATTTCTACTCGCCGCTTACGCCTGAGCTAGTTAACATTTGATAAATACATAAGCCATCCAAAACAAAAGGATTTCTATGCATATGACTAATCCAGCAATAAGTTACGTAAGGAAATGATTACTGCTCGGTCACCTGAGATGGGCCTAATTCGCCTTGACAGGCAAGTGGCAGACCAATAGCATCACAAAATCACGTCCAAAGGACCAAGCCTAGGCTAGGACACTTTTGAGTATGCGAGGAGAACTGAATGCGAAGACGTTATGCTCAAGGACTGGCGCTTGCTTTCTTAATCGCCAGCCTGGGAGCGGCTCAGGGACCGAACAACTCGGAGGCGACACCAGCTCCAATTAGTTCAGCCCAAACGAAACCCGAAGTCCGCAAACAGGCCGGCAAGCCGAAACCGTATGAGGTGGGAACCGCGTCGTGGTATGGCGAGTATTTTGTCGGGAAACCGACCGCCAGCGGCGAACCCTACGATATGTATGACATGACGGCGGCGAGTCTGACGATTCCGCTGGGAACCTACGTGAAAGTGACCAATCTGCGGAACGGCCGCACGGTCGTGGTCCGCGTAAATGACCGCGGGCCGGTCGTGCCCGGCCGGATCATCGATCTGTCGTATGGCGCGGCAGAAGAGCTGCAGTTTGCCGAACGCGGCCTGCAGCGCGTGCGTCTGGATGTGGTCAATCCGCCCCGCACCAATGCCGGGGTACGGCGACCGGCTTACCAGACAGTTGCCTACAACACTCTCCCGTAGCACTCCTCAAGGAAAAAAATTACACTGGACGGGATGCAGGCTGCTCTGCCCAACCGCATCCCGTGCAGTGGCATGAATCATGAGGAACTGCGCAGCGATGACCCGCGCCAGCGGCTCATCGTTGCTCTGGATGTTTCCACCGCTGCTGCCGCACAGAAGATCGTAGCGGCGGTGGGGGACTCGGTGCTGACCTACAAAGTTGGCATGCAGCTCTACACCGCCGAAGGGCCGCAGGTGGTGCGGGATCTGGTCTCCTCGGGGCGGCGCGTCTTTCTCGACCTGAAATATCACGACATTCCCAACACCGTAGGAGCGGCCGTGAAGGAAGCGGCACTGCTCGGCGTGAGCATGCTCACCGTGCACGCCGCGGGCAGCGGCAAAATGCTCCGGGCCGCAGTGGAAGCCGGAGCTGCACGGTCTGGGCTGATGGTGCTGGCGGTCACCGTGCTGACCAGCCTGGATGCCTACGATCTCGACAAGATCGGAGTGCGGGGAACCGTCGAAGACAGCGTGGTGCGCCTGGCAACGATTGCGCTGGCCAACGGATGTCACGGCGTAGTGACTTCCGCGCGCGAGGCATCGACGTTGCGCGCGGAGTTAGGCGACAAATTCGCGCTGGTGACGCCGGGTGTCCGGCCGTCGGGCAGCCAAGTGGACGATCAAGTGCGCGTGGTGACCCCGTGGGAAGCGATTGCATCAGGAGCCAGCCACATCGTGGTAGGCAGGCCGATCACCGAAGCCGCCGATCCGGCGGCGGAAGCCAGAGCCATTCTGGGGCAGATCAGCCGGTAGGGAGTAATTCGGCGCGTTAACTCTTCAGGCGGTCTCCCTGATCAACACACGATTTTCTTCGGTCATGTGCGCCCCCGTTTTCAGTCGAGGATTGGATCTAGAGACGCAGATTCCGGTGGGCATCGATGAAGGTATGAAGCACGACAGTTGGATTGCCTGCAACCACCTCGCGAGCCTCAGGAAAACTGAGCTGACACACTTTGTGGGTTCTCTGTCGCGCTCAAAAATCCGCGCGTTCGATGACGCTCTCCGGGTGGCTCTTGGACTAGACTAGGTCTGCTACAGCTTCTCGAAGAACTCGCACGCCGAGCACGAAATGTAGATCCCGCCGGGGACGCCGCGCTCGCGGTCTTTCATGCGCTTGACGATGCGAGTGGGCTTGCCGCACTTAGGGCAATCGGTGCTCTTGGTAGTGTCCATGACCTTCTTGCGGTCAGCGGTTTTTGCAATCTTGGCGCCTACGGCCATGTTCTTTTTCTCCTGACGTTTTCAGCGCGCAGCGCAATCCCGCGAATTTCGTGAGCTTGCATTGTGCAAGGAAATAATGCCTAAGAATTCACTTGGAAGCTGCTTGCTGCGTTTCGAATCTGTTGCGCTCAGGGGTGATTTTAACAGGGAAGAGGCCGAAATGTCCTTTGCCGAGGCGGCCGCAAAGCGTCGAAACAGCTTCATCCCTCTGTATTGAGAAATGGACGAAGTGGGACTAGAATCTGTCGCATTCTTCGCCCAGGGCATCATCCAGGGCCAAACTTCACGCGGCGAGCATCGTAAGAGCCGCGACCCTCAAGTCAGAACAAAATCTCGCTGAAGGAGGTCATCCATGGGACCGCAAACTCCAACTGAACTGGTGCGGCAGGCCTCAACCTGGTCCATCGTGTGGGGAGTGTCGCTGATTATTCTCGGCATAGCAGCGTTGGCATCGCCGTTTCTCGCAGCGGTCGCGGTGAATGTGCTGGTTGCCTGGCTCATCGTCCTGGCTGGCGTGGTGCACCTCACGCTTGCATTTCACGCGCATCGGCCCGGCAGCATGATCTGGAAGCTGCTGGTGGGACTGGCCTACCTGGTGTTTGGCGGATACCTGATCGCGCGCCCGGTGCTGGGAGTGGCTTCACTCACTCTGGTGCTGGCGGTGCTGTTTCTGGTGGAAGGCGTCCTCGACATCGTTCTCTTTTTCCGCATGCGCTCGATGCGCGGATCGAGCTGGGTTCTGATCGACGGCATCGTCACGCTGATCCTGGGGCTGATGATCTATGCGCAATGGCCTTCAAGCGCCCTGTGGGCGATCGGCACCCTCGTGGGCGTGAGCCTGATCATCAGTGGAGTGACGCGAGTGATGCTGTCACTCGCCGTGCGCAAGGCTGTGTCTACGGTGGCACAATTCCCAGGAGCTAAAGCAGCGTAGTTCGACGCTCGATATCACCGCGGGCATTCATTCGATCATTAGAACGGGAGGGCGACCCTGACTGAAGTTGGCGGAGAGTCATGGCCTCCCGACCCATGCGGGGTTTTTGCGCTTGCAAATCTATCTCGTCGACGGCACCTACGAACTTTTCCGGCATTATTATGCGCTGCCTTCGGCGAAGGATGCGGAAGGGCGCGAGGTTGCGGCCACGCGGGGCGTTCTGGCGTCGATGCTGGGAATGCTGAAAGGTGGAGTCACGCATCTGGCGGTCGCGACTGACCACGTGGTCGAGTCGTTCCGCAACGCGCTGTGGGCGGACTACAAGACAAGCGAAGGCGTCGACCCCGATCTGCTGGCGCAGTTCCCGCTGCTCGAGGAAGTGCTCACGGCGGCGGGCATTATGCTCTGGCCGATGGTCGAATTTGAAGCTGACGACGCGTTGGCCGCGGGTGCCGTCGCGGCGGCGAAGGATGCCCGGGTCGAGCAGGTTATCGTTTGCACTCCGGACAAGGACCTTGGGCAATGCGTGAGCGGGACGCGCATTGTGCAGCTGAGCCGCAGGACGAACGTGACGCTCGACGAGGCGGGAGTGACGGCAAAATTCGGTGTCACGCCGGAGTCGATTCCGGACTATCTGGCGCTGGTGGGCGATTTGGCGGATGGGTATCCAGGACTGAAGGGTTGGGGAGCGAAGTCGTCGGCGGCAGTGCTGGCGAAATTCCTGCATTTGGAAGACATCCCGAAGGACTGGAAAGAATGGCATGTAAATGTGAGCGGCGCGGCCACGTTGGCCGCGACACTCGCGCGCGAGTGGGAACATGCCCTGCTGTTCCGCCAGTTGGCGACACTGCGAACCGACATCAAGCTATTCGACGATGTCGAGCAGTTGCGGTGGAACGGGCCGACGCCGGGATTTGACCAAGTCGCCGCGAGGCTCGACAGGGCGCGCACGGAGAAACGAGGAGGGCCTGGAGCCAGGAGCAGTCTGGGGTGAATTTCGCCAGGGATGCAACAGTAGTTGTTGTCCACGCGAGATCCCTCGCCCCGCCGGTGAAAGCGCGGGGCTTCGGGATGACGCCCCATGTTTCATCGCTAGCATCGGCGGGGGTGCCTCGCGGTCCTATCCGCCCAGCTTGCCACGCAGCACGGTGATGGAAGCTGGCGGAACTTCATACGTCGCGTCGGGGCCTCCCCGCACCACCGATTTCGAGGGCGGGCCATCGGGATCGGCATGGCCGCCCGCTCCCTCCGCCTGCCATTGATATTCATTTGAGCCGAAAGTGATGCGGTCGACCTGGCCGGAAAAGTACTTCTCGTGACCGCCCGCATCGAAGGCCAGCTTCACTGCGTGAGCGTTCTGCTGATCGCGATTCACCAGCATCACGGACCATTGGCCATCGGGGCGCTCGACGACGTAGGCGGTGATCAGCTGATGCCCAGCAGCGTCCATCACGTCGCTGGTGGCCTTGAATTGCTTGTGTGGAGCGTCGACGGGCTCGACCCATTCCTTGGTGATGATCTGCGCGGCGATGTACTGCGGCGGATAGCCGAGAACCTTGTAGTCCTGGTCGATCCACAGGAAATTGCCAAAGCCGCTCTGTTCCCGCGGATAGGGCATGTAATGGAAGTAGTAGGTTGCGGCTGCGCCCTCGGCCATCATGGAGCCGACGTAATCGGCGAGCCACAAGCCGCTTTTGACGCTGGAGGGCGGAGCGCCGCCACCGATGTTGCCTTCGGTCATGAAGAAGGGGATGTTCTGCGGCAAGCCGTCATCCTTCCAGACTTGCACGATGTGCTGAACATATTGCGGCTCGGGATAAAGATCGGCCCAGGAATAAGAGCTGCGGTCCTGATACGGATAGTGCTCGAAGGAAAAGAAACTGAAGTCGTTGAGCCGTCCGCGGGCTCTCAGGTAATCGAGAAAACGGCCGAGCCATGAGACGTCTCCCTTCGCGTCGGGCCAGACTTCGACATCTTCGAACGTGCCCTCGAAGGGAGGGCCGCCCAGCTTTGCCTCGGGCACGAGCTTGTGAATCGCCGTCGCGAATTGGAGATAGAGTGCAGCGTAATCTTCCGGCAGCATGTGCTGGCCGTCGGCCTCCTCGCCCATCTCCACGTAGGAGATCGGATAGTGACGTTTGTACAGATACGCGATCTCGTTCGCGGCGTCTTCGGGTGTCGCGTAAAGCATGGCGATGGGGACCATGGTGGGCAAGCCGCGCGTGACACCGCAATTGAAGAAGAAATCGAAGCCAACCTGATCGCCGCGGCCGTAGTCCAGATCCGACGCCGCATGCCACGGATCGACCGAGGAGGGCCAGGTGACGGT
>Ga0187772_10001488_pt1 | contig 11163 bp, 14 predicted proteins | sample 0116_SJ02_MP15_2_FD_133137 | JGI IMG/M metagenome (GOLD analysis project Ga0187772, IMG submission 133137) | Tropical peat soil microbial communities from peatlands in Department of Meta, Colombia - 0116_SJ02_MP15_20_MG | ecosystem: Environmental > Terrestrial > Soil > Wetlands > Peat | place... | reverse complement strand
CACGACGTTGTGGCTCGGGATCTTGAGCCGCTTGAGCGCCATCTCGACGGCGGCGACCACCCCGAAGTCCCCGCAGCCGGGGCACCACGTCGGTCGGATCTCGGACTTCCCGACCAGGGGCAGGAGCGGGCCGGTGGTCATCGGAACGGCGTTCGCGCTGCTACTATCCGCCATGCTGCATCACCTCCAGGGCTCTTGCCACGATCTCGTGCGGGTAGAAGGGCTCCCCGTCGTATTTGAGCAATCGCTCCGGGAGATGGATGCCGGTCTCCGCCCGCAGGAGGCGGCCGAGCTGACCCGAGAAGTTCGCCTCGACGAGGAGCGTGCGGTGCGCCTTGTCGAGGAGCGTGTGGGCGGCCTCCCCGTTGATCGGATAGACCGTGGGGAACCAGATCAGGTTGGTCGTCTTCCCCTGTGCCGTCAGCTGCGCCTGGGCGTCGCGCACCGCCCCGACCGTGGAGCCCCAGGCGACGAACGTGAGCGGGGCGCCGGCCGGTCCCTCGAGGATCGGCGGAGGCAGGTCCTTCGCCATCCCGGGGATCTTCCGCATCCGCTTGTCCATCATCTTCCGTCGGACCTCGATCGCGACGGGCATGCCGGCCCGGATGTCCGAGACCAGGTGGCCCTCCTCGTCGTGCTCGTCGGAGCCGGCCACGTACTGAAGTCCGGGCTGCCCCGGGAACGACCGCGGGGAGACCCCCGATTCCGTGTACTTGTACCGGAGATAGTCCGGATCGTTCGGTGAGACGGTGAACAGCGACGGGAGCTTCACCGCGAGCGGGATCTCGTCCTTGGCCACGGTGGCGAACGTCTCCGAGAGGTGGAAGTCCGTCGCGACCATCACGGGGGTCTGCCACGCCTCCGCCGCCCGGAACGCCTCGATCATCGTGTGGTACGCCTCCCTCGGGCTGGGCATCGCCAGGATCGCCCGCGGGAACTCCCCCTGCCCGGCCCCGAGCATCACGTTCAGGTCGGCCTGCTCGGTCTTCGTGGGAAGTCCGGTGGACGGTCCGGCCCGCATGGCGTCCACGACCACCACCGGGGTCTCGGTCATCCCCGCCATGCCCAGCGCCTCGACCATCAGCGAGAATCCCCCGCCGCTCGAGGCCGTCATGGCGCGGACCCCCGCGTACGACGCGCCGATCGCCATGTTGACCGCGGCCAGCTCGTCCTCGGCCTGCTTCACCACGACGCCGAGCGCGGTGGCGTGCGCGGCCATCCAGTGCATGATCGAGGTCGCCGGGGTCATCGGATACTGGGCCAGGAGCTTGCAGCCGCCGGCCGCGGCCCCCAGCGCGATCGCCTGGTTCCCGGTCATGAGCAGGAGCGGTTCGCCCCGCTTCGGGAGGGCGTGCTCGTTCACGCTCGCATGCTGCTCCGCGTAGTGGTAGCCTTCGGTGCTCGCCCCGAGGTTCCAGTCGACGACCTCGCCCTTCTTCTTCCCGAACGAGTCGCTCAGCACCTGGTGCAACAGGTCGAGCGGGACCCCGGCCAGGAACGCCGCGGCCCCGATGCCGGCCGCGTTCTGCAGGATCGACTGGCTGGTGAACTTCCGGGCGATCTCGAGGGTCGGCACGGGGAGGCCCTTGACCCCTGCCGGCAGCTCGGACTCCGGGACCGTGAACTTCTCCGGGTCATAGATGATCGTCCCCCCCCGGCGGAGCGCGTGTGCGTGGACGTCCACCGTGTTCTTGTCGAGGGCGTAGAGGATGTCCGCCCCGTCGCCCTGGGTGTAGATCCGGTGGTCGGAGGCCCGGGCCTGAAACCAGACGTGGCCCCCCCGGATCACCGACTGATAGGCATTGAACCCGATCGTGTGCAGTCCCCGTCGGGAGAAGCATCGGGCCAGCGACTCTCCGATCGAGGCGATTCCGTCGCCCGCCTGCCCGCCTGTACGGATAGCTATCTCTCCCACGCTTCGTTCGAGCGTGTGTGCGTATTAATCGCTACTGTCAGCCGAGTGTGACTGAATCATGGTCGGGGGCGCCGCCGGCAATCCTTAGAGCGGAGCCGCCCTCCGGGACCCGTGGCGGCCCCCTCGATCGAGGTGCGACTGTACGCCGCGGCCCGCCAGGCCGCCCGGCGGTCGTCCGTGCGCATCGGTGCCCCTCCCGGTGGCCTCGCCGCGGCCGACCTGGTCCGGACGCTGGCCCGTCGGTTCCCGGACCTGGCCCCGGTCCTCCGGGTGAGCCGCTACGTGCGGAACGACCGGACGTTGACCGACCTCCGGACCAGGGTGCGTCCGGGCGACCGGTTCTCGGTGCACCCGCCGTACGGAGGCGGATGACCCCCCCCATCCGGTTGACCCGGCGCCCCCTCTCCGTGGCGGCGGCCGTCCGAGCCCTCTCGGGCCCCGACCTCGGTGGGGTCGCCGTATTCGCGGGCCGGGTCCGGCCGGATGCCCGGCCCGGGGGGCGAGTGGTCGCGATCGACTACGAGGCCGATGCTCGCTTCGCCCGACGTCGGCTGGCCGAGATCGAACGCATCGCGCGCGCCCGGTACGGCGCGGGGCAGGTGGTCCTCTGGCATCGCGTGGGCCGGGTCCGGGTCGGGGAGATCGCGGTCGTCACCGGCGCCGCTTGCCCCCACCGGGCAAAGGCGTTCGCGGCGGCCCGCTACCTGATCGAGGAGCTCAAGCGGACGGTCCCGATCTGGAAGACGGAGCGAGCACGACGCGGGCGTCCACCGCGACGACGCCCTTCCCGGCGGACCGGACCATCAGCGGGTTGATGTCCAGCTCGACGATCTCGGGCAGCTCCACCGCGAGCTGGGAGACGCGCAGGATCGTCTCCTCGAGCGCCTTGAGGTCGCTCGGGGGTTCCCCGCGCACCCCCTTCAGCATCGGGAACGCCTTGGTCGCGGCGACCATGTTGGCCGCCGACAGGGGACCCATCGGGGCCAGCCGGAACGTCACGTCCTGCATCACCTCGACGTAGATCCCGCCGAGGCCGAACGCGACGATCGGGCCGAAGTTCGGGTCCCGCTGGACCCCGACCAGCACCTCCTTGCCCGAGGGGATCTGGGCCTGGACCTCGAACCCCTCGATGCGGGCCGTCGGGGCCGCGGCCCGGACGGAGCGTTCCATCCTCGTCCAGGCGGTCCGGAGGGCCTCGGCGTCCCCGATGCCGAGCGCGACCCCTCCGACGTCGGTCTTGTGAGAGATATCCGGTGACGCGATCTTCAGCACGACCGGATACCCGATCTCCTCCGCGGCGCGGAGCCCCTCCTCGACCGTGCGGACGGTCTTCTCACCGGGGAACGGAATCCCGTACGCGCCGAGGAGCGACCGGGCCTCGTACTCCGGCAGGTCCAGGTTCCCGGCCGCGATCGCGCGGTCGATCATCCCGCGGGCCGCGGCCTGGTCGACGGCGAACGTCTGGAGCGGCAGGCGGGGCCGGGTCCTCCAGGCGTGGTACCGGGCGAGGCTGCCGATCGCCTCGATCCCCTCCTCGGGGAACGTAAACGTCGGGATCCCGTGCTCCTCGAGGAAGTTCACCTCGTTCGAGAGGTCGGTCAGCCCGAACAGGCAGGCGACCAGCGGCTTGGTGGACTTCTCCTTGCCGGCCAGGATCGCCCGCGCGACCGAGTCGCCCGTCATGAACCCGGCGGGCGTGGCGATCACGAGCACGCCGTGGATCTCCGGGGACCCGAGCAGCGCGGTCAGCGAGTCCCGGTAGGCGTCCCCGAGGACCCGGGAGGTCATGTCGATCGGGTTCGCCACCGTGGCGATCGTCGGCAGGCGCTTCGCCAGGTGGTCGTGCAGACGGCTCGGGAGCGCCGGGAGTTCGAGCCCGTGGCGGATCGCGGCGTCCGCCGCGACGATGCCCGGCCCTCCCGAGTTGGTCAGGATGACGAGGCGGGGACCCTCCATCCGCAGCCCGGCGCCGAACAGCTTCGCCGCGCGGAACAGTGCCCCGAGCGTATCCATCCGCTGCACGCCCGACTGGGCAAAGAGCGAATCGTAGAGCTGGTCCCGCCCGGACTGGGAGAGGGAACCCGTGTGGCTCTTTGAGGCCCGCTCCCCGGCGGCCGTCCGTCCGCTCTTGATCACGAGGACCGGCTTCTCCTCCGTGACCTCCCGGGCCGCTTCGAGGAACTTCCGCCCGTTGGCCAGGCTCTCGACGTAGAGCAGGATCACGCGGGTCGCGGGGTCGCGCCCGAGCGCCCGGAGGAGGTCGTTCTCGTCCACCCCGGCGCGGTTCCCGACCGACACGAACCGGGAGAAGCCGATCCGTTCGGTGATGCCGTACTGGAGGATCCCCGCGCCGAGCGCGCCGCTCTGGGAGACGAAGGCGATGTTCCCGGGCGGGGGCAGCGACTCGCTGAAGGTGGCATTGAGCGCGACGGTCGGGTCCGTGTTGAACAGGCCGAAGCAGTTGGGGCCGACGATCGACATCCGGTACTGCGCCGCGCGCCGGACGAGGTCATCCTCGAGCGCCGCCCCGGCCTCGCCGACCTCCCGGAAGCCGGCGGAGATCACCACCACGCCCTTGGTCCCGGCCCGGCCCAGGTCGTCGATCGTCTCGCCGACCGCGGCCGCCGGCACGATCACCACCGCGAGCTCGGGCGGCTCCGGCAGGGAGGCGACGGTCGGATAGCACCGGACGCCCGAGACGCTCTTCCAGGACGGGTTGACCGGGTAGGCGATGCCCTGGAAGCCCGCGGTCAGGATGTTCCGGAACAGGGTCGTGCCGACGGTCCCGGGCTTGTTCGAGGCCCCAATGACCGCGATCGAGCTGGGGCGGAACAGCTCCTCCAGCTCTTCGGAGCGGCCGATCGGCATCGCCGTTCTCCGAGCGGGCACGGGGAGCGTATTATATATCAACGCACCGTCGGAACGATGTGACCGCCGAAGGAAACGCGTCGGCGGCCCATGGTCCGGCCCCGCCGGCCCCCGGTCCGGGGACTCCGGCGCGGGCGCCTCGCGGGACCCTGCAGCGGATGGATAAGGGACGGATCCGGCACGTCGTGGCCGTGGGCAGCGGCAAGGGCGGGGTCGGCAAGTCGTCCGTGGCGGCGCTGCTCGCCGCCGAGCTTCGGCGTCGCGGCCGCACGGTGGGGATCCTGGACGCGGACATCACGGGACCTTCGATCCCCAAGATCCTGGGGGTCCCGGGACCGCTCTACGACCGGGGCGAAGGGATCGAGCCGGCGGTGTCGCGCAGCGGCATCGCCGTCGTCTCCTCCCAGTTCATGGTCGAGGACGAGCAGACGCCCGTGATCTGGCGGGGGCCGCTCGTGACGCGCCTCATCACGCAGTTCTTTGGGTCGGTGCAGTGGGGCGAGCTCGACTACCTGCTCATCGACATGCCCCCGGGCACGAGCGACGTGCCGCTGACCGTCTTCCAGACGATCCCGATCGACGGGATGGTGTTCGTGCTGACCCCGCAGGACCTGGCGGCGCTCATCGTCAAGAAGGCGATGAACATGGCGCGCGACCTGCACGTCCCGCTGCTCGGCGTCGTCGAGAACATGGCCTGGCTCGCCTGCCCGCACTGCGCCCAGCGGATCGAGCCGTTCGGTCCGAGCCGGGTCGCGACGGTCGCCTCGGAGTACGGCATCCCGGTGCTCGCCCGGCTGCCGGTCGTCCCGTCGATCTCGGAGCTCTCGGACGGAGGGCGGATCGAGGAGCGGACCGGCCCGGAGCTCTCGGAGATGGCGGACGCGCTGGAGCACGCCGTCGACGAGTCTACGCGGGGCTCGCTGACGGTGCTTTGAGCTGGCGCAGCTCCCGGAAGGGGAGCCCCTCGGTCGGCACGCCCCGCTGGCCGAGCGCGACCCGAAGTCCGGTCACGTGGGCGTCCCCGACGATCGCCGCCAGCCGTGCGGCCCCGTGCGAGCGCAGGTGGGCCAGGCGGTCGGCCATGTGCTCGTTCCGCTCGTCGATCAGGACCCGGACGATCGTCGGACTCGCCTCTCGGAGCTCGGCGATGAGGGCTCCGGGTTCGTCCACGTACTCCTCGATCTGGGACCGGACGACCCGGGCCGGAAGGAACACCCCGACGATCGAGCCGACCAGCAGGGAGACGCGTTCCTTGAACGGCATCGTCGCCAGCATCCGGCCGAGCGTCATCCGGATCGGGTCGTCGATCAGGAACAGCGGGATCTTCCGGGCCTGCGCCACCTCCGCGGCGGCGCGCATCTCGGCCCCCGGAACGTCGCCCCCGAGCTCGGCCCCCAGCCGGCGCTGCATGATCGACCAGAGCCGGGCGAACAATGGAACGCCGCCCCGTCGGGGCGCGGTGGGGGACGGGCCGAGGACCATCGGGGCCCGCTCGGCGTCGAGCTCGACCGCGATCCCGTCGAGCGGACGGTCGGTCAGCACCGTCCGCAGCGGCGCGGCCAGGTCGATCACGTGCGCGGTCCCGATCACGAGGACCGGCGCCCCGAGCGCCTCCGACGACACACGGAGGGGACCGGAACGCCCTTCTTCTCCCTTCGTGCCGTCGCACCGGGGCCCGCCGGCCGCACCAACCCCAAATACCGGGGCGGGGTCGGCCCCGCGTATGCCGTGGACCATCTACTCGGTGCTGTCCTCGAAGAAGGCGGAGCTGGATGTCGCCCTCGCGGACGACCTCGTCTCCCGCCAGAGCCACACCGTGCGCGCCGCCACGGCCCTGGGCGGACCCGCCGACAGCATCTACGTGCTGGTCGAGGGGTCGACGGACGGGATCGCACGGGCGAACGCGCTGCTCGGGCCGATCGGGACCCGCCCCGCGGCCCCCGACGGGGAGGCGCTGTACCGCAAGTTCAAGGACGAGCAGGAGGCCGCCTCGGCGGGCATGGGCCTCTTCTTCACCGAGGACGGGTAGCGGCTACTCGGGCCCGGTCGCCTGCGACGGCTCCAGGTCCTCGTCGGCGCCGAAGATCTGCTGGAACGACCGGTAGACGTTCTCGATCCCCGTGCCCTCCTGGGCCGAGACGGGGAGCAGGTTCGAGAGCGGCTCCATCGACTCGATCGCCCGGAACAGCTCCGTCGACAGCTGGACCTCCGGGGTCGGAGCCTCCCGGGTCACGGCGTCGTAGAGGGCAGTCGGGTCCTCCGACCACGCCAGGATCTCCGTGAGCTGCTCGGACTTCAGCACGTCCACCTTGGAGAGGATCGGGATGATCGGGAGGCGGAACCGGAACTCGATGGTCGCGCTGAGCATGCGCAAGGAGACGAACCCTCCGGCGCTGCGCGTGAGCGCCGGGTCGTAGAGGAACGCCACGGCGGACCGGTCGCCCCCCAGCGCATCGACCATCGCCTTCGACGCCTCGCGGAACGCGAACAGCTCGATCTGGCCCGGCGTATCGATGAGCACGTAGTCCGACTTGAGCTCCTCCACGGCCTGCCGGAGGTCGAAGACCTTGAGGGCGATCATGTCGGCCGCGGCGACCTGGGCTCCGTTCGGGCCGAGCCCGTACTCGTCCTGGACCTCGGCCAGCCGGACCCACTCCCGGATGTCGACGTCCGGCTCGAGGGAGCTCCCCTCGCTCCCAGGGTCGAGGTTCACGACCGTCGTCGCATAGCCGGCGGAGCGCATCCAGTCGGCGGTCGCCCGGACGAGGGACGTCTTGCCCGCCCCCGCCGTGCCGGTAAAGTAGACCGTGCCGGGGTCCTCCACCTACCGCTTGCCCCCCGGTCCCCGCGCCCGCCGGATCTCCGCCGCGAGCTGCCGCAGGAACCGCTCCTTCGTCGTGCCGGCCTTCTTCTGGATCTTCACCCGGCCGGCGAACGTGAACTCCCGGCGGGGGTACTGCTTCTCGCTCTCGAGGTCGGCCCGAAAGCCGAGGTGCTTCGCGGCCTGGACGATCTCTTCCGCCGTGACATCGGGGACCCCTTCGGACGAGGGGACCCGGCGGCCCTCGGAGCGCGAGAGACCGCGGTCGACGTACGCGGGGTAGACGTAGAAGTGGTCGGGCATCGGACCGCCCGGCCCGGCCTCAGCTCGATGCCGGCGGGAGCCGAACCCCGTTCAGGACCCCGTCCTGTCCGGGGCGCGAGCGGACCCGCACGAGCCCCAGGTCCGTCTCCAGGATCGCACCCTTCGTGATGATGTTGCGCTGCACGTAGTTCGGGTTGGCGGGGTTCTCCCGCACGGTGATCACCCGGGCCGACTGCATCTTCTTGGTCGCCGGGTCGAAGACGTTGACCGTACGGGCGGTCAGGATCCGGAGCTTGCGGTTGGCGCCCCGCACCCGGTACCGCTTTACGGTGCCCGCACCGAGCGTCGCCGTCTGCTGTTCGCGGGCGATCTCGAACCGTCGCTTCTTGCGGATCGGACGCAGCCGGCCCCCGGTCCGCTTGCGGCGTGAACGCCCTTGCCAGATCCCCATCGTGCCTCGCCGAGGTGCGGTCCGACCGGGGCCGCCTATTTGACGCTTTCAGCGAGCGCGGGCCGGCCTCCTCGGCCGCGTCCGTAACGGTCCGGGGGGACCGGACCCGCGGCCCGCCTCCGGGGGGATCCCCGGGTCAGGCATCATAATGGCCCGGGCCTATGGTCCCCTCGTGGCGCCCCGGTCCTCGGAGCTCATCGCCGGCCTCGACGAGGCCGGCCGCGGCTCCTGGCTCGGACCGCTCGTCGTCGGCGCGTTCGCGGCTCACCGCGGCGACCTCACGGCCCTTCGGGAGGCGGGGGCCCGCGACTCGAAGACCCTCTCGCCCGCGGCCCGCGAGAAGGTCTACGACCGGCTCGAGCGGCTCGGTACCTGCCGCTCGATCGACCTCGGACCGGAGGAGATCGACCGGCACGTGGCCCACCACGGTCTCAACGAGCTCGAGGCGACCGCGTTCGCGTCGCTCGTCCGGGAGCTCGCACCGGAGGTGGCGTACGCGGACGCCTGCGACGTCGATCCCCGCCGCTTCGCGCGACGGATCGCGCGCCTCGCGGGACCCGGCCCCCGCATCGTGGCCCGGCACCGCGCCGACCGCGACCACCCGTTCGTCGGCGCGGCCTCGATCGTGGCCAAGGTCCGTCGCGACCGGGCGATCCGCGCCCTCGCGGAATCCCTGGGCAAGGAGATCGGCAGCGGATACCCCTCGGACCCGAGGACCGTGGAGTTCGTGCGTCGCTCGGTCGACCCGAACGCCCCGCGGCCGACCTGGCTGCGCAGCTCCTGGGCGACCACCCGAAGGGTTATCCCCGTGCGCACGGGTCGGACGCTCGACGGGCCCTTCCCATGACGGTCGAGGAGACGCTCACCTCCCTCGTGGACCGCTTCAACCGGCACGCCGCCCGGACCCCCTCCGTGGCCGAGGAGCTCCGGGGCCTCGCGCGCACGATCCGGGTCCGGATCACCGACGAGCGGACCTATTCGGTGGACCTCGCGGAGGGGCGGCTCCGCAACCTGCGGGCCGCCGCGGACGGGCGGGCCGACCTCACGATCACCACGGACCTCGCCACGTTCCAGGGCCTCGTGGCCAAGGAGATCGGTCCGATGAAGGCCCTCGTGCTCCGCAAGCTGTCGATCGAGGGTAGCCTCGAGGACAAGCTGCTGTTCCGCAAGCTCCTCTAGAACGCCCCGGCCCTACGGCAGGAAGACGCAGGCGGAGATGCAGACGCCGTAGTGGTCCATCGGGATCGACAGCTCCTCGGTCCGGTAGTGGATCCGGCGGAGCTCGACCCCACGGAAGTGGGCGATCTCCTGCATCCGCCACTTGAGGAACTCCTTGAGCGACTTCTGGGTCCCGTGCAGGTGTCCCTCGGCGACGTACCCGCCCTGGCCGTCGGCGCGGAAGCCGTAGGCGATCCCGGCGCTGATGACCTCCCCCTCGCCGCCCCCGTGCCGGGCCAGGACGCAGTGGGTGATCGCCCCCCGCGCGATCGGCACGCGGTCGATCTGCCGGACCCCGTTCGGCAGCACGGACGAGACGCTGACCAGGTTCTGCTCGCCGATCCCCGCCTGGAGCAGCGCGAGGTCGAAGGCGTTGAGCTCGCTCGTCTTGTTGATCCCTTTGCCGCTCGTGACGAAGAAGCGGGAAGGGACGGGGATCAGCGCGGCTCCCCGGGGGTCGGCGCGCGGCACGTCGATCGGTGAGGACCCTTGCCGCTTAAAGGTTGGGAATGCCGGCGGCTCTAGACCATGATCGCGTGACGGCGGCGCATCGAGGCCTCGTTCTCTCCGCGCGCCGCGAGGAGCTCCGCGATCACCGCGTCCGTCAGCCGGAGGCTGGCGGACTCGAACAGCGTGCCGAGCGGGGCGTACCGCGGGCGGTCCTCGTCGTCCGGCAGGTCCACGGAGAGGAGGAGGGTCGCGGCGTGGGCCAGCTTCGAGGTCGGATGGGCCGTGAGGACGATCAGGCTCGCCCCCTCGCGACGGACGATGTTCGCGGTCTGGACCGAGGACTGGCTCTCCCCCTGCCCCGAGAGGATGAAGACCGCGTCGCCCGGCTCGACGATCGGGGTGACGCTCTCCCCGATGACGTAGGCGCGCAGTCCGGTCTGGACCAGCCGCATCGCAAAGGCGCGGCCGATGATCCCGCTCCGTCCGGCGCCGTAGACGAAGATCTGCCGGGCCTTTCCCAGGATCTCCACGGCCCGGTCGATCGCGGCGCTGTCGACCCGCTGGAGGGCCGCGGTCACCCGCTCGCCGATGTACCGCTGGGCCCGGACGAACGGCGACTCCTCACCGCGAGCGGGACCGCCCATGGCGACCTCCCTTCGGACGGACCTTCTTCGCCGGGTGCGGCCGGGGCCGGTGCGGGCTCTTCGCGTGCGCCGGGCGGTGCGATCGCCGGGCGGCCGACGGGCGCGGGCGCGCCGGACGGGCCGGACGCGCCGGCGGGCGCGGCGCGGGCTTCGGGGCGACGCGCGCCGGTGCCGGGGACGCCGGTTTCGGCGTCGGGCGCGCGGCCGACGGGTGGTGGCGCACCCACCGCCGGGTCAGCGCCCGCTCGTAGAGGAGCTTCATGTACATCGCGTCGTGCTCGAGGAGCGGGGAGCTCGAGATCACGGTCAGGTCGTAGTCCCGCTCCGAGAGCAGCTCGGCGAGCGGGTCGAACCGGACCAGCCCCCGCTTGATCGGGGTCAAGCGGAACTCGCCGATGCCGTAGAACTCCACCCCCGAGAAGTTGAGGTAGAGCGGCCCGTCCGTGGCCCGGACGAACTCCTTCAGGATCGGTTCGAGCTCCTCGGGATCCTCGAAGCTCTTCCGCTCGCGGGCGGCCAGATGGGGCAGGTT
>Ga0187772_10001487_pt1 | contig 11171 bp, 10 predicted proteins | sample 0116_SJ02_MP15_2_FD_133137 | JGI IMG/M metagenome (GOLD analysis project Ga0187772, IMG submission 133137) | Tropical peat soil microbial communities from peatlands in Department of Meta, Colombia - 0116_SJ02_MP15_20_MG | ecosystem: Environmental > Terrestrial > Soil > Wetlands > Peat | place... | reverse complement strand
GTTAATGGTTACGGTCAAAGTGAGTTGCCAGTTCGGTAAATTAATTATAGAGGCGACATCATGCGTACTCGTGCCCAAGCTCCTGAGCGACGCTGAGATCAAGACAAGTCTGAAGGGGTTGAACGGGTGGAAACACGAGGGGAAGTTCATCACAAAGACAATCGAATTCGACCACTTCATGGACGCCATTGCATTCGTGAACGAAGTTGCGGAAGCTGCGGAGAGGGAGGAGCATCACCCGGACATAAACCTCAGGTACACCACAGTCAAGCTCTCGGTGCAAACCCATTCAGAGGGGGGTGTTACGGAGTGGGACGTTGAATTGGCCAGGGCGATTGATGTAGTGGAGAAGGCGGTTAGAAGGGATACAGCTGGGTAGCGGGGTATAGGGCTTCCCGCCACGGCGTTGCGCCGGGAACCGTTGACGCTTGCTAGCAAGCAGTTCCATCCCGGTCTCATCGTTGCGGGAGGCCATTTTCATCGAGGAGATATACGGGAGAAGAGAGCCCTAGGTTGTCCACTTCAGCGAACTTCCTGATTGCCATTCCCGCGTAATACTCATATACCCCATTTGGTTGTATACCACCAAGTGAAGTAATGTGTCTGCAACCGCTATTCCAGCAATGACGTCGTCCGGACAGCCCGTCCTGATTCTTAAGGAAGGGTCGAACCAGAGCAGGGGCAGGGAGGCTCAGAGGAACAACATAGCCGCCGCGAAGCTGATCTCTGAGATCGTAAAGAGCTCCATCGGTCCGCGGGGTATGGACAAGATGCTCGTCGACTCGTTGGGAGACGTAACGATTACGAACGACGGTGCGACGATGCTCAAGGAGATTGACGTCCAGCACCCGGCCGCAAAGATGCTTGTCGAGGTCTCGAAGACCACCGACAATGAGGTGGGGGACGGAACCACGTCCGCCGTGGTCCTCGCAGGCGCTCTCCTGGAAAAGGCCGAGGAGCTGCTGGACAAGGACGTCCATCCGACAGTCATTGTCGACGGCTACTCGAAGGCCGCCAAGAAGGCCATTGAGGCGCTCGACGACATCGCCGAGAAGGTGAGCCCTGAAAACAAGGACTGGCTCGTCAAGGTCGCTAGGACAAGCATGCAGACCAAGCTCGTATTCAAGGAAGCAGACCAGCTCGCGGATATGGTGGTCGACGCAACCCTGGCAGTCGCGGAGAAGGCCGAAAGGGGGTTCAGGGTCGACATCGACAACGTGAAGGTCGAGAAGAAACCAGGAGGCTCCCTGAAAGACACCAAACTAATCCAGGGAATAGTTCTGGACAAGGAGGTCGTACACTCCGGAATGCCCAAGATGGTCGAGAAGGCGAAGATTGCGCTCCTCAGCGCACCATTCGAGATTGAGAAGACCGAATTCGACGCCAAGCTCAACATTAACGACCCATCCATGATGAAGAAGTTCCTGGACGAAGAGACCAAGATGCTGAAGGGGATGGTGGACAAGATAGTCGAGGTGGGGGCAACCGTAGTCGTCTGCCAGAAGGGGATCGACGACATCGCCCAGCACTACCTCGCCAAGGCTGGAGTCCTCGCGGTAAGAAGGGCCAAGGAGTCCGACATGACCAAGCTCGCAAAGGCGACCGGGGCAAGAGTGGTCAACAACTTCGAAGACCTATCACCGTCCGACCTGGGATACGCGGCCCGCGTCGAGGAGAGGAAGGTAGAGGAGGACAAGTGGGTCTTCGTCGAAGGGTGCAAGAACCCGAAGGCGGTGACCATCCTCATCAGGGGAGGAACCCAGCGCATCGTTGACGAGGGCGAGAGATCACTCCACGACGCCCTGATGGTGACCAAGGACGTCATCGAGAAGCCAGCGGTGGTTGCGGGCGGAGGGGCGGCCGAGGCGGAGGCAGCATCTCAGGTTCTGAAGTGGGCTGACAAGCTTTCAGGAAGGGAGCAGCTGGCGGCACAGAAGTTCGCCGAAGCGCTCGAGTCAATCCCCATCGCGTTGGCGCTGAACGCAGGGATGGACCCCATCGATGCCCAAGTAGAGTTCAGGGCCAAACACGCCACTGAGAACGGAAAGTGGTTCGGCATCGAGGCAGCTGACGGGAAGGTGAAGGACATGTACCAGCGACAGGTGTTCGAGCCTCTGGCTGTGAAGGTCCAAATCATCAGGTCGGCAACCGAGGCGGCCTCGATGATACTCAGAATCGACGATGTCATCGCCGCTGGGAAGACGAAGGCACCCGCAGGTCCGCCTGGAGGCGGAGCGGGTGGCATGGGCGGCGAGGGCGGCGAATTCGACTAAACAGAGTCCCACACAGCACGCCTGACCAAGGCTTATCAGCCGAAGTCAGCCCGTAGCATAAAGTTCTCGTCTCTGATGGATGCGATGAAGTTCCCATAGTACCTTCAACCGTTATATACGCACTGAAACCTTTCTTGTTTTGATGCAGGCCACGGAGACCCGCGCAACTGCGGAGAAGATACTCCTGGTCGCGTCCAGGATGTTCGCCGAGAAAGGGTTTGCGAACGTCTCGGTGAGGGACATCTGCAGGGAGACCGGGACCACCCCTCCTGTGATCTACTACCACTTCGGGAGCAAGAAGGGGCTCTTTGAGGCGGTGGCAAGGAAGCAGATCTCAATGGCGGACTTCATCAGGAAGCTCTCCAGGGCCACAGAGTCGAAGGATCCCCGCAAGGCACTCGAATCCTTCGTCTCTACGTACCTTTCTTCCTTCCCAGAGCACACCTTCGACGTCGGACTCTACATGCGCGACTCCGCCACACTCGACAAGAATAGTGCCCAGATGGTGTCGGAAGACCTCGAGAGGATAAGGGCGCTCGCCCTCGGTATCGTCGACATGTCAATCGGTATGGGGCTCTTCCGCAAGACGGACCCCGAACTTGCCACAGACTGCCTTCTCGGGATGCTGAACCGAGTGATTTTTCAGCACATTCACTTCGCCAAAATCTCGGACAGGGAGGCATACGGCCGATTTGTTACTGACTTCTTCGTGCGCGCCATGAAAGCCTAGAGCTGGTACACCACCCGGTCTGGGATGATTTCGATTGTCACCCTTTCCTGCTTCCAGTACCGCTCGCGCGCCGCCTTCCTTCCTGCCGCTGCGCCCGTGTACCTTATCGCTAGGGTCTCAATGTCCTTCCTAGGGTCCCGTCCCTTCGCCACCCTTGCCCTGCCGAATACGATGACGTATGGGTATCCGTCGTCGACCAGTAAGCAAATCCTGTTGTCCCGCTTGATGTTGAAGTATTTCACACGGGTCGTGGTGGTGTTGATCAGAATCTTCCTGTCTTCGAGCATGTACCAGATGGGGGTTACGTGAGGGGAACCGTCCCGCATCGTTGTGGCCAGCTTGCCGAAGTACTTGCCTCTGAGGAACTTCACGACCCCTGGGTCCAGCTTCCCCATCTGAGTCATTGTAACGACCCTTCTACTTCAATCTCGCGGCGTAATTCCTCAGCATCTTGCTGTAGATGCTCCTCGGCGGGAATCCGATGCTACAAAGATAGGTCGAGAAATTCACCATCTTCCTGTGGTCTCTGAACTTCCTCTCGATTCCTCTGATCTCCTGACCGACGACGGCGTAGCAGGTGGCGTACCCCGGGAACATCCCCTCGTGTGCGGGGAAGAGCTGGAAGTAGACGCTGCTTCTAGGCACCCCGGTGTGTTCGTGCCCCCAGTCGACGAACTCGAGGAGCGTCTTCTTGCCCGTGTTGATCCACACGTCTCCGACGACTCTGAGGAATCTGACGATCCTCCATCGCCGCGTCATGAACTCTAGTTCGAGGTTGATCTGCTTTAGTCCCCCGTACTTCTCCAGGAGCTTGACGTATGCCTTCTCGTTCGGCGTGAGCCTCTTCTTCGTCTCGAGCGCCTTTGAGACTTCGAAGAATTCGAGCTCCCTGTTGAAGGAGAGTCCCTCTGTGATCGGGCCGTTCGTGAGCGGGGCCGCCATGATCTGGAGGATGGGGAGCTCTCCCATGAACTCCAGGGCGCTGTTCGAGTGATGGACGCAGTGGCCATACTCCTCGTGGACGAGGAGGTTGATGAGGGCGGCGACAGACCTGTCTGGGTCCCTCTTGGGGTCGGTGGTCTGGAAGAAGACCTGGAAGGGCTTCTTCGTGAACGTGTCGAAAAACTGTGCCGCCCCCGTTGGCATCGTTCCCGTAAGGTAGGACGGCGTTTCGATTACCCGTGTGTCGTACTCCGGATTGATAGAGGCCACATCCTCGTTGACCAGCTTCTGGATGACTCTTCTGATCCCGATGGTCAGGGCGACCAGCTTCTTGGGATCGAGGGCGTTCCTTTCGATGATCTTCGCCTCGACCTCCTCCGGCGTGGGCTTGCACTCGAACCGCTTCGCAAGTGTCTGGGTGACCCTTCTGAACTTCGGCAACTCTTCATCGATCCACCCAATCGCCTTGGCCTCTAGCCGCTTAGGAGTCTCGACGTAATCGAACCCGTCCTTGAGGGCCCGCGGGTAGAATTTCTCCCTCTCGAGGTCGAAACCTTCCTCCTTGAAGATCCTCTCGACATTCGGGAACTCACCCTTCCCCCACCCCTCCAGCTCGAAGAGCTTGACATAGTCGGAGACCTTCCTCTTCAAGGCTTCGCAGGCTTCTTTCACCTTCGCGCTCTTGCTTTCACCCTTCACCGTTTCCAGGACGTCAAGGACGCCGTCGAGCCTGTAGAGCGTCAGCGCCTTGACCGCGACGGGGATCTCCTTCATGGAGAACCTAGCCTTGCAAGCATCGACGTCTTTCATGGCGCAATCCAAGAGCGACAGCATGTGGGCATCGTCGATCCCCTCCTTAGCCAGGTGGGCGAAGATTGTCCCCACGATGTCGTCCAAGACTGGCTGCGGCTCATCGAACATAATGGAGGTCTCGATTGAGACGAGGATCTTCCTTTGGAGCTCCGTCTTCGCCTTGGCCTTTAGGGCGCGGACCTTCTTGAGCGCGGCGTTGATGTTCGCCTCGGACGCAATGAATAGCTTCCCGGCGTAATCGTCGAACCCCATGAGGTAAGCACCGGACGGCATGACCTCCTTTACGAAGTCCATGATCTGGCCATCGAGAGGATCTGAAATCATGCGTGCCAAGGGCAGGGAGTGTGCTATTTCAGTTTCGCGTAGGTAGCGATTGCGAACAACAAGACCTAGGTAAACACAGCCTGGAACTCTAAGGGTTGCCGTCCCGAGCGTCCTCGTTCAAAACCAGGGAGCTTACCGAGAAGACCTGGCGGGACTTCGAGAGGCTTTTCAGGAAACCTGGGGAATGGGGGGCCTGCTGGTGCGTCTACTACCAGAGACCTGGTCCTTTGCCCAAGGCGAAAATGGGGGGTTCGACTCCGGAGCAGAGAGCTACCAGGAATAGAAGGGACAAGAAAGAGCTCGTCGAGAAAGGGTGCGCACACGGCGTCTTGGTGTATTCAAGGAAGGAACCTGTCGGATGGTGCCAGTACGGAGCCAGTGAGGAGCTCCCCCGAATCGACGCAGGCAGGAAATACCGCAGCCTCCACCTCGGGAGCGAGGCCAAGCTGTGGAGGATAACCTGTTTCTGCGTGGACAGGAAGTACCGCAACAGGAACGTGGCAAGTGTCGGGTTGTCTGCAGCATTGAGCTCGATACGGAAGAAGGGAGGGGGGACGGTCGAAGCGTATCCCGTCACCCGAAGAGGTGCCCTTGCAGCCTGGTTCGGAACAGTATCTATGTTCAGAAAGCAGGGATTCAGGGTGATCGCTCCCTTCGGCAGAAGCAATGTCCTGATGCGGCGGAGACTCTGAGCCCTTGTGGAACCTATGACGCAGCCACGTCAAGCGGCTTGAACCTTTCGACCGTCTCTGCCAGCTCTTTCCCCAGGCGCTTCTGCCACTCGGTGAACCCCTTCGGCGATTCGGGGTAGGACAGGTTGATTTCAACCAGAGACGCGCTCTTTGACACCGTGTACCTCAGCCCCCTCGCGAGGGACAACTGTCCGAGCACCCTGAACCACATTGCGGGGTTCATGAACCGCGCCTGGTTGAACTCCGGGTGTTTCCTTTCGGTTATGGCTGTTACGTCCTCCTCGGAGAGGAAGTGCTTCATCCCGTAGTTGATCTGCTCGTTTGTCACGGTCTGCAGGTAGCGTCTGAGGACCTCGAAGCTGGCCATGGGGTAGCCGTGGGTGTTCATGTACTCAACGTTGTACTTCCAGAGTCCGGCCTCGGTGGTGTCCCCCGCTTCGAGCGCCTGGGCCACCACCCTCCCGAGAATGGTCCCGCCGTAAATCGACGGGCTTATCCCTCCTGCGTCTATGGGCCTCGGCATCCAGGCGGCATCTCCCACCACTGCGAATCCGTTGGCGACCATGCAGTCGTTGTGGCGCCTGACCGGGACCTGCCAGTTCCCCTTGGTGTTCCCCAAGTTCGCATCGTCATTGGGCTGAGAATAGTTTTTGATTACCGGGTTGTCCGCGAGGTACTTGTCGATCAGGCTCTGGAGGTTGTCGTTGAGCCCGAACCTCCTGTTCCTCCTAGCGAGCCCCGAGTGGGACACCCCCAGGCCTATGTTGACCTTCTTCTTTCCCTTCGGAAATGTCCACCCGTACCCCGCGGGTGCGATGAACTGGTCGAGATGGATGATACAGTAGTCTGGAGAAAAGAATGCAGGATCCTCCTTGGCGGGCTCGAAGTCCAGGATATACCTCCCTGTCCCCACCACGTCGTCTGGGTCGATTTCCTTCTCCATCATGGAGGCTACCGGCATGAACCTCCTTAGGGTCGAGGAGGAGCCCGTCGCATCGATCGTGACTTGTGCGGTGTGGCTGAAGCTCGACCCGTCAGATTTCCTTCCGGTGACTCCGACTATCCTGCCGTCCTCCGAGAGGAGCCTCTCCGCTGTCGCGCCGAATAAAAACTCGGTTCCGGACTTCTTCGCGTCGTTGACCTGTCTCCTCGGGGCGATCTTCCTGTTGAAGAGGTATCCTTCACCTTCGAAAAGCACTTTCGTCTTCCTGTCGGGGGAGTAGACGTAGACGCCGCTGACCGGGTGCTCCAGTTCCGGGGACCCGTATCTGATGCCTATGTGGTCGGCGAGGTAGTCCAGAGACCTCTTGCTGGTGGCGTCCCCACATGTCCAGCCGTTGTTCGTCTTCTTCCCGGGCTCGCTCTCCTTGTTCCTATCGACGATGAGGACGCGCGCATTCCCCTTTGAATGGTGGCCGATGGAGGCTGCGGTGATGAGCCCCGCCATCCCCCCGCCTGCGATGATCACGTCGTAGTCGGGGTTGGAACCCATGCTGGGCAAACTCTTGGGTCGTCTGAATTGTCCATGTATAACCCTTCGGTCTCCTGCGTCAGATTCGAGCCTGAAATCTTGCCAGCCCGATGAATCCCACTCGGGGCAATCTCCATTGCTCTAGGAAAGTCTCACGAACACCCTTCCTCTAAGCCCATAAGGCTGGAGAAGGAAGCCAGGGCCAGCTAATGGCGAGAGCGAGCACATCGACGAACGCATATCTAGATCTCGGTCATCGGTGAGCTTAAGCCCTGGCTAAAGTGCAAGAGATTGTGCCTCGTGGTTCCCAGGAACACTTTTGAGGGCGACGCATTTCTGGCCTCACATGAGTTCTGATGAGGTGAAGGCGAAGGCCAAGGAGACCCTGAGGAGCGTCAGAGAGCTGCTGAAGGCAGTCACGGAGAGTGTGGACGCAGAGCTCAAGAAGAACGCGCCAAGGGTTGCCAACACCCTCGACAGGTCCTTCGAGACCGCGTCCAAGAGCCTTACCGACGCGCTCAGGGTCATTGACAGGAAGACTGGCAAGGAGCAGCTTGAGCTACTGAAGGCCTACAGGTCCTTCATCCAAAAGCAGGCGGAGATAGTCCAGGGGAGAATCTCCGATCTAGAAGAGGAACGTCCGGGGGCGGACACTAAGAGCCCTTAGCCCTTGACAGGGGACAGGAAAACGGGGGCAGGGGCCATCTATGAAGATGGACCCCAGACGCCTTTATTCGCTTGTGAAGACGGATTGGCCCGTGTTGTTCGGCACTTCCGGCAGGGACTCTGCCATGCGCTTTTCTGCAATGGCTGAAGCCTCCGCCAGGATCTTGTTGGCCTCTTCGCTGTTCTCAGGCTGGTAGAACGAGGTGCCAGTTATCTGGCCGACGTCCACCATGATCGAGTTGAGCTGGGCCCCGATTTCTCCAAGAGCCCCCTGGGCATCGGGCATGGCCTCGCCAAGGGTGGCGCGCACGTTCTTGATTACCCCTATGGCAGGGGCGATGGTCGCGGCGAAGTCTCCGATGTCGGTGACCGTCTGCAGCCTGGTGGTGATCTGCTCCAGGGCTATCTTTGACTGCGTGACGATCTTCTCCATCTTGCGGACCTCCGAGAGTTCGTTGGAGTACGCCTTGCTGGATTCCTGGTCGTGTGCCTGAACAGCAGTTACGGTCTTCTTGAAGATGGAGCTCTCGCGTTGCTTCAGCCGGTTCATCGCCTGGTCCAGTCGGTTGATCTCCCCAGTGAGCTGCTGGGTAGCCTTCTGGATCTGGGGACGCATCGGCTGCGGGCCGCGGACTGTATCGCGGACCTGCTTCCCGAAGGGCTCGGTCTCCTGAGCCTTCCATCCCTTCTCGAACTTGCTGCTCATCGTGATATCCGGCCTGATATCCGCCGAATCGGACAATACTGACTATAGCAAGAACGATTGACTTACTGCTTAACGAAACACACCGTGATATTGCCAGGGAAAAACAGGGGAGAGGGCTCCTAGTCGATCTTGTACCGCTTGGCTATCTTGACGATGAGGAATATTACGAAGGCGACGATGATGAAGGTGATGACGGCGATGAGAAAGTCTCCGATTGAAAACGTCTGCTTGTCGAAGATTACTTGGTACGTGGTGAGGTTACCTATGCTGCTCAAGGGGATACCGATAACTGGAAGGATGAGGTCCTTGACCAGCGCCTGGACAAGAGCGCCCAGATAGAGGCCTAGGATGAAGGCTACCGCAAGTCCTAGGACCTTGTAGTTCGAGAGGAAGGCCTTGAATTCGGCCGACATCCCTTTGGGCGCAGGCGGTGTTGGAGGTGCAGGTTTTGGTGTCAGGAGCTCTCTAATTTTCTGAAGTTCGGCAACAATCTCCTCGTTTGAGGACACGGGTGCGGCCGTTGGAGCTCGTGATTTAAGAATTGGCTGCGGTTGAGTCACTGTTAATTCATCACTTCTGAAGACGGTGAGGCGGGTCCCTTGGGGAGCAGAACCATCACAGAAGTCGCAAGGGGCTACATCTACGCTCTGGTCGCGGCGGTGTGTGGGGGTTCCATTACGGTCCTGATTAAGATCCTTCTCGAGAAAAACGGGCCCATCCCCATCACAGGGCTCTCGTTCTTCATCTCCGGGCTCATGCTTCTGTTTTATCGGCCGGGGTTGAAACCCGCGAGGGCGAGTGTTCCCTACCTCCTGTTCCTAGGACTCGTCGGGGCGGCCCTCTCCCCTCTGATGTACACCTATGGCCTGAACCAGACTACGGCGGTCAACGCTGCACTCCTGGCAAACGGCGAAGTGCTGTTCACCACCATCATCGCGTATTCGGTTTTCGGGGAGAGGCTTGGGAGAGCGCAGGCACTTAGGGGCCTGCTCATCGTGGCTGGCCTGATCGTTGTAACAACTGACTTGGACATCACACACATCGCGTTCCTTCAGGGGATTGTGGGGAACATTCTCGTCCTAGGCTCGACTGTAGGGTGGGCAGTCGAGAACAATCTGTTGGTCCTGGCCACGAAACGGTTCGACGTGGCCAGCCTGAGCAAGTTCAGGAGCCTGATCGGGGGTGTGGTGGTCATGGCGGTCGTGATCCTGGGGGGGTACACGTTCGATTTCACGTTCTATGATGACCTCGTGCTTCTGCTCCTGGGTCTCGCCATCACCGGAGCCACAGCACTGTTCATCGCGGCCATCAAGCGCCTTGGCGCCATCAGGATGCTCCTGGTGTGGTCGGTGTCGACAGTCTTCGGTGCCGTTTTCGCTCTTGTTTTCCTCGGGGAGCAGATCACCGTGGGGCAGCTGGCCGGGGGAGCTCTGATACTCTTAGGGGTGTACCTCTTCAGGAGGAGCGAGCAGTCAATGCTCGAGCATTAAGCCCGATTTACCGGTCGTTTTCCACGGGCCAGAAGTTAAGGGAATTGAATATTATCGGTATGTCCGCCACATGAACGTTCTTGATGAGGTGGGGGAGGGCCCTCAGGTTCTTGTTCGAAGGTACCCCTATCTTGACTCTGTAGGGCCGAGGAGAGCCGTCGCTGATTATATGGTAGCTCATTTCACCCCGCGCGGCCTCTGTCCGCGAGTAGACCTCCCCTGCGGGCACCCTCGGTTGTGGCCCCAACTTGAGTCGCACCGGTCCTGGCGGTAGTTTCTTCAAAGCCTGTCTTATGATCTTGACCGCCTCTCTCATGTCAAGGAGGGCAACGTATGTCCTAGCCCAGCTGTCACCTTGCGTTAGGAATGGGGTCTTGAACTCGAAGTCTTCGTAGGAGCTGTACGGCTCATCCTTCCTCACATCGACTCTTACTCCCGAAGCCCTGGCAACCGTGCCAGTTGCTCCAAAGGCTATGGCGTCCTCCCTCGACAGAACACCGACTCCGTCGGAACGCTGGTGGACCATCGGATTGTTGAAGAATATCTTCTCGTATTCGTCCATGCGTTTGTCGAACCAGTCACAGGTCTTGAGCCCCTTGTCGATGGCAAACTCCGGAATATCGTTCCTTACCCCTCCGGGTATTATGTAGGCAAAGGTGACCCTCGCCCCGCCTACGCGTTCGGCGAAATCAATCCAAAGGTCTCTGTCACCCATCCCCCAAGTTATCATGGTGGTATGTCCTAGAAACAAGCCCTGAATCGAGATGAAGTACATGTTAGAGATGATCCGGTTGGCTTCGGACATGATTACACGGAGGTACTGTCCCCTGGGCGGTACCTTGTTGCTCATGAGTTCATCCACACCTAGAGCATATGGAAACAAGATGTTGGAGCTATCTAGTATGACAGGTCTTTCTAGATGCGGTACATTCTGGATGTAATTACGATACTCCGCCATTTTCTCTTCGCCGCGGTGGACGTAGCCAGCGTCCGGTTCGGTGCGAATGACGTAATCTCCATCGAGCCACAGACGGAGACGGAAGTGCGCCGCACCCGGGTGCTGC
>Ga0187772_10001486_pt1 | contig 11171 bp, 8 predicted proteins | sample 0116_SJ02_MP15_2_FD_133137 | JGI IMG/M metagenome (GOLD analysis project Ga0187772, IMG submission 133137) | Tropical peat soil microbial communities from peatlands in Department of Meta, Colombia - 0116_SJ02_MP15_20_MG | ecosystem: Environmental > Terrestrial > Soil > Wetlands > Peat | place... | reverse complement strand
TACGCCGAACCCGATTACAAGAAGTGGAAGGTCTCAGTCGCAGACAATCAGGTAGCTTTCGGTTCCTCGAAGGACAGGTGGGGTTTCACCGCGGCCATGCTCAGGGGGGCTGGAATGTCCTTCAAGGACGTCTACAACGCCTACAGCAACTCGACTTCGGCCCAGCTCGGCGAGAAATTACCTTTACACGAGGCGCTTCTGGGGATGGTGGTCAAACAGCACCCTCCCCCCCACGTCGCACAGGCTTACCGCATCCCCAAGATTTGGCCCCAGGGGGACCTCGCTAGCGATGTAGGGAAGGCTCTCCTCGCCTGCGACGAAAAAGGGCCGACCGTGATGATGGTTACCAACGTAGTAGTAGACCCGGCCGCGGGTCTAGTGGCCACGGGGAGGCTCTTCTCTGGTAGTGTCACAGACGGGGATTCGGTCTACCTGCTCAACTCGAAGAGGGAGGGGAAGATCCAGTCGGTTCAGATATTCATGGGCTTTCAAAGAGAGATAGTTGACTCGCTCCCCGCGGGCAACATTCCTGCCCTCTTGGGCCTAGACATCAGGGCAGGAGAGACTATCTCAAACCAAAAGGGGGTTGCTCCATTCGAGTCTATCCACTATGTCAGCGAGCCCGTCGTTACGATAGCCGTGGAAGCGAAACACCCCCGTGACCTTCCCAAACTCGTTGAAGTGATGCGAAGGCTGAACATCGAAGACCCCAATCTTGTTGTTACGATAAATCAGGAATCTGGAGAAACTCTGCTTTCGGGTATGGGTGTCCTCCACCTGGAAATCGCCACGACACTGATACAACAGGCCGGCCTGGATATCATCACATCTCCGCCCATCATCAACTACAGAGAAACCATCCGCTCGAGGGCGGGTCCGATCATGGCCCGGTCCCCCAATAGGCACAACAAGATATTCATCGAAGTGGAGCCGCTCGAGCCCGAGGTTGTAGAACTAATCCGCAACGGAACCATCGGGGAGAACGTAGAGAAGAAGACAGTCATCAAGACGCTGCGGGACCACGGCTGGGACCCGGATCAGGCTCGAAACTTCCAAGCCATCGATGAACGCGGTGATGTCCTGACCGAGGTGACGAAGGGAGTCCAGTTCCTGCAGGAATCCATGGACTCGATCCGCGCAGGTTTCGATGACATCATGAAGAACGGCCCACTGGCATACGAGTTCACAAGGGGGGTGAAAGTTGCGCTGACCAACTACGTGCCGCACGAGGACCCCGCCCACAGGACCTACGCCCAACTGATGCCTGCTTCAAGGAGAGCGATACTCGGTGCAATGCTTTCCGCCAACCCGACCTTGTTGGAGCCGGTCCTCGGAATCGAGGTGAAAGCGCCCTCCGAACTCATTGGGGCGGTAACGGGGGTTATCAGCGCGAAGAGAGGCAAGCTCGTAAGCATCGACCAGAAGGAGGTGCTGACGGTAGTGGAAGGAGAAATCCCCGCCTCCGAGACGTTCGATCTGAGCGAAAAGATGAGGGGGGCCACGGCTGGCGCCGCGGTCTGGAACACCCACTTCAAGACATGGCAGGCCGTGCCGCAGAACATGCTCTGGGGATTGGTTACCGAGATTAGAAAGAGGAAAGGCCTCCCGCCCGAGCCCCCCAAGGCCGAAGAGTTCATCGACAAAGAGTAGGTCCATCCCCCCTTCTACCAATGCCGCCGGGACCACCAGAACATAGGCTACGGTGGCAGTCTTCCATCCGAGGCAGTCCTCTCTAGACGAACTCGCAATTGACGGGGATTGCACCGACTAATCACTTGAGCTCGCGCCCCAGAGGGTATCCTCATGTGTTGTCAAGTTCTACCCATGCGAGCAGTCCACCGTTACCATCGGCAAAGAGTAGGGTGCATCGTGCCCGCCTCTCGGACCGGTGCTTCACAATGCCTAAGAGTCGGTTGGAGCCTTCCGAACCTGATTTGAGGAAGGAATTCCTCCTGTTCGCGATTTTCTGTGCCTCACTATTGCTCGCCTCTGCGCAGGTCCGCGCCATGCCCCCTTCAATGGTGAAGACACAAACTCACCCGGCCGGCGCCCAGCCTGCCTCCGGGCCCGCCGGACAGCCCTCCTCTCTGCAGCCGAAGTACGACGAACAGCTGGGAATGACTTTCTCAGAGGACTTCGCCGATCTCTCCTATAACGTGACAGCCGTGGCCCAGTCCGATGCCCAAGGGTTCGGTCCCGGTTACCTCCTCAATGGCCTGACCAACGCAGGCTACTGGTATCAGGTCGGGGTGGCCTACGACTGGCCATATCAGGGAGGGGGCTATGACTCGGGGTTCTACTTCCTGTACGAGGCGTTCAACAACACGGGGGCGAGCATCTACCCATCTGAGGGGGGCGGGGGACTGGGCAACTTCACCGGTGCGGTGAAGAACGGCGACCTGATCCTCCTTCAACTGTCATTTTCCAACGGACGGGTGTTGTTCGACGCTCATGACTGGGACACCGGCGCATCGGCCAGCCAATCATTCCCGGCCTCAGGGTCCAGGTTTGTCGGCCTTGGTTCCTCGTCCGGGGCCAACGGCTTCTTCAGCGGGCCGATGACGGAATGGTACCACGTCAACCCCTACTATGAAACAGAGGCGGAGGCGACATATTCCAACTCTACCACCCCCCTGAGCTCCGCGACTCTCTGGGTGGACGAGTTCAACACCAACACCTCGATGTCTCTCTTCGGCTCGTCGCAGACCTATGCATTCTCGGGCGCTGACCAGCTGAGGGCATTCTCTCTCGACGGCGCAACGGAATACGCGGACGCCTACGCCTTCATCACCGGGTCCCTCGGCAAGACACGGGTTACGTTCAGCTTTTCTGTGGTGGGGGGAGGGGCGGGCTTCGGCGCCCCGCTGCTCAGCTACATCGAGAACGGGAGCCAGCAGACCGCCGCGCTCACCGGAACGCCCACGACCTATCTCGCAGACAGCGGGAGTTTCTGGGAGGTCTCTGTTGGCCTCCCTGGTGGGTCTGCCACCGAAAGATGGGAAACATCCCAGACAACCAACGGGACCCTGGGCGCGCCGATAGACGAGAGCATGATCTATTTCCACCAGTATCTCTGCACCTTCGCATACAGTCTGTCGGGGGGCGGAACTGTCCCCTCGCCCCCACAGTGGGAGGAAACGCAGTTCGGCTCGTCCGTGTCTCTTCGTGGGAACGCGTCTGCCTGGGCGGACGCCGGCTCTTCTGTGCGCTATTCCGATATCCTGGCGGGCTCCACCGGCTCTCAGAGGTGGGCTGCCGAGAACTCCAGTCTTTCCGTAACGGCGCCGCTGAGCGTGAGCGTCGAGTATTACCATCAGGTCGCGTTAAACGTTGTCTACATCGCCAGAGGGGGAGGAGGGACAACTGGCCCCATGCTCAACGCGACTCGTTTCGGGGGCCAGTTTTCGGAAATCGTCGCGAACTCGAGCGTCAGCTTCCTAGACGAAGGAACAGGCTGGTCCCTCTCCTCCGTCCTGCGTGGGAGCGATGCACAGGAACGATGGTTCGCGTCAGAGGGAACCTCTGGAAACGCCACGCAACCCGAATCAGTTACGGTCGTCTACGCGCATCAGTACGCGGTAAGAGCCGAGGTCAGCCCAGAAGCGGGCGGATCCGTGTCTTTGGCATCCCCTTGGGCGGCCGCAGGGTCCTCTGTCCAGCTATCCGAGCACCCAGAGCAAGGGTGGGAGTTCGAAGGGTGGACGGGGACAGGGACAGGATCGTACTCGGGTCCTCTCCCTACCGGACCGATTGTCGTCTCCGGACCAGTATCGGAGAATGCAACCTTCTACCCTGGACTCTCCATTAACGCTGGTCTCAACGGGGCGGTCGTCTACTCGACTAAAATCGCGAACGGAACGGTTCCAGCCGGAACGGGCGTCATCATTTACTCCCCCGTGGGGTCGACCGTCACGCTACGCGCCGTCCCCTCCTCTGGTCTCTACACGTTCGCAGGGTGGACCCCCTCAAGCGGCGGCTCACCGCTTTCGCTGACTAGTGGCTCACCCGAGACGATCGAGGCCACCTTCGCGCTCAACCCGCTGATGATAGTCGCGGTCATCTCGATTCTACTGGTGGCTGCAGCCGTGGTCTCGCACTACGCCTGGCGGAGAAGGCACCCCGTTGACGCCTCCTCCAGCCTTTAATCCCCCCTCTTCAGCCCCATGAAGCAGGCGAACTTCCTCTGGAGATAGTTTCCTATGACCTCCGGCTGGATGTTGATTTCGCGAAGGCCCACTTGGACGGGAAGGTGGCCGTCACCGTCAGGGGGGCCACCAAACCATTCTCCCTCGACGCCTCCGAGCTATCCATCGCTTCCGTGTCCGTGAACGGGCGCCCCACCCGGTTCGTCTTCGACGAGAAACATGCCAAACTGAGGATCCCGGGGGTCCCGACAGGGCAGTCCGTCGTCGAAGTAGAATACTCCAAGCAGGTTTCTGACGACGTCATATTCGGCCTCTACAAGTCGAAGTACGACAAGGACTACATCCTCGCTACAGACCTGGAACCAGCCGAAGCCAGGACCGTCTTCCCCTGCGTGGACGAGCCCGCATACAAGGCGGTGTTCAAGCTACAGATCACCACCGATGACGGGTTGGGCGTAATAGGGAACATGCCCCTGGTTCGCAGGGAGGGCGCCGGGGCGGGAAGGGCGACCTATGTCTTCCAGGAGTCCCCCAGGATGTCCACATACCTCTTCTTCTTCGCCATAGGCCGGTTCGAGGAGACGAAGCTTACCAAAGGCGGGATTGACGTGATTACAGCTACCCGTCCTGGTCAGGCAGAGAACTCCCATGTCGCTCTCGAGATATCGGCGGACGCTCTCCTCGGGTATCAGAATTATTACGATGTCCCCTACCCTCTGAAGAAGCTGCACATCGTTGCGCTCCCCGAATACCACACAGGGGCGATGGAGAACTGGGGAGCCATTGCTTCTCGAGAAAGCTACGCACTGGTCAGAGAGGACACCAACTTCCGCCTGAAGAACAGGGGAGCCATGTCCATGGTTCACGAGGTCGCCCACCAGTGGTTCGGCGATCTCGTCACGATGAAATGGTGGGATGATCTATGGCTGAACGAAAGCTTCGCAACTCTCATGTCGTACAAAATGACCCAGAAGCTCCATCCAGACTGGGAGATGTGGGGAGTCTTCCTCAAGGACGAGGTCTTCATGAGGGATGGCGCGATGAAGCTTGACGCGCTCTCAACGACCCATCCAGTCCAGGCCCGCGTCAGAAACGTCGCCGAGGCGACACACACGTTCGACTCGATAAGCTACGGCAAGGGCGCCTGCGTGCTGCGGATGCTGGAAGGCTACGTCGGCGAGGAGGCGTTTCGGGCCGGGGTGTCCGACTATCTGAAGAAGTTCAGCTTTTCGAACGCCACCGGGAAGGATCTCTGGGACTCTCTGGGCAGAAGGTCAGGTCTTCCCGTCACGAGGTTGGCTAGGGCCTGGCTCACCCGTCCCGGCTATCCCTTGGTCCGAGCCAGTATCAGAGGGAACAAGGTCGAGCTGACTCAGCGCCCCTTCCGCTTTATCGGGGGCAGAGCCTCAGGGACATGGCCAATTCCCATCAGGATGCGGACCGACGGAAAGGAGAGGTCCTTCATCCTAAACCGCAAGTCTGCTCGACTCAGCGTCACGGCCTCGTCTGAACTCTTCCTCAACCTCGGCCGGACGGGCTTCTTCGTCACCCTGTACGACGCGGGTGCCTACGATCTCCTCGCTTCGAACTTCCCCCGGCTCTCCTCTCACGACAAGGCAGGGGTGATGAACGACCTCTATCTCTTGTTACAGGCGGGCCTGGTCATGCCTGACCTGTATGCCCGCTTCGTTTCGCTCTGCCGCGCGAACCCGGACCCTCTGACGGTCCAGCTCGTCGTGGAGCAGCTTAGGATTGTGGAGGCCATTGCATCAGACTCTCCTATCGTCCAAGGAATCACCCACAATTTCTATCCCTCACTCCTGGAGCATTTCGGAGAGAGCCCCCAACCTGGGGAGCAGCCAATGGTGGGGACGACCAGGGAATATCTGGCATCTCGGTTGGCTCAGACGGACCGTTCCTACGCCGAGAAGATGGCAAAGCTCTTCGACAATTACGCCAACCTAGATCCTAACCTGAAGGCAGCAGCCGCGATTGGGTTCGCCGTCACGAACGGCCCGCGCGCCGCAAAGATCCTCCAGGACATGGTGACCCGCTCCCAGAGCGAAGTTGAAAGAGATGTGATCTACAGGGGCCTCAGCGCCTTCAGAGATCCAAAGCTGATTCAGGAGTCTCTAGACCTTGGCCTCACCGGGCGGGTAAGCAGGTCGGACCTGCACTACGTCGCGGGGAGCGCCGCTCGAAACCCATACGCCAGAGACACCGTATGGCAGTGGATGAAAAGGAACTACGATTCCATGCGTACCCTTTACGCGGGCTCGCAGCAGTTCTACATCGACCTTTCTAACATCCTCCCTCTGTGTGCGGTCGAGCACCAAGCAGAAGCCAAGCGCTTTCTCTCCGGCAGGCGACTCAGGGAGGGGGGCTCGAGCATGATTCGAACCCTAGAGATGCTTCGCATCAACGCAAGACTTCGAAAGCGCCTCCTCAGCTCCGGGAACTATGATTAAGAGGGCGCCACTTCGTCCACGGCCAGATGGATCCCGACGACGTGGCATACAAGAAGAGCGTGAGGAACATGGCGTTCGTCCTCGCCGCCATCGTGATTACGATATTCGCAGCCATCTTCATCCCACCCTACCTCAACCCTCCCTCCGGCGCCTTCCCGCGGTCGGTCTCCTTTGATTCCGGGTTCGGGTTTACAATGTACCTCACCGTCAACTACTCCTCCGGTCCTTCGACCTGGAGCGTCCTGCTGAGAGGCTGGGTCAACAGCACTTCGCCGTCGATCAACAACGTCACAGCCGCAGACTCTTGGGCCTACTCTCTCATCGACCTCTACACGGCGCGCTGTACCCCTGGATGGCCGATTGGAATCGGAGTGATGGAGGGGCACTACACCCAGGACAACTACACCCTGGGGACACTCCTACCACTGAATCTAAGCCGGTCTCAATGCGTCGGGGAGTCCAATTCGCCCAACTCGTTCGCTTTCGAGCCTCAGACCTCCAAGGCCCTCGTCGTCCTCGGAGGTACGCCTTCCTTCTGGACGATCCAGACAGCTCTGAACTATACCGCGACTACCCCAGGATACCTGTTGCCGCCTGGAGTATACACCGCCGTGCTGGCGGATGAGTGGGGGGACGTGCTCACTGCCAACTTCCGGGCATCATAGCGACCTCCTTAACTAGCCAGAAGTTCTGCTGTTTTACTGTTGAAGGTCGATCCTTCCCTCATACACAGGCTCTTCTATCCACAGGTCCCCGCCATCCTTTCTGCCATGGCTGGAAACAGGGTCTCCGCCATGCCAGTCGTCTCCTACACTTCTATCTCCGACTCCCCTCCCATGGTCGCTGTCTCGAGCGTGCCGTCTCACTATACCTGCAAGCTGGTGCTTGATGCGCGGTGCTTCTCTCTCTGCATCCTGGACAGGGACAACGCAGGTGCCATCGCACGGCTCGCGAGCGTGAGCGGCGCGAAGGTCGGGGACAAGCTCGCAGACGCGGGACTCAAGTATTCGAAGGGGGAGAAGCTGAAGGTTCCCATAATCAAGGGTTCGGCCGCGACCCTCGAGTGCTCTCTCGCGGCAAAGAGAAGGTTCGGGGACCACCTCCTCCTGGTCGGTGAGGTCAGGGCGGCCTCGGCGACCGAGGCGTTCGACGGGTTCTGGGACTTCTCCCGATACAGGCCCCTGCTCTACACCGGGTGGCGCGAGGGGCTGACGACCCTCCCGGGCGCCTAGGTGTAGGACCTCATCACTTCGGCGGAGAAGAGTTTGAGGTCTGCAACGATATCCTCAAGGGACGGATGGTTGATTGAGGCGCAGTAGTATTCGAGCCCCGCGTTCGAGTAAGCCTCGATCTCCTTCCTGATCTCGGCCGCGCTCCCCGAGACTGCTATCCTCTTCTCGTTGTTTGGCCCCGAATGGGGCTCCCTTTTCTTCCTCACGTCTGTGGTCATCCTCATCGAGAGGGTAACCACCTTGCTCGAACGCCTGATCTCTTCCGCCCCTCTCCTGAAGGTCTCCACGTCAGGGCCCACGGGGTGCCAACCGTCTCCAAGCCTTGTCGTCCTCCTGACGGCCGGAGGACCGTTTCCCCCTATCCAGACAGGGATGCTCCTGTTGACCGGCTTCGGGAAGAAGACCGCGTCCTTTACGTGGAAGAACTCGCCGTCGAAGTTGACCACCTCGTCCCTCCAGAGGGACTTCATCAGACTTATGCTTTCGTCCATCACCTCCCCCCTTCTGGAGAAGTCGACATTAAGGAAATGAAACTCGGGTTCCGCCCACCCCGCACCCAACCCCAGTATCACCCTCCCTCTTGAGAACACGTCGAGTGCGGCCGCCTGCTTCGCAAGCAGTATCGGATTCCTCTGGGGGAGGACTATGCAAGAGGTGCCGACCCTAAGCCTCTCTGTGGCCGACGCGATGGACGTCAGGGTGATAAGGGGCTCCAGCAGCTGACCGTATGGCTCTCTGAGCTCCGTCGGCACTATGATGTGGTCCGTGGCCCAGACCGAATCAAACCCGTACTCCTCACACGTCCTGGACAGTTCCACCAGTTGCTTGGCGCTTATCTTGTCCCCATAGTTAGGGAGGATGTACCCGAACTTCACAGTTCCCTCATCCCCTGCGGGTGACGAAGCGGGTCGTCAGCGCCTTCGTACCATTAAGGTTCGCCAGGTTCAGCACAAGCGGCGTTATCGCCTCGACGATCCGCGCTTCGCTTAGTGGACCAGCGTAGAGGGGGCGCATCTCCCTGATGCTCGCGACAATCTTCGCAGCCTCCTCAAAGGTTTCCTTTGAGTCCGCCGCGACCAGGATATCGACCGGGGGAACGACGTCATCCTTCAGGAATCCCGAGGGGACGTTGTTGAATGCCGTGGCCACCCTGCTGCGAGGGAGCAAGCGAGCGAGCCCTTCCGCCGCCGAATCATCTTTCAGGGGGTAGCTCAGCAGTCCCCCCTCCACCTCCATCGGGTTGATCACGGAGATGGCGAGCTTCGAGGACACCTCGTCGGCCAGATCTGCCGCCAGGCCCATAGACTCGAATGGTATCGCGAAGATCACCACGTCCGCACCCCTTGAGGCGCCCTTGTAGTCCGCCCCAGACGCGCCTCTTATGCCCGATGCTACGGAGGCAGCCCTCGACGGATCCCTCGAACCGATTATTACTTCGTAGCTCTTTGAGAGGTGCCCTGCGAGCGCCCTCCCCATGGCTCCGCTCCCTCCTAGCACTGCGACCTTCATTCTGATTCCAATCTCGCCTGGGGAGCGCCCTGCTGGTGTTTTGTGAAGGTTGCGTCCATCATGTTCCTGATCCTCTCAGCTTTCTTCCATCCTATGCCCTGAGTCATGGCGAGCTCCCCCGTAGTCAGCCCCATCACCCTCCTCGGCGTCCCGTACTTGGAGAGCAGCTTTTCTGCGAGCCTCCTTCCTATGCCCGGCATGGCAGACACGAGGTAGAGCTGCTGCTGGGGGATGCTCTTCGCCTTCGGGGGAAGCTCAGATGGCATCCTAGCAAGGGGCTTTGCCCTCGCATGGTTCAACAGCTCCGCTATCGCCGTCGCGGTCTCCCTCGGGTTGGCGGTGTAAAGCACCCTGAGGCCGTAGGCCAGGGTCACGTTCGCTATGGCGCCATAGAACGACTTCAGATTCTTGGCGAGAGTCACCACTTCCTTCGAGTCCCCCTCGACAAGCAGGAATGGCTTCGCGTATGCTGCCGAGAGCTTCGCAGCCTGGTAGAAGAGCCGGGAGTCGTACACAGACGAGACCAGGTCCCTCACGGACTTCCTCTCAACGGCCAGCTCGGGGTTAAGGACGTAGTCTGCGACCGGGAGCCTGCTGAAGTATACCCTCACGTTCAGCTTCGACAGCTCTTCGGGGACGCTGCTCGCCTTTTCCCTCTCATCGGCCACGACCCTGGCGGGTATCACAGTATCTGAGCAGAAAGTACGAAATAAAAGGAGTAGGCAGTGATGGCGAAGAGCGAGACGGCGGCGACTGCGACAACCTTGTCCCTGGCGCTCGACTTGTACTCCACCAGCGAGGTCGGCCTCGGGACCGCCCCATAGGCCCTGGATTCCATCGCCTCCGCCAGCTCCCCGCTCCTGACCACGGAGTTGACGACTAACGGGATGAGTATGGGGATCATGTTCCTGACCCTCCTGAACACGTTCCCCTTCTCTAGCTCCAGGCCCCTTGACTTCTGTGCGTCCATTATCTGTATCGTGTCCAGGAACATCACCGGGATGAAACGCACTGCTGTCACGAATGCGAATATGACGTCCCTTGGGAGCCTGAACGTCTTCATGACCTGCTCCAGCTCGTCAGGGGAAGTGGTGATGAAAAAGAGGCTCGTCGACACGACGATTGCGACGAACCTCGACGCGTAGAGCACGGACGTCTCCAGGTTCCTCGTGATCACGAAGTTCAGCACGAGTATGATCAGGGAGAAGGTGGCGGTGAAGAGCATCGTCCTGGCGACTCTCCTGAGCACCGTCGCTATGGCTGCGACGGCGATCATGAACGCTAGCACGGCGGCCAGCTCGTAGAGGGACCTGACGAGCAGGGTCGTTGCGAACATAAGGATCGAGATGAGGAGCTTGACGCGCGGGTCAAGCCTGTGGTAGGGGGACGTGCCTCTTCTGAACACGAAGCCGCCGCTGAGCCACATCATCTCGTTCTTCCCTCCGCCCAGCGCCTTGCCTCAAGCGGGTCGACGAAAGGCTCCTCGGGCCTCTTTGTCAGGCGGCCGTAGAAATCGACCAGCTGCGGCTGGGCCACCCGGGCCGAGTCGAGAAGCGCTTTGTCCTGCATCAGCCGGGCCGCCGGACCGTCCCCCAACACCCTCCCTGCCTTCATCACCACCACCCTCGGCTGCATCGGCCACAGGAACTCTATGTCGTGAGAGACGACCACGACGGTCTTCCCGGACGATGTCAGCATCCTGATGGTCCCGGCTAGCTTCTCCTTCTGGATGGAATCTTGGCCCACCGTTGGCTCGTCCAGGATTACGACTTCGGGGTCCCAGGCGAGTATGCACGCCAGCGTCAGTCTCTTCTTCT
>Ga0187772_10001484_pt1 | contig 11177 bp, 10 predicted proteins | sample 0116_SJ02_MP15_2_FD_133137 | JGI IMG/M metagenome (GOLD analysis project Ga0187772, IMG submission 133137) | Tropical peat soil microbial communities from peatlands in Department of Meta, Colombia - 0116_SJ02_MP15_20_MG | ecosystem: Environmental > Terrestrial > Soil > Wetlands > Peat | place... | reverse complement strand
TGCTGACGGGAGTTCGTCGAAGTACGCCGCAGCCATGTATGCCTTCGATCCGATCGCCCCCCTTGACCTAACACCTACAAAGAGCAGTGGGATCTCTTCCGTCCTTCCATACTTGCCGAACAACCCGTCGCCACCAACGACCACCCCGATGTTCGCCTTTCGATCCCCGACAGTCATCCCCGCCCGCTCAATCGCCCTAGTGAGCGTTGCAGGGTCGACCTTCGGCCTCTCACCGTCTAAGAGCATCTTGACTCTCAATGTCTAATCGGTCCCCTTCTTCTCGACGAACTCCAACATGCTCCCCTCACCTTCCCCTCTCCCGCCTCCGTCAATGAATCTTGAAGCCTTGAATCCCACCTCATCCTGCCGCGACGTGGAGATGCCCAACATCCCCATCATCTTGAGAGAGTTTTCTACCGCGAATCCTCTGAAGTGGTTATTGAAGTACCCATATGTCTTCCCCACCCTCGCTGATACCTCTTTGACCTTGGGCACCCACCTCCTGAGTTCGTCGTCGCTGTACCTGTAGTTGTACCACGGGCGCGAGCCCCTTCCGTGCCACCTGATGAATGCGAAATCCGCGGTTACCACAGTGTCGGGAGGGAGCAGAGGCTCGTCGACGATCACATTGGCCACATTCTTCGACTCCAACAGAGACCGGACCTCGCCCTTGAGCCAAGAGGGATGGCGGAATTCCACTGCGAATTTCACGTCTTCGGGGACTATATCGAGGAAGGATCTGAGTTTCGCAAAGTCCTCATCGTAGGAGAAGCTAGGAGGGAGTTGTATCAGTACTGGACCAAGCTTCCCTGCTGTGATAAGCGGCTGCATCAGATTCAAGAACCTGATCAGGTCGGTTTCTGCTCCTCGGTGTGGGTCCAGTTCCTTCTCGTGAGTGATCGTCCTTGGCAGTTTGGCCGAAAAAACGAAACCCTGCGGTGAGTACCTAGACCATCCGAGTACGAGGCCCTTGGAGGGAAAGGCATAGAACGTCGAATCTATTTCGGCTGTTTGGAACACCTTGGAGTAGAATGTTAGCTTGTTGGTGCTTGAACTAGGGTAGAATACGCCATTCCATTCGCTGTAGGACCAACCTGATGTCCCGAGGAGGAGCTCGGCCATCCGTTTCGGTTCCGCGTGTGATTGTCGATTTAAGCTGATGGTCCAGAACACGCTAGAGGGACGGCATCCACCCTGGGCGTGCTGACCAAGTGGCAACTGCATCATGGAAGTGGATTGATTCGAAGCACCTCGCGTTGACGAATTCGGCGTCTGGGAATCTTGAGACGCACTCTCTTACCAGATCCTCAGCGAACTTCGGATTTGCTTGTGCCTCCATAATCTTCTTTGCCTCCTCGACCCTCTTCATCTCTTCCTTCGGTACTGCAGAGAAGCACTCGTTGATGCGACCTATAGTTCTTAATGAGTCTAGTTTCTTCCTGCTCTTTAGGACCACCGAAATCTCCGCCCTCTGCATATGTCCCACACCAATCATCTTCTTGCTGCAAGGACATGCCGTCATTCCGTTCACCTTGAAGACATAGGTGAGGGCACCTCGCTCGGTGGCCCTTATCCTCATCCGGGCGAACTGATCATCATATGGTAGCTCGAAGGCGCACGTGACTGAAGTTCCCGGTTGCGTCTTGTTCACTTCCCTGCAAATCCATCTTAGCCATTCTTCCATCCCAGTCGCCTCCCGTAGGTTGGCGGCCCTTACGAGCCTGCTCATGTGGACTCCCCTGTGGAGACCCGTCGAGGTCTGAATAGAGAGGTCCACCGGCATCGTAAGATTTCCTCCTTTGAACATGACCCTGAGGTTTGCCACTCCTGCGGCGACAGGGAGATGTGACGACTCAGACTGAACGTCAGCTGTGGCGTCGATGAACTCGAGGGCGCCAGATGACTGTTCGCGGTTCTTAGGTGGCAAAGGCGGGGTTGAGGATTTTCGAGTGCTTATTGAATTTTCCCCGAGCTAACGGTGGTCCTTAGAGGGTCGGATACTCCCGCACGGCCAAATGCGGCAACTCTCGCCCTGCACCCTTCACATTCCCAACAGTGGTCTCTCCCACTGTGGTGACAACTCCACGTTAGGCCGAAAGGAACCTTCAGTGACGACGCTAGTTTCACTACTTCAGCCTTTGTCATTTCCGAAAGCGGGAGGATTATTCTCGTCCTCCTCTTCCTGAGCGTCGGTGACCCCGCCCAGATGGCTTGCTGGAGGAGAAGGAAGAACTTTGAAGAGGCGTCCTCGAATAGCTTCACGTCGTCTTTGTTATGCCCCCCGACTATCAGATCTGCGTCCGCCTCTTCCGCATAAGACGCCGCCCACGAATAGAAAATCCCGTTTCTCCCCGGGATGTACACGTGCGGCCTGCCGACAAGGCTGGCTGAACGGATGTCGCCTGCCTCCTTGAGGTCGGGGAGCCTGACGAAGCGGTGTTCCTGGATTCCCGCGGCTAAACCCATGTCTCTGGCAGCCTTCAGTTCTCGTGGAGCCATGCCGTGATATACGAAGGTTACCGCCAGTTGTTTTCTCCTCTCCTTTGAGAGGTACGCACATGTTGCCGAGTCGATGCCACCTGAGAGTAGGACTATTGCTCTCTTCGTGAGGCCTTACCGTCCTGATGAATCTGCGCCAGGATGTGACTTCCCTTGTTGAGTCCTTCATACACATAGACGCCGACTGCAGTGACGTTCGAAGGCATGCCAGGGGAGATTCGTGTGATGACCTCTCTCGCCAGATTCTCGACAGTTGCTTCTCCGGGCATTAGGACCGTAGTTAGTTTGGGGGCTTTTATGACGAAATCCCCGTGGACTGTCCTGAACTTGAGGGTGACACTCTTTGAGTCCACTTTCATGACATACCTTTCGTTGATGAACATCTTGTGATCGAGGCTCCTTATCGCGCTCCTGACGAGTTCCTTTGCAACCCCAAAGTCCACGACCATGCCATCGATGGGGCGTCCGACCACTTCCAAGAGAACTGAGGACGTGTGACCGTGCATCACGGAACATTTCTCTGATCGCGGGAGAATGTGTGCGTAGTCGAAGTTGAAAGAAGGGTCATCTAGGAAGATCGTCTGAAGGTCTCCTGACTCCTCAAGGGTCAGTACGCGTATCCCGTGGTCCAATGAATCGCTTCTGAGCGCCTCCCTGCGTATGAAGACGCATCTCCTCAGATTCTTGCCGAGCTTCCGTGCTAGTTCCCGAGGAGAAGGCCCATTTATGAAAACCCATCTCCCGTTGACCATGAAATCGGCGATAGTGGAACCTGAATTTGGAACGGGAACGTCTTCCCGGTAAGGGACGTTCAGCGAGTCCAGAAGTTCTGCGACCAATACGTGGAGGCTGGTCTTGAGGAGTTGGCCATGGTGCCGATATGCCCTTTTGTACCCTCCTTGTGTCAGCTCCTTGAGCCTGGGCGCCAGCTCAGCCATTAGATCACCACTCAACGTAGAGTTTGGTCCAAACGGCTTCGTTTATAGTATTTCTATTCAGGGGGAAGGTGGCGCGGCCTTGATCCAGCCTGGTCAGGATAGCGGCTTCCCAATCGCTGAGAGGAGACAGCCGTTCGCCCGGGTCCGAATCCCGGAGGCCGCACCAAAATAGCATTATTCGAGCTCATCTAGTCAAAAGAGACTTATTCCAAGGCTATCGCAGCTACGACGGCGCAAGAACCAAGTCCAGGTGACCGCATGTCCAAGTCTCTGTCGCTACAGGTGAGAGAAATTGGAATTACCTTGGGCGTACAGCTCCTGTTGCAGACCACAGTGCTTTCAGGTGTACTGGTGCTGCCGGAGCCACGAGTGTATGGCGAGCGAGGCGACTGCTTCCATCGTCGTGTTGCGCTCCTCTGCAGCTCTTCTCAGGCCGTCGGCGACTCGGGGATCGAGCAGAATCTCCATTCTGACTGCGCGCAAAGTGGAGACTTCATTCCTGATGTCCTCTACCGGCCGCTGCGGCGCCATCACGAAATGACTAACGACGTTTTCCGCTTCAGGGCTGGGAAGAGGGGCTATTGTCTCAGCCAACTGCTTCATTTTCGAGATGCGTTCCCTACGCGGCAGTCCTTGGACCGCTGGTGCCTCATCTGCCCTGTGCAAGAAAGTCGCGTGTTTTACAGGCAGAACACCTTCCTTCCTCTCTGCCTGCACGGGTGCCTGTCGAACGGAAATCCCTGGGCCCGACTCCCTCCTAATCTTGCGGACCGCTTGCACGGCGTTGATTCTATCGTCGACATACCGCCGCGACTTCCCAATCGCTTTGGAGAGTTGCTCCACAGTTCCATAGGCTCTCGGATTGACCTTCATCAGGGCAATGATTGCATCGTATTCCTCCTCCGGCTCGATGTCATTCCTCTGGATATTCTCAACGAGAGAGACGATTATGGCCTCCTCATCTGTCATTGGCCTGATGACGGCCGGAATTAGTGTCATGCCGGCTATCTTCGCCGCTTCGAACCTTCTCGAGCCGACAATTAGCTCGTACTGGCCCCCTACTGGTCGTGCAAGCACGGGTTCCAATATCCCCTTCGCCTTGACGGATTCCACGAGATCACCAACATCTCCAGGGGTCTTCCTTACGTTGATCTTGCCGACGAAGAGCTTGGACAGCTCGACCTGCATAACCGTGCCGGACTGCTCACTCCAGCTCTGTGGGGCAGTAGGAAACTCAGCGGGGCTGGACCTGCTCTCCTCGCGCAGGTTCCCAAAACTGTCCGTAGGCGCTTGAGAGATTATTGTTGTCTCAGCCATCGAGCGATAAGTGGTCGGACCTGATCGCGTGTCCTCCTGCGCAGGTACCTCAGTCCAGTTCGGTTTTGCTTCCGTATGCATCGATGTCGCGGATTCCACGGCGGCTGATATTGATGAGAATTCACTTTTCTTCACCTTTCGGCTCTGCCTTCTTGGCCTAGTCGATGCGGGCCTATGAGTATGCAGACTTGATTTTGGGAATCTCATCCAAGAGCCGCAGGTGCGCTTTTTCCAAGCGCTCGTCGAGAAATTGTCTGAGAAAAAGAGCTGGTAACCATGGATTTGGATGATTCCTTCTAGGCCGCATCAACCGCCTGCATCGGTAACTCTACTTCAGAGATTGGATGGCTTAAGTAAGGCAGCAAAAACAATCATTCCGTCGGGGGTTTGAGCATCAAATGGACCGAGTGGGTTCCAATCATGAGGTTCGACCATCAGAAATCGCCCAAGAAGTCTGGGGTCTACGAGCTTCGATATGCCTCCAATGGTACGGCAATCCCTCTCTCAAGAGTATTCGGGACAGACAACAAAGGGCTCCTATACATTGGGAACACCCGCAAACGGACTCTTAGAAAACGGCTTAAGGAACTTAAGGAGGCCGTGGCAGAGAACAGACATGTAGGGCATACGGTCAGAAAGACATATTGGGATTACCGGTTCTGCGATGCATTTCCGCGCGAGAAGTTGGAACTTCGTTACGCCCCATGCAAGGATGCGGAGGGTGAAGAGACAAAGATTCTTCTGGAGTACCTCATGAAGTTCAAGGATAAGCCACCGATGAACCTCACTTTCTCTCGGAAGTGGACAAGATAACAGCTTCTGACTAGTCGTTACGAGAGTCCTACAAAAACACTGCTAGACGCCCGAGCGCCCGTTAGGCCTGCCACCTAGCAGATGTTGAGGCGGAATGGCGCGCTTCGGAAGGAATTCTATTAGCCTCAAGCACGAAGGGCTCTCGCCATCAGACAGTCAGGTCGCTCCTCGTCGTCGCTGGGACGTATGCCGGATAAGAAGGAGTCCACCGCATTTCCAGCACCCGCAGACGTAAGTCGGCCTCATCGAGATTCGAAGCAACTCCGTCATTTTGCGCTTCAAAGCCGACCGCGACTGCAATTTCCACAGCGACTTTCCGAAGTTCTGACAATGAAGGGAGTAGCGGACCTAAGGGATCCTTCAGGGCCGGCGAGTTTGCACCGAGTGTTCGGGCCGCCGCACGCATCATTGGCTCCGTGACACGACGGGCACCAGAAGCGACTACGCCCAAACCAACCGCGGGGAAAATGTAAACGTTGTTGCATTGCGCAATCTGCATGACCCGCCCCCCGTAGCTGACAGGCCCAAAGGGAGAGCCTGTAGCCAGTAGTGCTCGTCCGTCGGTCCAGTGCACTAGATCGGCTGGGATAGCTTCGGATTTCTCGGTCGGGTTGGAAAGTGGAAAGATAATTGGCCGTTGAACCTTTCGGGCCATCTCGCGAACTACAGGTTCAGTAAAGGCTCCGCCTATCGTGGAGAGACCGATAAGCATCGTCGCCTCGACATTTCGAATTACGTCTGCAAGGCCGATGCTCCCGTTTGGCATTCTTGGCCATCCAGCGACGCCGTCCTCAGGTTGGGCATACACGCTCTTTTCGGGCGTCAGCAACCTTCTCCCCGAATGAACAAGACCGCCGCTATCCAAGAGCCAGAAGCGACTCCTAGACTCCTCCTCAGACAATCCTTCACTTTTCATTGCTTCACGCAGCCCGTCAGCAACGCCAATGCCTGCCGAACCCGCACCCAGCATGACGACCCTTTGGTCCTTCAGACTTTTTCCTGTCACGCGGGCCGCTCCGAGGGCTGCTCCTAACGCGACCGCTGCTGTGCCTTGGATATCATCGTTGAAAGTCAAGATCTGATTGCGGTAACGTTCTAGGATGGGTCTAGCATGCGGGTTCGCAAAGTCCTCCCACTGTAAACATACGCCGGGGAGTTCCTGCATTACCGCCATCACAAACTGATTTATGAAATCAAAGTAATCCTGACCGGTAATACGTTCGTGGCGCCAGCCGAGGTATTCGGGGTCCTTGAGCCTCTCCGAGTTGTTGGTCCCTACGTCAAGGACTACAGGGAGGGTCCGTTCGGGACGGATGCCACCTATGAGTGTGTACAAGGAAAGTTTGCCAATTGGGATACCAAGCCCCCCCACACCCTGATCACCAATGCCTAAGATACGCTCGCCGTCCGTCACGACGATTACATCGACGTCCGCATTGGGGCGGCTTCGAAGGAGTTCGAGGATCGATTCACGCAGAGGGTAAGAAATGATAAGGCCTCGCGGCCTACGATAGATGTGACTGAACTGTTGGCATGCCAGTGCAACCACTGGGGTGTAAACGATTGGGGTCATCTCCTCGATATGATCAAGAAGAAGTCTATAGAAGAGAACCTCGTTCGTGTCCTGTAATGCCCTGAGATAGATGTGCCGCTCTAGGTCGTCGTTCTTTCTTCGATAGGCCTCGTAGGCTCGGACAACTTGTGCCTCCAGGGTCTCCACATAGGGCGGCAGAAGCCCGTGCAGACCGAAATCAGTGCGCTCCTTATCCGTGAAAGCCGTGCCTTTGTTCAACAATGGGCTGTTGAGGAGATCCATCCCGCGCAGAGCCACAAGTGTACCCTGTTTCGCCACAGCAGAACCGACTCGGCTCTGCTTGACTCGCCTTTTCTTCCTTGCGGTTGACTGACTCGGACTCTTCCTAAGCAAAGCGCTCTATTCTCCAGCCCTATTCTCAGTCCGGAGAACCGGGGAACACACTTTTCAGTAATTCAGGGCCATTCGGTGGGGCTTCCTGCCAAATTTGCCTCCCGGGGCGCGAATACGTCATGACCTCGGATTCCTGACGCGTGGTACTCCCATGAGGCGCAACCCTTTTCTTGGCTCGTCTCCGCAAGTCAGAGACGCGAAATGAAGAAGCCAATGCGATCACCTTATGGTTCCTGGAAGACGCCGGTCACTCCTGCGCTTCTCGCAAGTTCCAACATCCTAGTCAGCGAGCCGTGCATGGAGAGGGGGAGGTTCTACTGGAAGGAGGCGAGACCTAAAGATGGAGGGCGTTATGTCATCGTGAGCCACCTGGGAGCTAGAACCAGGGAGTTGACGCCTAAGGGATTCAACGTCAGAACGACCGTCCACGAATACGGTGGCGGGGACTATTTCGTTCACAAACAAAATGTCTACTTTTCAAATTATGATGACCAGAGACTCTATTCGCAGAGTCCAGGGTTAAGGCCCCGAGCGATTACGCCATCCGGAGTTGACCTAAGGTTCGCCGATGGCATCGTAGATGAAGGAAGGCGTCGCATCATCATTGTCAGAGAGGACCACAGGGTTAGGGGCAGACAAGCTGTCAACACCATAGTCGAAATCGATCAGGCGGGCGGGGGGCCCGGTGAGGTCCTGGTTTCAGGGAACGATTTCTACTCGAACCCCCGCCTCGACCCTACGGGATCGCGCCTAGCTTGGCTAGCATGGAATCACCCAAACATGCCCTGGAACGGGACTGAGCTCTGGGTTGGCAAATTGGGATTAGACGGCAAGATTGAGCATAAGGAGATGGTGGCAGGTGGCCCGAGAGAGTCCGTTTTCCAGCCTGAGTGGTCGCCTGACGGCAGGTTGTATTTTGTGTCAGACAGGACAGGTTGGTGGAATCTGTACAGGCAGGAGAAAGGTGAAAGGGAATCAGAGGGCCTCCACCCTATGGAGGCAGAATTTGGAGGGCCGCAATGGGCATTCCGACCTCTCAAGTACACCTTCGAGGGGTCCGACTCCATCGTATGTGTATACGTGATAGAAGGGACATCTCACCTGGGGAGGCTGGACACGAGGACCGGAAGGTTAGACAAGGTCAAGACTCTCTACACTGATATCAGCGACGTACTTTCATGGCCTGGCTACGCCCTGCTCGTGGCGGGCTCGCCTACAGAACCCACTTCGCTAGCCGTTGTAGACCTGGGGACAGGCGAGACTAGCGTTCTTCGGACGTCCATCAGATCGGTCGTAGACCCAGGGTACCTTTCGGAGCCGGAGGCAATCAGGTTCCCCACCGAGAACGGCAGGGAGGCGTACGCATTCTACTATCCTCCCCGGAACAAGGACTTCCGTGCTCCGCCAGGGGAGAAACCACCGCTTGTGGTGATGAGTCATGGAGGTCCGACCTCGGCCGTGACGACGACGCTGAAGTACACGATCCAGTTCTGGACGGGGCACGGCCTAGCGGTGGCAGACGTCAACTACGGCGGAAGCACGGGGTATGGTCGCGAATACCGAGAGAGACTCGCGGGAAACTGGGGAGTTGTGGATGTAGACGACTGCATCAACGCCGCCAAATTCCTCGTAAGAAGGGGAGATGCCGATGGCAAAAGGGTGGCTATCAGGGGAGGATCCGCGGGTGGTTACACGACGATGTGCGCTGTCACATTCCGGAAGTTCTTCAATGCGGGGGCAAGCCTGTTTGGCATTAGTGATCTCGAGGGATTCGACGAAACGACCCATAAGTTCGAGTCCAGGTACAACCAGACCCTGCTAGGTCCCTACCCTGAAAGAAAGGATGTCTACAAAGAGCGGTCCGCTCTCAACTACGCCGACAAGGTTTCTTGCCCGCTGATCCTCTTTCAGGGATTAGAGGACAAGATTGTCCCGCCTGCCCAGTCTAAGAAGTTCTACGAGGCAGTCAAGAGGAAAGGCATCCCCACGGCGTATGTAGGGTTCAAGGGGGAGCAACATGGTTTCAGGAGGGCAGAAAATATCAAGAGGGAGGCCGAGCTTGAGCTCTACTTCTACTCCAGGATTTTCGGATTCAAGCCCGCTGACAAGATCAAACCAATGCGAATTGAGAACCTAGGGCGCGCGAGGTAAGGCAACCGGCTCAGTGACTGTGACCACCGAGATTTCTTCATCAATCTCCAATGAAGTGGCTCACGGATAGAGCCAATGCCTTAGTGACCGGCTTAGGAAAGGCATCACAAGGTAAGTAAGCAGGATGACGAGGATGACGATAAAGAGGAAGGTGTTTGCGAACAATGGCCATGAATCGAAGTAGGGATTGAACGCGAGATGCGCGAGGAAGCTGATGATATAGGCGCCAAAAATTGTTACGAGAGCCATCTTCCATTTGGGAGGGGCAACGAAGGCCCCCACCCCGGGGGGAGGGCAAACCAGGTCTCCATGGCAGTTGTCTCCGCAAAGTGCTGCGAAGCATAGTCCTCCACTTCGTCAATTAACTTGAGACGCTCCTGTGAGTTTTTCCAGTTCTCGAGGGTCCTCTGACTTGCGAAGCGCCAAATTACGTAGCTGATGTTCGAGTCTCCTTCCCTCGAGAAGAGGGTCGTCGCGCCCTTGAAGCCTGGGAATCCCCTCGCCCTTTGAGTGATGCGTTCTAACCAGTCCTCGTACTCCCTCTCTCGCCCCGGCTTGATCTTTCTTCTTACAACAAGGGTGGCCTCCTCACTGTTCGTCTCCAAAGATTCGATCCACTCCGGCCCCCTGAGCATGGCAATATGAGAATATCCGCGAGTGAGTTCATGGGCGTGCGCGGGTGATTCTCCACTGGGGGCGCCATGTCTCGAGACACCTTCGCGCGCTAGGTCATGGGAAAGATGGGCGATTGGACTAAATCAGTTCTTAAGACGGCCTATGGCTAGGTTGACCACGGGGCAATTACAATTGGAACAACGCGATGTCCACTTCTTCAATCACCCGGGACCTGACAATACTCCCCGTGTGATTAAGGCGGTGCAAACAAGAGCAAAGGAAGGCGGCATCACCAAGGTCCTGGTGGCATCCGAGTCTGGGAGGCTCGCGCTTGAAGTCAAGAAGAGGTTGCCAAAACAAGCGGTAGTCTGCGTCACATTCAACCGCGAGACGCGCAGCACTTACAAGAAGGCGGCCCTGCTCAAGAAGGACCTCACAGCGAACGGGATAGTCGCTGTGGACAATATCAAAGAGCCACTCACTAGGGAGCTGAAGATGCGAAACTGGTGGGAGAGAAAGAACGTCGACCTTCCGGGGGAGAGCGCAGACCTCTTCTGGATGACCCTCATCTGCGTCGGCGGCCACGGTCTCAGGACAGCCGTCGAAATTGTTTTCATGGCGGTGGAAGCTGGAGTAGTAAAGGTCGGCGACAAGGTAATCGCTGTAGCCGGTACGGCGAGGGGCGCCGATTCAGCACTCGTCATGGACGCAACTCGGTTCGAAGATGCCGTGGGGAAACGACCTCAATGTAGGATGAAGATTGAAGAGATTCTTGCGATGCCAAAAGTCACGGAATGGAGCGGATACGGGTAGTCACGCTGAGGGGGCTAACCACTCTCGCCTGTGCGACCAAGTGAATGCGCACTACCTCTCCCTGGGCTGTATGCGGTGGCAACAAGTCGGGCAGTCTACGCACT
>Ga0187772_10001482_pt1 | contig 11184 bp, 9 predicted proteins | sample 0116_SJ02_MP15_2_FD_133137 | JGI IMG/M metagenome (GOLD analysis project Ga0187772, IMG submission 133137) | Tropical peat soil microbial communities from peatlands in Department of Meta, Colombia - 0116_SJ02_MP15_20_MG | ecosystem: Environmental > Terrestrial > Soil > Wetlands > Peat | place... | reverse complement strand
CGTTGCAAAGCCTCTGGACGTCATGCAGGTGCCGTCGTACGCGAGCGCGTTCCCGCCTCCGACACTTGTAAAGTTGGCATTCGGAGTTACGATCTTCGGGAATCCGATCTGGGGTAGTTGGCTGAGCACGTCGCGGCCCTTCTCGCCGTGTTCTGGATGTTTTCTGGGCGGCTCCCCGTCGATGGGCATTTATCGGAGCGCTGTTTGCCCTGATGAATCCCGTAGTGTTGTCGTGGGCCACCACTTACATGGCATACGGGATAGGATTAGCCGGGGCCGCTCCCGCCCTCGATGCCGCTCACCCCATTCGGCGCTGCGGCGGTTGGATTAATGGCGCAATCCTCGCCTTCGGCGGCGGAATCATGGCCAACACTAGGCCGTTAGAAGGCTTTGTGCTGGCTCTGCTGATCGCAGCCTGCCGGCGGCCAGCGGTGCGCTTCCAGTGGGATTGGCCACCCTGGCGTTTTATGGTTTACAACCGGCGCGTTACAGTTTTTCATCATTCACCCTACAACCCGGGCGCTAGCGGTACCACGCGCTGATGGTGGCTTCGACGACTCAGTTCTGGCGTCGGTGCCGCTTCGATACCGCAACCGAGAACTTCGGCATCACCCCTGAGACGACGCAGTCTCATTAAGTCGTCTCGAAGCCTTCCGTTGAGTTTTGGTTTTTTCCATTCCGGATACTGCGATCAAAGCGGCGGATTTTGCACGTGGTAGCCATTTACCGGATCGAGCGTAAGCCCCCGCCTTCAGGCACGGGGATATGATGCGGACATCAATACACAAACCTTTGTCTCTCTGAGCGCGAATGGGAATGCCCTACCGTGAAAACCCAGCATCGCAGAGATTCTCAACGCCGCGCAAAACTTGAGAAACGAAGGTATCAGACAGCTCGTCGCCAGGGGACACACAGAGACGTTAAAAACGCCTGTGGACACCTTGTAAGACCTGCGACAGCTGGCACGGGTGATTGAAGCAAGCATGCCCCGCCTCTAGGCGTGGGGTTTTGTCAACAGCGTGAATCGGTCGCATTCGCGAGTCAGAAGCGATCGATCATTGCACCGTCAACTGAACGGTAGTGATCGTGACTGGATTGGGCTGCGCAGCGCTCGTTCCTTGTACCTGAATGTTGTAGGTCTGGGGTGACGGTTGAGTCGAGGAACTGCTTCCTCCGCCGCAGGCCATCAGCGCGGAAAGCAATAAACACATTGCTGCGGGCCACAGCGCGCTACCGCGCAGGTCCCGCTTTCTACGCGCCAGAAGAACAATTCCCGCAAAAGGCGCAAAGGCGAAGTAGAAGCACGTAGCCGGCCATAGCGTGTGCTGATTCCGCAAGGCCGCGGCGCTGGTCGGAACGCTCACCGTCAGGCTGAACGAAACCGCGCTGCTGCTGGGCGTAATGGTCGCGGGCTTAAAGGCCCAGGATGCTCCTGAGGGCAACGTGCTCTCGAGGCAGGAAAGTGTGATCGGATCATGGGGATTTCCCGTATTGGCGTTCAGCGCCAGGGAGAACGTTGCCGATCCGCCCGGAGATACCGTCTGCGATGCCGGCGGCGCGGAGGGCGTGGTGACGATGGTGATCGGGTAAGAACCGGAAACCGAGGAATCGGCCTGCGAAACCGCGGTGATTATCACCAGCGACTGTGACGGAACGGCACTGGGTGCGGTGTAATTGCCGTTTGTGTCGATTGTTCCGAGGCTCGAGTTGCCGCCCACCACGCCGTTCGCTTCCCAATTCACGGTGGTGTTGGTTTCGCCCGTTACCGAAGCTGTGAAACTTTGCGTGGCCGATGTATAGACCACCGTCACCCCGCTCGGAGTCGTACTCACGCTGATCGCAGGAGTTCCGGCTGCAGCCAGTGAAACCTGCGCCGAGGCCGACGTGAAGCCATTGGAGTCAGAAATAGCTGTGACGGTGATGCCCGACGACGGGGCAGCGGCAGGAGCTTGATAAAGACCGAGCGCTGAAATGGTGCCGACGGTTGGGTTTCCCCCGGTCACTCCGTCTACCTGCCAGGTCACGTTGGTGTTGGACGCTCCGGTAACATTGGCGAGAAATTGCTGCGTGCCGCTCGGCGCGAGAGTGCTCGAACTCGGCACAACGGATAGGACTACCGTAGAAGTCAACCGCCGAATTCGGAAATTGTCAGTGTCGGCGATGAAAATTCCCGATGTGCCAAGCACTACGCTCGCGGGAGTGTTAAGCGACGCGCTGCTTGCCTGTCCCCCGTCGCCAGAGAATCCCCCGGTTCCGACGCCATTGCCCGCGATGGTTTGAATCAACCCGGCAACAGCAACAACCTCGCGGATAGCCGAGTTATCACTGTCGGCAATGTAGAGATTTCCCAACGCATCCACCCAAACGCCGAGGGGAGTATTGAGTGTCCCGCTGGCCGGCGCTCCCCCGTCGCCCGTGTACCCGTCACGTCCGAGCGTGCCGGCAACAGTCAGAATGTCTCCCGGCGGAATTGTGGATGCGGTGATGGTGAGCGAGTTTTGCGTGCTGGCATTTACCACTCGAATCGCCGAGTTCTGCGAATCTGCGATGTAGAGGTTCTCGGCGGAATCAACGGCCACGCCGGTTGGGTCGTTTAGAGCCGCCGCGTTGGCAGCGCCGTTATCCCCGCAACCCGTAGTTGCGTCCGTGCACGCGCTCGGCGGAATCCCCGCGACCGTTGCAATCGTTCCGGGCGCGACCGAAACGTTGCCGATGACGAGATTCTGCGTTCCAGTATTGACCACACGGATGGCATTGTTCAGGGTATCGGCGATAACGATATTGCCATCGGCATCGAGCACCACGCTCTGAGGGTTGTTGAGCTGCGCATTCATGGGCGCTCCGCCGTCGCCTGCATAACCGGCGGTGCCCAATGTGCCGACAATGGTCTGGATATCGCCAGCGCCGACGCTAGTGCCTGCCACCGTGATTGCCGAGGTGCCCCTGTTCACCACGCGGATGACGGAATTTTCGGTCAGGACGCCGGTATCGGCGATGTAGAGATTGCCCGCGCCGTCGACGAAAACTCCCGTGGGATAGTTCAGCTGAGCGCTCGTCGCCAGACCGCCATCGCCGCATCCCTGGGGTGCCGGGGTCAGACATGCGACGCCGTTGCCGGCTACCGTTTGAATATCGCCGCTGCTCGCCACTACTTCGCGAATTACCGAGTTAGCGCTATCGGCGATGAAGATGTTCCCCGAAGCATCACTAAATACTCCCTCCGGAGCGTTAAGCGCGGCGGATGTGGCCGGCCCTCCGTCGCCGGAGTAGGCCACAGTATGGTTCCCGGCGAAGGCCTGAATGTTGCCGCCAGTCACTTCACGTACGACAAAGTTGTCGGTATCGGCGACGTAGATGTCGCCCGAACCATCGACGGCTACGCCGCCCGGATATAGCAATAGTGCGCTCGTTGCCGGGCCTCCATTTCCGGAATAGCCGAAACTGCCAAGCGTGCCCGCGACTGTGGTGATCGTGCCGCTCACAACTTTCCGGATGGCGTAGTTTGCCGTGTCGGCGATGTAAATATCTCCGGAGCGGTCTACGAAAATGCTGGCCGGCAGGCACAGGTAAGCGCTGGTAGCCACGCCGCCATCGCCCGTGAACTGGCAGGCGCTTCCGGAGTCGGAGTTGTAGTAGGTGCCCGCCACAGCTTGGATGTTGCCGTTTGCACTGGATACTTCGCGAACCAGCGAGTCCAGGGTATCGGCGATGAAGACATCTCCCGAGGAGTCGACGAACACGCCTTCCGGTTGGTTGAGTTGTGCACTGGGCGCAGGACAGCCGTCCCCCAGTGCGTCGGTATCTGCAGTGCAGCCGCTCCCCCCGCCCGCCACTGTTTGAATGTTGCCATCGCTCGCCGTCACTTCGCGGATGACGTTGTTGTCGGTGTCGGCGATGAAGATATCGCCCTGGCTATCCACGAATACGCCGTAGGGTTCGCTCAACTGAGCGCTGGTGGCCGGGCCGCCGTCGCCGGAATATCCCGCTCCCGCGGCAAAACTGCCCGCGACGGTTTGAATAGATCCGTTGTTTGCGTTCACCTCGCGAATGACGGAGTTGTGCGTATCGGCGATGAAGATGTTTCCGGAGCCGTCGACAAAAACCGATTCCGGTTGATTCAGAGCCGCACTCGTTGCGGGCCCGCCGTCACCGGAATACCCCATCGTGCTATTGCCGGCGACGATCGTAAGGATTCCAGAGGTGGAAACTTTGAAAATCTGGCTGGAAAATGCGTCGGCAATGTAAACGTTTCCGGCACTGTCCAGCGCCACACTCTGCGCCGATCCGATGCTCGCCTGCTGTGCCAGTAGATTGTTCGGTCCACCGCCGGCGACGGTGCTAATTGAAAATTGAGCATATGCGAGTTGTGAAACGAATAGCGCTACGATGATCGCAGCACCAAGAGTGCTGAACTGAGTTCGGCTGCACATCTCATTCCCCCTTCCTCGCAGAAATGTGCTCCAGTCGAACCACCTCGGTGCTGAAGTGTCCGGTGGGTCCGGCGATCTCCAAAACCACTCGTGGATGTGCGCCCCGCTTCCACAGTTCGTATTGCGCCCGCGGAATGATGAACTCCTGGGTCGTGTTCGCGGAACTGGCGGCGCGAAGGGAAACGCTACAGGCTTGGGTTCCGCCGCGCGCGGGGTGGGCGAAGTCCCAAAGCGTAATCCGTTGGATCTGAAGGTCGCGACTTTTGTGGCTCACCAGATGAATCTGCAATCGCACCCGCACCTGATCACCGGCGTTCCACTCGTGAACAGCCCGATAGCTCCCGGAAAGCGGTTGATTGGCGCTGGCTTCGGCGAGTGGCATCGACATTACGCATAAGCCAAAAGCTAGAAGGCGGCTGCAATGTTGGATTCTTTCCCAGTTCATAACGCTGACCCTTCCTTCCGGAGCGCTCCGCATCTTGATCTGCGTTGCTGACGACGTTACCCCCAGTTCCGGAACCGAATCGAAGACTGTACTCCCAAATTAGGGTGGGTGGTCAACCGACGCAGCTTTCGCTGTCACAACCGGATGTGATTCCAATCACAGCCGGCCGACTCGGCCAAAAAGAGGATCCCCTCACGCTTAGCAAATGAATCCGATAGTTGGGCCCTGCCAACGCATCGGCTAGAATCTCCTGTTGCCTCAACTTGACCGTAATGCGACCAAGACTTCGGATGCCGAAGTTTCCTCTTGGAACACACCGACCGTAGTGCGGACTCTCGCCCTGACTGCGTTATTGGGGACCACTGCGGTTTACGAAGCGATTCACGTTTCCGCGCTACTTGCGCCTGGCGTCTGGGTACATCTTCAAACTGGACTCTGGATTTTGCAGAATCACGCCCTCCCGCACACCGGCCTGTTCTCCCAGGATTCCAATGTGCATTGGTCCGATGCGAGTTGGTCTTTTGACATTCTTCTGGGGCTGATTTATCGCGTATTCGGATTGCGCGCACTCCCGCTTCTCCTGATGCTGCTGAAAGTCGGGCTCGCGGCTTCTGCATTCTTGCTCGCGCTCGCGGGGCGAGCAGATTTCTGGACGGCAGTGATCCTCTCGGCCGCAGCTCAGTACGTGATTTCCGGACTGCAACCGCTGCCCTATGTGTTTTCGATTCTTTTCTTTGCCGTCGAAGTGAGTCTGCTGGTACGCAGCCGTCAGACGGGCTCAACGGATCTGTACCGGCTGCCGTTGTTGTTTCTGCTCTGGGCGAATGTGGACATTCAATTCCTGTTCGGGCTCGTGTTACTCCTCATCTACCTCATTGCTTGTGGAATTGAAGAGTTGATAAGAAAGTCGGGTAAGTCCTGGATCAGCGACCGCATTGCGGGTATCGATCTCATGCGAGCCGGGATCGCGGCCCTGCTTTCGCTGCTCGCAACGTTTGCAACCCCTTACACAATTCACCTTTTGCCGAATGCTTTCAGCAGGCTCTATAGTCACGCAGCGTTCGAATACTTCAGTGAGATGAGCGCCATGAGCTTCCGGCATCCGCAGGAGTTCGTGCTGATGCTGCTGGTGATGGCGGGATTTCTTTCGCTTGGGCGGAGGCGCTCGCTCGACCTGTTCGGTTTGCTCACTCTCGTCGCAGGCACTGCAATCGCATTTCGTGTTCAGCGTGATGGATGGCTCGCCGTGCTGCCTGCGATCACGATCATCCCAGAAGGATTACTGCAACGCGAGCCGCTTCTCAAGATGACCAAAAGGCAGGGAGTGTCGGCTGCGGCCCTTACTGCGGTGACGATAATTTGTGCTGCACTTTCTTTGCCGCGCAACCGCGTCCTCATGAGCAGGATCGACCAGGTTTATCCCGTGAGGGCGAGCGACTACATCCGCAATAACAAACTCCCGCAGCCATTGTTCAACGCTTATTCGTGGGGCAGCTTTCTCACCTGGTACCTTCCGCAATATCCGGTTGCCGTCGACAGCCGCGTAGAACTTTACGGCGACCGCTGGTTCCAGTCGTATTTCGACGTCGTCAGCGGCAAACAACCGTTGGAAACCGCCAGCGGAGTCTCCCCGACCGGAACGCTGCTGCTAGAGCGCCAGTCGGCCATGGCCAAGGCCTTGACGAATCTCCCTCTGCTGGAGGCGAAATACAAATTGGTTTACAGTGACGATCTGGCAAGCGTATTCGTCGGCCGAGCAGCGGATCCGTAAGCGCCAGATTTCAGGTGTTGCGCCGCCGGGAGCGAGAATCTTTCTATCAATTTTGCACAAAAACTGTGGCCAGATTGTCCCGGTAAATGACTCGAAATCGGCGGTCAGTCAGCAACATCCCGGTGATAGGGAACTTATTCTTCAGCACTACCACCCCGGCTTCGTTAAGTATGGGGTCGCTAGTATAGGAAGGATCTGCTTCCTGTGTGGCGTAGTACCGCTCGACCAGGGCATTGCCATAGAGATCCGTGCGGCCATCGATGGATACGGGATATTGCGGCATGTAGAAGATGAGGAAACCGCCAAAATCAAAGCTATTGTAGAGCGGCCCTCCCACCGGGTTTCTGCGCAAGAAGTTGACGGCATCAACCGGATACTCGTGACTGATCGCCCGGTCCAGAGCACGTGTGTTGAAGTCGGTGTTGCGGACGAAAAGGAGAAGCAGAAAAAGGCTCGCCAGCGAGACGACCGCCCAGCCGGAAACTCCTAGTGAGCGATCACGTTTATCTTCAGACAGGGGAAAGTCGGCGATCATGGCCGAGGCTGTTACGCACAGAAACCACGCGTCCCGCCAGGTCCGGAACCCGAAGACAGAAGCAAAGATCAGGAGGGTCAGTTTGAACGGATCGAACGTCTTTCGCCAGCCCAAGGCAAAGAAAGCCCCTGCACACAACAATAGCTCAACATAGTGGTTGTAGTATTTGAAGCTCAGTGCCTGCAATTCGATAATCATCGTGTACATGATCTTCGATTGCGAAATGACGAAGGCCTCCTGGTAGAGATGGTACGAATAGGGGCCGATACAGCCCGCAATAACGCAGCATGCAAAGATCGCGAACAAGGGCGCAACGGCCAACGTTGGCTTCGTCAGCAAATCCGGACACAGATGGAACGATATTGCAATCCGCTGCAACAGGTTAGTCGCGGCAAGTAAGCCCACCAGCGCGAGTCCGTAGATGAACTGGATGTGAATGTTCGCCCAGATTACAAAAATCAGCGGCAGCCAATAGAGCAATCGAACTTGTGCGCTGCGTTGGGCCTCAACAATTAAGGTGAGCACAATGGTAAAGAGAATGACCGAGAAGAATAGCGGCCGGGGCGCTATGTTGAATAGGAACCCGCTCAAGCAGAGCAGCGACAGCGCCCACGCTGTCCAGAACCGCCCGGAGATGCGGTACAACATCTCAAACACTGCTACTGCGACCGCAACCGTGAGTGCTGTCCCGAACAAACCCATCCCAACGAACGTCCACAAGTCGTAAAAACGGGAGAGCAGGACCTCATATCCCCAGCTGTAAGCCATCCACGGACGATTTGCGGCTGTTCGGGAGAAGATTCCGATATGCGGGAAGGTCCGATTGTGGACGATCCAGTCGCCAACGCTGAGGTGCCACCAGATGTCGGGATCTAAAACGGCGAGCTTGGTGACAAAGCATTCTGTCGCGACCGCGACGAGCAGGGCACTCAGCGCGAGCCAGCGCAGAACTCGCAGTCTCGTGAGCGCCATCAGATCCTGCATTGCGCTCATCGGGTTCGATGCCTCGAAGTAAACATTCAACCAGATCTTTACGCTTTGGAGCTCGGGAAGATGCTACCGTTCGAACACAACCGACGACAATATCAGTTTGAGTGACTCGCGGGCATCATCAGCCTCCACGGCTCCCAAGGATCTCGACTTCGGGGTCTTTGGCGCTTGCGGCCCGTCCGACACCGAAACCTCGATTTGCAATTGGTAACAGTTTTTCCTATCAAAGGTCCGGTAGAGATCGGCTTGCTGCCGATGCCCAGAAATTGTTTTCCGAATAAGAGCATGGCGGAACCTGCGGTCATTGATGGCAATCGAACTCAATTCGAAAGGCTGGCCCGGGGGCCACGATTGGTCTGCGTAAGTTAGACAATCTGACTCTTCGGACACGCCAGAGACGGTACGTACCGAAAATCCTGCAGCTTCAAAGCTTGCTTCGTCCGTGGTTTCGACCGGATAGATCACACAAGCAAGAGCGGTCGCAAAGTCGCAAACGGGAATGCCAACGCGTCTGCCCTGGGTGGCCCTGAGCATGCGCTCGCCAATGAGGAGATCGTATGTCTGAGGATAAACGAAGCGGAATGTCCCATCGGAACTGGTGAACGTCTCCAGCGCAGGCGCCTGGCCGGCGGCAATGCACCCGCTGATACTCAGCAGGATGACGGCAACGCCAAATACCTTCCGCATAAAACCATCGCGATGGACACGATTGCAAGCCTTTTACCAAAGGTAAAAAGAGCCAGATAGTTCGAAAGAAGCGTGAAGCGCAGAAGGGCCTACGCGTAGAGCGCATCTGTCAGTGCGGACAGAGAACCACCCTTGCGAAAAATCACGCGAGGCGATGTGCGTTCTCACCCACACCGGTATTGAGCCGGCCGCGTCGCAACCTTGGTGGGCAGAGGAGTGAATTGCTGGAGTGGCTTGTGCGCAATGACCTGATTACAAGACCGGGACTGTTGATGCTGCCGCCTGTGCTCACGACTTTCTTACCGCGGCACAGGTTAGGTTGTAGGCTTATCGGTCTTAGTGCCGGGGGCTATGCCAAGATGTTTCTTCGCTTGCGTCATCATCTGTTCCACTTCGACCCGTTTAGCATTTTTCGGGTCGACGTTCAACAGAGATTGCCAGGCTTCAATTGCCGCCTTGGCATCCGCCTTTCCTTCCCATTCATAAAACCCAAGGTTGTAGAGCACATTGGCATTTTGGGGATCGATGGTTAGTGCTTGTCTCAGCGTGACAATTCCTCTGTCGAGGTCGCCCATTTTCACGTAGACGAATGCCAATTCGTTCAAAACCTCCGGTTGGGGCTTCGCGGTAACTGATTCTTCGTAATATTGTCTGGCGCTCTGAAATTGTTGTGCAGCCATGTAGGAATGAGCAATGCGGGCCAGTAAGTCGGCATCTTTGGGATTCTTTTTCAGTTGTTCCAACTGTGGAGCGACCTGCTTGTCGGCCATACGCTTCAGATCGGCCGCGCTGGGCATCTGAGGAGTGACTGCGCCGGGAGCCGCCGGGGTGGCCACGGCTGGTGCCGGAACGTTCGGACTTGCACCGGCGGAGGAATGCAACAGGAAACCGGCGACTACGCCGAGCAACAGGCAAATAACCGCCATGGTGTAGGTTTGCGTGTTACTCCATAGCGCAGGCTGATGATCGCTCGATTTCATGGGTCTCCTTAGCTCGCAGCGCGCTGATTTGCTGGTGCCGGTCTGCAAATCTGACTACAGAGAAGAGCGGTTCCGATCCTCCCCTTAAAAGTAGGTGCACGTCGAATGCCAAAGCGAAAGCCACCGGCCACCGAAATAGGTCATGTTTTCAGTGGCTTGAGATGAGGTATCCGGCCCGCGAGCACGGATTGCTCGATCCTCTCGAAAAACTCACTGTGATCCGGGGTAGATCACCCACCCCTGGGAGCTGGATCCGGGGCCCCGAACGCCGGGCCGCGACAGTGCTCACGCACGAGTCTGTGTGATTTCGATCACACCCCAATCCGCGAGGGCAAGGGAAAATCCGGCTGAAGGCTGATGTTCGAGTTTTGAAGGGGAGATTCATCATGGAGGACTTTCGGGGTTCTGGCTCTGGAAACTGGACCAGCACGCAGGCTTACGTGCTGTCGGTGATTTGTTTGCTGGTAGGGGTTGCCGTGGGATATCTGGTGCGTGGCTCGGCCTCTCCACCAACAGCGCAAACCGTCGCGGCGGCTTCACCGCAAATGCACGATACCGGAGATGGGTTACAAGCTGCGCTGCAGCCGCCCACGTCCGACCAGTTGCGACACATGGCCGACACCCAGGCGCGACCGCTGCTCGATCAGCTCAAGGGCGATCCCAACAACGCGGACTTGCTCTACCGGATTGGCAATCTCTACTATGACGCGCAGCAATTTCCCGATGCGGTCGAGTACTACGAGCGCTCGCTGAAAATCAATCCAAAGGCCACCGATGTTCGTACCGACCTGGGGACCGCTTACCACTTGATGGGGCAGCCCGATCGAGCGATTCAGGAATACGATGATGTTCTCAAGATCGACGGCAAACATGCCAATGCGCTATTCAATGAGGGCATGGTGAAGTGGCAGGACAAAATGGATGTGAACGGCGCCATCGCGGCGTGGAAGCGGTTGCTCGCTACGAATCCCGAGTATCCGCAGCGGGACCGGGTCCAGCAGTTGATTGCGCGTGCAGAGCAACACCTCACGATGAAACCCGGCATCAAGTCTGACATTCCGGCCGGCGAGGCGAAGTAGAGCAGGAGCATACCGGAGGTCGCACCACGATGCTGCCAGATGCCGACACGAGCATGGATTCTGAGACGACCGAAGTACTGCCGGTCCGGCGTTCCCGTTGGATTCTCTTTGCTGCCAGTGCAGTTCTCGTGCCGGTGGTTGTTCTTGCCCTGGTCGAAGCATCCCTGAGACTGGCGGGTGTCGGATTCAGCACGGATCTTCTCCTGCCTTGCACGGTCAAAGGAACTCCGGCATGGTGCTACAACCTGTTTTTTGCCACTCCGTATT
>Ga0187772_10001481_pt1 | contig 11186 bp, 9 predicted proteins | sample 0116_SJ02_MP15_2_FD_133137 | JGI IMG/M metagenome (GOLD analysis project Ga0187772, IMG submission 133137) | Tropical peat soil microbial communities from peatlands in Department of Meta, Colombia - 0116_SJ02_MP15_20_MG | ecosystem: Environmental > Terrestrial > Soil > Wetlands > Peat | place... | reverse complement strand
TAGCCCGGCTAGGATTCGAACCTAGGTCGAAGGCTCCAGAGGCCCCCATCCTTGACCACTAGACGACCGGGCTACGATTTTACGCTCCCGTCTTGGACGCGATAAAAGCGTTCTACCGCTTTTTGTCCGAGGCCGTTACCTCTACGTCGCGCGGCACGGAGCCCAAGTCCTTCATCACCGAGCCCATTGTGCCCAGGGCTCCTCTGAGGGTCTCGACCGACAGGATCCCGAAGTGCCCTATCCTGAGCATCTTGTCGCGCTCTTCGTAGAGGCCCCTCGCTACCATGATACCATGCTCCTTCTCGAGGATCCCCTGAATATCCCCCGCGTTCTGCTTCGCGACCCAGAATGAGGTAACGGTGTCCGCCCTGTGTCCTTCCTCGGCCACGAACTTCTGTCCCCAGCCTTCGACCGTACTTCGTGCTGCTTCCCCGAGCTTGCGATGCCGCGCCCACCGGTTCTCCAGTCCCTCCTCCTTCAGTTCGAGCATCGCCTCTCTTAGTGCTGTGATCACCTGGGTGGCCGGCGTGGCCAAGTACATTCTAGGGTCGTCCATAATCGGTTTCCATCGTAGGAGGTTCATGTAATAGGACTCAATTGGCGCCTTTCGCTTCTCCATGTGTTCGATCGCCCTCTGGGAGGCGGCGAGGATCACGGCCCCCGGAGCCGCCGCGAGCGCCTTCTGAGAGGCGGTGAAGACAATGTCGGCTCCGAGCGCGTCGAAATCGAGCGGTACGCCCCCAACGGAGCACACTGAGTCCACGACGGAGAGTACCCCCGCCTTGTTGCACTCGTCGACGAGTTCCTTCACCGGGTTGACTACCGAGCTCGAAGTGTCGATGTGGGTCATGAAGACCACGTCGTATTTGTTCTTGCGCAGCTCGTTCCTCAGACTGTCCGGGTCCGCCGCCTTCCCCTCCGTAAAATCGATGCTCCCCGCCTGGGCCCCGTGGACCTGGTTTAGCATGAACATCCGGTGCCCGAAGTAGCCGGTCATCAGGGTGAGGGTCTTGTCCCCGTGGGAGACAAGGCTCACAACGGAAGACTCCATGCCGATCGTTCCTGAGCCAGTAAACACGTACTGGACCCCTTTCTCGTTCCTGAACACGTATCTAGCGAGGGCAACGGTCTCCTTGAACATCCCGTAGAACTCGGAACCGACGTGGGGGAGCTGCGGCTTGGCCATGACCTGCCTGACGCGCGGCGAGAGGTTCGTCGGCCCAGGAATCAGCAGTAGCTTATCTTCCATCAAATCACCTGCCTCTACCCTTGCCGGTGGCGATAAAAACCTCACTCCCGAAGGTGGTCTAGGATCTCGGTCAGCTTATGGATGTGGATGATCTCGGGGTCCGGGACCTTTGTGGTGTGGGCGAGCATGAAGCCCAGGCCCGCCGATTTCAGGAACGCCAGGTCGTAGGCCGTGTCCCCCACCGCGAGCGTTTGTTTTGGCGGGATGCCGAGCTTTGAGAGGAGCTTGGCGTACGCCCGGTCCTTCCTGGTGGGGTCCACCCTTCCCACTCCTCTCGGGAGGAGCCTTCCGTTCCCGTCGAACCTCAGGCCGTTGGCCACCCAGTGGTCAATCTGGAGGTCTCGGGCTACGTCCGCGGCGAGAAGGTCGATGCCGGAGGTCACCAGGGCTGTCAAGATCCCCCTCTTCCTGAGTTCCTCGAAGACTTCCGGAGCCTCCGGCCTGATCCTGTAGTGGGAGAGCACCTCCAATATCTCGTCTCTGGATACCGCTCTCGGCCACGAGGAGATGTCCCTCCGCATGAACTCCCTGTAATTGATCTTCCCCTCGGTGTAGAGCCTCAGCGAGGCGGCGCCCTTGTGCTCCGTCCCGAAGTGCTTGTGAAGGGCCACCCAGCTGCTGTTGTGCTCGAGGACGGTCCCGTCGAGGTCGAAGGCTGCGAGCCGAATGCTGCGGCTCAAATCCTGTTCATTACCGGGATCCCCATCAGCCCCATCGCCTCGGCTAGGACCCTGCTCGCTCCGTCGACCAAGGCCAGCCTTGCATCCCGGATGTCGGCATCCTGTTCCTTGTTTACGGGAACGCTTTCGTAGAAATCGTTGAACGTGACCGCGAGCTCGTGGGCGAACCTGGCGATCTCCTTCGGGGACAGGTACTCCCCGGCGGTGCTCGCGCTCAAGTCCAGCATCGACATCTTCTTTGCAAGCGCGAGCTCCTGTCTGGTTATGAGCTTGGCGGCGCTCTCCCTGCTGATCCTAGGGCGGCCTTCGGTCTTGTCGAGAATCCGTCTGGCCCGGGCGTAGGTGTATAGGAGGTAGGGCCCCGTGTCCCCCTGGAACTCGAGCGCCTCGTCCATATCGAACACTATCATCTTGTCCGGGTCCTGCTTGAGGAGCTCGTACCGGAGAGCGGCGACTGAAATCGCTTCTGCCACCTCCTCGACCCACTGGTCGGCCTCGGATAGGTTCCGCTTCCTGGTCTCCGCAACCGCTTTCTGCTTCAGCCTTTCGAGCACAGTGTCGACATTGACGTAGAGCCCCTTTCTCCCCGACATCTGGGCGAACTCCCCGTCGATTTCGAACCCCAGCTGCGCGGCCGTCTTCTTCGACAGAGACACCACCTCGTAGCTCCTGTGGAGGTACCTTCTCGACGCACCCTCGTGCATCTTCTCCAGCACCTTGGCGACTATCCGCTGGAGGTAGCTCTGTCTCGTGTCTATGACCGATACGGCCAACTGAGCCCCCCCGAAATGGGCGCCCGCCTTCTTCCCATCAAGGGTGGTCGTGTACAGGGGGCCCCCCGGCTGGTCTTGGGAGTAGACCTGGTATCCGAACGGGTCGTGGATGATGCCAATCTTCCAGGCAGCGTAGGGGATGTCCTTGGCCACGTAGACGGAAGTCCCGTCCGACCTCACGACAACCTTCTCCTCCCCCGTGTCAGGGTCCGGGATGACCCAGCACCCCTTGTTCTCCCCCTGCTCCTCGAACTTGACGTATCCCGTCTTCTTGAGTTCTTCGAATATCCTCTCCCACATCTTCGATTGGACGAGCTGCGACTCCCAGTTCAGAAGGTCGTACCGGGCCCCCAACCTCCAGCAGGTCGAAAGCTGTGCGGCGAGTATCTTCTGGACCACCCTGTGCGTGTAGTCGGAAATCTCCCCCGTCCCCTTTTCTATCTCCTTAAGCACGAAGGACTGCTTTTCCTTGAGGGACGGGTCGCGGGAATACTCCTGATTCACCTTCACGTATACGCTGTCTCCGCAGTAGACGTCGTACTTCACGCCAGCTGGAGCCTGATCCGGGAAGCCGAGGAACTTGAACCCAACGATGATGTCAGCCACCTGTGCGCCAGAATCGTCGACGTAGTTGAGCGCCTGGACCTTATGGCCGAGGTACAGCATGACCCTCACGAGGGAGTCCCCGAGGACCAGGTTCCTGGCGTGGCCGATGTGGAGGGCCTTGTTGGGGTTGACGTTGGTGTGCTCTATCGCGATGCTCTCCCCCGTCTGATGTTCCGCGCCTAGCTTGCCCTCTGAGATTTCGGAGATACTGTCCGACACGAATCGCGCCCTTTCGATGGAGAAGTTGAGGTACCCTCCCCGGTGCGGGCTGACCCCCCCAACGTACTTCGACTTCTTAGCCAGTTCCATGGCCTCCGATGCGAGCGACACGGCGACGTCCCCCGGCAGCCTGCCGGTCAGCTTCGCGATCCTTAGTGGCACGGCGCTCGCGAGGTCGCCGTAGCTGTCGTTCGGAGGGAGGGCAACCTCCGCGGATACGTCCTTGTACCCCGCCGACCTGCACGCCTCCGCGACGATCTCTTCGACCTCCTCTTCGAACTCCCTGAACTTCAACGGCTTGCGCGTCCTTGGAACAATGCGATAAAAGCTCTCGGACGCTGAACGTTCTCGTCCGAGCTCGCCGGAGCGGACAAGGGCCATCCTTTTTGTCCGGGCGCCGTTTCCATGTATGAGAATCGTCTTGCCGCATTAAATACATCACAGGGAGCTTTCAATTTGTGTTAACGCCCGATTCGAAAAATAAGAAAGCCATCAGCAGAACAATCACAATAGGAATAGTCCTCGTCATCATAATCGTAATTGCGATAGGAGGCTACTACGCTTCAACGACTGGGCCGTCGAGCACCACGACTTCCACGACACCCACCTCGTCAATCTCACCCACGACAAGTTCGTCGATTTCGACGACCATCCTGCCTACGACGACATCCACCACGTCCACATCCCCTACCACGAGTACGTCGGCTGCCCCGCAGACGCTGGTGATCGATGACGCTTCGTGGCCGTTTGGTGACCTGAACCCTCTGGGGACAGGAACTTGGCCCAACTGGTTCCAGTTCACCGAATACCAGCCGCTAGTGTCGATCAATGACACAGCCGAATACGCGACCGGGCAGATCCAGTACCTGCCAGGGCTCGCATCGAACTGGACCGTGTCCTCGGACGGGATGACCTACACTTTCAACCTGAGACATGGGATAACCTTCTCGAACGGTGACCCGCTCAACGCATACCAGGTCTGGTTGGAAGCATACGCAAACTACTATCTTCTCGGGAACAGCTCGGGATGGCTCCTCTCGTACACGGTGTTCAACTACACTAACGTGAACTTCGGATCAGCCACGGTCTCGATCATCAACCAAACAGGAGGGGTCCTCAATCCCACAGGGCAAGGCCTAGCGGCGATGGAGAACAGCAACTGGCCAATCTACGTGACAAGCCCGTACCAGATCGTATTCCACCTCGGTGCTCCCTTCGATTACTTCCCAGCCCTTCTGATCAACTTCGGCATAGCCGACATGCAGTACGCCCTGGACAACGGTGGATTCGGGACCGCTGCGGCTCCCAACACCTACTTCAACCTCAACGCGATCCCAGGGACCGGCCCGTACAAGGTTACTGGGATTTCTCCGCAGGCATACGTCGAATTCAGCCAGAACCCCACCTACTGGGGGAGAAACATGACTAGCGCCCAGATCGCAGGTGACGTCCTGCTCGACCCCGGGCACGTTGCCAACGTGATCGTCAATTACAAGTCGGACGACTTGGCAAGGTACACGGACGTGTCCACAGGAACGGCCCAGATTGCAGCCGTGGAGGCGGCGGACTGGCCCCTGGTCATTTCCAACCCGAGCAAGTTCTCCTATACCGTCATGCCACCGTGGGCCATGTTCGTCTCGTTCATGGCTCTCAACACCAACCTGTATCCGACAAACAACACCGACTTCAGGCTGGCAGTGGTCCATGCCATCAATTACACCGACATCATAAGCAAGGCGTTCCTAGGAGAGGCGTCCCCGTTCGTCGGGCCGGAGTATCCGGCCTACACGCAGTACTACGACCTGGGCAACTCGCCAGGCTACAGCTTCAACCTGACGCTCGCGTCTCAGTATCTGACCGAGTCAAACGTTCAGAACCCCACGATCACCTTCCGGACCCTGTCCGGGTGCGAGTATTGCTCAATCATAGGGCAAATCGTGCAGGCCGACCTTGGCCAGATAGGGATCACCGTCAACATCCTCATAGTGCCTTCCGGGACCTTCGCGAACCCCTACGGAAGCTACGAGACCGACGTCCAGAACGCGGCTCAGCTCGGCAACCTGGCACTGATCGGAAGCGACGGAGCCTGGGCGCCAGACGCCCTGACCCCGGCGGACAACTGGGTTTCGTTCGTCAGCAACGAGTCTTTCTTCGGCAACTTCGCTGGATACAACAACCCGATAGTACAGGCATGCGTCAACGCATTCACGAGCACCACGAACACGACATACATCCAGGCACTTTGCACGAAGGCGCAGACCCAGCTATACAATGACGCTCCATACGCCTGGCTCGGCGTACTCAGACTTTGGGACATCGACGGGTCCTTGGTCTGGCAGAAGGGTGTCATCAGCGGCTTTGCCCTGGACCCAGTCTTTTCTGGCGAAACAACCATTCCGATGTTCAACACCGTAACCTTCGGCTAGCAGACCACTACAAAGTTAGGAGAGCTCCGGCAAAAGGAAGGAGCAGGAGCTTCTCCCTCCCCTTATTGAAGTGCCAATCCTCAGGCCGTCTTGTCTGCGAAGTGGCACGAAAGGAAGTGCCCAGGAGCGATCTCAACCATTCCGGGAGTCTGCTCCCCACATATCTTATCGGCGTATGGGCACCTCGGATGGAACTTGCAGCCGCTAGGCGGATGGACCGCGCTGGGTACTTCGCCCATGATCTCGGTGTTCAGGAGGTTCCGCTTCCACGGGTTGGGAATCGGGGCGGAGGAAATCAGGGCGATGGTGTATGGATGCCTGGGTCTCGCGATGATCGGACCTGTGGGCCCATATTCCACGACGTTCCCAGCGTACATTACGACCAGCATGTCGGAGAGGTATTCGGCCACGGATATATTGTGGGTGATTATGAGATACGACAGGTTGTAATCGTTCTGAAGCTCGATCAGCAGGTTTAGGATCTGGGCTTGGACCGAGGCGTCCAACGCGCTCGTGGGCTCGTCCAGGAGAATCATCTCGGGTCGAATGGCGATGGCCCTCGCGATGGCAACGCGCTGTTTCTGACCGCCGCTGAGGTGGCCCGGTAGTCTCTCCGAGTAGTCGGCGAGTCCCACGATTTCCAGGCTTCGCATCACCATTTCGTTGACCTCTTCCTTGCTGGCGTCGAGCAATCTCCGGCATGGCTCGGAGACGAGGTCCTTGACCTTGAAGCGAGGGTCGAGCGCGGAGTCAGGGTCCTGGAAGACCATCTGCATCCTCCTGTAGAGGTCCTTGGTGTTGACCTTACCCTTCGTTAGATTCTGGCCGTCGAAGATTATCTCGCCGGAGGTCGGCGGCGAGAGCAAGGTGATCGCTCTCGCCAGGGTAGTCTTGCCGCAGCCAGACTCTCCCAGCACGGCCACGGTCTTCCCCCGTGGAATCTTCATCGAGACATCGTTGAGCGCTTGTAAGAACCTGGGCTGATTCCTAGCCAGAGGGTTGAAACCCCTGCGTATGGGATATTGCTTCCCGAGACGCCTCGTCTCGAGGATTACGTCGTCGCGCTGATTGTCCTCCATATCATCCACCGTACAAGAGACAGGCAACCCGATGGCCTTTCCTGGCCTCTATGAGAGCCGGCTTCTTTTGCCGGCATATCGCCATGGCTCGAGAGCATCTGGAAGCGAACTTGCAGGCCCCCGTGGTTTTCGTCAGATCGAACACGGACCCGGGGATCGGCTTCAGCTTCCGCTCCTTCTTCGATCCCGAGGGGATGCACGAAAGAAGGCCAACTGTGTATGGGTGGAGGGGCTCTGAAAATAACCCATAGACGTCCGAGTCCTCTACCACGTCGCCGGCGTACATGACGATGATCCTGTCTGCGACCTGGCTCGCCACGGCCAGGTCGTGCGTTATGAGAAGGATGCTCGTGTTGACCTCGGTCATGAGGGTCTTCATCAGCTTGAGGACCTGGGCCTGGGTGGTGACGTCCAGGGCCGTGGTCGGCTCGTCTGCGAGCAAAAGCGCCGGCTTCTGCGATAGCGCCATGGCAATCATGACCCTCTGCCTCATTCCTCCCGAAAGCTCGAATGGGTACCTGTCGATCACTTGTTCGGGGTCTGCGATTCGCACCCGCTTCAGGGCGTCCAGGACGGCGGAGGTCCGGTCCCTCGGGGCGATTCGGGGAAGGTGAAGCCTGGGAGGCGCTGAAACGCTCTTCGAGTCGTAGGTCCTCTGCATGACCCCGATTTCACCCACCCCCTCCCCGCGCCCATGACCCTGCTCCCTCACCATGATCGCTTCGGCGATTTGGTCCCCGACCTTGTAGACCGGGTTCAAGCTTGTCAGGGGTTCCTGGAATATCATGGCGATCTCCGTGCCCCTGAACTTCCTTCGGTCGTTTTCCTTCAGGGCGAGCAGGTCGACCGACCTGTACTCTATTCGCCCGCTCTCAACCATCGCGGGAGGCATGCTGATCAGGCCGATGATCGCGAGGGCGAGTGTGGACTTGCCGCACCCGGACTCCCCGACGACGGCCACGAACTGGTTCTCCCCGATGTCCAGGCTCACGTCCTGGAGGGCGTGGACCTTCCCCTGTTCTGACGTATAACTTATCGAGAGATCAGAGATGGCTAGCAGCTTCCCGCTTCCGTTGGAGGACAACCCTCTACGAGCCTCCCAGCGCGTCCTTCAGCCCGTCTCCGAGCAGACTGAAACCAATCACCCCGAGGGCGATTACGATGCCGGGGAAGAGCGGGAGCCAGGGCACAGACACCATGTAGTCCTGATAGGCGCTCACCATTTGCCCCCAGTCTGGAAAGGGCGGCCTCACCGCAAGCCCCAGGTAGCTGAGCCCAGCGTAGATCAGTATCACCGTCCCTGTGTCCATTGACGCATAGACGAGCAGGGTTTGTGAGATGTTGGGGAGCGCGTGTTCCAGCAGGATCCTGAACCTCCCCGCCCCTGAGAGTCTCGCCGCTTCGATGTAGTTCTGGTGGGCGATCTTCAGAGCTTCCCCCCTGGCGAGCCTGGCATAGGGGGGCCACCATATTACCATCAGGGCTATCGCCATGTTCGTTATCCCCGGTCCCAGGGCGATCCCTATCGCCATGGCGAGGACGAGCCCCGGAATGGCGAAGAAGATGTCGGTCATTCTCATCAGGGCCTCATCGACGAGGCCACCGTGGAAGGCGGCGTAGGTCCCCAGAAATGCGCCGACGATCAGCGAGAATGCGATAACCGTCAGGCTGACCGCCATATCGTTGGGGGTGGCAGCCACGACCCGACTGAACACGTCCCGGCCGAGCTCGTCCGTTCCCATAAGATGCGCCCAAGATGGCGCTGCGAGCGCCGGTCCGACGTCCTGCTGGATGGGACTGTATGGGGTTATCCTGGTGTGCAGGAGTCCCGCGATGAAAACGGCCAGCGCGGTCACAAAGAACATTGAGACGATGATCGCCCCGGCCAACGCCCCCTTGTTCGACCGCAGTGCGTGGAGTATCGTCCTCAGGCGCTCGTGCCTGGGTGGAGGGCTTGGGGTGGAATCCTCCGCCGGTTTTCCTTCGCCAGTGATTTCAGACTCCATACGCTTTCAGCTCAACCTGATCTGCGGGTCGACCACGACGTACAGAATGTCCGCAACGAGGTTCGTAGCGACGATTATCAGGGCAAACACCAGGGTCGTCGCCATTATGCCCGGGTAGTCCTGGGTCGTGAGCGCTTGGAACACGTACTGCCCTATGCCAGGGTAAGCGAAGATGTTCTCGACGAAGATGGTGCCGGTTATGAGCCAGGTAACCAAGATCGATGACAGCGTGACGACCGGGATCATCGCGTTTCTGAGGCCGTGCTTGAAGAAGACGGTGCTCTCCTTGAGTCCCTTCGCCCTCGCTGTGCGTATGTAGTTCGAGTGCATCACGTCGAGCATCGAGCTCCTCAGGACCCTCACGACTACGCCGAAGTTTACGAGCGCCAGGGCCATGCTCGGGAGTATGACGTGCTGAATCGCGCTCGAGAAGTACGCGAAATTGCCCTCGATCAGCGCATCAAGGATCGGAATGTACGTGATCGGGGTCGGGGCGGTGATGTTGATCCCGACCGACCCCCCGCTGGGGAGGAGGTGAAGCTCCAGGTTGAAGACGATTAGCAGAATCAGGGCGGCGAAGAACGACGGGGAACATATTCCGGCCAGGTAGAAGGCACGTATGCTCTTGTCGGCCATCTTGTGGTGGTAGCGCGCCGCGACGACCCCCAGGGTCACCCCAAGGAGCAAGCTGATGGCAAGGGCGAAGAACGCGATCTGGATCGTGTAAGGGAGGGTCTGTTCGATAACGGTGACAACCGGGACGAATCCCCTCGATGGGGAGTACCCTAGGTTTCCATGCAGGAGTCCGCTCAGGTAGTAGTAGTATTGAACCCACAGAGGGTCATTCAGGTGGTATTGCGCCTCGTATTGCTGGGCCAGCTGCGGATGCTGGCTCGCCGCTTTCCCCAGCCATGCGTAGATGGGGTTCCCACCGAGAGAGTGTGAGAGGATGAATGTTATCGTTGCCACTCCGAGGAGAACAAAGATTGCCAGGAAGAGCCTACGCGCAATGAAGCTCACGGTGTTCAAGCATTTTCCCGGCTCGATGTCGTTTGAGCTTCACGGCGCTTATTTGTCTAGTCCCTAAATGATGGTAACCTCACTTGGAACCACCGGATTTCGACGGCCGATAGATCATCTGTGAGTCGAGTGCGGACGCGTTTTCCAGAATTGAAAATGGCATTCCTGTCTTAAATAACTACGCACGAACACGATTCCAATGAAAGCGGCGGTCCTGACAGAGTACAAGAAAATCGAGACCAGAGAGGTCCCCGAACCTAGGATTGGTCCGCACGAAATTGAGTTCAGAGTGATGGCATGCGGGATTTGTCCCAACGACTACAGGTTGTACACTGGCCTTGCGACCTGGAAGAAGCCCCCCACGATCCTAGGTCACGAGCCCGCAGGTGAGGTCGTGAAGGTCGGAAGCGAAGTTGAACGGTTTAGACCTGGCGACATGGTCGCGGGAGACACGACAACGAGGTGCGGCTACTGCAGGTTCTGCCTGGCCGGAAGAGAGAACCTCTGCCCGAAGAGGAGGAACGTGTTCGATGGTTCGCTGGCCCAGTTCTCTGCGGCCAACGAGATTTGGATGAACAAATTCCACCACGCGAGCTATGATGAGGCCGCTCTGGTGGAACCGCTCTCCTGCGTTCTCAACGGAATCAGGAACTCGAGAGTGAAGGCGGGGGACAGGGTGGTCATAGTCGGCGCGGGACAGATAGGACTGATGCACCTCCAGGTCGCCCGAGTTTTCGGTGCCAAGACCATCGCGGTAGACATCAAAAAGGAAAGGCTCTCCCTCGCCGAAAAGCTAGGGGCCGAACACGTTATCGATTCGTCGACGACCGACCCGGTCGCGAGAGTCCGGGAACTGACTGGCGGTGACGGTGCAGACGCAGTGATAGTGGCGATTGGGAACGTCCAGGCCATAAAAACGGGGTTCCAGCTGGTGGGGTCCATGGGAACGGTCAACCTTTTCGCTTCTGTAAACCCCCCGACGGACGTTCCGTTCGACCCCAATCTCCTGCACAGCGCCGAAGTATCAATCGTCGGGAGCTTCGATAAGACCAGGGGAGACCTCAAAGAGGCCACAAGGCTGATAGACGAGGGAAGGATAGACGTGAGGGCGCTGATAACGAACGTCTA
>Ga0187772_10001480_pt1 | contig 11195 bp, 9 predicted proteins | sample 0116_SJ02_MP15_2_FD_133137 | JGI IMG/M metagenome (GOLD analysis project Ga0187772, IMG submission 133137) | Tropical peat soil microbial communities from peatlands in Department of Meta, Colombia - 0116_SJ02_MP15_20_MG | ecosystem: Environmental > Terrestrial > Soil > Wetlands > Peat | place... | reverse complement strand
GAGAACGGCACGAAGATCGCTTTTGTTGAGAGCCAGGGAGCGGCGTCGATTTTCCACGTGCTGACATGGACTGCGGGGCAGGGAACCTCGGTCACGGACGCGGTTGTTCCGACAACGATGACTTCGCTAAGCTTTTCCACCTTCAGCACGACGACTTCGGCGCCTTGGGTCGACTATAGCGATGACATTGCCTATGTAGGTGACGACAATGGCACCATTTACGAAATCTCTCCGGTGTTCAACGGAACGCCTGCGCTCGTCAAATCGATAAGTGTGAGCAGCGGTTATCGTATGAGTCCGCCTGTGCTCGACCGGGAGATCGGACAGTTGCTCGTTGGCAGCCGCAACGGTGATCTCTACGAGATTGACACCACCACCGGCAATCTTTCCGCACTGATCGTTGGCGCTCATGGTGGCACGAACCCGGGTGTTCTCGCTCCGCCAATCATCGACGTCACGAATGGCACCGCCTTCGTTACAAGCTCCAACGATGGCACCTCAGCGGTAGTCGTGCAGGTCGATATTTCCACTCTGACGCAGCTGGAGAAAGCGCGAATCGGCGAGGGCGCCCATAGCCGCACCGTGATCAGCATCGGCCAGCCTGCTCTGGATAACAACTATTACAACAATCCAGCCACGGGGACGATCTACGCCTGCGGAACGGGTGCAAGCGACCTCACGCCGTGGCTCTATACGTTTGGATTCAGTGGAATCGATATGAACACGAGTCCCGCGAGCTCGCAGCAGCTGCTCACGTCGACCGGCCCTGCTTGTACCAACTTTACCGAGTTCTTTAACCCCAATATCAATGGTGGCACCGATTTCTTTTTCTTCGGCCTGACCGAGGATTGTTTCGGCGCGGGTACCGATGGCTGCGCGGCGGCTCTAACTTCTTCGAGTCTGGTAACCGCTGATGTTGATGGAGGACCGAGCGGAATCGTGATCGACAACTACAGCACGGACGCTCAAGCTTCGAGTATTTATTTATCTGGCGAAAAGGTAGACAGCGCGTTTAAGTTCACTCAAAACGGACTTCAGTAGGCGCCCAGATCGAAGGCCCTGCATGACCCGAGAATGCCGGGTCCAGTGCAGGGCCTTTTTCCAGCTGGTTGGCTGGGAATGCCATCAGTCGAAGTTATTCATTCGAAATTTCCCAACCCTTCGCTGTCCTGGCAAGCAGGACGGTCACCTTGGTTGGAGCTTCGTGGTAGAAGTTCGCTCCACACTTGTCGATCAGCGTTGAGCGATCCCACGTGTTGAAAGCTTTGACCGCGGGACCGGCAGCGTCAAACAGATCCCCGGCTTTCGTCGTTTCCCATTTCCACGAATATTCGACCGTTGCTTTCGAGGGGCTGAGCATGCTGATCTTTCCGACCTCGACCAGCTTTCTTTGTGCGAGCGGCACTACGTAATTATCGTTCTTGTCGCTGTCGCTCGACTTCTTCACCCCGGGAATTTCGCCCAACCAGGCCTCACCCTGCGGTGTCAGCGCGACGGGCGTTTTGGATTTCACATCTTTCCCGAGTTTCAAATAGCCCTCTTTTTCCAGCAGGCGATATTGCGGACCGTGGGGGGTCTGATCCACGTCGGATGCCAACAAGCCTGTAGCGAAATGCAGGGTGGCAGGGGGCTGTCCTTCAATGCTTGCCAGTATGACCGGGCTGGCTTCAGCAGCCGAGAGCACCTTCCGGCTGTCGATGACAAAGTACAACGAGACGCCCGCTATTCCGACGATCAGAGTGACGATCAGCAGCAATGGAATAATTGACGAAGATTTCTTTTCTAATTCAAGCTCTTGCTCAAACATGGCATCCTCCAGAAATTCCTATCGCAGCATCCACGAGCAGCCAGCTTTCTTCCTAGATTTTGCGCTCTCGCCTGTTGCTGCCCTGTGATGTAGCTCACACAGGAGAGGGAGAAGGATCACGGATGACACGCAAAAACGAGACTGACTGGAGGTTCCCACAAGCTTTCGTGCAAGCGGTTGCATTTTGGGCCGTGATCCAAAGTGGGGATAATGCTTGTATCATTCTGATAATAGGTGGTTTACGGTTGGGGTTGGCTGGTCTCAAAATTGCCTCAATCGGATTGAATGCTGACCTCTTGGCCGAGATCGAAGCAGGTGTTCAAGTCCCTCCGGTGCATTTGCTGCCGAATCGCGAAGCATCTAGCTTCACAATGGAAACAGGCCGAGTGGAAACTCAGCGCGTCGTTCCTGATCTTGATTGCGATGGGAACTGTTTTCTCCGCTACTGCGCTGGCGGACCGCGTTGACCCCTCCGTCATCTTACGAGCCTACGGCTTGCGAACTCTGGGCCGCGCTTCTGCGCACATGGCGGAGTTCTCTCCGGTCTCCGCCTCACCCCTTGCCGTGCCAAAGTGCGCGAGTGTTCGTCCGCCCGAGGCATTGCTCACTCCGGATCCCTTACTTCCTCCGCAAGACGAAAATCTTCTGGTGGGAGTGAGCTTCATCATCGGTTCCGACGGGCATGTGCACAGCGCTTTCGTCACCTACAGCGGGGGCGCGGATGGCGATCAGGCTGTCCTGCGTGCAGTTCGCGCCTGGCGATATCGTCCGGCCCTTTGCAACGGCGTGCCTACGGATTCCGAGGCTCGAGTACGATTCAGTGCCCACGAGTGACGAAATTCCCCTAAAATATCCGGAAAAGATACAAATGAGGTGGCAGTGAGCGATAAGCCAAAGCCTGTCCAAGGCAATCAGCCCGAAGCAAACTCAGAGATCGACGAATTCTTTCAGCGGCTTCCCGCCAATTTTCGCTGGCCCAAACCGAACGCCGAGGCAGTTGCCGCAGCGGTAGAAGCCATCCAACGACTCTCGGGTGGGGCAAACGCAGATCTGCCTTCGGTGGAAGAGCCCGGCGGACAGAATGCGTGCGCCGCTTGTGGAGGCTCGTTGCCTGCAGGCGCGCGCTTCTGCGTCTGGTGTGGACTTGCCAAAGAGGCATCCGCTGAAACCGCGAGCCAGGCAGGCTCGGCGGGCGCGCAACATCACGTTCACCATCATTACCATCATGTTGTTGGCGCGCAACCCGCGTCATCTGCTCCGGCAGCGGCGCCAGCGGAGGCGGCCGCGCCGCGCGGGCGCGCACCCGGTGCAGCGAGCCCGGCTCCCGGCGGCAAAGCCGAAATTTCTGCGCGGCAGGTGGTTCAGGATTGGGCCCAAGCCTGCAATACGAAGCACATCGATGATCTGCTTGAACTCTATGCCGCTGATGCCACTGTGATCCGGTCGAGCATACCGCCGGTGCGAAGCTTGCCGGCGATTCGGGAATTTCTCGTTTCCATGCTCGAAGCAGGATTGGGTGAAGTCGAAATGGACTCCCTTCGCTTGGAGATCATGGGCGAAGTCGCCATCGACCTCGGCCGCTGCAAAATGCTCGTTCCCGTCGCCATGGGCAAACGGCGCGAGGAGCGCGGCAAGTATTTAATAGTTCTGGTTCGTCAGCCGGTGGGAACTTGGAAGATTATGGTGGATTGCTGGTCTTCCGATTTGCCGTTGGCCACAACACCCGCGCCGGATGCGGCAGCCCGCCGGACGAGCGAGCCTGCCACGCCGGTGCGCAAGCCTAAATAAAGCCGTATACCTTCAAGACTTGAAAGAAAAAGCCCCAATCCTTGCGGATCGGGGCTGACTGGATCGTTGCGTCTTGCGAGCTTATTGGCTGGATGTTCGAGTTGCGAACAGCTGCCGGTATCCCAGGCTCTCCAAGTCACGGAACATAGGCGTGCCGGGTGGCAGACCTTGGGGCAAAGTGAAGTCAGAGTCGAAGTAGTAGTCACGTACTGGCGGAGAATACACCGAGTACTGACAACACTTGAATATTCCAGTGTTATACGTTGCGTAGTAGAGGCTCACCAGCGAGCCACCGTAATGCAGGGTTTGACCGGTCCAGTCTTCCAGGAAACGCAGGAAGTTATGGATTCCACCGTCGGTGCCGAAGCCGTAGTCGGTTGCGTTCTCCCATGCAGGGAATGGGAAGGCCATGTTCTTTCCGCCAGAGATAGCCAACCGATAGTAGGTCGTAGCGCCGATGCGATCGCCTGCGTACGGGCCAGCCGTATTGGTCGTGGAGCCCATCGTAATGTCGTTGTTGTAAGCCGAACTCCCCACCATGCTCATCAGGTCGCCAGAGTTCGTTCCGTTGGCCCAATTGTTGGAGAGAATCGTGACCGAGTCCGCAATCACGGCTGCCGCGGAGTGCGACGGGGTCGACAAATCAGGCCCAGGCGTTCCACCGGTTGCTCCAGTAAAGAACGTATCGGCCGCGTTGCTGTTGTAGTTCCCCATCACGTAGACGGGGTTTTCCGACGCAACTGTAAATCCGCCGCTATACGTAACGCCGTTAGTGGTCGTCGAAACGGGAGAGATCGGCACGTTGGGGTACCCGCCATCCACCAGCCTCAAAACGTGGCGCGCGCCGCTGACCCAGTTCTTGCGGCCAGTGACGCCGCAGCTTTGAATACGGTTGTTGGCGGAGGCTGTGCCATAAGGATCACTTGCCGCGACGATCAGAGTGTTCATGTTGGTCGTCGAGGTGATGGGGTAGGTGTAGCAGGTGCCACTACCTCCGGCACACGTGGCGCTCGTGCCCGTCTGGTACCAAGTGGTCGGGTTGATGTTGTAAAAGCCGAGCCCCAGATTCTTAATGCCGAAGTTGTCGAGTACATTATTTTCGTTGACGTCTTCGGGAGAAAGCGACTGGCCGGCAGGGGTTGCCTCCAGCTTGGTATCAGGAGTTCCGCCAGCGCTTGCGGAGTTGATCACATCTTCCAATCCGGCATCGCCTGTCAGGGCCGTGCCGCTTCCATAATTCGGATTGGGGAGCATTCCACGTCGATCGGAGTAATACACCACATACCCGTTCTCGTTGGTATAGTTCACCGAGGTTCCGCTGCTTCCGATTTTTCCCGTCAACCATTGCTGCAGGTTGCCGACGTCGATCTCGACGGCGTTCATGACGCCATTCGAAGTGCAACTGTTGTTACCCCAGTCCGTGTCGCGGGGCTCTCCCTCGCGCACGTCATAGAAGTTGATGGGATACCAGTTGAACATGCTTTCGCTCTGTGCTGTCTCGCCCGACGTTTGGAGGCCGAACCACGGAGTAATGCTTGTCGTGGGCGGAGTCGTCGTCGTCATGAGCGAGTCAACCAGAAATTCCGGTGGTAAAGCATTGCTCCAAGCCGTGCAAGGGTTACTCGTACTCGGAGTGGCCGACGGAGCAGTGCAGCCTGCCGGGTTCCCCGTATGGTCGACAGGAAGGTTTATAACTCCATTTCCCCTGCGGTCGGCCGGTTCCTGCAGCAACAGGATGGCCTCGGGGTTGATGGGGTTCGCCGTGCCACCGGCGGGCGTGCCACCGTACGACATGGTCGGCGGAACCAACCCGCGTGCAAAACCCAGCCCCAGCCACTCGTTCGTTACTCCCACCCACTGGCCGGAGTTGTTCAGATATTCCACGCGAAGATACCCGTCGATCAGATTCCAGGTTGTGGTCGCTGTTGCCGAGTAATAGGGATACCCCAGGTTGGCGGTAGTGGAACATCCCGCGGGCATCGTGTACTTATTCGGTACGGGAGGACAGAGCTGGAGCGTGGGAGGAGCGTTCGCCGCCGCGCCGGAAATGATCGGAGCGCCCGTTGGAACCAACATCTGGTCTCCGGCTGGCGGTGTTGCCGGGCCGTAAGGCCAGTCCTGCGGCATGCTTGAAATTTGGCTCGCCGTGGGGCAATTCCCACTGGTTGTGGTCGCGGTGCAATCCACAGTATTCGGAATGGCGTTGGAAGCGGTAGCAAAGTATTGGCTGTAGGAGTTCGACGTGCCGGGCGCCGGCAATGCGGTCGGAAAGTATGTAGCGTTCACTGCGGTCGGATAGGAAGCCAGAGGGACGCCGTAGGGATAGCTGGCGGCTGTGCTGCCGCTAGCGAGAACATTCGCCAGGCGCACATTGTTTGCGTCGGACGCTCCACCCGGCAACTGCGACGGGTTATCGGCGAGCAGAATGTGGATCTCCGCCTGGTTATATTCGCGTGACTGGCCGATCGCCGATGTTGCCGACTCTCCAGCGAATGGCTGACGAATGATCTGATAGTTGCAAAGCAGGCCGGCTCCCGGGCAGGTGGTTCCACTCACAAACGGCAGAGACAGTTTCTTGGCTCCCGTGCCGGGGTTCGTGCTGTTGCCATAGTTCCCGTTGATCACCATGTAGTTCGTGCTGGTCTTGGAAAACGGATTCCAGTTCGTGCCGTCGTAAGCCGACTGCGGAGGATTTCCGCCCGCGCCCTGCACGCTGCCGTCGCCGTAGGTGCTGTCACCGTTCGTGGCCTTGAGCACGCAGTTCGTGGTTACGGGGTTGCAGCCGTTCGCCGTGGTCGGAACGTAGACGCTGCCCGTATCGTTAAAGGTAGTGGAGGAAAGCCCGTTAGGCAGCACGTTGGTTACGACGTTGCCGTAAGCTTCCAGCTTGTTGTTGAAAGTGATTGTGTTTCCGCTAGCCACGCCAAGATACAGATCGCCGTTGGCGTGTACGCGGCCGGCAAAGTTGAGCGTGGGGCTGTCGAAAAACCCGCAATCGTTTTCGCAAAATACACCGTATTGGAATACGGGGATCAGCGCCACCTCAGCATTTCGGGTCATGCTGACTTCTTGTCCGCCCATGGTTTGCGCGGTCGCCAACATGTTGATGGGGATGACTTGAGCATACAAGCCTTGATCGGGTCCACCGGTGAGCAACCCCCACACCGGGCCGCCCGGCTGGCCGGGCGCCGGCCAGGAAGTCGGACACGTCGTTTGTCCCTGTGGCAGCACCGAATATTGTGTCCAGGTGATTCCCACCATTGAAGGTTGATAGGCGGATGAACCCACGCCACAGATTTGCGAGGGGAGCGGCGCCTGCGCATTCTGATACAAGGAAGTCAGGTCAGACTCCATCTTTTCGATGCCACCTTCGGCGGCGTGAAACGCGACATCGTTCTGCATGTCGGTTCCGCCCACCTTGCCTTCGGTGTTCACCATCATCATCAGGCCGATCGCAATCCCCGACAGCAGCAACAACAGCAACAAAGATGCAATCAGGGTGAAGCCTTTTGTTTTCGCTCTCGAACTCGTGCTGTAACCGCCCTTGTTATCGCTCATTGACTTGTCCCATGTCCCCTTGAAAACTTTGCACTTCCGTTCGCTGCCCTGTCCGCTAGTTAGGGAAGTTGTTAACGTACGACAGATTTCGCGCGCTTACCGATGTCTGTAGATCCATCCTCTGATAGCCGCTGGCCAGGCCGAATTGCGAGCCCATCAGCGTGCTATCCATGGCAAAATTCAGAATGTTGATCTTGGTGATCTGATTCGGAAGTAGTCCGACCGAACTGCCCGAGGTGCAAGCAGGGGTACTAAGTCCTGGACTCGGACAACCCACTGCCGGGGTCAGCGTTGAATCGTTGAACATGTCGTAACTGAACTTCAGGTACGCAACGTTTTCGACCACCGGCATCGGGGAGTGACCGTTGACCTGACGCATGAGTCGCGGCGGCGTGATGGTGTTGTCGATGTAATAAGTGATCACCAGCAGCCGGCAGGGCCCGGTTCCTCCACATGGAGCGGGCGTAGAAGTTCCGGCACCGCCGATCGCCACGCCATTCAGTCCTTTGCCAGCGACCGTCTGGTTCATTTTCAGCGCATCGGCATTGGCGAAAGGAACGGTGTAAGTGGGATTGCCATTGGCATCAGTGCCGGTCGTGACCGCGCCTGTAACTTCGGCGACGACTGTCGTGCCGCCCAGTGTCATCAGCACAAGGTCGCCAGTTGTCAATCCGGCTGCGGAATTGTTCACCGCTTGCGGCGTGGCCACGCCGCTTGGCAAACATCCCTCAGTCGCCCATGTGGCGGGTGGCACCGGCTCCGAAAAAGTGACTGTCTGGGTTGCGTTGATCGTGGGTATGTAGCAGTTCAGGTAGAAATTCGAATCTGTATATATGACTGTGACTACATCCGTGGCGCCCTGCACGGCGTTGAGTGTGGGCCCCAAGCCATACCCCGGGATGAGTCCGTAAAGATAAGGCGTGGCGCCTTGCAATGGATATGTACCGGCAACGCCATTGAGGTAGCATTTCGACTGATCGCAGCCGTATAACGGCGTGCTCGCTGATTGCAAGGTGATCGCTGCGCCCGGGTTCAGGCCTGCACCAGCCAAGCTCAAGTCGGTCGTCATCATGTTGGACGCTGCCCGGAAGTCCTGCTGCATCTCCGCGCGCTGCGAAGCAGTCCACGTCGCCGATAAGCCCTGCGTGTACAGTTGAACCGCCGCCCCGAGCACAAGAGTTCCCAGGGCCATGGCGATTGTCATTTCCAACAGGCTGAATCCGACCGCACGCTTTTTTGAATGACCGCTCATAACCCCCTCTTACTGGTACTCTGAAATGTAAGAACTCAGAGTGTAGGTTTTCTGCAATTGCGTTTGGGGAGTCGAATACTGCACGGTGATCGTGACGCTGCGCAGTGATTGGATAAGGTTGCCGCTCGCATCGTACAAGGGAGAGAACACGATACTGCGCTGGTACCCCGTCAAAGGAATAAACGTGTCGTCAGCCGTCTGAAAAATTCCGTCCGGACCCGGATCCTGAAGAGCCTGCTCGCCGGCTGATGCATCGTCGGCTGTGCCGTATATTCCATCTAGTCCGGCGTTGTAGATCGGTTGAGCACCAACAAGAAAGATGCCGCAACTGCTGGCGCCTGTGATCGGGCAGTTGGTCGAGCCCACATTCTGAATTTGGTCGAAGTTAATCTGCGAGGTGTTGCGCGCCGTGACAATGCTCTCGTAAGATTCGTTCGCCAACTGCTTTGCGATCATATCTTCCTGTGAAGTCTGGGTGGCGGCCAGTGCGAGTCCAAAGACGCCCAGCAGACTCACCAGCCCGACCGTCAACACCGCCATCGAGATCATGACTTCAATCAATGTGAAGCCGATCTCAGAGCGCTTATCGCTTCCCGGTGCTCTTTTTCGGCGAATCATTCCCGCAGCCATTGGTAACCTCCCGACTTGCTATACAAGCGCCACCCATGAACTCGACCGGTGCCTCCCCACAACGTCAGCGCCCGCGAACTCAGCAGGTTTCCCTGCATGGCTATGTAAACCACTCCTCCACTCCAGTTGCCGGAACCGGCGCAGGTACCATCGCCGCTGGTGTTCTGGGAGGAACCATCCGGGCAAAAGTAGATCGTGGTTTGTCCACCTGCACCGGTTCCGCTGTATGTATAGCCGAAATCAATTGGCGCGGTACCGGCGCCGAAACCGTCAGGTGGAGAGGTGCTGGCTAGTTGCGACGCGGCATAGAAATTCACATCGGTGGGCAACTGATAAATGTTCGAACTTTGATCGCCCTGAAATCCGGAGATCGTGGGAGCCACGGTTACGGTTGCGGGCGCTCCGGAACCCTGCGCCGCAAACGTGACCGAATACGAAGTCCGCTGCGAGATTGCGTTATCGCGGGCTTGCCGCATCGCACCCATCGTGATGTTGTAGGCGTTCACCACATGCTGCTGCTGGAGCAGTGGAACTAAACTCACGAATGAGATCGACGCCAGTATGATGATGATCGCCACAACCATCATCATTTCCATCAAGCTGAAGCCGCTCGCGTCATGCCGAGCACCCAATGCCTTCGTTTTCAGCATCGTTGTCCCCATCTGCCAACAGGAAAGCAAATACCCCGCCACGCATCCGGTCGGAGTCCAATGGAGATAGACCCGCCGATGCACGGCTGAGTAAGTCGATGTTAGAAACACCTTGTGGACACGTCAAAGTACCGGGGTACACCAGACTTTAGGACAATGATCTTAGGTAACGTCATTGAACTAAGTTACTCATGGGGGATGCTTTGCTACTGGCTATTTTCGAGCTTCGACGTGCAGGGCAGCAATAATTCAGTCCGGCGAATCATGACTGAAGTTCTCATGACACAGGTAACTTGTGATCGGTGTGCTGGCTCTCTTACCATCGGTTCATGGATTTGCGTGTCCTTGTGGTGTGCCCGGATCAAGAATCAGCCAGCATGCTGACGCAGGTCGTCATGTTGGAGATGGGGATGGGGACGGAACAAACATCCTCGATCTCGCACGGATTGAAATTGCTTGGCCAGGAACGTTTCGACGCAATCATTTTCGACTATCGGGCTGACCAGGCCTCGGAGGAGTTTCTGACCCGTCTGCGGCAATCTCCGCGGAATCGCACGACCATGTTGATTGCCATTGTTGACGCGGAATTCAACGCGCGTCCGGTGTTTGGGCTGGGAGCCAATTTTGTTCTTTATCGGCCGCTTTCGTTGGAACGTACGCGACTCAGCTTGCGAGCGGCGCGTGGCCTGATGCGGCGTGAGCGACGTCGAAGTCCGCGATCCAAAGTGAACTCATCGGTGAGTATTTCTTATCCCGGCGCCGCTGAGTTCAGCGCGACTCTTTCCGACATCAGCGATAGCGGCACTTCCATCAGCAGTGCTCGCATTTTGCCGGATGCCGGAAAAGTTTATTTTGAATTTGCTCTTCCTGGACAGGAGCAATTGGTGCGCCTGTCGGGCGAAGTTGCCTGGCAGGATTCCTCCGGGCGCACAGGCATTCGCTTTCTCGATGTGCCGCAGACTTCGCGGCGGCTGATCCAGACCTGGCTGCAGCAGAACAATGCCAAGAGTGAGGACGGCGGCCGCGCAGCTACGATTGCGAAGATAACTGCGGATCGGGCTACTCCCGCGGCGCAGGCGAGCGAGGTGAAGGCCTCGAGCACGGCTACGAATGCCGGCAATCGCCGCAGCGAGTTACGCTTTCCCTGCAAAATTGGCGCGGAAGTTTACCGGCTGGGCACCAACACACCCAATCACTGTACGCTTTCCGATATCAGTGAGGGCGGATGCTATGTGGAGATGCCGACGCCGCTCGCCGGACAATCGGGAGTGGAAATTCTGGTTCGCACCACTGAAATGAAGTTTAAGATTCGCGGACAGGTCCTGGCGACGCATCCCGGTTTCGGCATGGGTGTGCGTTTCATGTTCCGGGATACGGCCGAGCGCGAGGAGATTTTGCGGCTGTTAGCGGTGCTCAATACAGGGCCTTCGCTCGACCCACAGCTCCGCTAGGTGGGGATTTCCTGACGAACCGCGCGCCGGAAGTATTCCAGCGAAAGCCTTAACCCACT
>Ga0187772_10001478_pt1 | contig 11197 bp, 10 predicted proteins | sample 0116_SJ02_MP15_2_FD_133137 | JGI IMG/M metagenome (GOLD analysis project Ga0187772, IMG submission 133137) | Tropical peat soil microbial communities from peatlands in Department of Meta, Colombia - 0116_SJ02_MP15_20_MG | ecosystem: Environmental > Terrestrial > Soil > Wetlands > Peat | place... | reverse complement strand
ATGGTCTCTCTCGACCGCGCCGTGCTTCTCGCCCGACTGGGCAAGCCCGAGGAGGCGCGGTCCCTACTGGAGTCGAACGAGAATCTTGCCAAAGAGCAGTACGTCCCCCTGACCCGGCTGGCCCTGCTCGCCGCCGCCATCGGCGACAAAGACCGTGCGATCGCTTACCTCGAGAAGGACTGGGTCGAAGGAGATCGAGGCCTCTGGTTCGTCTACCAAGGGATCGGTTTCGACCCGGTCCGGTCCGACCCGCGCTTTGTTCGAATGCTGGAGCGGATGCGGCTTCCCACCTCCGCTCCTTTCCACCGTCACGGAAGAGTTATCTGAGATTCGAGTCCGGACGGGCCGGTGTTCAACACCCTTGCACCCAACCGGGGTGCAAGGTCGATTGCAGCCCGCGGTAGGACTTCGCGGAAACGTTCGTCGCGATGGTTGCCCGCTAAGGCCGCATCTCGAATACGCGATTGAACGGCGTCTCGACCGCCTTGCGAACTCGGCCGAACCCTCCGGCTCGGAAGACCTCCTCGAGGCTAGCGTCGGAGGCCTGCGCACCAAGTCCCTTTCCTACCTCTTGAGAGAGAGAGGCCGGGACGCAGATCAGCAGCGAAGCATTGTAGAAAACCCGACCAACTGAATTCAGATTCTCGGCCACCGTCTTCTTTGCGAAGGGCTCGACGACCATCCAGGTGCCGTCGGGTTTGAGGGACTGGCGGACGTGTCGGCCGGCGCCGACCGGGTCCCCCATGTCGTGGAGACAATCGAAGAAGGTCACCAGGTCGTAGTCCTTACCGCGATACTCTTTCGCGGTCGCCACCTCGAAATCGGTGTTGCGGGTCACTCCTTCGGTGACCGCATCGTTACGCGCCCACTCGATCGACTCGGCATGATAGTCGAATCCGATGAACTGTGACTTCGGGAACGCCTTGGCCATGATGATCGTCGACGCCCCGAGGCCGCAACCCACGTCCGCGACGCGCGCGCCGGCCCGAAGCTTCTCGACCACTCCGTCGAGGCTTGGCAGCCAGCTTCCGACCAGGTTCGCGAGGTACCCCGGCCGGAAGAACTTCTTCGTGCCCATGAAAAGGTCGACATGGTGCTCATGCCAGCCCATTCCCTTTCCGGTCTTGATCGCCTCGGCGATCTTCCGCTGGTCCTTGTAGACCGATGCAACGGTGTAGAACGCCCCGGGAATGTAGAGCGGGCTGTCCTCGTTGGTCATCGCGTAGGCCTGCTCCGGGGTCATCGAGTAGCGATTCGAAGCGGGATCGTATTCCACGTACCCGGCGGCCGCTTGTCCGGCGAGCCACTCCCGAAGGTACCGCTCCAGGGTCCCCGTTGACTGGGCGAGCTCCTCTGAGGTGGCCGGCCCGCGCGAGGCGAGCGCCTTGTAGAGACCCAATTGCTCCCCGATCAGAATGGAAGGACCGGTGATCGCGGCCCCCATGTCGGATAGGAACTTTCCAGCGAGCGCATTCAACTTGTCCGGATCGACGGGCATACGTGGGGAGTCGCATCCAAGATATTCCCCATAAAACTGCCGATTTCGAAAGTCCCGCTCGGAGAGCTTCTCCGGCGCGGGTTACCGGCTCTGGTTTTGCGCCTTAGTGGGCGCAAGCACGGTGGCACCCGTTCAACCTCGAAACGGCGCCAAGCACCTTGCGAATCGATCGTAAGCAAGAACTATGCGATGGGAGACGATACGGCGTACTCGTAGTTCCGGTCGATCCAAGCAGGCAGGGGGGACACCACGATGTCCGGACCCGGGGACCCAGCGACGCTAACTGTCGACGAACAACTTCGCCTTGCCGAATGGAAGATGGCCCGAGGCATCGTGGCCAAGATGGATGGGACCATCTCAGGTCTACGCAAGTACGGCTTCAGCTTCATCACAGCCCTGCTCGCCACCGATTCGATCCTCGGACAAGCTACCCCGCAAGCGAGCTACTCCATCTCCGAGCCGGTCAAGTTCGCGGTGTTCGTGACCACCCTTGTGCTGGTCTGTGCGCTTTACTCGACCGATCGCTTCTATCGAATCATTCAATCGGGAGCGGCCCATGCCGCATCCCTCGACGAGAGCAAACTGCGCATGCAGCTCACGATGGTGATCGCCAAATACTATGGCAAACAGGGCGCCCGGTATTTTGTTGAAATAATCTACGGCCTGTTTGCCGCCGCTACGGCTATCCTCGGGTATCTCATTCTGGCCCCATCCCCATGGGCTTGGGGCGTGGTGTTGGCGGCGCTCTTTGCCGTGGGTTTTATCGTCGCGATGGAAAGCTGGGCGAGCGCCGCGGAAAAGGAACAGAACACTGTAGCTGCGATTTGAGCCGGAGGGGCCTCAAGAGATCGAGCCCACTTCGCGACCCGTCGGTCGAGCGCCCAGCTACTCGTCCATCGCACTTTCAATGGTGGGCGCAACATTGCTTGGTGCATAGATTCGGGCGCGTTTCCCCGAGGAAAAATGTCTCCCGGGGCGGTTAGGGTCGTTCTGTCGAGGGGCGGTCGTAGGAGCGACATGGTCCCCCCGACGAGTTGGGGATGGTCCGGGAGGGGCTTGGCCGCGTGGTTCGGTCGGCCACTCCCTTCGGACCCTCGGACGGACCACCACCAACCCGCCTTTCTTCTGTCGTTCTCATGTACCAGGACTCTGATTCGACGTGCCCCCGGGGCGCGTCGATGGGAATCTCGTGGAACACCGCGGGGAGGACAATCGGTCTCGGCTTGGTCGTGGGCGTCCTCCTCTTCTGGGGGGTTCCAGCGATCTCGGTGGGCGCGGCGACCTCGCAGGCTCCGCAGCATCGTGCGACGGCCGGTTCCACGACAGTGCTCACGAGCTGCAACGCCACGACGTTCGCCGCGGACGTGGAATCGGGCGGGACAGTGGACTTCGGTATCCAGTGCCTTCCTCTCACAATCACGACACCGATCACTATTGCCTCGAATCTCACCGTAAACGTCTCAGGAAACGGCTACGATCCCACGCTCAGCGGCGGAGGCAGTTCGCAACTGTTCATCGTCGACGGCGGTCACCTCAACATTTCGGGCGTCGAGATCGAATCTGGCCTCGCTCATGGCAAGGCCGGTGCGAACGGTGCGAAAGGTGCCAATGGCAAGGACGGCACGGTCGGAAAGAGCGGTCCCAACGGGAAGGCCGGTAAGGCCGGAAAGTCCGGTAAGGAAGGAACGGCCGGCCGAACGGGCAAGGACGGCAAGGACGGCGTGAACGGAGGCATCGCCCGCGGGGGTGCCATCTGGATCAAGAAGGGCGTCGTCGTTCTCTCCGATGACGAATTCATGTACAACATGGCCGAGGGCGGTCATGGGGGGAGCGGCGGCGCCGGAGGCGCCGGCGGCTATGGCGGAAGCGGCGGTTCGGGCGGAGTCGGGGGCTCGCCGCTGAAGTCCGGTGGCGCCGGGGGCGACGGCGGCGGCGGTGGAGGCGCGAACTCGAGCGGCGCCGGAGGCAACGGGGGAAACGGTGGCGCCGGCGGGGCGGCCGAGGGGGGCGCGATCTTCAACGCCGGCCATCTGATGTTGATCGATGACGGATTCACTGGCGACGAGGCGCTGGGCGGCGCCGGAGGCACGGGCGGCTACGGTGGAACCGGAGGAGGCGGAGGTTCCGGTGGCTCCGGCGGCAGCGCGGGTTCCGGCGCCGGCTCCGGTACGGCCGACGGGGGCCTCGGCGGGACCGGGGGAAACGGTGGGGGCGCATCGGGCGGCAGCTCGGGTGGGAACGGGGGTTCCGGTGGCCCAGGAGGCGTCGCGAGCGGCGCCTCGGTCTACAACGCGGGTACCCTTACGATCGTTGGGGGATCCTTCGAGTCCGAGGTCGCGGAAGGTGGCGCGGGCGGCCAAGGGTATCCCGGGGGTCCGGGTGGCTACGGTGGCAACGGAGGCAGCGCCGGAGGCGCCGGTAGCGGCGGTTCCGGTGGGACCCCCGTGGCAGGCGGGGGGGGAAAGTCCGGTGGCGCCGGCGGGGGAGGAGGAGGCGCCGCAGGCGGGGCCCCCGCGGGTCCGGCCGGTGATGGCGGCTACGGTGGCGACGGCGGAGCCGCCCAGGGTGGCTCGATTTACAACTCGCTTGCGCTCACGATCAACGGCACGAGCTCGTACGGGAGCGTTGTGTTCTACGGGGATAGTGCAATCGGCGGCCCTGGAGGCGAAGGCGGCTCCGGCGGCACGGGATCCCCCTCAGGTACCGGGGGAGGTGCCGGCGACGGGGGCGGAGGGGGGGCTGGCGGGAACGGCGCCCCGAATCCCAACGCGAAGGGACCGTCCGGCGGCACGGGCGGGGACGGTGGTTCCGGGATCCCTGGCGGCGTCGGAGGTCCCGGCGCAATCGGAGGGTCTCCCGGACGCGCCGGACCGGGCGGATCCGGGGGGACCGCCGCGGGGGGCGCCATCTACGCGGCTTCTCCTGACGACCCTCTGACAATCATTTCCGCGGACGTGCTGGACAATGACGTCCACGGAGGCGCAGGGGGCGAGGGTGGAGGGGGAGGCGCCGGAGGATTCGGAGGCAGCGGCGGGACCGGCGGCGGCGGCGGTTCCGGCGGCAGCGGCGGTTCCGGCGCGAGCAACAATGTTTCGCTGCACGAGGGCGGGGGGCCCTCGAGACCCGGTGGCAGCGGAGGGCCCGGAGGGTCGCCGGACTCGGGTGCCGCGGGAAGCGCCGGTGCGGCAGGGGGTCCCGGCGGCTCCGTCGCCGGCGGGGGAATATTCTCGGGATCTACGACGGTCGTCCGTTCCAGCGAGATCGAGAGGAACACCGCCCTTGGCGGCGCGGGAGGCGCGGGCGGTCCCGGCGCTTCCGGCGGAACCGGTGGCATGGGTGGGGGTGGCAGCGACGGTGGGGCCGGCGGCAACGGCGGCAATGGCTATTCCGGGACGGACGGTTCGTCCGGAGGATCCGGGGGCCCAGGGTACGGCGGTGCGGGGGGTGGAAACGGCGGTAAGGGCGGTCACGGCGGATTCGGGGGCTCCGCTTTCGGAGGCGGCGCCTACTTTGGTGGAACGTGGTCGCTCACAAAGTGCACAATCACTGACGACAGCGCGACCGGTGGGTCCGGTGCGTCCGGTGGGTCCGGGGGCGCGGGCGGCACGGGCGGCGGCGGCGGTTTGGGAGGGTTTGGCGGTGCTGGAGGTGGCGGCGGGGGAGGTAGCGGCGGCGCTCCCGGAGATGGCGGCCCGGGTGGAAACGGAGGAACCGGAGGGAACGGCGCTACCGGCGGGAACGGCGGCGCGTCGGGTCACGGCGGGAATGGCGGGAACGCGACCGGCGGCGGCGTCTACAATGTGTCCGCCCCACTCCGCTACAGTGCAGACACGTACTCGGCCGACAGCGTGACGGCGGGTGGGGGCGGAACGACGACATGCTCCGGCGTCGGCACTCCGTGTCCGGGCGCGGGAGGCTCGGGCGGGTCGGGCAACACCGGTTCCGGCGGCGGTGCCGGGGGATACAATGGGAATGGCACCAACCAGGCTCCCGATGGAACCGACGGAGGGACCGGCTCTAACGGTGGGTCTGGATCGGGGGGTTCAACCGGTGGGAACGGCGTGCCGGGAAAGGCAACCAGCCCAAACAGAAACTGAGCGAGATGGCTTGACTAGAGTCGCGGCGTGATCCATTACAACCGATTAAGCGGAGTCACGCCCTCCGCCGGTCCCCGTGCGGCGAGGGGCCCTGATCCCGGGGGTTCTCACGTCTCCCGTCGCCCTCTTGGGCGTGCAGTTGATGGCCAACGCCCCGGCCACGATTCCCCGGTCGGGCTGGAAGGGATTGGTGTCCGGCTCGAGTTCGATTGAGTCTGTCCCTGTCCCGCAACCTATCTCGAGGGCCGTCTTCCCTTAGGGCTGGCCCGCGTCGACTGCTTGAACGAGCTCCGGAGCAGGGACGCCGATGTCCCATGGGCTGGCGCGTGTGGCGCAGAAACTTCGACCATGATCGAGACAGTCCTCGGGCCACGAGTGCGTCGAGGTACGCACCCGGGCAGCGTGCGACGGCGATCTCAGCATGACCGGCGCGACCTCCCGAGCTTAAGGCCGATAGCGGCGTCCAGAACGACGCGCGAGTCGAAGAGTGCGACCTCCTTCGCGCCCCCGTTGGCGGTGCAACCATCGATGCGGGTATGGATTCGGGTGCGCCTCCCCGAGGAGAAACGTCTCCCGGGGCGGTTAGGGCCGTTCAGTCGAGGGGCACCCACGACGCCCGGAAGACGGACCGGATCGGGGTCTCGATGCCAAGCTAACTGCGCAATGCTTCGGGGCTCACCGTGAACCGGCGGACGGCCGCGCCGATCTTGGCCCACCGACTCGAGAGGACCGGGATAAAGGCGTGGAATGGGTTGTCTCGGAGAGGGGAAATCCGCGCGAATGCCGCCGGCTCGCCTACTTGATGATGATCGACGAGAGGAGCGCGCCTCTCCCCCCGGAGCCCATGTTCATCGATGCGGACGCCGTGCTTGCCCCCGGTGTGGCGAAGACGTACACCGAGGCGGTCACGTCCACGATCACTTCGTAGGAGTGGGTGCTCGCCAGGGTCGCGTTGATGAAGCCGGTCTGGTGAAGGTGGGGGTAGGCGTGGGCGAATGTGCTGGATTGGATGTACACGCTCTCGCTGGGGACGTTGCTCGCGTAGAAGGCCGATCCGTTGGTGAGATCGAGGAGTTCGGCATCCTCGATCTCGGCGAACCCTCCCTCGGCGGCTTGGGTCCCGCTGCTCCCCGGGGTCGCCGCGAGCTTCACGGTAAAGTTGGCCACCCAGTTGATCGTGAGGTGGTAGAGGCCGGTCGTCACGGTAAACGGCGACGTGATGAACTCCGCTTCCGCTTCGACCTCGGCTGAACCGTTGTGGCTACCGCAAGAATGAGCGGTCTCCTGGACCGACTCCGTGGCGTGGCCCGTGGTCAGATTGAAGAAGGGGAGAACTGGAATGGCCGTGGTGGTGCCGCACCCTTTGATCTCATCGAAGACAAGCCCGTATTCCGTGCCGGAGTACGGCGACGTGTCGGTCACCGCGTACTTAGCGACGGTCAGCGGAGACGCCGCGACGCTCCCGAGCAACAGCAGCGCCACCCCCAGGCCCGCGGCGATCGCCAGACCGCCGCTAACGTTCCATGCTGGTCTCCTACCGACCTCTAACTTTCGGACCATTCTCGGCGCCATGCCCCGGTTTCCCTTCCCTCGCGTCACGATCGGAACCTGACCGACCCGCCGACCCCGCGCGTTCCCTGAGCAATGTTATACGACTACTTAGAATCGGATGCTCGGTGCCTCGCCGAGGAAACGAAGGTCGGGAGTGAGGTTTCGCAATCTGGATATACGACATCTTTCTAGGTGCGGCATGGTCAGGCTCGCCGCCTTCGTGCTATCGGCCATCGTTGTAGGAACGTTCGTAGCGCCCGTAGGGTTCGGAGCGGCGTTGTCGCCCGGCCTCCATCTCGGACCTGATCTCTCGTTGATGCTCAACACGACCAAGGTTTCTTCGAACAACTGGGCGGGATACGCGACCACATCGGGGGCCGGATTGATGCAGAAGGCCCAGGCCACCTGGGTCCAGCCGTCCGCGACCTGCTCATCCAAGACCAGCTATGCGGCCATCTGGGTCGGGATCGATGGATATGGCTCCAGCACGGTGGAGCAGGTCGGCACGCTGATCGAGTGCACCGGGGGGACCGCGTCCTACTACTCCTGGTGGGAGATGTATCCGTCGACCGCTCACATTGTCGGCAGCGTAAGCCCGGGGGACCACATCTCCGCTTCAGTGACCTACAATTCTACCCACTCGAACTTCAAGCTCGTGTTCAAGGACGTCACGGCGGGAACCGGCTTTACCCAGACCGCCAAACTGAGCACCGCCAGCGAGTCGAGCGCGGAGTGCATCGTCGAGGCCGCGGGCGGTGCATCGACCGCGAGCGGCTTCTACCCCCTCACCGATTTCGGGAGCGTAAAGTTCACTTCGTGCATTGTGAGGTTGTCAGTTTCTAACTCATTCGGGATTGGGTCATCAGGCGCCGCCGCCCAGATCACCATGGTGAGCTATCCCAGCGGGTCGCACGTGCTCGCGAAGCCAAGCAAGATCACGGGTCACGGGGCGGTCTTTACGGTTACTTGGTACCACTCCACCTGACCAAGACGCTTCGCTGGTCGGGTGCCTCCACTCGAGGTGCGATGATGCTTCCAGTGAGGTGGCCTCTGAGTCCGTATCACTCGAACCGCGCCCTCACGTGCCGGCGGTCGCACGGCTTGACGACTCCGTCCCACTCGGATTTCGCTCGAGGATGACATCGTAGAAGTGCCAATGCTTCGGCCCACTGAAGGCCATTCCGTCTTCTTCGGTTTCCCGCAGCATCTCCAATCGGAACCCCCGCGCGAGCCGTAGCACCTGGTCACGGGTGTGAAAGGACAAGGACGACTCTCCTCGCCAGGAATCGTGGATGCCAAACAACTGGCCGGCAAAGTGACCGCCGGGTCGAACCGCGTTCCGGATTCTCCTCCAAAGATGGGGGAAGCGATCGGGCGGGCAGAACGGTAGGGAGTAGCTCGCGTACACGAGATCCGCCGGCGGTAGCACGACCTCCTCCATCGGGGCGACCAAGATCGTGAGCGAGCCGCGGTACGACGGAGGCACTCTACGAGCTAGGAGCTTCGCGGCGTCTTCCTGTCCGTCGATCGCGAGAACCCGCCACCCTCGTCGCAGGAGCTCCAAGGTATCGGTGCCCGCCCCGAAACCCAGGTCGATGGCCGAGAGTCCCCTTCGGGATTTCCTCTCCCAGTCGATATGATTCAGTGTCGTGAGTAGGTGCTCGCGCGGGGGCCGCTTCGCGGTGTATCGGTAATACGCGCCACTCTGTCGGCTCCAAACCGCGGGCCTACCCTTCCGCGACCTGCTGCTCATCGGGCGGGCGGAAGTACCGGAAGGGGATTGATGTAGCGTTGTAGGCCGGCCATCGGGTGGAACTCCCCCTGGCGCTCGAACTGCTTGAGGTGGGCGAGGCCAGTTTCGCTCGGTGGGACCTCGCCCAGGGAAGCGTAGGCGTGCAACTCCTTGTGACTCAACGGGCGGCGGTCGCCCGATCCAGGCACGTCCGACCTTGCCCGGTCAGCTGGGAGGATCTCCAGGGCTGGGGGGCGAAGGCCCTCCCGCCCTAGCACGCTTCGGATAGTATCGGTAGATGAGGTACGCCAGGATGGCCACATAGAGAACAACCCCTCCAATGATCGCGAGGACCACGTTCAGCCAGACGCGGGGAGTTCCCGCATCCTGTAGGTAACCGAGGAGACCGGACAAGGCTACGGTGAAGACGAGACCGAGACCAATCTGAAATGTGCTGGGTCGCCGCCGATAGAACGCTGCGGAAATCAGACCGGGTAGAATCATTCGTCGGGCTACTAGTGGTCCCTACCAGGTGGGAAAGTTAACGGTTTACACTCGCCGTACGGCGGAGGATAACGATCGCGGGCGAGGTTACCGGACGAGGTCCAACCTCGCTCCGCTCAATCTCAGCCCGACGTCTGGTGTATCCAGGCAATGCTCGAATTGGTGCAGGACGGCTTGCACCTCCCCCGGTGAGTAGCTCATCGGAACCAACGACCTCTCGATCAATGCTCTAGTCTCTCGAACGGCCGGCCCTTTCGTGCTTTCGAGTCGTGCGAATGCATACGCTCCGGCGCGTATCGGGCCTCTCACGTGTTGTCGGTCTTCATTCGCCGTCCCGACGGTAGGCTTTAGCCCGGAGAATCATGAGGGCGACGTGGACGAACTGGACCTGCGAATCTTCCGATGGATGTACCCCCGGGGCGTGTGGTCCTGGTGGGGTACCGACCCACGGATCACGACCACCGAGATCGGGTCGCACGTAGGTCTGGAACGGACGGCGGTCTGGGCCCGAATCCGCCGGTGGAAGAGAGAGGGCTTCTGGAATGGCTTTGCAGTGCACGTGAATCCCCGCATTTTCGATGCACGCCACGCTCGCGTCGAGATCCCCGTGCTCGGCGCCGCGCAAGGGGCGGACGTGCTGGACCGGCTGGAACACGTGGATGGGGCTCTGTATGCAAGACTCGGCTTCGGAGTCACCGTCCACGGTCGTGAGGGAGAGGCGGTGGCATTGTCCCTCGCCGCAGAAGATGCCACCCGGGTACGACGTCGAGTCCGCATCCTTCGCGGTCTCTCCTCCACGGGAGAAGTGGCGGGTCCCTTCTACGATAGGGTCCCTCAGTGCTCCCACCGCCTCACCCCACTCGACTGGCGAATCCTCGCGGCCGTCGTCGCGAATCCGAACGCGTCGCCTGCACGCCTCGCGCGCCTCGTCGGGATCACGAGGAAGACCCTCGCCCATCGTCATGCCAACTTGATCGATCGCCACGCGATTTTCTACGTACCCTTGGTGGACTGGTCGAGGCTCGCGTGTGTCTGCCTCGAAGTCTTCTGTCGAGAGACCGAAGACGTCGACCGAGTTCGACAGGAGCTGCAAGCCCGCTACCCCGCGATGATTCCGATGGACCTGTCCGGCGGTGAAGGCATTGCACCCGAATGGGTTCACTCCACCTGCTTTGCTGCATTGGTGCCCGCCCAATCGCCCAACGGGATCCACGCCCTGATTCGCGACACCTCCCAGATTCCCGGGGTGAAGTTAGTGCGCCAAGAGACCTCGGGGCCGGAGCGACTGTACTTCGATTGGGTCAACCGTCGACTTGCTGACCAGATGGCTTCGACCGCGGTCACGGTCACTCGGCGGGCATCGAGTTGGGAATCTCGAAAGCGGAGCGGCCAGTCCGTTACCCCAGGGTCGGACGAACGCGGCGCGGTCACGCCATAGCCTGGATGGCCCGGCCCGAGCTGGGTGGGTTATAGCTCAGCCGACAATCGTGCGGGCGCCGAGCACCCGTCGCATAACCCACCCGGGGATGCACGAGATTACCCCCGGGTTGCGTTTCCCGAAGCCGGGGGTCTTCTACGACCAAGCCTCTCTGCGTTCCCGGGGGGGTCCCGAGGCCGTGTCATGCGTGTCAGAGGTTCTCGGCGCAGTTTTCCGCCCCGTAGCACCCAAGGTGCTGGAGGGCGCCGGTAGCGCACGCCTTGGTGCACCGAGGAGCCCCCTTTCGGTGGGGAGAAGCGTCGTACGGAGAACGGGGAGGCAAAACCGATGAGATCGAAATTGGGAGGAAAGAAGCAGGGGGCAACGTGGCTCGTCAT
>Ga0187772_10001477_pt1 | contig 11199 bp, 10 predicted proteins | sample 0116_SJ02_MP15_2_FD_133137 | JGI IMG/M metagenome (GOLD analysis project Ga0187772, IMG submission 133137) | Tropical peat soil microbial communities from peatlands in Department of Meta, Colombia - 0116_SJ02_MP15_20_MG | ecosystem: Environmental > Terrestrial > Soil > Wetlands > Peat | place... | reverse complement strand
ACGCGGTCGCGCGTGACGCCGGGCTGGTCGTGGACAATCGCGATGCGTTTGCCGACGATGCGATTGAACAGCGCGGACTTGCCGACATTGGGCCGTCCGACGATGGCAATTAAATTTGACACGAAAGCAGGTTAAAAAATTTTGCCGTCGTCGGAAATCAAAATGAATTGTTTTTGCAAGCTGCTTCTTGATTTTCCGCTAAAAGTTGTGGTAAATGCACTCAAATCGGGTGAATCAAAGTCTTGCGGTTGTCTCGGCACGGAAATTCGGCGGAAACCACATGCACGTATTTTGCGTCTGCAAACTTTAAGGCGATATGAGCAGAAGCCTGAAACAAAGGAGCTTCAGAGGCGATACCGTCAGAATCTTCCAATCGAAGTTCGCAATCGAAAAAATGAGAGGGCAAAAATTTATCGCCAAACCCCGGAAGGAAAGGCAAAGCGCAAATTGGAGATAATACAACGCACTGAATGGTTTCGGACTCCAGAAGGCCGGGCCAAAAAACGAGAATACCATCAAAAACACAAAATGCGCAGCAATCAGCGATACAATGAGCGTTATCACCCCGATTCACAATTTCGGATACGGCGAACCCTTACGGGGAGATTGCGTAGTGCCTTAAAAATATTTGGCGCAAAAAAGAATTCTAGCGTTGTTCAACTGATAGGTTGTTCAATTCAAGAACTCGCAAAAATGTTAGAAAGCAAGTTCAAACCTGGAATGACATGGGACAATTATGGAGCTTGGCACATTGACCATATTATCCCCTGTTCGCACTTTGATTTGACACAAGTTGAGAATCAAAAGAAATGTTTTCACCATTCAAACCTTCAACCGCTTTGGGCGACCGAAAACATTTTTAAATCAAACAAGCTTGTTCGCACTTCAGGTTGAGTTTTTCGCTAGTGCGTTTGCGCATTTGCGGGCGCAAAAGAAAAGTTGGATTCACGCGGCGGCGGAGTTAAATTGTCGGTATGCCGATGACGCTTGAACAAATCGTCGAAGAAACAAAGCATTGGCCGCCGGAACAGGTCGGCGAATTGCTTGACCGCCTGACGGAAGATTTGCACGCCAGCGCGCCGGAAGTCGAGGCGGCATGGAAAGCCGAGATTGACCGGCGCATCGCGGAAATCGAAGCGGGCAAGGTCAAAGGCGTTCCCGCCGAAGAAGTCGCCGCGCGCATCCAAAAAATTCTCAAGCGGTGAAGCCGCATGTTTTTCATCCCGAAGCGGGTGAAGAATATACTCGCAGCGTCGAATACTACGCCGAGATTGCTCCCAAACTTGGCGTCCGCTTTTACGATGAAATTGAGCGGCTCATCAAAGAAATTCGTCGCCAGCCCGCCCGCTTTTTCCGTTTCAGTCCGCCGGCACGGCGAGCTCTGGCCCGTAAATTTCCCTACTCAGTAGTTTATCTGGATGAGCCGGATCGCGTTTGGATTGTCGCAATCATGCACGCCAAGCGGCGTCCGGGGTATTGGCGCGAGCGTCTTACTTGAGTTTGAGCGAACTCACACTTGCTGCCACAGGAAAAATCATTTCACTTTCCCCATCAGACTTTTGGCACGGTGGACCCAGACGCGGTCGCGCTTGCGCTGGAAACCAGGCGCATGGACATCATCGCTGATCACATCCTTGAGTTCAGTTCGCGCCAGGTCCGGCTGATTTTTGGCGAGGTAAAGCTCGGCCAATTGCACCTTGGCGCGGGCGTAGGAATGTTCCGCGGTAACCTGCTCCCAGATTTTCAGTGCGGCATCCGATTCGCCAAGTGCGGTGAGCGTTTCGGCCAGCGCCATCATCGTGTAGCCGTATTCGTGCTTGGGATTTTCAGCGATGACGCCTTCGAGCAGCGGACGCGCCTCGGCGGCGCGTTTCTGCCGGAGCAGGCATTGGCCAAGATGGGCGCGAGTATCGAGGTCCTTGGGGTCGCGTTCCGTGGCCGCGCGGTAACAGGCCTCGGCCTTTTCCAATTTGCCTTGCTGAAAATAAATGTCACCAAGCTGCGAGTGATGATGCGCCTTGTCGAGATGATGGATTTGGGCCTGAAGTTCCTTGATGCGCCTGCGTTTGTGCGCCCCGGGCAGTTCGAACCCGCTCATCGAGGATGGCGAGGTGCGATAGACCATGAAATAATAAAAAATCGCCGACAACCCCCAGCCGATGAAAATGAACAGCGCCCAAATCCATTCGCGGTTGCGAATAGCGTGGACGAGCATCCAGATTTGGAACGCGGTCATCAGCAACCACACCGGGCTGGTGAGCAGATAGCTCCAATTCGTGAAGTCGGTGAGGAGCGAAGCGAACATGGCCCGAAGATTAGGTACGCTGGACGGATGAAGCAATCAAACTTCATTCCCGACCGCGGGTCTGGTAAAAACGCGTATGGCAAAACGAACTCGCGCACGGCGACATTCAGCAACGGCGGTATTGCGCCGCGCCTACAGCCTCATGCGCGCCCGGTTCGGCCATCAACATTGGTGGCCGGGTGAAACGCCGTTTGAAGTCTGTGTCGGCGCGATTCTCACGCAAAACACCGAGTGGACGAACGTTGAGCGCGCCATCGCCAATCTGAATGCGGCGCGGCTGCTCGAGCCGGGAAAATTATTCGCTCTGCCGGAACGAAAACTGGCGGAACTGATCCGACCCGCCGGTTATTTCAACGTCAAGGCGCGCCGGCTGCGCTCATTTCTGCGCGTGCTTGTCGAGACGTTCGGCGGCGATTTGAGCCAGTTGTTTGCCGGTGAAACTTCCATTGTTCGCGAGCGGTTGCTGGCCATCCACGGTGTCGGGCCGGAGACGGCGGACAGCCTGCTGCTTTACGCGGACGGACACCACAGTTTCGTGATTGACGCCTATACAAAACGGATTTTTGAGAGGCACGGGTGGATAGGAAAAAGCGGAAAGCGGAAAGTGGAAAGCGGGAAAAACAATGAAGCCAGTTATAATGAATTGAAGTCATTGTGCGAGTCGGCGTTGAGTCAGAAATCAGGCGCGGCGCAGCTGGATTACTGGCAGGATTATCACGCGCAACTGGTGATGGTGGGAAAGCATTTTTGCCGGACGCGCGCCCCGCGTTGCGAAGACTGTCCGTTGAAGCCGCTCCTGCCCGTTGAAGTGTTAAATCGTTGAATGGTTGAATCGTCTGCGATTTTCCGGATTTAACCATTTAACTGTTCAACCGTTTAACTGACTAACAAACTTGTTTTCAGCCCGTTTCCCGTTAATTTTTGCCGGTCACTCGCATGAACCAGACGCTCATCATCGTGCCGACTGTCAATGAGCGGGAAAATCTCCCGCGCATGGCGGAACACCTTTTGAAACTGCCGGTGCCGGTGGACCTGCTGGTGGTGGACGGCAATTCATCGGATGGCACGGGGAAAATCGCGGACGAACTTGCCGCAAAACATCCGCAGATTCATGTCCTGCATGAGCAGAAGAAAAACGGGCTGGGCCGGGCCTACATTGCCGGATTCAAATGGGCGCTCGAACGCGGCTATGAATTCATTTTCGAGATGGACTGTGATTTTTCGCACAACCCGGACGATGTGCCGATGTTTCTCGACGCGGCAAACAATCAAAATGCCGACCTCGTGCTCGGCTCACGTTACACCGGCGGCGTGCGCGTCGTGAACTGGCCGCTCAAGCGGCTGCTTTTGAGCCGTTGCGCCGGCATTTACGTCTGGCTCATCACCGGCATGCCATTTACCGACCCGACCGGTGGCTACAAATGCTTCCGCCGCCGCGCGCTGCAAGCCATCAATCTGGAAGTCGTCCACTCCAACGGCTACAGTTTTCAGATTGAAATGACCCATCGGCTATGGATGGAAGGAATGAAAATCGCCGAAGTGCCCATCATTTTCACCGAACGCGCCGAGGGTCACTCCAAGATATCGCGTTACATCGTGGCCGAGGCGCTGTGGGTGGTCTGGTGGCTGTGGTTGCGCAACGGCCTGCGCCGCTGGCCCCGCAAGCGCTAAAGATCATTCGCGGCGGGTGGTGCGAACCTAAGTTCACATTTTTTCAAAGCGCTATCGTAAACCAACGACGGTCGCCCTTGAGTTTTGACCGCAACGTGATATTCAATTATCGTTGTCCTTAACTTGTGAAAATTACCTATTGCTTTTTTGTACTTGCGGCGGTTTCGTTGACTGCGTGTTCCACAACGAACCGCACACACCCTGTTTCGGCCAGGCCTGACCCCGAGACGGTGTTGGTTACCTATCGCGTCAAGCCTGGCAGTGAGGCAGAGTTGCAGGCAGTGCTTTCCCGCGCCTGGCAGATTTACCGGTCGGAGCATCTGGTGCATGCGGAGCCGCATATTATTGTTCGGGACACGGAAGACGGAGGCAAGACGCGCTACGTCGAGCTTTTTACATGGGTCAGCCATGCCGCACCAGAGCACGCTCCCGATTCGGTGAAGGCGATTTGGAAGCAAGAGCATACATTATGCGAGGAGCGCAACGGGCATAGCGGCATCGAAGGCGGAGAAGTTGAGTTTCTTACCGGGAAAAGCCACACCGCGCGGTGGCCGTGATGCGATGACGGGGTCCAATGGATTAAGCACAGTGGCCCACACAACTTTTGTGTTTTGGCGCTCCGCCACCGTCGCGATGATCAAAAAACCGCTCGGCCTGTTCGGGAATATTGCCGGGATGGTCTGCCGTCGGCGTTTTTGACGTGCAATGCGGGCAGGGTGGTTTGTATGCAGTTGCAGAATATTTTTTTTGTGTCAGGTTCTTGGCCATGAAAGCACGGATTCTCATTGCAACGGCAGTGACATTGATGTTCAGCCTGTCCGCCTGCATGTCTCAAACTCATGCCCCGCCGAAAGCCGGTGATCCCGCCCCGCTGTTCACCGGGCAGGACCAGGACGGCAAAAAGGTGAAGCTGGCCGATCTCATCGGAAAAAAAGTCGTGTTGCTCTATTTTTATCCGAAGGATTTCACGAGCGGTTGTACCAAGGAAGCCTGCGGTTTCCGGGATCGCATGAGTGAGTTGCAGAAGGACAACGTCGAAATCATCGGTGTGAGTTTTGACTCCGCGGAAAGCCACCAAAAATTCATCACCCAATATAATCTGAACTTTCAACTGCTGGCGGACCCTTATGGAACCATCGTTAATGCTTACGGCGTAAAATGGGGTAACCGGAATCTGGCCCGCCGCGTCAGCTTTCTCATCGGGCTCGACGGCAAAATTGTCCACATCACCGACGCGGCCAATCCCGAGGTCCATTTCAAGGATATGCAGGCGGCCATCGCCGGCTTGAAAAAGAGCTGAACTGCGAAATCCCGGCTCGTCAAAACCGGCCCTGGCTGGTAAACTTCGGACGTGGAGTGGTGGTTTAAAAACCGGGTCGTGGCCCGGGCGCGCGATTTGTTCCGACGTCACTGGCAGGGCGCGCTGCGCTGGCGCGAAAAATTTGTCTTCAAAGAGGAGGCTTTCCACCTGGTACTGGCCGGAATTGTCGGTCTCATCGGCGGCTTGGTGAACCTTTTCTTTTTTTATGCCGGGCATTTTATGCAACCCGGTGATCCGGTGGAGTTCGCGGAAAAGCTGCCGGACTGGGAACGCCTGATGGTGCCGACCCTGGGCGGATTGGTGGCCGGCCTCATTTTGTATTGGGGTATCCGCCTGGTGGGCCGGCAAGGGTCAAGCGATTTGCTGGAGGTGGTTGTCGCCGGCGATGGGCGGTTGCCATTCCGCACGGAATCAGTAAAAACGGCGTCAGCGCTGGTGAGCATCGCCTCGGGCGCGTCCATCGGCCGCGAAGGCGGCATCACGCAACTGTCAGCCACGCTGGCATCGAAGCTCGGGCAATTGGCAAAGTGGCCGCCCTACCGGCTGCGATTGCTGGTCGGGTGTGGCGCTTCGGCGGGCATCGCGGCGGCCTACAACGCGCCCATTGCGGGCGCGGTGTTCGCATCGCTGATCGTCCTCGGCAATTTTTCCATGAGCCTCTTTGCGCCGCTCGTGTGTGCGTCGGTGATCGCGACGACTGTGTCGCGGAGTTTCTTCGGGATTGAACCCTGGTATGAGGTGCCGGGGTTTCCGGCCACGACTCCGGCACAGTTGCCCTGGTTTATATTGATGGGCGTGCTCTGCGGCGGCGTGAGCGCGCTTTTTTTGAAGCTGTTGCGGGGAAGCCGGGAGCGCTTCAACCAGCTCCATTGGCCGATTTATGTGAAGCTGACGCTGGCCGGATTGATTGTTGGCATCATTGCCATCAGTTTCCCCGGCGTGTGCGGAAACGGATACTATGTGACAAATAGAATTTTGCAAGGCGATTTCGCGGATGCCTCCAATCCGCTGCCCGAATTAAGCGGCGTGTTTCTGGCCAAACTGCTGGCGACGGTGGCGACGGTCGGCGCGGGAACGGTTGGGGGCGTGTTCACGCCCACCTTGTTTTTGGGCGCGGGGGCGGGGGCATTATTCGGCGTGGCGCTGCACCTGCTCAATTGGGCACCCGGCGAGCCGGCGGGCGCGTTTGCGCTGGTCGGGATGGGCGCCATGCTGGCGGGCACGACCAAATCGCCGTTGCTGGCAATGATCATGGCCTTTGAAATTTCCCTGGATTACTCACTCATGCCGGCGTTGATGCTGGCGTGCGTGGTCTCCGTGCTCGTGGCGCGGCAATTGCACGGAGATTCCATCTATACCGAGCACATGCGCTTGAAAGGTTTGTCACTCCAGCCGGAAAGCGACCAGGCGGGCGTGGCCATGGAGAAGACCGTGGGCGACCTGATGCGCGCGCCGATACCGCCCTTGCGCGAGACGACGACGTTCCGGCAAATCGCCGATCGGTTTCTCGTCAGTTCCAACAATTTTCTGCCCATCGTGGACGCCAGACAACAGTTCATCGGTGTCGTGGCGTTGCAGGATTTAAAGGAGTTCTTGAATACCAGCCAGAATTTCGACGGAGTCATCGCCTTCGACGTGATGCGTCCGCCGCCCAAGTTCCTTACGCCCGGCCAACGGTTGCTCGACGCGTTGCCGGTCGTGCTGGAAAGCGAACTGCGCAACGTGCCGGTGGTCAACAGCCCGGAGGAAAAACGGCTCGTCGGGTCCGTGTCCCGCGCGGAAGTCCTCGCCATCTTCTCGCAAGCTATCGCGGAGAAAAGCAAGCCGGCCGGCTGAAAAGACTTTTTCACGCCCGCCCGAATTCCTAACTTGGCGCGTGCCGTTAAAAATCGGCGACCAGTTCACTTTGACCGTTCACGACATCGCGTTCGGTGGCGAAGGCGTGGGGCGCATTCAGGTGACGAGCGACGAGTGGCGGGTGACAAGAAATTCCACAGAGAGCGCCGCCAACCTCGACACGCGTCACCCGTCACCCGACACGTTCGTTGTATTCGTGCCGTTTGTGCTGGTAGGCGAAGTTGTCGAAGTGGAAATCCGGGAGGTGAAAAAGAATTTTGCCCGCGCCCGGCTGTTGCGCGTCGTGCAACCGTCACCGGAGCGCGTTGAGCCAGCCTGCCGCTACTTCGGCGCATGCGGCGGCTGCCAGTATCAGCATGTCGAATACGCGGCGCAGTTGCGGCTCAAGCAAAAGCAGATCGCCGATTTATTCGAGCACATCGGCAAATTTCCGCGCGCGGCCATCGAGCCGGTCGTTCCGTGTCCACAACCGTTTGGGTACCGCAATCGCATCATGATTCGGAGCCAGTGGAACAAACCGGAACAAAAATTGAACATCGGTTTCGTGCGTTGGGACAGCGGCCTGGTCGAAGACATCGAAGAATGCCAGATTGCCGAGGCGGCGCTGAATCAGGAAATCCGGCGCGTCCGCCAACACCCGCCGCCGAAGGGCGGCCTCAAGGTCGTCTTGCGGATTCCGCCGGAAAATTGGGACGTGCCGCCGAATTCGTTTTTCCAGAACAATTTTTTTCTGCTGCCGAAGCTGGTTGAAACCGTCCGCGAATTTCTGCGCACGGGCGGCGCCCGGCATTTGGTGGATTTATATTGTGGCGTCGGATTTTTCAGCATTGAACTGGCGGACGCAGTCGAATCGTTCGTCGGGGTTGAATACGACCAGCGCGCCATCCAATCGGCGCGGCACAACGCAGCGGCGCGCAACCTCGGCAATGGCCGGTTCATGGCCGCGACCGTCGAGGAGGTTTTGCCGGAATTGCTTGACCGCTTTTCGCCGCCAATGACCACGGTCGTTCTCGACCCGCCGCGCAAAGGCTGTCTGCCGCGGACGTTGCAATTTCTGCGTGAAATGAAGCCGGCGCAAATTGTTTATGTCTCGTGCCAGCCGGCGACGATGGCGCGGGACTTGAACGTTTTATGCGGCAGCGATGTCTTTAAGTTGGTGCGCGTGAGGCCGCTGGACATGTTTCCGCAAACACAGCATGTGGAATGCGTGGCTGACGTGCGCGCCGGGCAAAGTAGTCTTGCCAAGCGGCAAAACATGGGTTCAACTGGGGCAGCCCGATGACGACAGAAACACGCAACGATCCGCGGAGAAATTTTGTTCCGCGCTTTCTGCCGTGGCTGCTGGCGGCGGCGGCACTGGCGGTTTATTGGTTCACTCTGAACCGCTGGGTGTCGCAGATCAACCTGGCCGCCGTAGCCAAAATTTCGGGCTGGATGTGGCGACCGGAACTGGCCAATCCGCTTCTCTTTCTCATCACCTATCCCTTCCGCTGGCTGCCGGCGGCACAAATTCCTCTCGCGTTGAATGTTTTGTCCGCCGTGTGCGCCGCCGCCACGCTAGGCTTGCTCGCGCGTTCGGTCGCACTGCTGCCGCACGACCGCACGGACGCGCAACGCCGACGCGAGCGCAGCGATTTTTCGTTTCTGACGATTGGCAGTGCGTGGTTGCCGCCGGTTTTGGCGGTGGCGGCTTGCGGTCTGCAACTGACGTTCTGGGAGGACGCGACGAGTTTCACGGGTGAAACGTTTGACTTGTTGTTGTTCGCATTGGTGATTTGGCTGTTGGTGGGATACCGGCTGGACGAACGGGTGGGGCGTTTGTATCTGGCCGCAGCCATCTATGGCGCGGGGATGGTGGAGAACTGGGCGATGGTGGGATTTTTCCCGGTGTTCATTGCTGCGATCATCTGGATTCGCGGGCTGGGCTTTTTTAATCTGCGCTTTCTCCAGCGGATGATGTTGTACGGTCTGGCGGCGATGTCATTGGCCCTGCTGTTGCCGACATGCGCGGCCGTTTCTGACAGGCTGGCCGGTGCATCCTGGTGGCTGGCGTTAAAATCGAGTCTGGCGCCGCAATACAACGTGCTGAAACTCTATTTTCTCTCGGTCATCCACCCGCAACAATATTTTGAGATACTGTCGTTGTCAGTGGCCTACCTGATGCCGGTGTTCGTGCTGGCCATTCGCTGGCAGTCGTCCTTTGGTGACAGCAGCCGGATGGGCATGGCGCTGGCGAGTTTCATGTTTCACGTGGTGCATGCAGTCATTCTGTTCATTTGCGTCTGGCTGGTGTTTGATCCGCCATTCAGCCCCCGCGAAAAAGGCTTTGGCTTGACGTTCTACTATCTCATCGCGTTGGGCGTGGGTTACTACAGCGGATACTTTCTGCTGGTGTTTGGCAAAAAGGCCTTCAGCCGCTCGCAACCGCCGCCGCCGGAGCCGCTTCAATTTTTAAATCCGTTCATTGTCATGGGCGTGTTCGTCCTGGCGGCCTTGGCCATCACGGGGCTGGTCTATAAAAACACGCCGCAGGTTCGTGGTGTCAATGACAACACGCTTGCTCAATATGCGTCGTTCCTGGAGGAAAATTTGCCGCACCGCGGGGGCTATTTGTTGTCCGATGATCCTCAGAATTTGTTTCTCGTGCAGGCGGCGCTGGTGCGTGATGGCCGGGCCAGGGAATTTGTTCCGCTCGACACGGAATCCCTGGTCGTGCCGGCGTATCACCGTTTTTTGCACCGCGAATTTCCGCAAAAATGGCCGGAACTGGTCTCGGCCACGCAAAACAATGCGCTCAATCCCCTGGGATTAATCGGCGTTCTGAATCTGCTTTCCAAAACCAATGAACTTTACTACCTGCACCCCAGCTTCGGCTATTACTTTGAACAATTTTATCTGGAGCCGCACGGTTCGGTTTACAAATTAAAACCGCTTCCAGACGAGACCCTCCTGCCGCCGCCACCGGATCAAAGTCAAATCGCCGAAAATGAAGCCTTCTGGTCGCGCGTGGAAGCCGATGCGTTTCCGGCCATCGAGCGGGGAATCGCGCCGTTCGATCCCGACGTGCCCAAGACCCTTGGGCAACGCCTCCTGGCGCACCTCCACAGTGTGGCTGAGCAAAATCCCAATGCGGTCATCGCCGGCACTTTTTATTCGCGCGACCTCGATTTCTGGGGTGTCCAGTTGCAGCGCGCCGGCAAACTGGAAAACGCCGCCGCCTGTTTTAAAATGGCGCAAGACCTCAATCCGGACAATGTCGTCGCTCAAATCAATCTTCATTTTAACCAGAATCTGCGTGCCGGGCGTGCTGTGCCCGTTGACGCGTCCAAAGTCACGGGGGATCAGAGAGATCAATTCGGCAGGTATCACAACTGGAATGAGGTCATCAACGCCTGCGGGCCGTTTGACGAGCCGAGCTTCTGTTTCGCAAACGGCCTCCTGTTGGCAAGAGACAACGGATATTTTCGCCAGGCTGTCGCGTCGTTCAACCGGGTTCGTGAACTCGACCCGGATTATCTGCCCGCGCGGTTCTACTTGGCGCAGATTTATCTTTATTCCCGCCTGCCCGCCTGCGCGCTCGAAGTGCTCCATGATCCGCTCACGCAGCCCGCAAAATTCTCGCTCACGGATTCCAATTCCACCGAACTCAACGTGCTGGCCGCCGGGGCCTATTTCCAAAAAACCAACCTTGCACAGGGCACCCGGTTGCTCGAATTGGAAATCACCCGCCACCCGGACGACAACAATTTGCTGGCCGTCACCGTGCAGGCCTTTGGAGTGCGGGGCCTGTACACCAACGCGCTGACCGTTATTGACCGCAAATTAACGCTGGTGCCCGACGATCTGACCTGGCTTTACGGCAGGGGCTACGTGTGCCTGCAACTTCACGCCAACGACGATGCCATTGCCGCCTTCACGCGTGTGCTCGCCGTCCAAACGACCAACGCCGACGCGCGCTTCTACCGCGCGCAAGCCTACCTCGACGCCGGCAAACTCGACGCTTCGCGCGCCGATTACCTTCAATTGCAGCAAACCTTCACGAATT
>Ga0187772_10001476_pt1 | contig 11202 bp, 3 predicted proteins | sample 0116_SJ02_MP15_2_FD_133137 | JGI IMG/M metagenome (GOLD analysis project Ga0187772, IMG submission 133137) | Tropical peat soil microbial communities from peatlands in Department of Meta, Colombia - 0116_SJ02_MP15_20_MG | ecosystem: Environmental > Terrestrial > Soil > Wetlands > Peat | place... | reverse complement strand
CTCTACTATCCGAAATGGATTCCTGGCGAGCACGGGCCCGACGGTCCGATCGGCAACCTGACCGGGCTCAAGTTCGAGGCGGGCGGAAAAGTTATTCCCTGGCAGCGTGATTTGCTCGATGTTTTCACATTTCACGTTGAAATCCCCGCGGGCGTCAGCCAACTCAACGCCAGTTACGATTTCATCGAGCCTGACGGCATGTCAGCCACCGATAAACTCATGGTTCTCGAATGGAATGAGGTCGCGCTTTACCCTGCCGACATTCCTGCGGAGAAGGTGACCTACAATGCCAAACTTCTGCTGCCCGACGGATGGAAATTCGGCACCTCGCTCCCAGTTGAGAGTGCTTCGGGAAATCAGGTCACGTTCAAACCGATTTCTTTCGATCTACTGGTTGACTCGCCGGTAATCGCTGGCGAGTATTACCGCTCCATCGATCTGACTCCGCCGGGTGAACCGATCCACCATGAGATCGATATGGCCGCCGACAGCGAAGACGATCTCAACATGAGCGTCGAAAATCAGAAGCAGATGACGAATCTGGTAGCCGAGTCGGGCAAGCTGTTCGGCGCCCGCCATTATCGCGACTATCATTTCCTGCTGGCGCTCAGTGACCACGTCCAGCATTTCGGACTCGAGCACCACGAGTCCAATAACAGCCGCCTCCCCGAGCGAACCCTTTTGGAGCACAGTTCGGGCATGTCGTTGGGCGGACTGCTCGCCCATGAGTTTGCTCACTCGTGGAACGGGAAATTCCGCCGCCCTGCCGATTTGACCGTTCCCTACTACGAACAACCCATGAAGACCGATCTCCTGTGGGGGTATGAGGGCCTGACGGACTATCTCGGTCCCATGCTGGCCGCGCGCAGCGGCCTCTGGACGCCGGACCAATATCACGAATACCTGGCCAGCGTTGCGGCCTCACTCGGCCCAGGCCGCCCGGGACGTACCTGGAGACCTCTCCTCGATACGGCAGTTGGCGAGCCCATGGGCGGGCCCGGCGGACTGCGCGGATGGCTCAACTGGCGTCGAGGTGTTGACTACTACGACGAGGGCGATCTCCTTTGGCTCGAAGTCGCCACCATCATTCACCGCGAGTCAGGCGGAAAGAAGTCGATCGACGATTTCTGCCAGGCATTCCATGGCGGCCCCAATCGCGGCCCCGAGGTAAAGACCTATACCTTCGATCAGCTCGCGAGCGATCTCAACGCCATCGCTCCGTACGATTGGACAGGCTTCTTCCGTACTCGGCTAAACTCCACTTCTGCTGATGCGCCTGTGGGAGGAATCGAAAACGGCGGCTGGAAGGTCACTTATGACGATAAGCCTTCGAAATCATTGGAAGGCCGCCGCTCCAACCCCGGTGAGGTCTATTCGATTGGCCTTCAGGTCGGGAGCGATGGGACAGTGAGCGACTCCATCGTCGGAAGCCCCGCATTTGAAGCCGGTATCTCCTCGCAGATGAAAATCATCGGCGTCAATGGCCGCCTGTACACCCCGGAATTGCTATCGGATGCGGTTAAAGCCGCGAAGGACACGGGTAAATCAATCACCCTGCTGGTGGTGGTCGACGATTATTACCGAACCTGCACGATCGATTATCACGGAGGCCAGCGCTTCCCGCATCTGACACGGAACGAGGCGCAACCGGATTACCTGGACGAGTTGATCAAGGCACACGCCGCTAATCCATAGCGGCTCTTGCTGATTTCGGGGAGTCTGCGATTTCAGACTCCCCTCATCTTTGGACACTTTATACCTGTAATTCAGTTCCCTCTACCTGCTGGGCGATCTACCCGACCCAGGCCAATCCCCCAGAAAAAAACCGCAAAATCCCTCCGGAACTCTGAATCTTTTCCTCAACTCTCGAAATCTATTTTTAACTACGGTTTTTCGCTCATCGTTCGCTGATCGTTGGCTCGAACGACACCCAGATTTGTTCAATTTGCAGGGAGATTGTATGGCGAAACGGATGATCCTCATGTTGGTGGTCCTTCTGGCGATTGTGGGGGGCCTGGGATTCGCAAAATTCAAACAGGTCGAGGCGGCCATCGCAGCGGGCGCAAACTTCCAGCTCCCGCCGACCGCGGTGACGACTGTTGTGGCCCAACGGGACACGTGGCCCTCCACTCTCTCGGTGATCGGAACAGCCGCCGCAATTCAAGGGGTCACGGTGAGTGCAGACCTGCCGGGCACGATCGACAAGATTCACTTCGAGTCTGGCCAGTGGGTGCACGAGGGGGATATTCTGGTCGAACTCGATACCCGCCAGGAGCGCGCTCAACTGGCGAATCTGGAAGCCCAGCGTGATCTCGCCAAAGTGAACTACGATCGCGCGCAGGAACTGGTGAAGGCCGGGGTCATCTCGCGTTCCGATTACGACAATGCCGCCGCACAGCAGAAAGCCACCGAAGCGCAAGTCGGCGACATTAAGGCCGCGATTGCCCGCAAGACCATTCGCGCTCCCTTTTCCGGCCTGTTGGGGATTCGCCAGGTCAGCCTCGGCCAGTATCTGGCAGCCGGGCAGGCCATCGTTCCCCTGCAATCGCTGAATCCCATTTATGTGAACTTCGGAGTGCCGCAGCAGGATACGGGGAAGTTGGTGCTTGGCCACGTGCTGCGCGTGACGAACGCTGATCTGCCGGGTATGGCGTTCACTGGAAGAATTACGGCGCTCGACTCAATCATTAACGAGCAGACCCGAAATATCCAAGTGCAGGCCGTGCTGACGAACAAAGACAACAAGCTGCGCCCCGGCATGTTCGTGCAGGTCGAATTGCCGCTTGGTCAGCCGCGTCAGGTCGTACCCCTGCCGGCTTCGGCGATCAACTACGCGCCTTACGGAGATTCGGTTTACATCGTTGTGGAAATGAAAGACCCGAAGGGCAACACTTATCGCGGAGTGCGCCAGCAAGTGGTCAAGATCGATGGATCGCGCGGGGACCAGGTCGGCGTGGTTTCGGGAGTCAATCCCGGCGATGAAGTTGTCAGCTCCGGCGTTTTCCGGCTGCGTAACGGCGCACCAGTTCAGGTAAACAATGCCGTGAAGCCCGAGAACAACCCCAGCCCGAAGCCCGAAGACAGCTAAACAACAGCGAACGAGGGCAGCTCAACCTGCACCAGCTTTGAGGAGCGCGTATGAAGTTCACCGATCTCTTTGTTAAACGTCCGGTTCTGGCGATCGTGGTTAACCTCGTGATCCTGATCGCAGGCCTGCAGGCAATTCGCTCGCTGAGCGTACGCCAGTATCCGCGCAGCGATATCGCCGTTATCCAGGTGACCACAGTCTACGTGGGCGCGAACGCTGACCTGGTTCGCGGATTTGTCACGACCCCGATTGAGCGCGCGATTGCCAGCGCCGACGGCATCGACTACATGGAGTCGACCAGCGCGCAGGGACTCAGCACGATCCAGGTACACCTCAAGATCAACTACGACACCACCACGGCTCTTACGCAGATTCAGGCAAAAGTCGCACAGGTTCGGAATGACCTCCCGCCTGACGCGCAGATTCCGGTCATCGATCTGCAGACTGCCGACGATCAGTTTGCTGCGATGTATCTCGGATTTTCTTCTGCCGATCTCGATCAGAACCAGATCACCGACTACCTGACCCGCGTCGTGCAACCCAAGCTGAGCGCCATCAGCGGCGTCCAGCGCGCCGATATTCTGGGCGATCGCACCTTCGCCATGCGAATCTGGCTCAAGCCGGAGGAGATGGCGGCCCGCGGCGTTTCGCCGTCCGACGTCCACGACGCGCTGTCCCGCAACAATTATCTTTCGGCTTTGGGAAGCACCAAAGGTTCCATGGTGTCGGTGAACCTGGTCGCCAACACCGATCTGCGCACGCCTGATGAATTCCGCCAGATGGTCATCAAGGAGCAGAACGGTGTAGTGGTGCGGTTGGGCGAGATCGCAGACGTTCAGCTCGGGGCCGAGAACTATGACCAGGACGTCCGCTTCAACGGCCAGACGGCAACGTTCATGGGCATATGGGTGCTCCCAACGGCGAATTCGCTGGAAGTCATCAAGAACGTGCGCCAAGCGCTGCCGTCGATCGAGCAACAGCTGCCTACGGGCATGAAGCTCGGCATCCCTTATGACTCGACGGCCTATATTCAGGATGCGATCAACGAAGTGCTGCACACGCTCATCGAAACGCTACTGATCGTAATTGTTGTCATCTTTCTGTTCCTGGGATCATTCCGTTCGGTCCTGATTCCCGTGGTCGCGATCCCGATCTCTTTGATCGGCGCTGTCTTTCTAATGCTTCTCGCGGGCTTCACGATCAACCTGCTGACCTTGCTGGCCATCGTGCTCTCGGTCGGACTCGTCGTCGATGATGCGATCGTGATGGTGGAAAACGTCGAGCGTCACCTGCACCTGGGCAAATACCCATTCCAGGCGGCGAAAGACGCCGCGCGGGAGCTGGTAGGGCCGATCATCGCCATGACGATCACGCTCGCGGCAGTTTACGCGCCGATCGGAATTCAGGGCGGATTGACGGGAGCACTGTTCCGGGAATTCGCCTTCACACTCGCCGGTGCGGTGGTAGTTTCGGGCATCGTCGCTCTCACCTTGTCGCCGATGATGGGTTCGAAGTTGCTGCGGGCCGGCGACACGGAGCGCGGGTTCGCCGGAATCATTAACCGCGGGTTCGAGAAGGTTAGAGGTCTATACGTTCGTCTGCTCTCAGGGACGTTGCATTACCGGCCTGTCGTCCTCACTCTGTGGGCGATCGTCGCGGTATTGATGATTCCGTTTTACATGTTCTCGCAGCGGGAACTGGCTCCGGCGGAGGATCAGGGAGTTGTGTTCGGCGTGATCCAATCTTCCGCCAATTCCACCATCGACCAGACTAACCTGTTCGCCAAACAGGTCTATGACGTCTACCACTCGTTTCCTGAGAGCGACAGCATTTTTCAGATTACGAACCCGGCAGGCGGCTTCGGCGGCATGGTCACCAAGCCCTGGAGCCAGAGAACGAAAACAGCACAGCAACTGCTCGTGGAATCCACCGGCCCGCTCTCGAAGATCGCAGGTGTCCGGGTGATTCCCTTGACTCCGCCCCCGCTCCCGGGAGGCGGCAACTTCCCTGTGGATTTTGCGATCGTGTCGGCCGCGGAGCCGGAACAAGTGAGCCAACTCGCGGAGCAACTCGTGCAGAAGGCGATGACCAGCGGTTTGTTCATCTATGCCGACACAGACGTCAAGTTCGACCAGCCACAAACTGAAGTGGTTTTCGATCGCGACAAACTGCGCTCGCAGGGCGTAGATCTCAGCCAGGCGGGCCAGGATCTTTCCACCATGCTCGGCGGAAACTACGTCAACCGCTTCAGCATTCAGGGACGCAGCTACAAAGTCATTCCGCAAGTAAAACGAGTCGAGCGCCTCACGCCGGATCAACTCTCGCAGATCTACGTGAAGGGCAACTCCAATCAACTCGTGCCGTTGTCTACGTTTGCCACGCTGCGGACCACGACCGAGCCAAGATCGCTCAACAAATTTCAGCAGCTGAATGCAGTGCGAATTCAGGGTGTGATTCCGCCAAACGTCCCCCTCGACAAGGCATTGACTTTTCTGGAGGACCAGGCCAAGCAGATTTTGCCCCAGGGATTCACGGTCGACTATGCCGGTGAATCACGGCAGCTGCGTGTCGAAGGCAGCAAATTCCTGGGCACGTTCATGCTCTCGGCGATCTTGATTTATCTCGTCCTGGCAGCGCAGTTCGAGAGCTTCCGGGATCCGTTCATCATTCTGATCGGATCGGTGCCGCTGGCAATTTCGGGAGCCCTGGTGTTTTCGTTCCTGGGATTCACGACGCTGAACATCTACAGTGAGGTCGGCCTCATTACGCTGGTCGGGCTGATCGCCAAGAACGGAATTCTGATCGTGGAGTTCGCCAACCACTTGCAGGAAACCGGCCTGACCAAGCTGGAAGCGATTACCGGTGCAGCCAGCACGCGTCTGCGTCCGATTCTCATGACCACCGCTGCTACGGTTTGCGGCCACTTCCCACTGGTTCTGGCTAAAGGTCCTGGCGCGGGTGCGCGAAACAGCATCGGCATCATGCTGGTGAGCGGCATGATCATCGGCACAGCTTTCACACTGTTTGTGGTGCCGTCGATTTACATGCTGGTCGCCAAAACTCACGTGGCGCTCCGCGATGAGGAGAGGGTCCGATTCGAAGAACCGGCAGAAGCTGCGGTGTAATCCCGCTCAGAGCTTCTTGCCTTCTCGGAAGGCGGCGCCATTACTAGGGGCGAATGGCGTCGCCTTTGCCGTCGTCAGTTCTCCCCAGTAATCCATCTTTTCCCACCAGATAATCCGGAGTACAATTTCGCCGTACCGGAGCGCGCGGGTGCCGCTTTCTCCCCCCTTGAACCCGCTGCCGGCACTTTTATTGATCGCATTCGACGGCCCCAGGCACAAAGGCGAAAGAAGTGGACGCATGAACGTGGACGCCCTCTCCCAGGTCGAAGCTCGCATTGGTCGGAGGTTCTTTCTTGCTTCTGCGCAATTCCTTGCATCCCTGCTCCTGACCGTGGCAGTTCTCCAGGCGCAAGAACCGTGCCCCATCCTGATTACAGCTCCCATCGATGAAAGCAAGCTGGTGGCGTTGGCGGGAAACACGCGGCCCGAGGCGAGAGCAAAGTACGATCGCGGCCCCGTGGCCGACAGTTTTCCGATGGAGCACCTCCTGCTTCTTCTGAAGCGCTCGCCGGAGCAGGAACGAGAACTCGAGCAGCTCATCGATGAGCTGCACAACCCTTCCTCGCCGAATTTTCATCATTGGCTTTCTGCTGCCGAATTCGGGGAAAAGTTCGGCGTGGCGGAACAGGACCGGGAGACGATCAAGAACTGGCTCGAGTCGCACGGCTTCAAGATCAACGTGGATTACACAAATGCTCTCGTTCTCGACTTTTCTGGTACCGCCGGACAAGTGCGGGAGGGCTTCCACACCGAGATTCATTACCTGGACATGCGCGGCGAGAAGCACTTCGCCAACATGAGCGACCCGCGGATTCCAGCTGCTTTGGCTCCGGCGGTAGAAGGAATCGTATCGTTGCATGACTTCCGCCCTCATGCGCTGTATCAGGACAAGACAAACTACACAGTCTCGGTGGGCGGGAAGAATCAATACCTCGTAGTGCCCGGCGATCTGGCGACCATCTACAACCTGAATCCGCTATTCAGCGAAGGCATCTCCGGACAAGGCCACACCATTGTCGCGATCGAGGATACTGACGTCTACAGCGCCGCCGACTGGACGTCGTTTCGATCTGTGTTTGGACTCTCTGCGTACACGGACGGGTCATTCGAACAGGTTCATCCTGCCCCTTCAACCGGTTCGAATAACTGCTCCGATCCGGGAGTCAATGGCAGCGATCGCGAGGCGATTCTGGACGCTGAATATGCCAGTGCGGCAGCACCGAGTGCGGACATCGAGCTGGCATCGTGTGCTTCCACTTCGACCTTTGGAGGGTTGATCGCGCTGCAGAACCTGCTCAACCAAAGCAGTAAGCCCCCGGGGATCGTAAGTATGAGTTACGGGGAGTGCGAGGTAAACAGCGGCGCGGCTACGAATGCGGCTTTTAACTCCACGTTCCAGCAAGCGGTAGCGGAGGGCGTCTCCGTCTTCGTCGGCACGGGCGACAACGCCTCGGCCTTCTGCGATCGCTACGATCAAGAAGCTGCTTACGGTATCGGCATCACCGGGTGGGGATCGACTCCCTATAATGTGGCGCTCGGCGGTACCGATTTCGGCGACACTTTCGCCGGCTCCAACAGCACATATTGGAGTGCCACCAATTCTTCGCTTTATGCTTCAGCGTTGTCCTACGTTCCAGAAATTCCGTGGAACGACTCCTGCGGCAGCTTGTTGATCGCTGAATCCGAAGGCTTCAGCCAGACTTACGGGTCGAACGGCTTTTGCAACAGCAGCCTGGGGGAATCAAATTTTCTAAACACCTTCGGAGGAGGCGGCGGACCTAGTGGCTGCGCGACCGGCACGCCTTCAGAACCGGGCGTAGTCAGCGGAACCTGCGCTGGCTGGCCTAAGCCTTCGTATCAAAAAGTGCTGGGGAATCCTGCGGATGGCGTTCGCGATGTCCCCGATCTCTCTCTTTTCGCTGCCAACGGCGTCTGGCTGCATGCTTATCCCTACTGCTTCTCCGGGCCTGGAGGGGTTCCTTGCACGGAGGCGCCAGTCGATTGGCCGGCAGCGGGAGGCACCTCGTTCGCCGGCCCGATCATGGCGGGCATTCAGACTCTGGTCAATCAGAAGGCGGGGGGGCGCCAAGGCAATCCCAATTTCGTCTACTACCAGCTGGCCGCGGCCCAATACGGCGCCAAAGGCGACCAGGCTTGCAATTCGACATTGGGAAACGCGGTCGCCAGCTCGTGCATTTTCTACGACGTAACCCTGGGTGACAACGATGTGGGTTGCGTCAAACCAAATAACTGCTATTTGCCCTCCGGGGAAAATGGCGTGCTCTCCACTTCCAACACTGCATACCAGCCGGCCTACGCGGCAACCATTGGATGGGACTTCTCGACCGGAATCGGCACGGTCAACGCCTTCAATCTGGTGAACAACTGGCCCACCAGCTACACACTCACGGCTTTTCCCGGAAGCGTGAACATCATTCAAGCAAGCGAGGCGACCACCACGATCGGAATCGCCCCGTCGAACGGATTCAGTGGAAGTGTGACTCTTTCTGTCGCAGGCTTGCCGGCAGGAGTGACCGCCGGTTTCAGCACCAATCCGGCTACTACCAGCAGCACCTTGACTCTCACTGCGAGCACGAGCGCGGCGACTGGCACGTTCACAGTGACAATCACTGGTACATCGGGCAGCTTGACTAAGACGACGCAGATCCAACTTACGGTCGGTGGAGCTCCGGGTTTTGCGTTATCAGCGAGTCCGAATAGCGCGAGCGTGGTTCAAGGCAACCAGGTTACGAGCGCGATCACGATCACCCCATCGAATGGCTTCGACGGAAGCGTGACTTTTTCGACTTCAGTCTTGCCAACCGGAGTGACAGCCGGGTTCAGCATGAATCCGGCCACCAGTGCCAGCACGTTGACGTTCACCGCTGGCCCGACGGCTACAACGGGCACGGTCACCGTCGTCGTCACCGGCACTTCGGGCACTTTGACCGAAACGACACAGATTCAGCTTACGGTGAAGCCCGCTCCGAGCTTCGCGCTTTCTGCCAATCCGAGCAGTGTGAGCGTGGTCCAAGGCAACCAGGTTACGAGCACCATCACGATCAGCCCATCGAATGGTTTTAGCGGGAGCGTGACTCTTTCGAATTCCGTCTTGCCAACCGGAGTGACAGCCGGGTTCAGCACGAATCCGGCCACCAGTGCCAGCACATTGACGCTCATCGCCAGCGCAACGGCTGCGACAGGCACATTTACCGTCACCATCACCGGCGCCTCGGGCAGTTTGGCGGAAACGGCTCAGTTGCAACTGACCGTCGGGCGCGCGCCGAGCTTCGCGCTTTCTGTGAATCCGAGTAGCGTGAGCGTGGTTCAAGGCAATCAAACGACCAGTGCCATCACCATTACCCCAGCGAATGGCTTCTCCGGCAGTGTCGCACTTTCGGCTTCCGGCTTGCCGACTGGCGTCACTGCGGGATTCAGTACCAATACCTCGACAAGCAGCACGCTCACACTCACTGCCGGCGCGACGGCAACCACCGGCACGGTTACCGTCACGATCACTGGCACTTCCGGTACTCTGACCGAGACGACCCAGTTCCCGCTCACGGTGACGCCTGCCCCAAGCTTTGCATTGTCCGCGAATCCCAACAGCGTGAGCGTGGTCCAAGGCAGCGTGGTTACGAGCGCAATCACAATCACTCCTGCCAACGGCTTCACCGGCAGCGTGGCTCTTTCCGCCTCGGGGCTGCCAAACGGAGTCACTGCCGGATTCACTACCAACACCACCACTAGTCGCACATTGACCCTCACTGCCAGCGAGACCGCTGCTATCGGCTCAGTCACAGTCACGATCACAGGCTCGTCCGGAAGTCTCACCGAGACCACTCAGATTCAAGTGACCGTGAAGCCAGCTCCGAGCTTTGCACTGTCCGCGAATCCCGGCAGCGTCAGCGTGGTCCAAGGCAGCGAGGTTACAAGCGCAATCACAATCGCTCCTGCCAACGGCTTCTCCGGTAGCGTGGCTCTTTCTGCTTCTGGGCTGCCAACTGGAGTCACTGCCGGATTCGTTACCAATACCAGCACCAGCAGCACGCTCACGCTCACTGCCGGCACTACAGCTAGTACCGGCACGGTGACAGTCACGATCACCGGAACCTCGGGCAGCCTGAAAGCGAGCACGACCATCAAGCTGACGGTTACCGGGTTGGGCAGCTTTACGCTGAAGGATTATCCGAGCCCGGTGACCGTGACACAGGGCGGCCAAGGGACAACTACGATCACCATCGTGCCCGCGGGGGGATTTGACAAGGCGGTTACTTTGACAGCTGGGGCGTTGCCCGCCGGAATTGCGGCCTCATTCAGTCCCAACCCAACGACGGGCACCAGCACGCTGACGCTGTCGGCCAGTCCGTCGGCCTCAGAGGGCCTGATTACCATCACCGTAACCGGAACCTCCGGGGCGCTTGTGTCGGAATTGGGTCTGGGAGTGGACGTCGTGCGGTGAGATGTCGGTTCCCGTCCTGCGCCAACTGCGAGTCCAGGGGGTTGAATCCTGCGCCTCCGAATGCTGAAATCATCAACCGACTCGAGATCAAGCACAAAGGGGAGAATGCATTCATGAGAGCCGCCATCGTCGTATCGTCCATTCTGATACTGAGCGTTCTAGCTGTTCCGTCCGAAGCCCCGGCCCAGACACCACCGCGGCAGATCGTGATCGCCACAAGTCAGTTGTTGGATGGAAAGGGCCACATCCTGCACGACATGCACATCGTGATCGAGGGCTCGAGAATCGTGGCGGTCCGACCGGCATCAGGAGGCCGCGTCGACTACGATCTGCGTGGCCTGACGGTGATGCCCGGCTGGATCGATGCGCACGTGCACATCACCTGGAGCTTCGGCAAAGATGGGAAGAATGCGGGTGCATCCAGCACAACCCAGGACGATGCCTATCGAGCCGCCTCGAATGCCTGGGTCACTCTGATGGCCGGCTTTACCACCGTGCAAAGTGTCGGCTCGCCGACAGACGTTCCG
>Ga0187772_10001475_pt1 | contig 11207 bp, 12 predicted proteins | sample 0116_SJ02_MP15_2_FD_133137 | JGI IMG/M metagenome (GOLD analysis project Ga0187772, IMG submission 133137) | Tropical peat soil microbial communities from peatlands in Department of Meta, Colombia - 0116_SJ02_MP15_20_MG | ecosystem: Environmental > Terrestrial > Soil > Wetlands > Peat | place... | reverse complement strand
GTATTTGAATTAGAAATAAAAGTTGACAGACCCATATCATGAAATGCCAAAGAAGTTGGCATTCCTGTTCTGCTCCTGCTCTCGATATCTTCTTGAGAGTATTTTCTTGATCTCGATTCAGGACTTGCCTGTACATTATCGCGAAGAACAATGCCACAGGAGCTACATACCGTCTCATTAGTTTCAGGATCAAAAATAATGGCTTTACTATCGTTACAAGTCTGACAAACATCAACGTTCATCCAGGATAGTTCCATCGAATCCATTCGTTCTTGGTATGTATCTTCATCAGCCGGAGAGAACATTACAGAACTGATTGATTTACTTCCGGAGTTGTCTATCGATGTTTCCTTCATGACAGATGTATTCCTACGATTCGTTAATATTGACCATGTACACATATAACTACAAATTAACACACATCACAATTCCAATTAGTTTTTCACAGGTAGATAATGCTGTAAATCTGGCCTGTCCATCTACTCCATCAAGGACATCTTGCCTTATTATGTGACTGTGTATGGATAGCCTAAGTAATCCTAACATGAACGAGGTGAATCTAAAACTAGCTCGCATATTGCTGTTTGCAAAATTCTGCAAACACTCAATCTAATATAAAATCGCAGTTAGTCAGGTTGGCATTTGCAAACACTTGCAAACAAGTCAATGATCTTTGGTAATATACAGGTGTTTAATCAAAAAAAATTATCATGGATTCTATGTACACGAGTTGAAGTCGAAACCAATAATAAGTACGCTATAGCAGTAACTCCAGGACAGAAATGAATATCTCCGAGACAGAAGTACCAATCAGAATTCTTGCAAAGACTTGTGGTTGTGATAAGAAAAACGAAAAGAGAGTAACCTATCAATTAATAGATTCCTATCATTCGCTTTGTTTAGATAAGAAAGACCTTCTGTATGCAGAGTTGGAAGCATGTGAAAGGCTCCTAAAATATGCTGCGGACACAGATAAGAAAATCGTAGAATCAGAAATAAGAGAATTAAAAATGGCGTTGGATCTTTTGACGTAGACTAAAAATAGTTACTTCCACAGATACCTTGGGACTACTGTAAAAAGTAATCCTTATTTTCATCTAGGCAAGGTAGAATTCTCTTTAGAATAATTGAATCTGCTTCTGCCTCGATATCAAATGTCAACAATAACATAAATTTAGCCTTTTCACCATTCTTAATCGGGACCGTGGCCCTCACCAACTTTTCGTATCTACTGAGTGAGAATTGCAGTTTCCCTATCTTTGAATTGAATTTGTTGCGTGTGGCTGCACGTATGGCTGCCTGCGCCGCTGCCCTTGAAGATTCCTCATTTGTCAACAAAGGGACTAATCCTTGTCTGTATGCAGTCGCCATTAAATGACCAAGATGATCAGCTATTGCCGCAGACCTTATAAAATAATGTCTGTTGAGTATCTCTCTACAAAAACTTTGAAAATATTCATCGGTTGTAACGGTTTTGCTGTTATTGCTTATGCCGCTAGCCAATAATATCGGTACTGCTTCCTAAGATTAAACCTTTTCCGTATGTCGCACCAGCGGCATATACTGCTTTAGTTACTCAAAAGACCGTATTCGATATAGCTCAGACGGGAGTCACATTAAGAGATAGTACAACGCATGTTTCGTACGAAGATATCGGTGGTTTGAAGGAAGAAATCCAAAAAGTTAGAGAGATGATTGAACTCCCGTTAAGACATCCAGAAATCTTTGAAAAAGTTTTTCATTGCATAGAAGCCTCAAAAGATGTTCTATTACGAGGATCCCCTCGTTTTCAATGCAGTGAAGAAGCATTCAAGAAGATAAGAATCCAGAGAGAAATGAAACCGGGTGAAAGACCAAGTCTATCACATTACGAATGATATCATAATGACCGCATATACCCCATCCTGGCGTAATTGAACCTCTAAGCTTTAACTGTTGTCCACTCAGATGAAGGACTTAATAGTTACAGATAATGCAAGTAGAGCTATCAGAAATAATTTCGTAGCATCTTAGTTTTGTTATATACTACTTGGGAATTCGATAACCTGTTGCTTGTCTTTATATTTTCTGGATCCGAAACCGATACTACATATGCACTGTTGCAAAAAATGCAGTAGCGGATTATTAGATCGATGGAATCTGCTATGATGTCATTTCTTCTTAATTTCTTTGAGATAGAGTCTCATCGATTCTACGATAAGGCCAGTTACTGTCGTTTTCATATCTATAGCCAAATGTTTGAAATTATCAAGCAGTTCGGTAGGAATGACCACCGTAGTTTTAGTTTCGTCTACCGTTTCACTTGTTCCCATGTAAGATATTGATGCGTACGGATATATTTATTTATTGATTTATGGTTTATCTGAGATATATCTGAACGTACAGATGTCTTTTAATATTAGTAATTATACACTATTCCTGTTATGCCATCTGCATATTCGACCGTATATAAGTATAGATTTATATATTCTATGCATATAAACATAAGATGTGAAGTACAGGGATAGAAACGAAATCATTGCGCAAATATTAGAAAGTGCTAACGGCAATCGAGTACGATTAACAAAAATAATGTATGATGTCTATCTTTCTCATGGACTAACTAAGGAGTATGTAGGACTTTTGATAGAAAAAGGTTTGATGGAATATTTAGAGGGTGAAAGAACAATCAAGACCACAGATAAGGGTATGAATTTCCTGAGTATTCATAATAGGGTCCAAGAATTATCCCCACTTAGCATCAAATTGCAGAGTAATGGTAGGTAGATTTCGGAAAATGACATTACTAGCAGGAAGATCCAAAAAGGCGCTGCTAATCGATTTAGCGGTAGTTGCAATCATAAGCACGCTGTCATATGGAAGGCGGCCTTGATATTTTAGTTAGTACGGAACCCCCTAACGACGCACGACCCAACAATCAATCGTTGCCGCGCATGAGATTTTGTCAGCACTAAGCCTATCACAAGACTTCGATGGATTGTTCATTAAATCCTTTTTTGATTGGCAAATCTCTATATGGTCTCCTTCCAGAATGATACGTCGTTCTTTATATGTGCCCCCAGTTCCTAATTTTGTCTTTAGCTCACTGTAGAAATTTGCTTAAATTTCCCTCTGATTTGCTTTGATATAATTATTCTCGCTGACTCCTTATCCAACTCGTTTATAATATCATTAAAGGAGTTTTCGTTGTACTGATTTGACACTAATACTAGTGACGCAATTCAGGCTGAAAAGACTTTCGGATACATCGTGTCATGTAAGACATGTGAAGCCTGTCTTAGACAAGTATTCTTTGCATGCTGACCATTAGTGTACATTGTTCCATTGTTGTTGCTATACCGTATCCGTCTCTGTAGATATGTTCTTATTGCCGTGGTTAATTGATTTGGCGTGGTCATGCAGCTTTATCATGGCAAATCGGAAACTAGGAATGTGCATGGATCAATTTGTGATATGTACCTAAATGAGAACGGTGAGTTCAATCGTTGCAATCAGCGTCCTTTCTTCTACAGGAGCAGGCAGGAATGAGAGTGCCTCCTAGAACTTTGCAGTTATATCAGCCAAATGAACTTACTATCGCAGCGATGTAGTGATCTTGTGATTCGAATGGAACTTACACACACCAGTGGCACTGCAAAGGGTTACGATAACTATGGCGAGCAATGTATTAGATATGTATTGTTTGTTTGTGTGCTACATTACGGAATACCGTCATATTAGACCATGGTGCTTGCCCAACTGATAGGCTGTGGTGATATGGTAAACATGAATGCAGTAGAATCACTCATCAAGTTGAGTTTCTTACACAGGACCTTCTAGCCTAACCTTTCACTGATCAATAACATGGTTCACAAAATAACGGTGTTGGTGCCATTCATTGTAGCGACCATTGTCATAGGTGTATTAGCCGGTGTGTTCAATCCTACAGCAGTTAAACGTTCGACAACCGAATTTCCTAATGGGATAGTTAGCATCGATCATCAGACTATTAACGTTGAAGTTGCAAAATCTGGCGCAGAACATGAACGTTGGCTAATGTTTAGACACGATAAAATACCGTTAAATTCTGCAATGCTTCTTGTTTATGAAAATCCCGATTTGTATTCTTTTACCCTTCTAAACATTGAGTACAACCTTGACCTAATTTGGTTTGATGAAAAAGGAGATGTAGTATATTTGATAAATGATGCACCGCCATGCAAGAGTGTATTGGATTTAGTTGATTGCACTTATAAGAATACAGAACCTGCTAAATATGTCATTGCTGCTACGTCAGGGTTTATAGGTTATCATCATATTACCAGAGGATCGAAGATGACGGTAATCTCTATTTGAGAGTTTGACTATGGATAATCTGGTCTGGTTGAGTTCATGAGTGGCTAAAGTTTTGCTGCTCCCGAACTGTTTTTAGTTGTTCTACCGATAGCTCTGCATGTAGATGGTACCAATAGCAGCAGTATAGATAAACCACTGCTGACAGTAAGGTATTACGGTAATAATGCAAGGACTGTAATAATAATATTAATGGATAGAGGTCTTATCAGAGAAATCGGGTAGCGACGTTTAGATGTCATTGTAGAGAGATGTACGCGAATCAAGCGACCTAATCGTATATGGAATACATGTACCACAAACCTGCTAACGTTCGTCCATCCTTCACTCCCAATGTGGAATGATTCAGTCCTCCGTACTCGGTCATTATAATAAGCTGACATTACGAAGAGGGCCGGCTCAAACGACAGTTTAGTCTTTCTAAATAACGCCGTTACGATCTTGCAGGAGTCAACACGTCGGGGACTTTTGAAAGTTCTTGGGAAGGAAAGTAAGCATTGGATTACTACTTTCCTTGTCGTCATGATAGATCAATACCGACATTCTCCGACCGTTATATCGTGTAATGATTTTATATGCTCCTTCAGCCTCTCCAGCGTATCGGCAGAAACTCCTTCCTGTTCCGAATCTGAGATTTGGCCGCATCGGTCACACGTTGAAGTTCCTAATTCTTTGTGCAGAAGTAGGATATGTTTCTTTAATGCATGTAGATATTTGACCCCTATGTCATCTAGCATAGAAGCACATCTTTCGCAACTCAATAGGGTTTCACATTTCTAGCATAGATTAAAGCGACTTAAGAATTTTTTAAACTCTTTAACTATATCATTATTCCTAAGCAAGATAGGTGACATTGTAGCTTGCGTACGTGGGTTGGCACGAAGACTATGGGTTAACGCAATCAGTTCAGTTCCTTAGGAGTACCTCCTCATTAACTGGATTAGTTGCAGGCAGCCAAATCGAACTTCATGAATTATTGTTGGAACAAGATCTTTGTGTACTGACACTATCATTACAGTATTCTTGGTATGAGCAACCGTACGGCTTTTAATACTTATCGCACCATTCAGCATGTAGCTTATCCATCTTACTGTTTAGCCCCAAAAATAAAAACGTGCGCTAATCAATTCAGTGCATTCCCAAAAAATGGCTTCCTGTTGCTGTAATATCATTAAGTACACCCAAAGGCCGCCTACAGGGAACAAGCAGAACCGTATACCGCGAGTAATGTTGTTAATACCTGACAGAGGACTAGTGGCCAAAAAATATAGCAGATATTATGACTGTGCTGGCAGTACTGGACTATCATGACGAAAATCCGGATGATGCTAACAGCGTCTCCATAACGCAGCCTGGTATAGCAGCAGCTAGCCAGATTATTTCTTCTAATTACCTATTTATACTCCTAGTAGCATTACACAGAACGTCAACGGGTCAAGTTTTACTATTTTGCTGATAGCAACAATTGGTATCGGCCTTGTTCGCTAGTTAGTAAAATTTCTGATAGGTTCATAATCATTTAATCACGATAGTATTCTAGTATCCGTGTGACAGGGTTGCTTTCGCTATCGCTCTTCCGACTGTCTTGATATCTTGTGAAATCCATAGGGGTAATGATACCCACAGGTTTATCTGCGTCTTCTTTATCGAGGACAAGCAGATGCCTTATCTTGTTCTCAATAAGCAAATCAGCTGCTGCCTCTGGCGTTGAATCAGATTTGATAGTAATAAGCGGGAAAGATAGAATAGCTGAGTTCTTCACGCTACTAATTGCATTGTCATAAATGCATACCTTCCTAACTATGTCACGTTCAGTTATCAGACCCAAGGGTTTATTTCTGTCATCGACAACTACTAGTGAGCTAATATCTTTATCTTTCATTTTCTTTGCTGCTTCTTGAACAGATGTAGATGCACTTATCGTCTCTATCCTTCTAGTCATGAAATCACCAATACTCGCTGTGCTCACAATGCGTAGATATATCTATTTGCATTTAAAGGTAGCCAAAAACGGGAATAGAAGGCCGCAAATGTGGCTAATTTTTAAGTTATAAGTCAAGTGTCATATACTGAACTATCTCCTAATTTTGTCTGATATTTTAGTCAATAAAGTCCCTTGGTTCCGTATTTCGTATACATTTCGCAACTTTCTTCATTATCAGATTCCCTACATTCTCATAGTTAAAAGTTAGACTCTGTATTGCATTTCTGATTACAATATCCAAAGCATCGATAGATATATTTTCTTCCGTTAGCAGCGTAGCTCGCGCATATCCTGTTATTCTTGCTTCCACTTTCTAGTGATGACGCTTCAAGGCACTTGGAATTTCACTCACACCGTAAAATTCCAATCATCTAGACTCTTCTGCTCGTGACTTTGTGCATGAAGCACAAACATTTTTTCAGACGCAAAATATGCGCCGCAATGGTGGCATTTATACATCTATTGTAAGAAAAATAAACTGAAAATAAAATAACATGAGCAATATATTTGAGCAAAGCGTCATCACAAAGTTTCTCAAGCATTGCTGCCACTCTGTCTCACACCACTCAAACAGCATCTCGCCCACGGATAGCTCGTCATAATGGCATGTAAGCGCGCCCTCCGTGCTTGCGTCATTGTCCGAAGATACAAAATGCAAAGCGTGCTTGGTAGACCATACTCTACCATCTTGGAATATTGGGTTTACTTAGATTTTTGTTACGATACGATTTGGATCTTCGTTCTGACGCATAGTTTGTGTACCAAAAACGTAAATAGTATGTCTAACATATAATATGATCTATACTCCCTAACATAAATTCGTCAAGTCAAATACATGTACCCGTAGCGTCATTTATGCCCCTCTAGCGCTTTCTGCCATGTTTCATTGTCGAGTGTGTGTTGTAGCGCTTTCAACTCTTGCACTAAATCATCTAATACATACAAAAAGAGAAGAGATAGCCATTTGCATTTGTAGTAGAATTTGGAACCATAATTAGGCATCATACCTCCCACCAGTCGTACGCCAAATAGAGTAGTCATCATCTTCAACCCGCTACATATGGATACGCATCCCGTAATCACGAATAAGCTTGAAATAACAAATATACGCTGCCATTGTATTGTAGCCTAGACACGTGTGTTACTGCATTTGAAGTATATAATGTACCTGTAATTACTACAAAGAAAAATAACGTTGACGAGTGCAGCTGTGTTCTACTGTAGAAATTATACTTAATAGCCATCCTTATAGAACAATTAGTGACAACCACTAATAGGATGAATATAACACAGAGGATATCTGCCTACAAGGATAAGTGGGTCGTGGCACGGTCTCATTGCTTGTGGGCAGATCATATTATTTAAGTTAACCGGAATAGAAAAATAGTATATTTTAATTTAGTATTACTCATGAGCAGCTGCAAGGTCATTGTAGCCAATCCTTAATTTTATCTACCAGTTTATTCTCCTGTTCTACTATTATTATTGATAAAAATACACAAGACGTACGAGAGAATTGTTGATGGATATGCAAAATCAAGTCGCAAGGCCGCACGGTCGTCAGGTTGTAAGATAAGCCGTCAGCATTTTAGTACGGGATTTGTTCAATTTGTTTCTGCTTGTCAAGACAGCCCACACAAATTCATGCATCTGGTCCAAACTCGGATAACATATCAATAAACTAGGTAGTATCATCTTCACCTTCATCTATCATACTATATACTTTATGCTTTTAACATATGTGTAATCCATACACGGCGTTGGATCTCCTTACTTCGGTCCTTGACTTTGTTTTATCCGATATTGGTCTTTTAAAACTGAACAAAAGGTTTGGTAGGCCCGCCTTGAAATTAGAGTGGCGTTTGCTATCTTCCTTTGACCAAATATCGTGTGACCGCATGACATGCCAAACACTGCAAAACTATCTCCTTCTCTGAACGTCGCAATATCTTAAATTTTTTCCAACCACAATATTTACATATAGGACAGGTTTTTGCTTTCAATTGGTTATCTAAAATTCTAACTTTATGAGCATCCTGACCATTTAGTAACAAAACGTACACTATCCAATCGAATTCTTATAAAAACATACTCAGCTTAAAGATTAAGTCAAACAGGCCCCGAACTGACTTGCAAATTCGTTCTTATTTACTGTAGTCACTTGCAGTCTTTTTCGCGATAGGATACGAACAATGTACCTTCCAAATATTTTTTTTGGCCCAGGCATCTCAATACTAGATTAAGTAACCTTACGATAATAATCGCCAGCTACGCACACACACTTATGTTACTTTTGTAATCGCTGTAGGTGCAGTAGCCGCCATGATGCTTGCTGCTCTTACTGTTAGGGTGACTACCGCTGATGCCACTAGATGCAGAAGATCTAGAATTTGTTGGAAGCAACAAGTGATTAATTTGTGGATGAGATAAGTATGACGAACCGTTCGATGAAAGAGGAGCGAGAGCAGTATTATTCTGTGTTATTGCAGAAGACTGCTTCGGAATAATCCCATTCATAAGTGTCGCATTTATGCTATAAAATTTTGTTAGGTTTACAGGATTTGCTGCCGTTGATTGAGCAACAAATCGTTTGATATACAAGAAATTATTCTTTGTATCATATCCTAGATCGTTTATTGTTAATACCTTAAAATCATTGTCATGTAGATACTTCATTTCTCGATCAAATAAGGTAATATCAGTGCTATAAGGTGCCTTGTTATTATCTATCATGTGATATGCCACTATAGGGACAGCTAATATAGGTCCATTTACCTTGTTGTATTTATCCTGGGTATTAACCTCGTCAACGAACATCTCGAAAGTTTTTGAATCATCGTGAGAGTTTGCTCGATCGATGTTATTATGGCTCCACTCCCTGAGGGAATATCTATTGACGTCAGTCAGTGTACCATTACTAAAGTATGTTCTACAGTTTGTCTGATTAGAGTACTCTATCATGTAGTCGTCGTACCCGGTGCAGTGTAAAGGCATTAATTTACCGAAACCATTGACGGCAAGATCATAATATTTTCCGATCTCGTCAATGACAGTTCCATTGGTTCTCCCAATGCCATGAATGGTAGCGATAGCAGTAGCGTTTATTCCATGGTTAGCCAAACATTCCTTTGATCCTGCTATCTCATAATTCAAATCACTTGGTGAAAGTTGTGTCATCATATGATGGGTCATTGCTTTGGATTCTATGTCTTGCCCATCCTCCTGTAACGCTGAAATATCCTGCCAGGTCAGATCCGACTTTGATGACCCGACCGACAAGCAAGTAATAAAAAAGCTCCCTTTGAATCCGTATTTATCTAGAATAGGTTTGGCGTTTGTAAATTGTGATTTGAGAGTATCCCCAAAGGTCAGAATTATGACTTTGCTGGGATGGGATATTCCGACAACACTTCTTGTCTGAGCATGGGAGAAATCAGCTGGTAATAAAACAAAAGAAGCAATTAGTGAATAGATAATAAATAAACTTATTTCTTTATAAATTAAGCTAGATATAGTTGGCATGTCCGATAATGGGTACTCGCTACTTGTACTATTATTTCTCAGAAAGTACTTATCAGTAAGGATACTTCTATAGATCAGTTAGATATAGTACTCGTATACCTAACAACAATACAATACATTAATACATTTTTCATTAGATTCACTTACCATCACTTCTATTGGATTTAGAGGTTAAGATGAGAGGAGGGCGCGCAATAAATAAGGAACATCATCTGGGGTGCCAATGTGCTTGTCTCCTACTTGATGATATAAATGGCAAACCAACATAGTATATTTCCATTTCCGTACTTTTTAAATTAAACATGCGTGTAGATTAACTGTGGTGGTATAGCGTACTGCAATCGTGATTTAATCTTGAATGTTAGTGAGGATTGGTGTTATTCTGCTATAAGAATAGACAGGGAAGATATCAATTAATATTATAACACTTGACTGGGCTAAGGTCAATGGCTATTGATTGATAATTTGGTCTACCCGCAAAACAAGAAGGTCTTTGGGTTGATGCAGCTAAGCGGATGGACATTTTACATTAAGCCCACTACTATTTAGCCTAGCAAGGAAGATTCTATTTCGGCACTCTGCTCACAACGACAGTGGCAATAACAGTTATTTACCAACCATTTCTTGTGGTACACTTATCTAAGTGTAAACTTAGATTACACAATTATGTTTAGCGTAACCAGGTGTACACCGATGAGCGGTTCGTAAGTCGGTCCGGGGGAAAGACTGAAAACGCCACACCCATCTAGAAGTCAAGCAATTGACATATGAAAGTGTATTCTGCTTCTTACCTACTACCGACTAAACTACAGATTAAAACACTAGACTGGTAGTATCTTGACCTCCACGCACGATGCAATTCATTCCACCCGTCTAGATTATCGGTTACCCATGCGCCATAGGCCTGGAGTCTATCACCATTTTTTGGGATTTGAATATAGGGGTTATTATTTCGGTCTTTCGGAATGATTTCTGTAACTAACATACCATTAACCTGATTATTATTTTCTAGATTAAGCAACCTTTTATATGGTTCTTGTACTTCTAGGTTGAACTGATAGCCTCCATCGTCTTGCTTAGCACCTGTCATGTCACGGACAATTCCAATTACTTTTTCGCAGGTAGATAGTAATCTGGCCTGTCTATCCACTCCATCAAGGATATTTGCTTGCCTGCAATTCACTTTATCAGAATTAGTCTGCAGAACTGTTTGAGGACCAAAGTATTTTGCATAAGCCTCCGGCTGAGAAGATCACAACTATCGAGATAATGATTGAGTTCAATCCAGCTGTACTATTGTTAATATTATACTTGGAATTGTAGGTTCGCCAATCGGAGCTATTGCCTCTAGTCCTAAACCTTCGTCCAT
>Ga0187772_10001473_pt1 | contig 11214 bp, 9 predicted proteins | sample 0116_SJ02_MP15_2_FD_133137 | JGI IMG/M metagenome (GOLD analysis project Ga0187772, IMG submission 133137) | Tropical peat soil microbial communities from peatlands in Department of Meta, Colombia - 0116_SJ02_MP15_20_MG | ecosystem: Environmental > Terrestrial > Soil > Wetlands > Peat | place... | reverse complement strand
GGTGGGATTCGAACCCACGGTTGAGTTTCCCCAACACACGCTTTCCAAGCGTGCTCCTTAAACCGCTCGGACACCTCTCCGCGAAGATAAGCCTTTTGAAGCCTAGCAAATCGGCGCCAGAGCGGCAAACGACAGCAGGTCGGTTCCGCGAGCGGAGGAACAAATCCGGAGCTTGTCTGCTACACTTTCTTTCGCAACTCCGGGGTAGTGCAATTGGTAGCACGCCAGCCTTTGGAGCTGGTTATCCTGGTTCGAGTCCAGGCCCCGGAGCCACTATCCAGCAGGCACACAGAGACACAAGAACACGCAGGCGCCCCAAGGCGCCTCCCAACGGGGGTCACGCCGCAGGCGCGGATGCTTTCCGGATGGAGTTCGTCTTCTTGACCAGACGTGGACCGCGTGCCCTAAAACATTCAGCCGCGCGGCGAAGCAAGACCTCCAACTCGCGGTCGGAGGTCTTCATTTTCAGGGTCGCGACCTTGCGTTTCGATGCCATGGCCCCCTCCCACCCCCAGGAGTACATAGATAGGCCCTTGCAATCGCAGGCAGCCTAGTACCGGCGGCCCCCAGTGTCAAGGAATTTCCATTGCGCCACGGGAGGGGGTGCCGGGGGCCGCACAAGCAAACACAATCGACTGGCCTGAGTGGACAGAGCGTTGCGCGAATTCACCTCGAGGGTGGATGCACATTCCCGATTTTTCTGGAATTGCTCCGACCTTTTGGGTGTATAGTATGCGCGGGTGCCACCTCCGCACCCACACCGCTGCGCCAGCGGCAATCCCCACGATACGGGGGATCAACGGAAGCAACGCTCGGGCATTTCCTGCAGCGTTGAACCGGAAACCGACCCATCGCGAAAGCCGACTTCTCTCTTTCGCTTCGGGCCTACTCCTTGCGGAAGCAAACGCCCTTCCGCACGGGACACAGGAGGAATCCATGAAGGCCTTTGTGGCAATTTGCGCCGTCGTTTCACTCGCGCTATTTCTGACACCGACCGCTCATGCGCAGGCGAATCAGATCATTCCAGGCACGCAGGTGCGTCTCACGCTCTTGAACGGTTTGAGCACGAGCGTCGCGCATGACGGAGACCCGTTCGTGGCGGTGGTGGCCGAGCCCGTTTTCGTAGGTACGGAGCTCGTGTTGCCTGCCGGCGCGAAAGTTCACGGCACGATTTCGAGCGTCACGCGCCCTAAGATGTTCTCGATGTTCCGAGGCGGCGCCTCAATGAACATCCAATTCACTTCGATCGAAGTCGAGAGCAGGATTTTCCCCGCCCGGATGAGCATCCTTTCGATCTACAGCGGCGGAGCGCAGGCAGGCAAACAACGGAATGATCTGCGGACGGTCGAAGGCGAAGTCGTCGAGCAGAAGCACGATGTGAAGAGTGACGTCGAGGATGTAGGGATCGGCACGGGAGGCGGCGCAGGTGTCGGTGTAATTTTCAGCCATGTCCTCCGCGGCACGCTCATCGGTCTCCTCGGCAGCAGCGCCTACATAACCGCGAAGAAGGGGAAAGAAGTCGAATTGCCGGCGCAGACGGGAATGTTGGTGCGCATGGATTCGACGCTTTCACTGCCCGACTCGCTGCTCCACAACGCGGCGTACACAACCAGCGGCAACTAGATTCTGACCATCCAACGGGGCGCTCGTTTCCTGGCCGAGCGCCCTAGGCGCCTGCTTTGGCTGTTGCAGCGCGCTTATCAGAACGCTTCAGAAACCGATAAAGGCTCGTGCGTCCGATACCGAGAACCTGCGCCGCCCGGACACGGTTGTTGTTGCAGTTTTCAAGCACTCGCTGAATGTGAATCTTGCGCACCTCATCAAGCGGCAGGGGCTTCCAGCCATCCTCGCCCCCCGCGATCTGCAACTGCGGTTTCTGCAGGTGTTCGGGCAAGTCGCCAACGTCGATAAAATCCGCAGTCGCCGTGATCGCGGCGCTGGAAATCGCGTTCTCCAGCTCTCGAATGTTGCCGGGCCAGCTATGCCGCAACATCGCGATCTGCGCGCGGCGCGTTAGCCCCTGCAATGGCTTCCCGTACGCTTCGCTGTATTTCTTCAAGAAAGACTGTACGAGAAGCGGAATGTCCTCGGGCCGCTCACTGAGACCCGGGACCCGGATTTCGATGCTGCTGAACCGGTAGAAGAGATCTTCGCGAAACCGGCCCGCAAGGACTTCCGCTCGCAGATCTCGATTCGTCGCCGCGATGATGCGCACGTTTACATTCTTCACTTCGGGCGAGCCGACGCGCTGAATTTCTCGATTCTGAATCACGCGCACGAGCTTGGCCTGCATGGGCAGCGACATCTCGCCGATTTCGTCCAGAAAAACCGTGCCTCCGTTCGCATACTCGAACAGCCCCGGCCGCGTGTCCGTGGCGCCCGTGAAAGATCCGCGAATGTGCCCAAAGAGCTGGCTTTCAAGCAGCGTATCCACAAGCGCCGAACAGTTGCAGACAGCAAAACGCTCACGGGCGACAGGGCTCAGTTGGTGCAGCGCCCGCGCGACAAGCTCCTTGCCCGCGCCTGTCGGTCCAGTGATCAGGACGTTCGTGTAGTGCCGCGAGATTTTTCTTGCCATGTCGAAGACGTCGAGCATGGCCGGGCTCTTTCCTACGATTCCCTGAAACTGCCGGCTCGGAAAGAGCCTCTCTTCCAGATCGCGCGTCTGGGCCCGCGCCAGGAAAACCTCCGCGAGATCGTCGAGGGTTCTTTCGAGGCGCTGGAAGTCGAGCGGCTTGCACAGGTAGTCGCACGCGCCGCGGCGGATCGCCTCGACCGCCGAATCCACCGAGTAATTTCCAGTCATCAGGATCACGTACATGCCGGGGTTGAGCTGCAAGGACTTTTCGAGGAATTTCAGGCCGTCCATTTCCGGCATCTTGATGTCGGAAATCACAACGCGGCAGCCGCCCAATCGCACCTTCTGTAGCGCTTCGTCGGGCTTCGTCGTGCCCACGCAATGGAAGCCTGACTTTTCGAGCCGCTCCGTGAACATTTCGACCTGGCTGGGGTCATCGTCGAGGACGCAGATAGATACCTTCTGCCGCGCTGAAGCAACGGCATCACTTTCGGCCAGGGTTTTCATGTGGACGCATTCAGGCACGACGTGTGCCAGAGAGGTCAAACCAGCGCAACGGGAGGAGGGTTGGGCTGCGGCCTGCGCGAGAGATCCTACGCAATTGCCCTAACATCCCCAATTTCCGCGTGTTACTCCAAACTGACAAATTGCCACCCAGATTTGAGCGGATTTCGAGCGTCGATGTGGCACGCGCACTGAAACGCTGCCGCGTACCGAACCGGAACCGAAGTGTCAAAGCGGAACGCCCGTGCACGGCTCATGCAGCACCAGTGGCGCATGTTTTGCCGCTCGATCCGCGTCTTTTCGCGGGACGCACGGATCCAGCCGAGCAAGCCGCGCGCGTGTCATGCCACGAGCGTCTTTCTTCACAACCAGCGCCTTGTACGCAATCGGGAAACTGTCCGGCCTTGCAAAGGGCTGCAGCAGCCGGATGAACACGACAGAGCCTTCTCTGAGAGCGTTACACAAGCGGACTTCACGCTGTTCTCCCTGACACCAGTCTACGATCGTCTTTTCAACGAAGAAATTCTCGAATGCGTCCCATCCAGAGACTTCAACTCGATAGCTGCTTGTGCTCAACGCCGGAACTTCCATACGCTTCTCCCTAGTATTTCTCCTGCGATAAGTGCAAAACAAATGCCAACGTTTTCATGTTTCTTCCCATTCAAACGCAAAGGCTTGCCTGCCGCTTTCAACTTCTGCGATCGTGCAAATCTGTTCCTCTTCAAATCGATGTGCACTCTTGAAACACTTCTCGAAACAACGCGCGGGTAGCGAATCATCCCAAGGCGCATCGTGTCGTCAGCTTTCGCGTCCCTGGTCGCTGTGTTAGACTCGCGCCAGCGGTCGCGAAAGGAATTTTCGCGGATCGCACATCGGTGGAACTTCGGGCTCTGTGCAACGAGACCCCGTAAACCCCGCCAGGCCCGGAAGGGAGCAACGGTAGCGGATCAGCTTCGTGTGCCGCGGAGTACCCGAAGTTCCTTCAATTCGTTGTTGGATTCTGGAGGGCGCTTTTCTACTGAGGGTGAATTAGCAGCAGGGCACGCGTCACGGATCACGAGTTACGAATCACGGGGTTCAAGTGACCTACAAAGTCATCGCGCGAAAGTATCGCCCGCAGACGTTCTCTGAGATCGTCGGGCAGCAGCACGTTACACGGACGCTTGCCAATGCGATTCAGTCGAACCGCGTCGCACACGCCTACATTTTCTCCGGCGTTCGCGGCGTGGGAAAAACAACCACGGCGCGAATCCTAGCGAAAGCGCTGAACTGCGCGAAAGGTCCGACCGCCGAGCCGGACAACAGCTGCGATTCCTGCCGTGAGATTTCCGCCGGGACTTCGCTCGACGTTCTCGAAATCGACGCCGCCTCGAATCGCGGTATTGATCAGATTCGCGAGCTCCGCGAAATGGTCCGCTACGCGCCCGCCGCGAGCCGCTACAAGATCGTCATCCTTGACGAGGCGCATCAACTCACCGACGAGGCCTCGAACGCGCTGCTGAAAACCCTCGAAGAACCGCCGGAGCGCGTTGTGTTCATCCTCGCCACAACCCGCGCCGAAGATCTGGTTGAGACGATCAAATCGCGCGCACAGCTATTTCAGTTTCGCTCGCTCACCTTTCGCGAGATTGCGGGCGAAATCGAACGCATCGCAAAGGAAGAGAAGCTCAAGGTCGATTCGGGATCCGTCGCCGTCCTCGCGCGCGCAGCCGAAGGTAGCCTGCGCGACGGCCTCTCGCTCCTCGAGCAGGCCATCGCCTACTGCGGCGACACGATCTCCGACGTGCAGGTGCGCGAACTTCTTGGCGTCGTCGCGGAAAGCGTGCTTGATGAGCTCATCGAAGCAGTAGCCGCCCAATCGGCGGAACGCGCGCTCAGCCTCGTCCATCGCCTCCTCGCCGACGGCCAGAATCTCCAATACTTCTGCCGTGAAGCCATTCGTCACGTTCGCAATCTTTTGGTCGCGCGCGTCTGCGGAGCGGATTCCGATCTCGTCGCTGCGCCGACAGACGAACGCGCACGTCTTTCCGGACAAGCCGCGAGATTCAGCGAAGAGGATCTCACGCGGTTCTTCAATATCCTCATGGAAACGGACGACGACCTTCGTCGCAAGCCCGATCCGCGTCTGCATCTCGAACTTGGATTGCTTCGGCTGATCAATGCGCAGCGCCTCGCGCCGCTCGAGGAAGTCCTGGGAGAACTCCGCGGCGAACACAAGCCCGCGCGCGCCGCACATACCGCTTCCGCTCCGCCGCCGCATGCACCGCAGGCACAATCGGTTTCCGTCTCTTCATCGAGCGCCGCTGCAGCGCGCATGGCCCCCGAACCGAATCCACAAGCTGCGCCGGCAACGCCGCCTGTGCGCGCCGCATCACAAACACCGATTCCCGCGTCGCCTCCACGAATCGTCGCGCGCGCCGCGGAAGAAGTAACGGGCGGGCTTGCTTCCGCGCAAGTAGACGCGATCAAGTCCGCGCTGCAAGGACAAAAGTTTTTGTGGTCCATGGTCGAACACGCGACGCGCTGGGAAATCGAAGGCGGCGAGTTGCGGCTTTTCTTTCCGACGGAGAGCCGCGCGCTCGCAGAAATGTTGCAGGCTCGCGACCCGATGGAGCGATTGCGCACAGTCTTGAATCAAGTCGTAGGCCAGCCGCTGCGCGTCTGTGTTAAACTCGATTCTGCTCGGGCAGCGGGGCGCGGCTCGGAGCTGGGCGCGCGCTTCGAAGAAGATCCGATCGTGAAGGCCATGCTGCAAAGGTTCGGCGGCCGGATCTCAAAGGTGAAAGGCCCGGGCGAGGAATAGTACATGGAAGTAAAGGCTCTTCAACAAATGCTCGCGCAGTTCCGGCAGGTGCAGGAGAAGCTCGAGAAGCAGATTGACGAGCTAAGCATCGAAGCCTCCGCCGGCGGCGGCATGGTGTCCGTGAAGATGAACGGACAGAAGCAGCTCACCGAAGTCCGCATCGAGCCGGAAGTCTTCAAGAGCAAGGATCAGGAAATGCTGCAGGAATTGGTTCTCGCTGCCGTGAATGAAGCCACTCGCCGCGTGGATGAAGAGCTATCGAAGCAGTTGAAGGACGTCACCGGCGTCCCCGGAATCATGGGCCTGAAAATCCCCGGCCTGTTCTAGGCGTCTCCCCTACTCGCACCCCTGCTCCGCCACTGTCATTGAATTCGTGTGCACGAAAGAAAAAGGGCGGAGCCGAAGCTCCGCCCTCTTCTTGAAATCTAGCTCAAGCGATTACTGTTGCGGACGCGGCGGCGGCCCCATCTGGAAGCCGGGCTGATGGTGGAACAATCCGATCAGCACGGTGCCGGTGAGAACGTGGCCTTCCATGGCTTTCTGCACGTCGTCGCGGCTTGCGCCCTTCTGCAAATCGAGCTTGGTATCGAGCGCGAAGAGCTCGAACGTGTAGTGGTGCACCGGTCCCGCGGGCGCGCACGGACCGAAGAACATTGGCTGGCCCGTGATGTTCGCGGCCTGAACGCCGACCGTTGAATCCGCCTTCACGCCCTCGGGAAGCGAAGTCGCGTCGCCGGGAATATTGAAAATCATCCAGTGGGTTATGTCGTCGAGCGACTTGCGCGCATGTGCGTCCGGATCATGGAGCAAAAGGACGAAGCTCTGTGTGCCGGCCGGAGGATTCACCCACGCGAGCGGCGGCGAAGTCATGTTGGCCGGTTGCGTCATCGTTTTCCCGTCGGGCGAGCACGTGTACTTGTCCGGAATCGTGCCCCCGTCGGTGAACGCCGTACTGGTGAGCTGGAGCGGCGGCCCCATCATCGGACGCCCGCCTCCTCCCCCGCCCTGCGCGGCTGCGGGGATCACCCCCACGGTCAGCACCAACGCCAAAATTGTGAAAAGTCCCAGAATCTTCATTCGCATTCTCATTCCTCCCGTTTCCCCAGTGGGGACGATCCCGTCCTCTCTTGAAATGGCCCGGTTGAAAGGCGACCGATTGTATCTCGCTGCGAACGGCGCATGCAACGAAACTGCTGCGAAGTTGGACGGCGCACCCGCGAATCACGTTTCACGTCTGGCGAAGACCGCGGGACATCTGCAATAATCCTTCGTGGGACGATTCTCATGCCCGATTTCGCTCCTTCCATCGCCCGACTGATTGACGAATTGAAGCGCCTGCCCGGCATCGGGCAGAAGACGGCGCAGCGGCTGGCCTTCTACCTGCTGCGCGTGGACCGCGGACAGGCGCTCGCGCTCTCCGACGCCATCCGCGAAGCCAAGGAGAAAGTCCGCGAATGCTCCGTCTGCAACAACATCACCGACACCGATCCATGCCACTTCTGCACTAGCCCGACGCGCAACCGCTCGCAGATTTGTGTTGTCGAAGAAGCGACCAACATTCAGGCCGTCGAAAAGACGCGCCAGTTCAATGGGCTGTATCACGTGCTGGGCGGAGCGCTCTCGCCCTTGCAAGGCGTCGGACCGGATCAGCTGCGAATCAAGAGCTTGATCGAACGGCTCAAGGGCGGAACGGTCGAAGAAATCATCATCGCGACGAACCCAACTGCGGAAGGCGAAGCAACAGCCGTCTATCTTTCAAAGCTGATCAAGCCCCTTGGTGTTCGCGTCACGCGGATCGCGATGGGCATCCCTGTCGGCTCCGACCTCGAATATGCCGACGAAGTCACCATGCTCAAGGCTATGGAAGGCCGCCGCGACCTTTAGTAGCGCCGGCGTCTCGCCGGGCTCCTTCGTTTTCCCCACATCTTCCCGTAGGTCTCATACCAGATTGTGTTCTCCGCAGCAGGCACCAGCCACATCTTGCGTGCATTCGCCCGACGCCTTGCTTCGGTCATTGGTCATCCCCCATCGAGTTTCGGAGGGTCGCATTCCGGAAGACGGCGATAAGCCCGCTAAATGCAAAGAGACGAGATGGCATTACTTGATTCGAAGGGGCGCGCGGCGTATACAAGTTCAACGAGCGACAGGAGACGTCCGATGGCCTCGATCGAAAAGTACATGGCGCAGTACGATCATGAGCACACGAACGCATGGAACAAGGTCCTTCACGGGATTGGAATCCCCATAATCATCGCCGGAATCATACTCGCGGTGCTGACGTTCTGGCGTCTTGGCTTGGCGCTCTTCGTCGGCGGATGGATCTTGTTGTTCGCCGGACACAGGATCGAAGGGAACAAGCCGGCGTTCTTTCAGGGAGTGATTTACTTCCTCATCGGGCCGATCTGGATCGCGAAAGAGATCAAGGACGCTCTAGTCCGCAAGCCTCAATCGAAAGCAACTCCGTAGGAAATTCTCTGCAGAACGTGGTCTCTCTCGGTGGGCCAACTAAGAAACCGCAACTAATCCGTGTGGAATCGGTTGAATGTCAATCTGCTTGAAGGAGCAACGTTGAAGCGCTTACCGTCGAACAAGAATTCGATCTTGTAGGTCTTTACTGAGGCGGGCAGCTTCCCGGATTTCGCAGCGGTGCTCGCCTGCGAGCACTTTACCTCTCCGAGCGTCGCAGTGATTGTCAGTCCCGGTATCTGGCCGGACTGCCCATGCGAAACCTCGATGTCCTTCACGCTGGATTCCTGCGCTACCTGGTCAGGATCGTCGCCGCACATACCGGTCGTGTCCCTGACGGCAATCAACTGAGTGGTGGTGGCCTTCCCATCGGAGCGGAAAGCTGCCGTGAAAACGGTTTCAGTGCTTTCTCCCTGGCCGCTCCACCCACCCCGGCAGACGAGATAATCGCGGCCATCCGATAGGGCGAACTTGTGACATTCATCGGTGACCAAACCCTTCTCGTACGTCACGAGGCGGAGCTGGCCAGACTCCACGACGAACATGAAGCTCCCGCCGAAATTGTTCGCGTGCGAGTCACATCCTGTGCCGTCCAAAAGTAGGTTGTCGCCGTCGGCGGAAGTGAAATGTCCGGGAGTCTCGGCGTACATCTCCCACTCTGGGCCGTTCACCCCTTGGAAATCCGTTCCCTTCGGACATGTGCGGCATCCGGATGCCCTGCCATCCTTTGAGCGCGTAATATCGCCCGAGGGGCAGATTAGGTCCACGGCGGCCTCGATGTCGGATTGCCGCACTCCGGCGCTTGCGGTGTTGAATTTGGGCCCGGAGGCGTTCTGAGGGAAACAGAGGCCCGCGAGCAGCAGGCTAGTCAACGTCATGCCAGTGACAGCTATGGCCTTATGAAAGTTCCATTCTGTGCGCGGAGCGAAGCTCATGATTGCCCGCGATTATAGCTTTGGAAGCCTCCAGTGGCGAGGCGCGACAGGTCACATTTGCTGGGCTCCATATCACCACTATTCACCAATCACGCACATCCTTTTGGGGGCGCTCGACCCGCTCCATACGCGGTGCTACGCTTAGAAATTGCTCCCGGAGGAGCCGTTGAGCGAGCAGCTCGCATCGAACGATCCGGGCCTGCAGAAGCGCCGCAGTACGCGCATTGTCCAGGCCGTACCCATCTCGGTGACGGGTGTGGACGCGCTCGGACAGCCCTTCAAAGAGCGCACCACGACGGTCATGGTCAACTGCCACGGGGCAAAGTACCAGTCGAAGCACTACGTCCCGAAGAATTCCACGGTCACGCTGGAAATACCCCGCCCCGAGCCGGACATACCACCGCGCAAGGTGCAGGGGCGCGTCATCTGGGTGCAAAGGCCGCGCACGGTGCGCGAGCTCTTCCAGATCGCTCTGGAATTCGACACCCCTGGCAACGTATGGGGCATCGCGTTCCCTCCTGAAGATTGGTTCCCTTGCCCGGAAGATCAAGGCTCGGTAATCCCCGCGCCGTCGCAGTCCGGCGGGGCGATCGAGATTGACGTCACGGCCATCCCGCATACGCCTTCTGCGGCCGCTCCCCCACCACCTGTGCCTGAACAACACGCTGAAGCGGCGCCGGAAGCGACTGCAGAGGGCAAGATTCACGTCGTCCCGTCTGCGCCAGCGCCCGCCGCGGCTTCGGCCGAAGCGCAGGCCGTCGTCGCGCGCCAGATGGCAAAGATGGTCGCGGACGCCAAGGAGACGCTCGACAAGTCGCTGCGCCGTGAAGCGCAGACGGCGATCAACGACGAGATGACCGTCGTGCGCCAGCAGCTCGACGCGCAACTCCACGACGCGGTCGAGCGAGCGATCAAATCCTCGATGGAGCGCGTCACGGAATCCGAAACGCGCAAGGTCGTGCAGCAGGCGGCTAACCGCACGAATGAACTTGTCGAAGAAGCGCGCAGGACCACCGAAGCAAGTATCGGGCAGCTCGATGCGAAGGTCCGGCAGGCTGTGGAACAAGCCGTGAGCGGTGCGGCAGAGCGCGCCGCAAAGGAAGCCGCCGAGCAGACAGCAGCGCTGAACCTCCAACAGGCCGTTGAAGCGACCATTGACCGGATCATCTCCGAGCGCGAGGCGGCGTCGCCGTCATTGGGAATTCTCTCGTCGCCCGAGGCGGCTCAGCAGCACCTCGACCAGTGGAAGAAGAGTCTCGAAGAGACCGCGCAGGGCGTGCGCGATCGCACACTCGAACAGGCCACCCAGGCCGCGGACGAGGCGGGGCAGCGCTGGCAGGAGCAGTTCGATGCAGCGGTGACGGGTGCATCGCAAAAGATCGGGCATCAGCTGGAAGAGGTTTCAAAGGCGGCTCTGGCGCAGGCCGAGGCGGATATCAGCGCGCGCAGCGTGAACTTGCGCGCGTCGCTCGACGAAGTGGTGGCTGGCGCGGAGGCGAGGATTCAATCGCTCGGCGCCGGTCTTGAGCAGGAACGCGCGAAGGCGGACGCAACCAGAGAGCAGATTCAGGAAGCGGCGCGGACGACGCTCGAAAACACGCGGCAGCGGCTGAACGAAATGCTGGCCGAGCAGCAGGAGGAGATCGCGCGCAAGGCCGATCGCGTGGTCGCCGAGCGTGTGGAACAGATCGCACCTGTGCTCGAAAACGCCGCGCAGAGCGTGGTCGATCGCTTCTCTGGCGAGCTGAATCAGAAGCTCGCGCCGGGAATCGCCGAGGCGCAAAAGGCGATCTCCGACCTCGCAGGCGTCAGTGAGCAAGCCGCACAAGTCCAGGCGCGCGTCCACGACACGGTCAAGGAAGCCTCCGAGCGCGCGTTCAGCGAATCACTGGAGAAGGCACGGCAAGAAAGCGCGAAGCTGCCGGCGG
>Ga0187772_10001472_pt1 | contig 11215 bp, 7 predicted proteins | sample 0116_SJ02_MP15_2_FD_133137 | JGI IMG/M metagenome (GOLD analysis project Ga0187772, IMG submission 133137) | Tropical peat soil microbial communities from peatlands in Department of Meta, Colombia - 0116_SJ02_MP15_20_MG | ecosystem: Environmental > Terrestrial > Soil > Wetlands > Peat | place... | reverse complement strand
CGCAGCTTGCGAACCGATGGAATCAAGCCGGCGCGCAGGGCTTGCACCGCGGCCACGTGCATGGCCGTGGGAAAGACGTCGTTGGATGACTGGGACATGTTGACGTGGTCGTTGGGATGCACCTTGCGCTCCATCCCGCGCTCACCGCCCAGGAGTTCGCTGGCGCGGTTGGCGATCACCTCGTTCAGATTCATGTTGGTCTGCGTGCCGCTGCCGGTCTGCCAGATTCGCAGCGGAAAATGCTGGTTGAGCTTCCCGGCAATGACTTCGTCGGCGGCCTGCACGATCAGCGCAGCTTTTTCGGCGGGGAGCTTGCCCAAATCCAGATTGACGAGCGCGCAAGCTTTTTTCAAAATGCCGAACGCCCGAATCAGCTCGGGCGGCATCGTGTCCTTGCCGATGGCGAAGTGGATGAGCGAGCGGGCGGTCTGCGCGCCGTAGTAGCGGTCCGCGGGCACTTCGATCTTGCCCATCGAGTCAGACTCGGTGCGCGTGGGTCCGGCAATAGCAGGCATCGTAGCTTCCGACATGGTTCACTCCGTCTGTCATCCCGAGCCCGGTCGCGCTGTCCCCGGTCAGGGGCCACTTGCAAAAATGGCGCGAACGGCGGGGAGGGATCTGCTTTTCGTCTTCTGCCCTGAGTTTAGCAGGATGTGCAGAGCGAAGTAACGAAGTAAGGAGGTAAGGAAGTAAGGAAGGCCCGTCTCGCGGCACCTGTAGGGGCGCGCTTTAGCGCGTCCCCTCTTCGCTCCGTGTCCTCGTACTTGCAGGGACACGATATCGAAGATCCGGGCAGCAGCCGGAATATCGTCCTTTTTCTAACGGCGACCTTTCTTATCGTGTAGTGGCCGGTCTTCAGACCGGCTCTTCTCTGCCCCCGGCGGAGGCATCTGCATTTTTCGGAAATCCAGGGATGGGACAACTCCCTAAGCCCTTGCCCCCATCTATTATTACGTGATTGTGGTTCGCCGGCTCGTTTCTCTCCCTGACAAGCTCCCTCTCCCGCAAAATCTAGTTTCCCCTAACTCCTTTAGAATCCGCTCTTACGCCCCCGACGAAACTCTCGCGTCCATAACCCCTTTCGTTTCAGCATCGCAAAATCACGTGACGCCCGTAAGTCCTTTATCATCTGCTCTTGCGAAAAACAGGGGGGTGTCACCCACTCAATTCCCATTTTGGGAACACTTTCCTCATCGGAGCAACAAAAGAGGAGAAGACTGGAAAGGGTGTGGAGGAGAAGTACTGAGAACTGGGGCGCCGATACCAAGCTACTCTAACCGCAGTTGGTACTGCGCTGGTACTTTGCCTATTCGCTTGGTGCCGCGGCTTCCCTTCCTGCTTCGGGATGCACGGGCCTCACGGAAAAAAACTTGTTCCGGCAGGGAGCGCAGCGCAGGGCCGGCAGACCTAAGATTCGACCGAGAATGGAAATCGGACCGGAAACGTGCTGCGGCGAGATGCGTTCCAGCTCCAGGTTTCCGCAAATAGCACAATGCGCGTAAATCAAATTGCGCAAGGGGAACGGCCGCGCATGAAACCGGGTCTCGCAGGATTCGCAGCGCCACGGCAGAATGCCCGTAAGGCTAAAGAGATAATCAGAAACCGTCCGGCGGCGGGAACGCCGGGCTTTTGAACCGCGACAGGAAGGGCAGAGCAGCCGAGTGGTCTCGATCTTCAATCTCCGGGGAAAGCATAGGCGAAGGGAATGCGGGCGGCAAGAGGCAGTCCATCCTTGGACACGATACAATAACGCAGGAGCACTTATGCCCGACTACACCGCTGAGCACGCGCGCGCTGGCATCGACGCAAAACTGCCTGCACTGGAGACCTGGCCGAACCAATTCCCAGGTTATGTCATCACCACGCGCTTCCCTGAGTACTCCTCCGTTTGCCCGAAAACAGGATTGCCGGATTACGGCGCCATCACGATCCAATACATGCCCAAGAAAGACTGCATCGAGCTTAAATCGCTGAAAATGTATCTCTTGGCGTACCGCAATCTGGGCATTTTCTACGAAAATGCGGTGAACAAAATCCTGAACGACATTGTGGCCGCAGTTCGTCCCGAGTGGTGCCTGGTTCGTGGGGAGTTCACTCCGCGCGGGGGTTTGACCACTTCCATCATTTCGCGCTGGCCGACTCTTCGCTCGCTAGAGCGGCCCGCAGGAAAGACGCGCGGGCGTTAGGGACCCGGTTTGGAACACCGGATGGACAGAAGGGCGATTGCAAGCCATAATTTTGATTCGGCGCCATCGCAGAGGATGGTACCCATAACTGAGGAGGGAGAAATGAGTATTTCTCCAAACGTACCAACCCCGCAGGAGTCCTACCACTACGAGTCTACGGGCACGCCGCGGTGGATCGCGGTGCTGTTTGGCGTGGTGATTGCCGGCCTGGCGGTGCTGGGAGTGGCTGGCTACACTACGCAAACCCGCTTGAGCCAGGACCTGGCCAAGCAACAAGACCAAAACAGAATTCTGACCGCGCAACTGGATCAGGCCAATTCGCGGATCGCCGACTTGAAGAGCCAAATGGAAATCGCTTCCCAGAAAGTCGGCTTGACGCAAGCCGAATTGGCCTCAGCGAAGAGCCGCGCGGAGGCCATCCGCAAGGAACAGCAAGCTTCCGACCAGCGGCTCACCAGCCAGATTGGCCAGGTGCAGAAAGAAAGCGAAGAGAAGATTGGAGCGGTGGCAACAGAAGTCGGTGGCGCCAAGAAGGATATTGAAGCAACCAAGAACGACCTGGAAGCCACCAAGGGAAAACTTGAGCGCAGCATGGGCGATATGAACGTGATGAGCGGACTGATCGCGCGCAACCGCGACGACCTCGAGGAATTGAAGCGCCGCGGCGACCGCAACTACTACGAGTTTACGCTGCAGAAATCCAAGTCAACGCAACGAGTCGGGCCGGTGCAGGTATCTTTGAACAAAACCGACCCGAAGAAATCCAAGTACACGATTACGGTGATTGCCGACGACAAAACCATTGAGAAGAAGGACAAAACTTCCGGCGAGCCAGTGCAATTTTATGTGAAGGGCAGCTCCCGAATGGCCCCTTACGAAATCGTGGTTTTTGACGTAGGAAAAAATCAGATTTCCGGTTATCTCGCGACGCCGAAGGACTCCGGGTCTTCCGCGCCTTCCCAGGCACCGGCACCTGCGCCTGCTGCTGCAACGACAACACCTACAAAGCCGTAAGCTGGCTCAGCTTTATATTTCCCATCCCAAGGACCCTATTCTGTGCTCTGGAAACACGGCAAGGAATGGGGCTTTTGGCTTTCTGGGCGCCGCGTTAGCATCAAAAAGAGGGGCCATCCGACTGGCCTTCCCCGCGGAGCACTCCGATGAAATCGAAATTCCTGCACGTTTCTCTTTGGGTGGCACTTGTCCTTGTCTTTGGATGCGCAACGCCCTCCTGGGCTCAAGCGCCGCTCGAGCCCGCGCAACTCCCTCCTCGCACCACGTTTTATGTGATCTGGCGAGGCGCGCCCGCCGCCGACGTCCGGAAGGCAAATTCGCTGCTCGCTCTGTGGGACGACCCGGATTTTGCACCGGTGCGATCTGCGCTGGCCGCGGGAATGCTCGATTCCGCCGAACAAAAATCTTCGCAGCCCAAACTGACGCCCCAAGAGCTGGGCGAGTTTGCGGCGTTGCTGGAAAACTCATTCACCTTTGGGTATGTCGGAGAGCCAGCCAAACATCGCGCCGCAGCGGCGGCAGCGCCCGCCGACGCCAAGCCGCGCGCATGGAACGGGATGTTTTTTGTTTATAACCGCGCTGGCAAAGAGGAATTGCTCACGAAAGCTATTCTCCGCCTGCGCAGCGGAGAAAAAGAAGCTCCCCAATTATCGCAGGTGAATATCGCTGGCGTTCAAGTGCTCAAGCTGACGCACAAAAGCGGGTCCAGCTATTGGGCCGAGAATGGCAAGTACGCGATCGGAACCAGCGAAGCAGGTGTGATGGAGGAGTTGCTGGGGCGCCTTCAGGCTAAATCTGCTCCAACCACGTCGCTGGCGCAATCCGCAGCTTACCAGGAAGCACAACCCATCGTGGGGAGTGGCTTGCTGGAATTCTTTTTGCGAATTCCTGACCTGAAAGATCTTGCTGAGGACTCCAAGGCTGGAGGATTCAAGGTTCGTCCCGTGCTGGACGCCATACGGCTGGAGTCGGTGCATTCTCTCAGCGGGCACGTCACCTTCGAAGGCGCGAAAACGCGCGTAGAGGCGGCAGTGCTTGGCGATACGGCTCCAGGAACTCTGTTTGACATTTGGTTCAATGGGCAAGCCGTTCCGGCTTCCTTGGCGCTCGTGCCGGCTACCGCAATTTCCTACCATTCCGCGCGAATCAACTTGCCAGGAATCTATGATACGGTAAAGCGCGTCGTGCGTTCCGTGTTGCCTCAGGGCCAGCAAGGCACTACCGATATGCTGGAGAGCGCCGCGAAGACGCGTCTCAACATGCCCCTCGCCGACGCGCTAGGTCTCTTCACCGGCGAATTGGCTTCCATGCAAACCAGTCCTTCGCTCGATGACGCCAAACAAGTCATTTTCCTCGGCATCAACAAAAAGCCGGAAACTCTCAAGCTCTTTCGCTCTCTCTTTGGAGATCAGCTCGCCTCCGAACGCAACGAAGGCGATGTGACGTTTCTGAAAATCTCAACCGGTGGAAACCAAGGCAGCGCCGGGGTGGCGAAATGGCGTTTCTATCATCTTGCGGTCACGCCGGACATGGTCATTGGCGCGAGCCGCATCGAAACCGTGCGCGAAGTGCTGGCCAATCGGTCAAGCGTTGCGGCAGCCCCGGGACTGGCCAGCCTGCCCCAGTTTCAAGCGAAGCGCGCGACTTTCCCCGAAAACCTCCTGGGATTGAGCTACTTCGATTTTCAAAAAGTCGATTGGCAGGCCGCACTCGACCACTGGACGACCGAAGCGAAAAAGACACCTGTGGCCAAGAGCGCTGCGGGCTCAAACCCCACTGCGACAACCAAGATTCCGGATTGGCTCTCTCAGGTGAATCCGCAAGTCCTTTCCAGGCATCTTCACACCTCTTGGAGTGCTTCCTGGAAGGATGGCAAAGGCATTCATTGGGATCAGTGGATCGAATAGCGGCACGATGCGGTTTGCGTTCTTAGCGCAGTACTTGCTGGTCGCGCTTCTGGTTTGCGCATTCGCGGCGAGCGGCGGCCAGGACAACCCGCAACAGCAGCCACCAACTATCCGCGTCAGCGTCGAGCGCGTCGATGTCGGAGTAATTGTCACCGACTGGCGCGGGAAATTTGTGGAAGGTCTCCGACGCGAAGATTTTCGAGTTTTCGATAATGGCGTCGAGCAGCCCATCACCAGCTTTATTCCCATCGCCGACCCGGCGCAGCTCCTGGTGCTCGTGGAAGCCGGACCAGCGGCACTTTTTCTTGAGAAAAGTCACTATCAAGCTGCTGAAAAGTTATTGAACGGGCTCGCGCCCGACGATCGTATCGCCATTGCAAGTTATTCCAGAGGCCCGGAATTGCTCCTCGATTTCACCTCCGACAAACCGACTGCTCGCCTGGGCCTGGAGAATTTGAATTTCATGGCGGGCTTCGGTGAGCTAAATCTTTCGACGAGCTTGGCTGCGGTCCTGGATTGGCTTGCGACCCTGCAGGGGAAAGAAACGGTTGTGGTGCTATCTACAGGCATCGACACTTCCGATCCGAAGAAGTGGCCAGCCATCTTGCAGAAACTCCAAACTTCCGGCGTACGGATCTTGGCTGTCTCCCTTTCTGGCGATCTCCGGCAGCCCATCAAGCACAAGGTCCTTTCACTACAGGAAAAAGAAGACCGGGCCTTCGTCAAGAAGGGTTTTGCCGAAGCGGACGGTTGGCTTCGCGAACTTTCCGCGGCTACTGGCGGGCGCGTCTATTTCCCGAGGGACCAGAAAGAGTTCGATCGCGCATACGCGGAGATTGCGCAACTCGTTCGCCACGAATACAGCCTGGCATTCACGCCGCCCGCGCACGACGGCCAACTACACAAGATTGAAGTGAGAGTGAAGGGCATTATGCGCCAAGTCAACCACCGCCAGGCGTATTTTGCACCATTGTCCTGAAAAGAAGAGCGCTGCAAAGCACGCCAGACTCTGCGCTTGTCGCGCTATTCAAATTCTTTCAAGGTCTTGGCCATTTCGCGGAGTCTGTCGTCGACCAGCGCAAACACGGTCTCGGCCGCAAATTTACCCTCGCCGTTTTTCTCGCCCGCAGCATTCCCCGTAAGGATTTCAATTCCCTGTTCCACCTTGGCGACCGGCCAAACGTGGAATTTCCCTGACGCCACCGCATCCAGCACGTCTTCGCGAAGCATAAGGTCTTCGACGTTAGATTGCGGGATCATTACTCCTTGCTCGCCAGTGAGTCCCTTGATCCGGCAGACGTCAAAAAAGCCCTCGATCTTTTCGTTCACTCCGCCGATGGCTTGAATGTCGCCTTGTTGGTTGATCGAACCGGTCACGGCAATGTCCTGCCGCAGCGGCAGGCCGGAGAGCGCGGAAACCAGCGCATAGATTTCCGTGGAGCTGGCGCTGTCTCCATCCACTCCGGAATAAGACTGTTCGAAGCAGATGCTCGCGGCCAGCGAAAGCGGCTTGTCCTGCGCGAATTTGCTGCGTAAGTATCCGGCGATAATGTGCACGCCTTTGTCGTGAAGGCGCCCGCTCAAATTCGCTTCGCGCTCGATGTTGATGAGCCCGGCCTTTCCGAGCGCCGCCGTCGCAGTAATGCGAACCGGTTTGCCGAAGGAATAGCCACCGATCTCGAGAACGCTCAAACCGTTTACTTGTCCGACGCGCGTGCCGGAAACGTCGACGAGCAGCGTTCCTTCCTCGATCATTTCGCGGATGCGCGTCTCGATCAGGTTGTGCCGCTCCATTTTGGAAGACAAGGCCGTGCGAACGTGTGCGGCGCGCACCACCGTCTCTCCCGCTGCGGCGGCACAGTAATGCGCCTCGCGCGCTAAGTCGGCAATTTCAATGAAGCGCGCTGTCACTTTGTTTCGACGGCCTGCTTGGCGCACGCCATGTTCGAGCATGGCGGCAAACGCCCCGCGGTCGAACGGGTACAAGTTCTCTTTTTCCGAAAGCGCGCGCAGCCGCCCCGCATATTCGGCGATGACGCCATCGCTCATTGCCATTTCTTCGTCAAATTCCACGCGCACTTTGAAAATTTTGCGAAAATCCTCTTCATATTCGTAGAGCAATTCGTAAAGTTCGCGGTCGCCGATGAGGATGACCTTCACGTTGATGTCGATCGCTTCCGGCTTAAGCGCGCTACCACCGAAGGGGTAAAACATTTCGAGCGGTTGAATTTCGAGGCGGTTGTGATTCAGCGTGCGCTTCAGCGCGCGCCAAACCCCCGCTTCCGAGAGCGCTTCCAGCGAATACATGATCAGGAAGCCGCCGTCGGCGCGCAGCAGCGAGCCGCCGCGCAGGTCCATGAAATCGCTGGTCCAGCCGCCGCGCGTGTCGTAGGCGCGCTGGATGGTGCCAAACAAGTTTGCATAGGTCGGCGTCGTTTCGAAAATCACCGGCGAAGTTTCTTCATGGTTGTGCGCGAGTATGACGTTGACGCCGTACACGCGGAAGGGATCGCGCTCCGGACCTCCTGGAGATTTTTGCGAACCGTCCTGCGCTTCTTCTTCGTGTTCTCCTTCCCCCTCGCGCTCCTTGAAAGGATCGAGATTGTCGAGTAAGTGGTGGCGGACTTCTTCCAGATACTCCGCGACGCTCGGGCCAGGGTATTTCTCCTTGAGCTCTTCAATGACTCCATCGACAAGAACTGAAGCGGCTTCCTGCTCCAAATAGCTGAGTTCGCTGGCTAACTCCCGCGAGAGCGTCAACGTTTTCCGGTACACCACGGTGAATTCCTGGCGGAACTGCTCGTACTTGCGCTCGATGTCTTCCGCGACCTTTCCTTCGAGCTTCCCTTCGTGCACCATCTTCGAAATATCCTCGATGGGCACCATCTGCCCTTCGAGCACGGGAAAAATCTCCGGAAGCGCCACGGCCCCAACCTGCATGTGGCCAAGCGCAAACTGCTCTCGCGCGATGCGCCGCGTGAAATCATCCATCAATTCTTTTTCGCGCACGGTAAAGCGTTCTACGATCCGGCCTTTTTGCCGCTGGAACGGTTCGCCTTCAAACACTTGCGGAATACGCCGCCGCAGAAAATCGATCCCCGCCTGCATGTCTTTCTTGAAGGAATTGGCCTGGCCCCGCGGTAACGTCAAGAGGCGAGGGCGATCGGTCAGCTTGAAATTATTGACGTAACAACGGTCGAGCGACTCTTTTGTTTGCGGATGCAACTCTTGGATCATGCGCGCGATGGTGCCGCCGCGGCTGGTGCCTGCCAGTCCGCAGACAAATACGTTGTAGCCCGGCGCGGAAAGCTCCACGCCCATTTTCAGGGCCCGCAGCGCACGCTCCTGACCGATGAAACCTTCGCGAAGGTCCGCCTGCGCCGTAGTTTCAAAGGGAATCCGCGAGAGCTCACACCTCCAGCGCAGTTTTGCCGGGAGAAGCTCCGTGGGTTTCGGGGCCGGCTTGATAGTCATGAAGTCCTTTCGAGCGCGCTACTCTAACACACCCGGAGAGGGCCTTGCGCTTGGGTGGCCTCACTGTTTCGCAGGCGTCATTGACGGATTGTCCGCTCGGTCCATGTAAACGTTCAAAACTCCTGCGGCCGTGGCAACAAGGATCGGTCCCAGCACCAAACCCAGCATTCCAAACAGGCCGACGCCCCCGACCACGCTTATGAAGATCACCAACCCGCTCAATTCCGTCCGTCCCCCTAGCAGAAGCGGCCGCACCACGTTGTCCACTAGGGTCGAAACCACAACGCAAATCGCCAGAAGCACAACTGCTCGTCCCCAGTGGCCGGTGAATACCAGCCAAAGCGATGCCGGCACAAAAATCAAGCCAGAGCCCACGACAGGCACGAGCGAAAAGAAAGCCATCGCCACGCCCCAGAAAATCGGCGCGGGCAATCCCACGATCGTAAAACCCAGGCCGCCAAGCGCGCCTTGAATTCCAGCGATGACCAGGCTGGTGATGACGCTGGCGGAGATTAGCTCCCTCGCCTGGGCAAGCATGGCGTCACGGTGCTCGGCGTCAAAAGGCATGATGCTGCGGACCCCGCGCGTAATTTGGCCAGCGTCGCGGAAAAAATAGAACATCGCGAAAATCATCACAAACAAATCGAATATGAAAGCGGCAATGTTGCGCAACACCGTGCCCAGGCGCTCCGCCAGAAATCCTGCTTGCTTTTCAATTCCCTGCTCCAGCATCCCGAAGACATCGGCGTTGGGATCGAGGCCGGGGACGTGATGCGCAACCCACGACCAGCTTTTCACGATGATGGGGGCGTGTTGCTGGACCAGAGAGCTTTGCACCCCGCGCGAAATGGCGAACGCTTCGCGAACAAATAGTGAAGTAATGAGCATCGCAGGCACGATGAGCAGAATGGTCACGGCAATGGTGCTCAGCACCGCCGCTTGCGTTTCGGAGAACCTGCGGGACAGCCGCCGGTATAGTGGGTGGAAAAAAATAGCAAGAATTGCCGCCCATCCCAGCGCCGTAAGGAAAGGTTCATAAATTCGGAAAACGAGATAAATGAGAAGGAGAAGAACGCCGTACGAAAGAACAGTTGTAAGGCGGTCACTCGTCGTGGCGTTCGTTGAAGGGGAGCCGTTCATCGTCGTACTATAATCTTCATTGGCCGGGCGGATGAAACCCTTTCGGCTTGCGGCTGATTTCTGATAACTTTCCGATTCCGCTCCACCAGGTCGCGGACAGGTCGCCAAACGGAATTGGCATGCCAACCAAGCCCATCGCGCTGAGCTCGTTCCAGATTCGCCTTCTTGCTGTACTTGCTTTGACGAATTTTGTCAACTTTGCGGCGCGGTTCGCTGTTGTGCCGCTCATCCCTCTGTTGCGCGATCACTTTCGCGCTACCGACGCTCAGCTCGGGTCCCTTCAAACGTGGCTGCTCGTAGTTCTCGCTCTCGCAAGTTTCCCGTTTGGATTCCTCGCGGACCGGCTTAACCGCAGACTCATCATCGCGATTGGCATTTTTCTGTGGAGCGCGGCGTGTTTTGCTGGTGGCCTCGTCACCACGTTTTCTGCTTTCCTGATTGCTCGCGCGCTGGTCGGTCTTGGTGAAGCTGCTTACGCCCCGGCTGCGCAATCCATGATTTCCGGCGCGTTTCCGCAGGAGCGTCGCGCTTTTGCGCAGGCCATTTTTGCGTCCGGAATGCTGCTCGGCGGCGCGGCGGGTCAGGCATTTGGGGGCCTCGTTGGGCCTCATTACGGATGGCAGGCAACGCTCTTTGCCATTGCGGTTCTTGGCGTGCTTCCAGCCCTTGCCCTGATCGGCCTTGAGGATCCTCCCCGCGGTCCTCGCTCGGAAGTAGTGCCTATCCCGCGGCTTCTCAGCGTACCGGCATTCCTCGCAATGATTGGCGCCGGGATTTGCATAACGTTTTCCACCGTCTCTCTCGTCACCTGGGGTGTGGATTTTGCCAAGAACTACAAGGATTTCAGCTTGCGTGAAGCTTCCGTTTCTCTCGCGCTGATCACGCTGTTTTCCTTGGTGTTGGGAGTCTTGGTGGGAGGCTACGTTGCGGATTGGCTCCATCGCTCGTTCGCCTACGGGCGCATTATTGCGGTGGCGGCGGCGTTCCTTCTCGCGGCGCCTTTTCTCTTGCTGGCCATCCAGTCGGAGGAGAAATCCACAGTGCTCGTGGGCCTGTTTGTGGCCGGCTTTTTCATGTCGTGGTATCACGGGCCGGTCACTGCCGTGTTGCATGACATGATGCCGCGGCGCGCTCACGCCACTTCCGTCGGTCTTTACATGTTCGCCACGCAATTGCTCGGCGGCCTCGGTCCCCACATCATCGGCAGAATCTCCGATCTGCACGACCTGCAGGTCGGTCTTCAGATTGCGGTTGCGGTCTTGGTTTGCGGCGCGCTGCTCATGCTTTTAGTGATTCACTTCATCCGGCGCGACGGCATTCGGCATCCGGTTCTCGATGCATTCCACGCCGAAGCTGGGGACTAATCTAGTAGTCTGGAATAGCCCGCAAGAAGGGGCGCAGCATGCTGCGCCCCTACAACGAGTTGCGAACTACTTGATGCCGATTTGCTGAATCAGGCGAAGGGCTTCCGACTCGGGAACATCGTACAGCGGG
>Ga0187772_10001471_pt1 | contig 11215 bp, 11 predicted proteins | sample 0116_SJ02_MP15_2_FD_133137 | JGI IMG/M metagenome (GOLD analysis project Ga0187772, IMG submission 133137) | Tropical peat soil microbial communities from peatlands in Department of Meta, Colombia - 0116_SJ02_MP15_20_MG | ecosystem: Environmental > Terrestrial > Soil > Wetlands > Peat | place... | reverse complement strand
TCTGAATCCGAGGTCCATCGAGAGCTGAGGACGTCCGGCTTCAAGGCGATGCGGACTCCGTTCGAGAGGACGGGAGTCAAGACAGATGCGGATTTCGCCGAAGTGACAAAAGCCGTCCGAGGATCGCGTAAGGCAGCGAGACCTGGTTCAGGGTCGAGCCATGAGGTCCGGCCAGGTCAGTCCCTCCTCAGACCCTCGCAGAAATAATAGAGCTCTGAACTTGCGTTCCTGCTTGCCGCAGGCTTGACGACCCTGACCGAAGCGAACGTTTCCCTGAACTGATCTCTGACCTCCTGGGCCCTTTCCCCTTCGAAGAGCTTGCAGAAGACGGAACCCCTGTCTCGCAGCAACCCCCGCGAGAGGTCCAGCACCCTCAGCGTCAGGTCGACCTGCCTGTTCTGGTCCAGTTCCCAGACCCCTGACACCGACGGAGATAGGTCCGACAGTATCACATCCGCTGCACCCCCCAGGGCTTCCCTTGCCTTGTCCGCGACGCCGGGGTCGTTGATGTCCATCTTGATGGCGACCGCGTTCTTCTCCTTCAGCCGGACGGGGCTGATATCGATTCCAACGACCCGTCCTTCCGGTCCGACGATTTCTGACGCCACCTGCATCCAGCCACCCGGGGCCGCCCCAAAATCCAGCACCCTGCCCCCTTCACGAAGGAATCCGTACCTCTCGTTCGCTTCGATTAGTTTGAAGGCCGCCCTACTCTTGTACCCCTGCTCCTTCGCGAGCCGCCTGTAGAGGTCTCTTCTAGCCTCGTGGAGCCTCATTTCCTGGATAGCTCTGGAGGATTGAAATGGGTTGGGAGCAGCGATCCGGCGGTCCTGTCCTCCGAGAACCCATCGATGCCGCGCCTGAGTACAATCATCTTCGGGTTAAACTCGACCATCACCTGCCTGCAGGCGCCGCATGGTCTCGTGAAGCCCTCAGACTCACCGACGACGGCGATGGCGACGATGTTCATGGCACCATCGGAGACGGCCTTGAAGATGGCCGTCCGCTCGGCACAGCACGAAAGCCCGTAGGACGCGTTTTCTATGTTGGCCCCGGAGTAGGTCGAGCCGTCCGAAGTTAGCACCGCAGCCCCAATCTTGACACCGGAGTAGGGGGAGTAGGCGCGCAGGCGAGCCTTCTTGGCTGCATCCACCAGTGAACTCAGCTTTTCCTTTGCGACCATGGTCTCGGGAACTACCTGACTTGAACGGGGCTGGCTTCGGCTACCGGGGCTCTTGCCGTCCTTGCCTCTTCGATTACCCATGGACCTATCCACGGGCAGACGTAGGGGCTGACCTCGCCGTCCACGGAGCATTTCGATTCGTATTGGCAGATAATGCAGGGCGCCTTCTCGATGGAGGCCATGTCCGTGGGGAAGCGCAGGGGGGTGAGCTTGTACGTCCACCTTCCCTCTTCGAGGACCTTCACCCTTCCTATCAGGCCGCGCCTCTCCAGCCTTATCGCAAGCCTGGAACCGTCTCTGCTAGTCAGACCTAGCTCCTTCCAGATCTCACTCTGAAGCACCCCGTCCCTCCCTCTCTCCACCACAAGCTTGTACACCCGCGAGGTCAGGTCCACGAGCTCCTCTTCTGTTCTCTCTACGGGCTGCACCTGCTCGGCCTTCTTCGGCGCCCTGGCCTGCTTCTTCGCTGGTCTCGGCTTCTCCTTGGGAGCCTTTGGCTTCTGCTTCATTTTGCAGGCATGAACTCCTGTCTAATCACGAAGTTGTCGAGTATCTCACGGCAGCGGTTCCTCACCGTGACCTCGGTCACCTCTGCGAACTCGGCGACCTCCCTCTGCGGCAGGTGCTCCCCTACCATGACAGATGAGAGATATACGTATGCGGCCGCGAGCCCCGCGGGAGCCTTCCCGCTCGAGATCTTCGAGTCACTCGTCTTCCTGGAAAGTGCGAGCGCAAGATGCTCCACCCTCGGGTCAATCTTGGCCATGTTGATCAGCTTCGAGATATACTTCTCCACCGACGGGGGTGGGATGTACTCCCTCTCCACCTCCTTTAACACCAGCCTGAAATATCTGGCAACGCTCCCCTTCTCCATACCCGCGGCCCTGGCGACCTCCTTCAGGGTCCTGGAGACCCCGCATTTCCTGCATGCAAGGTAGACTGTCGCGGCCGTCATCCCGAGTATCGACTTGCTCTTGGCCACCTTCATCTTCGCAGAGGTCCTGTATATCTGGGCGGCTGTCTCCGCCACGTTGTCTGGGAGGTTCAGCGCCTCACATAGCTCGCTTATCTTCGAGAGGACGTTGGAAAGCCCCCTCTCCTCGCTGTTTATGGTCCTGGTCCTGCTCTGCCACTTCCTCATCTTCTCGACGGTGGCCCTCATCGCGGGGTCGAGGTACTTCCCATGGGAGTCGCGCATTGTCCTGCTGATCTCTGTTGAGAGACCGAAGTCGTGAAGGGCGAGCGTAGTCGGAGAGCCCACTCTGACCCGCTTGTTCTTCTCCTCTAGATCCATCGCCTTCCATTCAGGTCCAGTGTCAGCGGGCGCAAGTGTGACATAGCCGCAGGTAGGGCAGACCTGCTCCCCCTTCTCGGAATCACCGATCAGCCTGTTTCCGCAGACAGGGCAGGAGGTCCTGAAACCGTCGTCCCTGCTCGTGTTCCACATGCTCAACCCTGCTAGCCCTCCATGTAGGCTGGGTCCCCGGCCTTCCCGAACCTGCTGCTCACTAGCGCCACCGACGCGAACGGGGCTCTCACCGGCCCGATGAGCTCAACGACCCTACCCAACTTGCGCCTGTCGGCGTCGAAAAGGAAGGCACCGGGTTTCACTTCTTTCGTCAGCTTAACGATGAGTCGGCCGCTCTTTGCCTGGTGAGAAAGAATGCCGACTTGAAACAAGAAAGACCAATGGCCGCCACCTTGCCTTTAAACCTTCGCAGATTTTCTTTCATCTCTTGCGTCCGGGCTGACTCTGCTGCCGCTTCTGGGTCAGACCCCGAACCACTGATAGCTCCCTCGCCACCTTTAGCAAGAGGTTCTGTTTAGGGCTCGACTTCGTGACCGATACGTACCCCGACTCCTTCGACGGGCGTGAAGGATGGCGAGCGGCCTGGGGCTGGGGCTGGAGGTTCAGCCTCCTGCAAGCTTCGCCGAGTTCGGGCAGGGTAGGCGCCCTCGTCGCTGTGCTAAGCGGGACCCGCCGGCCCTCGCTGCGCTTAAGCTCGGAATCGAAGTAGTCCAGCCAGAGAACGTGCCTGTCGTAGTCCTTCATTTCTTCGAGGTCAGCACTGCGTTGACGACGCCATCTGCTGTCGGACGAGAGGTAACTACGGCCTCCCCCGCTTCGGTCTCGAGGATGGCCCCCTTCGTTATCACCCCCCGCCTTTCGTAGTCCCTGTTGGCCGGGCTCTTTTTGACTCTGATTATTTTTGACTTCGTCGCCTTGCCGGAAGGATCAGAGACGTTGGCGAAGTCTGCGAATATCACCCCTGGCGTCGTGTGCCCTCCCCTCCTGTAGATGGGCCTGCGCGAGGCAGGACCTACGAGCGGCTCGATGGCGTACCCGTCCTTCTCAGACGCCCTCCTCCCTCGGTGGGGCCTCGACCTCCCTCCGGTGGGCTTGCGCTTGACAAGGTTCTCGATTGGTCGCGTCAACTCTGAAGGCCCTTCGGGGCCGCCCTCTTCGGCCCGATGTTAAGCGTTACGATTTATCTCAGTGTGAGAGTCCTGTTTTCAAGCTGCCTCTTCATCGTGGCGACGTCCGCGCTGAGGCCGAAGTACTCCGAGAACCTCGTGGTGGTCCTGTATGCCTTGCTCCTCCCCAAGCGCTCCCCCACCACGAACCCCACCTCTTCGAGTTCCTTCAGGTGCTGATACACCGTCGAGCCCCGTCTGAGCACGAGATCGGCCGCCGTTATTGGCTGGAAGAAGGCGATGAAAGAGAGCGTCCTGAGAGCAGCTCGGGAGAGAAGGGGCCTGGTGGCAAACTTCCTGGCCGTCTGGGTGTACTGAGCCTTTAGCTGCATGGCGAACCTCGGGCCGGCATACTCGACCACTTCTACCGCCTGCATCGCCCCGTTCACTGTCCTCGCGACTTCCCTGGCGATGGCAACCGCCTTTCTTTCGGATGAGGTGCCGGCTACGTGCGCAATCTCATCTGCAGAGACCGGCCTGCCGGCCGCGTAGAGGGCCGCCTCCACCTTCGCGAGCGCTTCTTTCGGAGGGAGTTCTTTGACCGCGTCACTCAAGCTGTCCCACCGACACCACCAGCGCATCGTCATCGGTCTCCTCCTGGTTGATCACGACTTCGCCGCTGTTGGCCGCGAACAGGAGGAGGATGAAGACGCGGGCGGCGTCGACGGGGCGTAGGCCCCTTACCAGCTCCGAGAGCAGGGCCTTCCCTGTCGCCCTGAGCCTCTCCACGAGTACCTTCCTGTACTCGGAGAGGATTGACTGAAGCGAGATGACGTAGTCGTCGATGCTCGGCGGAGGGAGCTCCTCCAGAGCGAGGGGGTTCGACCCCGCTCCATCCTCCTCGACCATTATGTCCTGGAGGATCCGGCCCAGCTCGTCGAATAGCTCGTCGATGTTGGTCGAGTATATTTCATACCTGAACGGCATGACAATGATCTGTGGGGGCTCCGACGCGTCCAGGAGCCGGTGTTGGAGCCTGAGCCTTTCGAACAGGAAAAGGGTCTCGACCTTCAGCCTGTAGATGGTGGCAGACGACAGTGCCGCGGTCCCGGCGGCCCTCATGTCGATAAACTCAGCCTGTGATATGGCCTTCAGGAACATGTCGAGCAGCTCGCTGAGGTTGATCTCCCAGGGGCTCTTGCGCTTCGCCAGGGACGGGTCGATTAGGACGTTGAGCGGCGGCCGGCCGAGTAGGGGCGAGCTAGGCACGCTGGGGCACCTCGGCGGGCTTGTAGTGCACCACTCTGGAAGTGCCACCCGCAGCATACACGCCGTAGGTCATGTCGCTCTGGGCAACGAAAACATCCCTCAGGGTGATCGCGATGATCTGGGCTTCCGACGACTTCGCCTTTAGGAAACGGGCGAGGCTGTTGGAGTTCACTGCGTCCAATGCGGCGTCAATCTCGTCGAAGAGGTAGAAGGGGTGCTGCTGAACCGCCTGCATTGCCAGGATCATCGAGACCCCTGTGACGGCCCTCTGGCCCCCGCTGTGCTGAGAAGACTCTCGGAGACCGTTGCCGAAGTCCGCCCTCAGGATGATGCCTCCTGCGAAGACCTCGTCCGGATCCTCGAGCTCGAGCATTGCCTGGCCTCCCGTAAGTCTTTCGAATATGCCGCTGAACTCCGCCCCCACTTTGTCGAAGGCAGACATGAAGACCTTCCTCTTCTCGGACTCGACGCTCTCGATGAATTTGATTATGGAGTTGCGCTCAGCCTCGAGCTCGTTGTGCCTTACGGAGAGATTCTTGTAGCTGACGTACATCTCGCTGTACTGTCTGTCTGCCCCCCGGTTCACGGAGCCTATCACCTGCTGATACTCGGCCTCGAGTTCGCCGAGGAGAGACTCGCTCGTGTCGAAGTACAACAGCTCCTCCTGGTATCCGAGCATCCTGAGGCTTCCCATGGCCTCCTCGATCTTCTCTTGTGTGGTTGACGACTGCCCCGATACCGCGAAGAGGTCCTTCTGGTTTCCAGCGATCGAGCGCGCGACGCCGTCTCGCTCTTCCTTGAGGCGCCTCGCCTTGCTGTCGAACTCGTCAAGGACCGGTTGGCTCCTCTTAGAAGACTCCATCAACTTCGCTATCTGATCTTCGAGTGTGTGTCTCTGTTCGGTGAGCTCCCGAATCCTCCGGGGAGTCTCCCTGACAAACTGCTTGTTTGATTGAAGGTCTTCGTTGGCGTTGGCGAGGTCGAGCTGGTTCTCTTCGAGCGCCCTCAGGAGCACGTTCTCGAGATTGGCCCTTTCTCTGGCCAGGATGAGGTCCAGGTCCTGTATCCTGTTCCTGATCGTGTCGATTTCTGATGACAGCCCGTTCTTCGCGCCGTCCAGTTCCGCGAGCATGCCATCGAGTCCCAGGGCCTGGGTGTAAGCCACGACCTGCTGTAGGGACGCGGTCCCCTTTGCGATCGAATCCTTCCGCTCGAGGTTGGTCTTCAGCCTTTCCTCAAGCCTCGAAACCACCGCCGCTTGTTTTTGATATTGGGTGCTCACGTTCTTGTAGATGCTCCTGTACTGTCCCATCATCTGTTTGATTGTGGTCGCCTGGGCCTTCAGGGTGGTCGACGTAACGATCTTCTTGACCCTCTCCTTCATGATTGAACGCGAGTCTGACTCCACCGATTCGAGTTCCGACTTCCTTCTGTCGATGGCCCCCTTAAGGGCGCCGACGGCGTCCTCGACTTCGCTGATCCCCTCGAGGTTCTCGAGGCCCTCCATCAGGTTGACCACCAGCTCCTGGTACCCGTAGCTGAACGCACGACCTCCCAGCTCGAAGGTCTCCCCCGCGGCTGTTACGGCCCTGACACCCTCGGAGGCGAGGATGTATCCTATCGCCTCAGTCTCCACCAATACCGAGTCCCCTGCCAGGAAGTTGACCAGGCCCTCGAATTCCTCTTCGCACTTTATCACCTCTGAGAGCGGGCCGACCACTCCTGCGGACCTGTCGACGTCCACCGCCCTGCACGATTCAACTTCGCTCAACGGGATCACAGAGAAGCTCCTTGCTTTGAGGGACTTCGCAGCCTTGATGAGCTGCGTCATGGACTTCAGGTCCTGGACGATGAATGAACCCATCCACCGCCCCATGACAGCATTGACTGCCTTCGAATACTGCTGGGGATACTTCACCAGCTGACCCAGCCGTCCCACGTACCCGGGGACACCACCCTGGTCGCAGTATTCCTGGAGCTTGAGTTGTCCGCTCCTTTCGCCAGCAAGGCTCTCCGACATGTGCTTGAACGCCTCCTCTCTAGAGACTTCTGCGGCCGCCTTCTCTAGGACGTTGGAAGCGGATTGGATCGAGGAGGTCAGCCTCTCTCTGTTCTTCTCGACCCCCGAAAGGTTGTCGTCTAAGACGTTGAGCTCCCTGGTGGATGCGTCATAGAGCTCGAACAGGCTCTTCGTGCTCGCTTCGAGCTTGGCCAGAGCCGTTGAGTAGTTGTCGACCCTGAGTTTCAGTTCGTCCAGGCGCTTCTTCTCGACAGCGAGGCTCGCGTTGGTCGCGTTTATGATCAGGTCCACCTGGGTCATCTTCTGACCGAGGTCGGCAAGCTTGATCTGCACCCGGGCGTTCTGCTTGCCTTTCCTTTCTATGGTCCCCCGGAGTTCCTCCCCCGCCTGGAAGAATTCCTTCAGCCTCTGGGCGAGCTCGGCGTGCTTTGCATCGAGCTTCACAATCTCGGCGGTGAGCTGCCGAACGTTCGAGTTGGCGGCGTTGACCTCCCTCTGCTTCTCTGAGACGACCTGCTTGAGCTGGGGGACGGTCTCTCCTTCCAGCTCGGCGACGTTCTGCTCCGCTGTCTTGAAATCAGCTTCAAGAGATTCAAGCTCGTTCCTCACGTCCGCGAGCTGGAACTGCAGGTCGACGTGGCTTGCCCCTCCCCCCTGTATCACGTCCACGATAAAACGGGTCTTGTCGTTCTCGACCTGGCCGATGCGATTCTCCAGCTCAACCAGCCTTGCCCCCAGATCGCTGATTCTCCCGTTCAGCTCCGACTCCTGAGAACGCAGCACCGCAAGTCTCCCCCTCATGTCTCCGATCCTCTTCGATGTCAACACAGCCTGGAGCCAGTTGATCTGCGACTCGAGGAGATTGAACCTGACCATGTCGGTCCTCTGGGCGTCGAGAGACTCCAGGGTGCTCCTCATCTCCCCGATGCGCGCCATTGCAACTTCCAGTCTCTGGTCTGCCTGACCGAGTTGCCTTTGGGCCTCGGCCTTCCGCTCGTCGAACTTCGAAATACCCACGACCCCTTCGATCAGTCTCCTCTTCTCCTCTGGTGTTAGGTCTGCGATCTTCGTGCCTGCGCCCTGCGCTACTATGTTGAATCCGCCGGGGGCGAGTCCCGCCAGGTCGATGATGTCCGTGAGCGCACCTCTTGCAGTCTTCCTTCCGTTGATGTAGTAGGTGTTGTCACCGTCCTCCTTGAGCTCCCTCGTAACGGTAACGAGGTCCGAGTCTACAGGTATGGCCCTGTCCGAGTTGTCGAACTGGAGGGTCACCCTGCAGCTCGTCGGATGTCCAGCCCCTGAGGGGTCGTCCGTCTTCGGGGTGTAGATCAGCCCAGAAAGGCGGTTGTTTCCGGCCCTCAGCGCCTTCGGGGAGTTTTCCCCTATGGCGAAGGAGATCGCGTCTGCGAGGTTCGACTTTCCGCTGCCATTTGGCCCTGTGATGACGGTGAAGCCTCTCTCGAAGTTGACGACTACAGTCCGGGGGCCTGCGGACTTGAAACCACGCATCTCCAGCCTTCGAATATACGTCACAGAATGACTTGCCCCGTCTAGTGGACACGTCTGACAAGGGATATAAGCGAATCGGAGCCAGATTTGTTGTCAGAAGACCCTCGGACGCTGTTGATGCAGGGCTGTTCTCCCTCCGCAAGCGACGGCAGTTCGTTGTAGGGTTGCCGACCGGCGGAATTCGCCAATTTCAGCCGTTTCGGCAGGAGTTCTGCTCGTCAGGGCAGGAGGTGCCCGAATCAGGCCGTTTCCCTTGAAATTGACGGGGGCACGAAAATATCAGTCCACTCGCATCAAGCGGGCAAACTGGACTATTTCTTGGTGCTTTTTCTTCGCCTTTCCAGGAAAGGCGTGTCCGACCTACCGAAGGAAACGCGAGTTCGAAATCCTGGGCAACAGATATCCGCTGCGACAGAATCTGGGATCTGGTCGACAATCAGAAGGTAGTAATACGGCGCCCAGGCTGCCTCGCACGTTGACGATCTTCGGAGACAGGCGCAAACGGATCCTTTCCCTGTCCAAGGGGAAGAAGGTGTTGGCTCTCACAGCGGCCAACCTGTTCTACCTGACGGACTTCTTCGGCTCAGGGGCTGCCATAGTCCACCCGGACAAGACAGTCGTCCTGACGTCTCCCCTGGAAGCTGACAGGGCAGGAGAGATGTGCAAGGAGGCCGAGATAGTCGTGGTGAAAAAGTGGAAGGAAGCGAGCAAGGAGATGGAGAAGCTCCTCGGAAAGGGCAAGGTAGCGGTCGACAGCCACGATCCCCGCCTTGAATCTCGCCGCTTCAGAGTGAAGCCGGAGCTGTTCCTGGAAGCAAGACGCGCAAAGGACGAGCTCGAGCTGCAACGGATACAGAAGGCGTGTGCGAAGACAAACAGACTGTACGAAGCTCTGACAAGCCAGATGAGACCCGGCAGGACCGAGTGGCAGCTCGCCGCAGAGGTGATGAAGCTCGCGACAGAACAGGGGATGTCACCGTCAAACTCTGATTCGTCCCTCGGGCCAGTTATCATAGCCTCGGGACCGCACGGCGCCTATGGCCATTCCGAACTTTCTGACCGGAGCCTGCAGAACGGAGACTTCGTGGTCACCGACCTGTTCTTCAGGTACGAGGGCTACAACTCGGACGAGACGAGGACCTTCGCCATCGGGACGGTCAGCGCAGGGATGAAGAAGCACTACGCAGTCGTGAAGGAGGCTCACGCAGCCGCCCTCGAGATGGCAAGGGAGGGCGTTTCCTGTGGAGAAATGAACGACGCGGCCATGTACGTTCTCAAGGAGAATGGAATGGACAAGCTGATGAACCACAGTGTCGGCCACGGTGTAGGAATAGACATCCACGAAATGCCCGGAATCTACAAGGGGAACAAGGCGAAGCTAGCGAAGAACGATGTGATAACAGACGAGCCGGGGGTGTACCTCCTTGGCAAGTACGGGGTTAGGATTGAAGACACCCTTGTCGTCAAAGGGAAGAGGCCTGAAGTGATGACCCACTTCACGAAAGACCTTGTAACCTGCGGCTAGCTCCCGACGACTCCCGCCTTTCTTTCGCCGACTTCGAAAATGTCGACCCTGACGCCGTCGCTGTAGCTCCCAAGGGCTCGAGCGACCCTCTCGGCTCCGTCGGCGCTCACCAGACTGTGAACGGAATAGCCTATCATGTTCTGGCTCGCGTAATCGGCCCCCGCGGACTTCGCCTGCCCAATCAGCTTCTTTACCTCTACCGACTCCAAACCCAGGGAGCTCGAAAACCGTTCCCCCTCCGCGGCGAGGGTGTCCAGAGAAGGGTCCGATAGGAAGGTGGTGAGCGACTCATGCCCTAGCTTGTTGATCCTTTCGCTGATGGGCTTCGATGACAGCGCGTCCTTCTTGTCGTAGGGGGCGATGAAAGCTGTTACTATCCTGGTTCCCTTCGGCACATCTACGGTAACGAATTTCTCCTTCCCTGGCTCACCGGGAACCGTTATCGCCCCGGCTCCTACGGCGTCGAAGATCACCGAGACCGTCCCCAGCCCGGTCTGCTCGAGTATCTCTGCCCGATGGGCGAATAGGGCGAGTTCAGACTTTGGCCTTTCGATTCCAGCAGCGGACGCAGCCGCGTAGACTGCGGAAGTGGCGGACGATGCGCTCGCACCAAACCCTGAACCGATAGGAGTCTGAACGTCTTGGTGAAGTAAGATCCCCTTTGCAATGCCCGCCCCAGAGAGAAGCAGTTTGACGGCTCTTCTGGTCGTCCTGGCGTCGTATTTCGAGTCACCGTTGACCACAGTTGAAACACTCGCCTTCCCTTCGGCAAAGACAGTGGCTGAGGTAAGGCATCCCTTCGAAAGTACGTAGCCCCCACCGGTTGCCCCGCTCGGGCTGGGGGAATTGTAGTTGATTTCGAAGAAGTTCGTGATGGCCGCCGGTGCGTAGGCGGCGGCGGTCCTAGGCGGCAGGTCTGTTCGCCTCGAACCTCTTGCCCGATAGGAGACTGGCGAGAGGCCCGAATACCAAGACCAGGACTGCGGAGATCGCGAAGTAACTTGCAAGGCCCTGCCAACCCGACACCGTCCCAGGGGCGAATAGGAAGATTCCAGCTCCTAGTGCGACAAAGAGGAGAGAGAAGAACAGTGAAACAGACATCTGCCTTCTGCTCACGTCTGACCATTCCGGGGTGTATCGCAGGATTTTCGATCTATCGATAATCGGTCGGGTGGCCCTAACAAGAATGGGAACCCCGATTAGAATCGCAGGCACCGACGTCATGTCCCAGTAGACGGTAAAGCCGAGAATGAGTTGAGCTGGCAGCGGAACCAGATACACGAGCAGTGCGCCC
>Ga0187772_10001470_pt1 | contig 11220 bp, 17 predicted proteins | sample 0116_SJ02_MP15_2_FD_133137 | JGI IMG/M metagenome (GOLD analysis project Ga0187772, IMG submission 133137) | Tropical peat soil microbial communities from peatlands in Department of Meta, Colombia - 0116_SJ02_MP15_20_MG | ecosystem: Environmental > Terrestrial > Soil > Wetlands > Peat | place... | reverse complement strand
TCGAACATTTCCTGTAACTGCTCGATGTCGTCAATGATGCGTTCTACGTTCATGGGTCTCAATCATCGAGTACGAAGCGGCACCGGGTCAAATCTCAAGGCTTCAGATCATCGCATCACTCACTGGAACAACTCGTAGTGCCTCACCGCTGGTTCAAATTCGAGCAGGTATTTTTCGTCCTCCGGATAGTATTTGGCGACCTCAATATCGACACCCGCAAACGCGGCATTTGCGTCCCGCGACTCCCAGAAGGAAAGCGTGATGAAGTGTGCTACGTCGTTGTCGATCCGGCGAAGAACCCACGCCCCTTTATTGCCTCTCGACGCCCGGTAAGCGGGTATGCCGGACTTGAAGAGATATTCGAGATACACCGCTGCATCGCTTGCTTTCGTTTTCCCATGCCAAATTCGAGCTATCATGATTTGCCTCGCTTGAGGTAATGCCAACCAGTGCCTCCGCTCGACGAGCTTACATAATCCGTGAGATCAGCAGCCGTGAGTCTGCTGCTCGTCAGTATCGCTTTACGCCCATGATTTTCCAGACTGGCTCGTTATCAGCATAGACGCGTCATTCAGAAACGCGCCCGCCTTGCACAACCGCTTTCCATGCCGCAGGGATTTTCCAGTGATTTCTGGAATGAGCTTTCCATTCACCGCGTAAGTGCCTTGAGCGGTTACGAACAATCCAACGATGTTCCCCTTGCTCAAGTCATCAACCTTAACGGCATAACCGGAACCAGTCGAAATAGCTCGCCCAACCTGTTTTCATTCGCTCGCGTCCACGCACCGTTTGTCCGAGTCCATTCGACGAAGTAGTGGTCTTCGCTCACCAGCGAGACAAGCCCGGCCACGTCATGAGAGTTAATTCGGTCTACAAAGGCCAAAGCGGCATCCAAGGCAGTTTCTCCATGGCGTGCCCTCGTTAGGAATCACATCGTTAGCTTAGCCGCTTGTAAAGAAGAAACTCAGAATATCCATCAGCAATGAAATCGGGCAGGTCGCCTACTTTCACATATCCATGCCGCTCGTAAAGCACAAAGGCTCTCGCATTGAATGACGAGACACAAAGGTATACATGACGGCTTCCTGCAAAAACCTGCTCTGCAAAAGCCAACATCCTGCTCCCGATTCCACTACTTCGGAATTCCTTGGCGACGACCATAGCCGCGATGTAGGGTGACCCCAAAAATCCCTTGGGGTGTAGCAGGATAAAACCGACAGGTTTGTCCGCTTCCGCGACATACAGAGAACTTCCCTGCCATTTCAGGACGTTGATACTCCACTGAATTGAGCACTTGTACGTAAGCCAAGGGTCGTTCGCTGCCATCAGTTTCGCACACCAATCGAGGTCAGAAGCACTGGCTGGTTGAATCGTCAAAACATCATGAAATTGCGCATTTCTGACATGCTCATCTTGTCACCCAAGCAGTCCAACAACTCGTGCCACTTTCCATGTCCCGTCCCTCTGCCTGCGCAACGCGAGCAGCGTTGTTGTGATCGCACGCTTCGTCTCGCCACCACGAATGGGGGGGAGGGTGGTTTCCACCCTTGCGATCTCGAATGCCCAATTGCCGCGAATGGTCACTTCTGGACTAAGAACTCGCTGATCGATCTGGAAGGACTCGAATGCTTTCAGGAAGTCAGCTTTCAACTCGTCTCTGCCACGGATACAGCGGCTATCGCCATGAATGACAACCACGTCGGCGGTGACCAAGGACATAAGTTGGTCAGCATTGGCGCTCCTGACAGCAGCCAGACAAGCCTCCCGCAGGGTGGTGATTTCGAGGATGGCTGAGTCTTCGGACATGACGGCGTTGCCTTGCGTTGCGCCTCTTTTGCTACCCTCATGCACCTATTTCGGCACGATCATTTCCCTTCGGATGTCAATGACGCCGATGTACTTCTCCGGCAAGCCTCCCGGCTCGTAGAGCGAGAGATTGTAATGGTCGTTCGCAGCAATCATCGTGTCCGGCTTCAATTGAGAAAGTAGCTCGATCAGTTTGCCAGCCGTGATCCACTTCGACTCGCCAACTTTGCTTCCTGCCATCAGCAACTCCCGCCACATTATCCTCCGATCTCGTGAGAACAGAAAACTCCGTTTACGATGAGAAGGGTCGCTCCGTTTCAGGGAGCGACGAACTCACAGAACAGACTGGAATCATCTACTTCCGTGATGCGGGGTGTCACCCCCACACTGGCGGCAAGGTTCTCGAATGTCGCCTTATCCGCAGTCGTTGCCCGAAAACCGTCCTTGCACACAATTGTGCCGTTGCCCGTGGCTTCGTAGTCGATCTCGCCGATCAGGTGGTGTGCAGACTGAATTTCAAACCATTCCAGCCGATGTTCCCAGAATTGAGGAGTGTAGCTCGAAAACATCACAAGCCCGCCTGGTCGCGTTACCCGCATTGCCTCTCGGACAAGCTGGCAATGATCTACCGCAAAGGCACAAACGCCATTTTGGATGCAGATCGTCAAATCAAACGTATGGTCGCGGAATCCCAACTGAACCGAATCCATGCAGGCAAGGCACAGCGATGGTTTGCTTCCCAGATATTCGAGCGCCATGCGCAGACTCGACAGCGATGTGTCGATTCCGAACGCCAATCGTACTCTGGGAAGAAGGCACTCAAGAACCCGTCCGTAGCCGCACCCCAGTTCCAAGGCGAGCATGGATGGCGTCGTTCTTGAACGCACGAACTCGATCTCCGCTTCAAGGTACGCCTTGGTGCGAGGCGGGGCGAGATCATAGCAAGCGCGGAGACGTTCGCCAGCAAGCCTCTCTGTGTAGTAGCCGGGCATGGCGCAATCTTCCCATAATAGAAGAGTGACCTCTGTTGCGGCAGATCGCGAGTCGAGATGGGTCGGCGCTCCATCTGGAGCGCACTCCAGAGTCAAGGGCAGCCGTGAGCTAGAATTTCCCTGACATGCCAAAGCAGCACTACTTTTTCAACCTGATCCCGCCGCGTCCAACCTTTATTCAGGACATGACCGACGAAGAGAGGCGCTCGATGGACGAGCGCGGTCGTTATTTTCAAGAGCACTTCGACACTGGAACGCTTTTACTCTTCGGCCCCGTGATGGAAAGCGGTGGTGCTTGCGGTCTCGGTATTCTGGAAGTTGATAGCGAGCAGGAGGCTCGCCAGTTCGGAGAGGGTGATCCTTCCATGAGGGCGGGAATGAACACATTCGAGATTCATCCCATGCGCGCATCCGCTGCTCGTGCCAAACAACCTGACGAGGATGCCTCTTTGACAGTCGTGAAGGATGAAGCGCGAAGAATTCACTAACGTGGCAGAAGAAGTGCTGGATTCGCTGCCGGAAGAGTTTCGCAGCCGCATCCAGAATGTCGCAATTCTGGTCGAGGATTTTCCGCCCAACGAATCGCCTCCGCGTCTGGGACAGCAAAGGCGATTGCTTCTGGGCATTTTCCATGGTGTGCCAGCCACCAAGAAGAGCGTCTTCGACTTATCAGTCGGCCCTGCCCACATCGTGCTTTATCAGAAGAACATCGAAGCGGTCTGTTCAAGCGAGGCCGAAGTCCGTCATCAAATTCGCCAGACTCTCATACATGAACTCGGTCATTATTTCGGCATGACCGAGGAGCAACTGAGGGATGTGTAGCTGGAAGGGACTCCAAATCAGAGATTTAGCGCGGTACAAAACATAGTCTTCGGTGTCTATACATGTGGTATGGTCGCTGAGTTCGAGGTTCTGCCATGCTTGAATTGCGCAGCGTTTCCAAATACTACTCCGGTATTCCGGTAGTCAACGATGTGAGCTTTTGTGCCAGCCGCGGAGAGGTCACGGGGTATCTCGGGCCGAACGGCTCAGGCAAGACGACCACGATGAAGATTGTCACCGGCTTGATCGAGATGACCTTAGGCAAAGTCCTCTTCCAAGGAAAGCCCATTCAGGATGATCTGATTGGCTACAAGCGGCAGATGGGCTATGTGCCAGAGGAGCCATACCTCTATCACCATCTCTCCGGGCTGGAATATCTGACAATGGTATCTCAATTGCGAAATCTGCCTGAACGAGAAGCTGCCGAACGCATTGATGGCCTTTTGCGTATGCTGGCGTTATACGATGACCGCCACGCATCCATTTCTGGCTATTCAAAGGGAATGCGGCAGAAAATCTTGATCGCGGCAGCGATTATGCACAATCCTGAACTTATCCTCCTCGACGAGCCGTTTTCTGGATTGGATGTAAGCTCGACTCTGGTTCTGCGCAGCCTGATTCAGGAACTCGCTGCGCGTGGCAAGGTAGTGCTGTTTAGCTCTCACGAACTTGACACTGTGGAGCGCGTCTGCTCGCACGTTGTGATTCTGCACCGGGGGAAAGTTGTCGCCGACGATTCCATTGAAAACCTCCGCTGCTTGATGGCAGCACCGACGCTTGAGGATATCTTTTCTCAACTAGTTGTTGAACAAGACACAGAAGCAATGTCGCGGCAGATTGCCGATCTGATCCATGCATAGAACACGCGATTTATTGCCGCTCGAATTCCGCATTCTCTATCGGCAGTTCTTTCTGCGTGTCATCGATCTTGAAGCTCTCTCTGTTCATGCGGATATTCCCAGATTTCTAGGGCAGTTTGCGAGCGTGCTGGTTTTCATCAGTCTCATCGGTGCGTTGGGCTTGTTGTTCTCAGCCGACAGATTAGCAACAAATGAATATCTCGAATTCGTGTGGCGCGGAGAACAGAACCTTATCTCTGGCACCATGCTGCTAGTCGGCTTGATTGCCATCGTAGGGTGGGATTCCACGTTTCCGGACAGGCGTGACGTAATGGTGCTCTCGGCGCTTCCGATAGCACCGCGCACGATCTTGTTTGCAAAGATCGCCGCCTCGACTTCGCTTCTCGCCCTCGCTGTTCTCACTCTGAATTTTGCCACGGGGGTTGCATGGCCTTTGTTTATCGGTTTTCACCACCAGTCGAGTTGGGGATTGTTTCAGGCGATGGCAGCCTACTGGCTCACGATGATAGCGGTCAGCCTGTTCCTTTACTGTTCCGTGCTGACGATTCAGGGACTCACCAGCTTGATATTGCCGCGTCGAGTGTTTTTGGTTCTATCCGCGTTCTTGCAGATCACCTGTTTCTGTGCCTTTCTCGCCGTCTACTTCCTTCAGCCGACCATTACATCCTCGGCTAAAATAGGAATCGCTGAGAATCATTGGGTAACGTGGTCGCCGTCTTTTTGGTTCTTCGCATTCTTTAATCAATTGAATGGGTCGCTGCCTCTAGGGCTTTCGGGGATGGCGCAGCGGGCGTGGATCGGCCTCGCACTAGCCGTCACTGCAGCTGTTGTTTCGTTGGTTTTCTGCTACGTCAAGACCATGCGGCAGACCCTTGAGCAACCTGACTTGGTGCCCGGAGCACACGGCCTATATTGGACGCCGCGTTTCGGTAATCCTCTTCAAACTGCGGTCGCGCTCTTCACCTTCCGCTCCATAGTACGCAGCCGTCAGCATCGACTCGCGTTCGCGCTCTACGCGGCACTGATTCTCTCTATCGCTCTTCCGTTTCTTAGGATCGAGCTGTCGAATCAAGCGCCTCTCCCGTTAACGCCAGATTTTCTGGCTGCCACTTTGACAATAGTGAGCCTTGCCGTGCTAGGACTCAGGGGCATCTTCTCACTTCCGATTTCGCTCACGGCTAATTGGATGTTGCAAACAACGCACCTGTCTGCGACAGAAAAGTACGTTGCGGCAACCCGATCTACATTGTTGTTGCTGGCTGTGGCTCCTAGTTGGGCAATTGCAGCATTTCTCTCGATCCGCTTGCGACCTTTGTATGACGTGGCGATCCATCTGGTTGTTCTTGCTCTTGTTGGCTGGTTGTTTGCAGAAATGGGACTCATCAATTTTTACAAGGTTCCGTTCACTTGTTCGTGGCTTCCCGGAAAAGTTCATGTCCTAGTTTTGTTCGGGTGTTCCTTGGTTTTGCTGGTTGTGTTCGGATTAACAGGCTCAGAGCTTGAGCTTCCCGCGCTGGGCTCTCTAAATCGAACCGTTTTTATGGTTCTACTTCTGGCTGCTGTCTGCTTTGGTCTTTGGCTGTTTAATAATCGTCGCGCAAGGTTGGCTAAACTGCATTTCGAGGAGTTTGCACCCGAGGTCATTACGACTTTGGGGATCGGTCTTCTGCCTCAACAGCCGCACTCCAGTGCGATGCCGAGATGAACGCTATCGCTGGTCCGCTCGTCGCCGCAATGTCATAACCAACCAGGCGAAGAGCATCGCGGGAAGCCAAATCCAAACGACTTCGTTCTGAAGAATGGCAAGTCCTTTTGATGTGAAGAATCGTGTGGCCGAGATCGGCGAGACCCGGATCGGTCTCCACGGCAAGAAATAGCGCGTGTTGTCGAACGGCGAAAAGAAGGTCACTCCCAGCCCGCCGTTCGCCATTGCATCGAGTAAGCCGTGACTAGCTGTCGCCAAGAACAGATAACCAAACAAGGCGAATCGCCCTATCCCAAATGCCCCGCGTCGGAACATGGTAAAGGCGACCATGCCCGCCAAAAGAGCCGCGAAAACCAGCGCATGGGTGAATCCACGGTGCCTCCGGAAGTCGCCATAGTGGATGCCGAAACGGAATCCAATCGTATCGATATCGGGGATAACTGAGCACAGCACGCCCGCCAGCCAAATGCGCTTGGGACTTTTGGTCGATAGAAGCAGGTGCCGATGCTCAGGGCTGCGACTGCGTGTGAGAATGCCGATGCGATGTGGCTCTTTAGATTACCGATCGTGCCGAAGTCTTGGATATCCCTCCGCACGTCCAGGTGTCGGTAACGAAAACGGGTCAAGAACACTTGACGATGATGTGACCAGCACGGGCGATTTCGGCGACGGGCACTCTCCGAGGCGTTTCAGAACCCATCTGCACATCATCAATCGCCAGTTCAAAGATTTCCTCGATGCGCGATACAAAAGAGATGTCTGTGCCGTCAATTCCTGTACTGTTCAAACCGAATACCCAGCCATTGCGTGAAAACACTGGGCCGCACCTAGCACCCCTTTGAGCGGTGCTCGAACCGCGTAGTCGCTCGCCTGAGGCGAAACTTCAGTGCAGATTTCCGAAACTCTGCTCATTGTGAACCACCAATCGCTTTTATGCGTTGCAGCCACTCGGGCAATCCGACTTTCCACACTGGATTCGTGACTGCCACTTTCTCAAATTTCCCAACGATCTCTTTGGCTTTAGGAAAGGCGTTTTTCACCGCGGGAAGCGACAACGAGGCGTCGCGGCTGGCTTCGCTGCCCCAGACCTCAGTCACTCAAAGCGCGTTCGGGTCTGACGAATCCTCGGCAGTGGGTGAAGAACGTCCTCGCCGCTGACGGGTGCGAACTCGAAACTCTCGGCAAGAAATATCAGCTTTCTGCCTCAAACGTCGTCCGTGATCCCACGCGGCGGCGATTCCCGATCCCGGTGCGGGTCGTGCTGAGGATCGTCGGTGCGGATGAGTACATGGAGCTTTCAAGAACTTAGTTTTGCTTTGCAACGTCTTGCGCCAGTCCCGCAAGGAACCGCCGTAGCTGCTTAGGATTCCTAATCAAATGAAGCTTCGCATGGGGCGCGAATTTGTTGATAGCTTGCATCAGGACTGGCAGACTTCGCTGTCGATATGTGAACAGCCATCGCCAAAAATCGCTGCGTTCCCGCCCTCGCCGCAGCGTCCGCCATGCGCAACGTACCAGCGTGAAGTCGAGCACAATGATCGTATCCGCCGCTCGCAATCTGACCTCAACTGCGTCGTAATGCCCCAAGTCTCCATCCATGATCCAACGGTCTTGCGCGACCAGCCTTTGTTGCACATTCGCCCATTCGTTTGAAGGAAGAGCGTGAAGCCCCGGCCGCCAGAAAACTTTGTCCAACTCGATCACTGGCAACCCTGTGATCTCGCCCAATTTCGAGGCAAGAGTTGATTTGCCTGACCCGCCACGACCCAAAATTAGTACGCGTTTCACCTTCGAACCCGACTCTCGAATGGTTTTCTCCAAATGTCATCTTGGCAACCTATGCGAACAGCATCGGCAACACCTCACCAGCTTTCCCCAGATGGCATTCAGTGAACGTGGAAACGTTCGCAGGCATCTCCGCTCCCACGTATATAGTCCGAGCGCGACCACGAACATGGGTGACAAAGCTCGCGGCTGGCTCGACTGCGCCTGAAGTTCCAATCGCCATGAAGATCGGGCATTCGTGCAGTGCATGGAAGATGCGATCCATTTCGAACGGCACCTCTCCGAACCAGCAGATATGCGGACGAATCCGTCCTCCGCATTCGCAACGGGGAAGTTCTGCTGGAGGATCGTAGGTATTCCTGTCATGGAATGGCGATCGGCTGCACCTGTCGCATCGGCTCTTGAAAAGCTCGCCGTGCATATGGGCGACCCGCACCGATCCTGCCTGTTCGTGAAGGTCATCTACATTCTGAGTGCAGAGGAACAGGCGATCCCCTAGCCTTTGCTCAAGCTTGGCTAGTGCGATGTGCGCCGGGTTGGGTTTCGCCGACGAGGCGACACGACGACGCATGGAGTAGAACTCCCACACCAGCCGGGGATCGCGACGCCATGCGTGCGGCGATGCCACTTCTTCTATCCGGTAATTGCGCCACAGCCCACCGACGCCACGGAACGTCGGTATCCCGCTCTCGGCGCTTACGCCTGCGCCAGTGAGGATGAACAGTCTATCGCCGGGAGAGATGGAGAGCACGGGTCAAGTGTAATGGTTTAGAACCCGTTCATGCGGACAGCATTGGCAAGGCTCCCTCTATAGGCATGCTCGAAGACCGGAATCGTCGCTTGGACAAACCCCGATAGAAAAGGGATGCTTGTGCGAGGAGCGAAAAAGACATCTATGTACATGCACGATAAGCTTCTCAAGGCTAGGGGAGTCATTTATGCCTTGGCTCTCGCCGTTGTGGTCGTGATCGCCGTATGGAAGCTCATCGTTCGATGAAAGCGATCCTTCCCCGGCGGAGCGACTCGGCGATGTTGTTCCGGAGTGCCTTCACCGCTGCCCTGAATCATTTCTTGTGATGCAGTTGGTGCAGGGTTTCTACGACCAGACCGACAAGCGCATAGCTAACGGCGTTTGCCGCGAGAGCCTCATAAAGACTGATGGAGTAATGCTTGCCAGCTATCCCAACGGGGCAAGTTATACTGACGAGAGTCCAGACATCCCTCATTCGTTCGCTTGCAGATTGGGAAGGTAACGAAAGCAAAAAGTGCCCAAAACCCTGCGACTAAAAAGCCCGCACTTGCCCACCTGGCAATTCGGTATTTCATGCCGCCACTCCTACTCGCATAATTCTAACGACTTTGGCACTAGCGTCCTTTGCTTTGCCTGAGCGCAGCTTTGGGTGCGCTTTGCTGCTGCGGTGCAGGCTTCGATGTGCTTTGGTGCTGCGAAACTGGCTTGAAGGCAGGGCTCGACTTTGGCGCACTCTGGTGCGGTTGCGAGGCCGGATGGGACGAAGTCGACTGAGGAGCGGATGTCTTGGTCGCGTGAGTCTCATGCGAATGAGCAGTATTCAGGCCTTTCTTGTTGCTGATGTTACTTGCCTGGCTGCTGTTTGCTTTCTTGCTGGCCGGATTGTTCTTGTTCGGAGGTGTGGATGGGTGGTTCGCCGGCTTGCTTCTGTTACTCGCATTCACCGAGGCGGATGCGTGCTTCGCCGCGGGTGCAGACGGGCCACGCGCCTGCTTTGGGGACATGGCGGGAGCTTTATACGGAGCGCCTGCAGACTTGGCTGCCACTACACCCTTCCCGCTGAATACGCCGGGCTTAGCAGTGGCCGCGATCGCCGGGCGTCCGTGGTTTGCGGATGCGAAGTTCTGTTTGTTCTGGCTGGCCAGGTGCTCGTGCCGCGTTTGCGCGGCCAGCGGTTCGGTGTGATGCTCGTGCTCGGCGATTTCTTCTTCGTGGGTAGGACGGGCGGCAATGCCCCCCTTGCCACCGTTGAAAGCCACATGATTCTCGTTCACGATCACAGTCTTGTTGTAGACCATGGTCACATTGGTGATGTTGGTCACCGAGCGGTTGTAGTAGAAAGAGCCTCCGCGCCATTCCCCGCCAGCAAAGCCTACGCCACCGTAGCCGAAGCCGTAGTTAACTCCGCCGTAGAAACCGATGTGCGGTCCCCAATAACCACGATGCCATCCATAAACACCGTCGGAGAATCCCCAGTAGCCTGGCGTCCACAGCAAGCCTACAGGGGCTACCACCCAGGTACCGGGCACCCAGTAATAGCCGGCATCGTCATTCCAAGCCCAGTAGCCGGGCGTCCACATATAGCCGGGGCCGGGGCCGACGGGCTGAGTGTAAACGGGCAGCGCAGGCGGAGCGACACGAACGGAGATCCCAACAGCGATCTGCGCAAACGAGGCCGCGGAAGTGGACAACATCATGACTGCGAGGACGAGCCGACGGACTGAGCGGTGCATTTTCATTGCCTTTCCTTTGGCCCCAGACGCTTGCCCGAGACTCGGCAGCGTGACAGGCAGGGCGGACTTTTCAGGTGTGAAACCGATTGTGACCCAGAAACCGCCACTTGGCCTGATCACGTTCGTCCATGCGATCGAACTGGACTGTTGAGTAAGTTGCAGAGGATTGCAAAGGTGGTTTGAAGCGCGGACTAGGAAACGTGGTTTTTCGGGCTAAGAGACTGCTGTTGCAAAATCATGCTGCAGGCTTCACGTTTGTAAAACCCGGATTCTATGTAACAGAGTACATGGGATCGGCTGCGCAGCACCTTGCGCCTCAATTCCTCAATTGCTGAAACATCGCCATCTCTTACTGACCGTGAGGGGGGCCAATTCTCAGCGTGTAATCACGCCTGTTTATGGCAGTTGACCCGCTGCCGCAGAAACCGGAATGGAGCGAGCGAGGCGCTGGCAACTCGTCTTTGCAGTGCTGATCGGATGCTTGGTCGGGGTTTCCTGCAACTGTTGACAGGTGCCCAAGGGTCTTTCTTTCGGTTAACTGTTAGGGATAGGTTCCCCCAGGTTCGAAGAGTCGTGTCTCTTAGACGGGAGGAGTTTGTTGGGACATGAACGTCCGGAAACCTCGAAAATGTCGTCTTTGGTGACGCTTGATCCCCAAGAGGTGCTTAAGTCGGTTCTCGACAATGTAGGCGTGGCCGTCGCTGTTATTGATCACCAAGGCAGAATCGTCTATACCAATCAAGCTGTATGCAAGATGTTTGGGGCG
>Ga0187772_10001469_pt1 | contig 11220 bp, 14 predicted proteins | sample 0116_SJ02_MP15_2_FD_133137 | JGI IMG/M metagenome (GOLD analysis project Ga0187772, IMG submission 133137) | Tropical peat soil microbial communities from peatlands in Department of Meta, Colombia - 0116_SJ02_MP15_20_MG | ecosystem: Environmental > Terrestrial > Soil > Wetlands > Peat | place... | reverse complement strand
TTCCTCACGTTTGTCTTCCCCACATAGAGCTTCGAGACCTCCACTGACATTATGGTCCCAGTCTGTTCCTTCCATCCCTGCTGCGCTGACGGGAACTTCGGCAAGATTCGGATGAATCAGTCGTGGAGGGGCCTCTTAAGACTATCCAGGGGTCCCGGACGGCAGGTTCGCAGCCTAGCCCAGTCGTACCTTGCTTCTGTACGCGTCGAGGTCTAAGAACCCGTGGCCGCTGATGTTGGCCAAGATGCACCTCTCTTCCCCTGCCGCCTCCGCCTTCTTCGCCTCGTCGATGGCTGCCCTCACGGCGTGGGCCGATTCCCCTGCAATGAGCCATCCTTCGGTCTCAAGGAACGTCTTCGCGGCTTCGAAGACCAGGATCTCATCGCTCGGATACGCGACCGCCTTGACGTACCCCCTGTTCTTCAGCGCGCTGATGACCGGCGCGGCAGCGTGATACCTCAACCCATCTGACTTGATGGGGGTCATGGGTGTTTCGTGGCCCAGGGTGTACATCATCATCAGAGGGGTGTGCCCTGCCGTGTCTCCGAAGTCGTACCTGTATTCACCCTTGACCAGGTTCGGCGCCGCGTCCGACTGGGCCGCCAAGAACTCGCACTCCCTCTTCTTCTGCAGGACCTCCCCCATAAATGGGAGCGCGATACCACCGAAGTTCGACCCTCCGCCGAGGCAGCCTATGACGAGATCGGGTGATTCGTCTATCTTCTCGAACTGTCTGATGCATTCAAGGCCGATTATTGACTGGTGGATGAGGACATGATTCAGAACGGACCCGAGGCAGTATACCCTGTTCTTGCCTAGGTCGGTGTATTCGAGCCCCTCTGAAACGGCTATTCCTAGAGAACCTGGGTGCTTTGGATCCACAGAAAGGAGTGACCTGCCGAACGCCGTCTGATCACTGGGGGAGGCGAAGACCTTGGCTCCGTACATCTGCATGAGCAGCTTCCTCTCCGTCTTCCAGTCGTAGACCGCCCTCACCCAGAAGACCACAGTCTTCAGACCGAGGAGGGATGCCGCATAGGTCAGTGCGGTGCCCCACTGGCCCGCCCCTGTCTCAGTGACTAGGGTCTCCTTCCCTTCCTTGGCTGCGTAGTACGCCTGGACGATAGCCGTGTTCACCTTGTGAGAGCCCGTGGGACTCAGGTCTTCGCGCTTGTAGAAGATCCTCACCTTCTTGAGGCCAAGCCTCTGTTCCAGCCTTTTCGCCCGATAAAGCGGTCTGGGGCGTCCCGCGTGCACGTAGAGCTCTCTCACTTCTTCAGGTATGTCAATCCAGCTGGACGTCGACATCTCCTGACGCAGGCATTCACCGACAAGCCTCTTCTTGAGAGCCTCCATTCTCGATTCGCCGTCCCCCGGCTCCTTGGGGGGCGGCAAGCCCCCTGGTATGTCAGGCACGACGTTATACCACTTCTTTGGCAGCTCATCAGGGGTCAGGACGATCTGGTCGGAATACATCATCGCGAGCCCCGCGGAACCGTAGATAACTACTCTGCCGAATGACTTAGGGACTGTTCAGGGCAGCTTTGAAACCTTATACTCGTGGGCTGCTCGGAATGCATGATGCTCACCCAGGAAGAGAAGGAGAAGCTCAGGGCAAAGCTCAACCGGGAATCAGTGAACGTCTGTTTCAACAAGGGGACGGAGGCTCCCTTCACGGGGAAGTACTGGAACAACCACGAGTCGGGGACCTACCAGTGCGTCGTCTGTGGCACCCCACTGTTCAGCTCGGACACGAAATTCGAATCTGGGACTGGCTGGCCAAGCTTCTTCCAGCCGATCTCCAGGGGCATGATCAAAGAAGAGACCGACCGTAGCTTCGGCATGGTCAGGACCGAAGTGAGCTGCGGAAACTGCGGCTGCCATCTAGGTCATGTCTTTGATGACGGACCCCGACCCACCGGACTAAGATACTGCCTCAACTCGGCTGCTCTCGAGTTCAAGCCTTCTTGAACCGATGGACGCAGGGATTTGAGACTCCTGAGAAGCCAGCGTTCCGCCCTAGGGTCTTTGCTCGCCCAAACGGCCTCTCGGACGGCCTCCGTCCCCCCTTGAACTGCTCTCACGGTTGCCGTCTACCCCTTGATAAAGCCCCAACGGCGGAACAACTCAGGCCGGCGAGCCTCCTCCCTCTCATCTGGCTAAACTTTGGTTAACCAAAAAGGGGCGTCAAGTTGACAGCCTAGCCCTTAGGGGGGCCTGGCCGGGCTTGTCCCGACTGGTTTTGTCCTCTCAAGGCCTCAGACACGCTCCCTTCCGGATGAGAAGCAACTCCACTAGGGGCTCTTTCGCCCTGCGCCCAAGTGGTATCGCCAGGCGCAAGGACCTGAAGCCCGTTTTCACCATATCACAGGTGCCTCATAGGAAGCAAAGGTATGAGACGGTGGGAGATTGGATCCCAGGCAAACCCGCCCAGATCAGAGTGAGCAAGATGAAAGACCAGAGGTACGTCTTCCTAGTGGCGCTTCACGAGATGGTTGAATACGAGCTCTGCAAGATGCACGGTATCACGGACAGAGAGGTGGTTGCCTTTGACGTCAACTTCGAAGCCGAGCGCCGGTTGAACCTTCACGCGTTTGACGCGGAACCCGGGGACCATCCAAAGGCCCCTTACAGAAACGAGCACGAATTCGCTACAATGATTGAGATGATGGTCGCCCAGAAGCTGGGCGTCAGCTGGTCCGACTACGAGAAGACCATTCTCTCGCTTGGCCCGAAGCCGAAGAAGATGCTAGTCCGCCCACATATCAAGCGCTCTCGGTAGCCCGCAGAACCGCTCCCTCTTTTCCGCCGGCCTGGAATCTGCGCCTGTCCTCCTAATGCTCAGCTCCGTGCCGCCTCTACCAGGTCGAAGGGAGGCTTCCCTCTTGCACCGGGGAGCCCCGTGATCCCGCCGATCAGGCTCTCGGCTGCCACCCCTCTCCTCTCCAGCACCTTGGCGAGCATCAGGGAAGTGTTCCCGGCCATGCACACAACAAGGATGGGCCTGTCATCCTTGGGGAGAAGTTCTTCGAACTCCGCCGACGGATCCCCTCCGTTGAGCACCGCCTGAACGTCCTTGACGTCGGCCACACTGATCTTCGATTCGCCGCATCCGAGCGCGGAAGCTATGGCCCTGATTCCTTCCGCTCTCGGGACGAACATGTTGTGCGCCCACACTATTCGTCCATATTCTCCAATCGCCGACGCGGCTTCGTCAAACCTCACTTGGTCCCTCTTCCCTCTCCGTGCAACGGCTTCCACTTCTGAGGTGTACTTCGAGGCTCCGTCAGCTACCATGACCACGAACTCTTTTCCGACTCCATAGTTGACCAGCTGCACGCAGGCATAGAGGGCCAAGGCACCGCTTTCCCCGACATCGTACCCCTTCCTGTTGAAGAACTCGAACAGCCTGGTCGATTCTTCGAAGTCCACTTCATGCTCCCCCAAGTACAACTCGGGGTCGTAGAACTTCAGCCCCATCGCCTTATCCTTCGTCCTAATGCCAGCGACATCTTGGCCGGACAGCGGGAAGACGACCCTCACTGCCTTCCTGTCATGCTGCGAATCGACGTATCGGCTGAAACCGCCAGCCGTCCCACCTGTCCCGAAGGCGCACACGAAGTCCGCTTTCCCCAGGGATGTCCCCTGGGCCATGAGCTGCCGATCGACTTCGGGGCCAGTCACATTTCTGTGGACTTCGACGTTCAGGTCGTTGTCATACTGTTCAGGGCAGAAGCCACCGTAGGCCTTTGCCAGCACCTTCGCAAGTCCAATTGCGTCTTGCCGAGCCAACAGCTCCTCGGCCTTCCCGATGACTCCGTCGAACCGTTTTGGATCGAACCCGAGCTCCGAGAGCTGCTGCCTGACGTTTGCCGCCACCCCCTTCGCGATGAGCAAATCCGCCGGTCCCTTCAGGCCAGGGGCCGGGCAGATGTCGATGTCCAGGTTGACCAATCTCACGCCTTCCTTCCGAAGCTGGTCCAAGACCCCCTGCTGCAGCCTCCTAGAAACAAGGACCACGACATCTATCCCCAACCCGCGTAGCTTCCCCAGCGCGAGTCCAAAGTTGCCCGAAGTCGCCTCGAAGACGGTCTGGCCCCCTACCAGTCTGCCTGAAGCGATGGCTTCACCCATGATGGTGACGGCGGCCCTTACCTTCACCGAGCCGCCCGCGATCTTCGAATCGAATTTCGCGAAAATCCTCACGCCGTCTCCGCGCAGATTCAGCCCATATTCAGTCCGGGCGCACTCCAGAACTTCGCTGGTCAGATTCATTAGCGGCGTGGGGTTGACCAACCTCTCTCCCTCGAAATGGGGGACCAGCGCTCTCACCGTCGAATCGAACCTCTCCAGAAGTTCGCCGTCTCTCGAAGCGCTCTGCAATTCAGTATTCCCGGTTTCGTTAGGGTTATATAACATATGTTATTATTTTATTGGGTGGTGACCAAGACGTACAGCGCACCAGACGTTCCTGACGGCGAGGTCACGCCCGCTTTCGTCAGGGACGAACTCCTGAAGTGCTTCGAGAGCGCCAACGGGGAATTCGCACGGATCCTCCATCAGCCCGTTACGGACGAACAACTGAAGCAGCAGGTGAAGATGTTCGTCGAAGGCGTGTTCTCCCAGTGCGGCGTTAGCTACGTGGCACCTACAAAGGAGGGAATCGTGACTGCGATTTCAGAGTGCAAGCGGAACGCAGAACAAATGATGGGCTCCAAAGGCGCTGAAATAATCGAGCACCACTACGACGAAATGATGAAGCTGGTAAACAGGCTCTAGGCGCACTTCGGGATCCAGAGCTCTTGCCGCCCTCTCTGCAAAACTTCTCAGGATCGACATCTCCCCGTAGGGTGTCTTTGCCCTGGCCTCATAGCCCGGCCCACGGGGCTGTCCTAATCAACCATGCTGGGGTGTCAGAAGGGAGGGCGGATGGGTGGGAGCGGTTCCCTCGGCCCTCCGGGCTGTGGGAAGTTGGGCTCCCTTGGGATTGACACGCCAGGAGCGCGGAACATGCTAGATCTCCGCCTCCCTGGGCGTTATCTTAAGGTCGGTGACCTTCTCTGCCCTAAGTACACGCAGGGACATCGGCCTTCCGACCACTTCGCCCGAGAGAGCCTTGTGAAGCTGGTATTCGTCCATAGCCCGGACATCCCCAAGCTTGAGGATAATGTCTCCCATGGCTACACCTGCGTCCTTTGCCGGGGATCCGCCCTCGACGGACCTCACAAGGAGACCCTCCTCCTGGCCGACTTCCGGAGCCTTGGCCAGTTCCTCCGGGAGTTCGACCGACTCCACGACCACGCCGAGGAATCCCTTCTTCACCTTCCCGTCCTTCGAAATCTTCCCGACAGTCTCCTTCAGGGTGTCGGCCGAGACAGCGACCCCTCTGCCGGCGAAGTAGGCGACGTTCATACCCAGCAGCTTCCCGGTGGCGTCCACTAGAGGGCCGCCCGAGTACCCGGGGTTCAGCTTCGCGTCTGATACCACGGCATCATCGATCATGACCCCCCAGAAGCCTCTCATGCTCCTTCTATGACTCGTGATTATCCCCGAGGTTGCAGAGACTTTTCTACCGTAGGAATTAGCCAGGGCAAGGACGAACTGCCCCACCTTAATCCCATCCGCACTTTCAACCCGGATCGGGGTCAGAGCGGTCGCCTCGACCTTCAGCAGGGCTACGTCGGTGTATGGATCCCTTCCAAGGACCTTGGCGTCAACCTCCTTGCCCTCTCCCAGCGTCACTGTGGGCGCCGCCGAGTGCCCGATGACATGGCTTGCCGTTACCACCAGCCCGTCCGCCGACCAGATGATACCAGTGCCTCCCCTCCTTCCTGCGTTCACGTTCACCACTGAGGGTGAAACGCGATCAGCCAGCTCAGTTACAGCGTTTGAAAATGACTGTAACAGCTGAATTCCCTCTGCTCCTGTCATGTTGTCAGAATCACCTACCAGTACCATGATGAGGCGGCTACTTGTTGAGCGGGTTCGGGAGGTATCGGCTCACATCGCATAGGGTGTGAAATACCCTATCCGCATCAAAGCCAGCTTGGCTCCGGGCCTTGGGCTGGCGTACAGCCTGGAGATCCTCCCCATCAGCTGGTGGGCGGCGCGTACAGCCTTCGGCAGATCCGCATCCTTCTCAATCTTGGCGTCTATGTCGAGCTGACCCGCGGAGAACTTCGCATCAATCATCGCTGACCCATCATCTGTCACCCACTTCATGACCAATCCCTCGTCCCCCTCCGCCATTCCGACCCATCTGATCGTATCGAACCATCTTCCTTTCAGCGCCGTCACGATCGTCTCCTCGCTTGCTTGGTATGGGAGGAACGTGTGCAGTATCGGTACCTTCGTAAGCCCTCCATAGGTCGGCCTGAGTGTGAACGATCCCCGGGCCTTGGCGGTTACGCTGTATCCCTCGGGGGACTTCATCACGAATCCGTCGTCTTCGAGCCTCTCCAACGATCTCGAGAGTGTTTCAGGGTGGGCGCCCGTAATCCGCCTCAACCCGTCGAATGTGAATATGGAGAGCCCTTCTTCCTCTATGGTCCGGACGACCTCTGCGTCTCTTGGGTTCAAGGCTGGCATGTTCTCGTCTGGCAGGACAGGACGCGTCAAGGGACCCATATCGATGACATCTCGCTCCTTTAAAAAACAAGCGTGAGCAAGTCGTCGGTTGGCCCCATCAGGGAGAATCATCATGATCGCGGCCATAGCCGCGGCAGCGCTTCTGGTAGCCTACGCCATCTACGAATCTACCAACGTGCCCGGGACCGTCACCTCTCCCGTCCCATCGAAGTTCACGGTTAATGGGAAGACCTACACCTTCACCTACATCGCCACCACCTACTCTGAAAGGTTGGAAGGGCTGATGAACAGGGAGGTGATCAACACGACAACCATGCTGTTCGCATTCCCGTACTTCAGCGAGTGGCAGTTCTGGATGCTCGACACGAACACAAGCCTGGACATGATCTGGGTAAACGCCACCGGCAACTCGGCCCACGTGGTCTACGTCGTCACTTCAGCACAGCCATGCTACGACAGCAACACATGCACAGTCTACACCCCTCCCTCTCCAGCCAACTACGTCATCGAGGCCAGGGCGGGGTTCGCATCTGTCAACGGGATAACCGTTGGCGCCAGCATTAATTTCAGCGCGTTCGAGGTCTCTGACTGATTGTCATCTTCGTCTAGAAAATTCAACTTGGCATTCTAATGCTATCCTCCGAGCCGCGGGTGCCATGCAGGCAGCTCCCAACCCTCCCATGACCAGAGCCCAGAAGCTCCGCTGGTACGCCGGGCAGCTCATGACTGACGCTGCCGCGGACGAGAAGACGGGGAGTGCCGAGACCGCCATATCCCACTATCTCCAAGCAGCCGACATCCTGCTCCTGCTCGCGAAGGTCGAAGAGAACTACACCGCGTGGAAGTACTACGCTGACACGGCCGCCCAGTGCCAGCATAAGGCGAAGCGGCTCATCGCCCTGGCCCCGAAGGACGAGGCCTGAGCTCCGGCTCCGCATTTCAGTCCACGTTCTTAATATACCACGGAACTCTACTTCATCCAGCCATGACAAGGTGGGAGTGCTATCGCTGCGGCCATATCTTCGAAGGTGAGAATACGCCCGAGGAGTGCCCGAATTGCCATTATTCGCTCACATTCTGGATAGAAGCATCTGAATCGCAGGTCCCTACGGTAAGAAACTTCGTCAAGACTGACCCTCTGATGATCGACGCCAATGAATCTGTGTTGAAAGCTGCCCAAATGATGCGGGACAAGGGGACTGGGAATATCCTGATCCTGATCAAAGGCGAGCCCAAGGGAATCCTCACTGAGCGCGACATCCTGAACCGCATAGCCGCCGACGACCTCCTGTCTTCGAGCATCCCGGTGAGGAAGATAATGACCTCCCCCATGATATCCATCGAAGCCGACGAGCCTCTATCCGACGGGGTTCAGCTTATGGCGAGGCACAAGATCAGGACCGTTTTCGTCACGGACCACGGGAAGCCACTGGGCCTCCTCAACATGAGGGCCATTGTGGGGGACCAGTTCAAGGTCGCGAAGAGCCTAGAGTCCTGACATTCCAACGGGGCAGTCATTATATCCGAGGGCCCGGTCAAGCTTCCCACGGGCACAATCTTATTCGTATGCGTGGAGAACACCTTCAGGAGCGTACTCTCCGAAGAACTCTTCAATTCGAAGGCGCCACGGGGCTGGAGAGCTGAAAGTGCTGGCGTTAGCCCATCCTCTGCGGTCAACCCTAACGTCCGTCCGTTGTTGGGCGAGGTCGGCATCGACCTTACTGACAGGATCCCGAGGGTGGTGACGCCTGACATGGTTGCTAGGGCTTCCTGGGTGGTGACGTTCGGCTGCCTAGATCGCTGCCCTATTGGTGCTGAGGGGAAGGGAGAGGACTGGCCCCTTCCGGGCGCTACCGGAAAGACGTTCGCGGAGCTGAGGGAGATCAGGTACGAGCTATCGAAGCGAATCGACGACCTGATTCGAAGGCGTTGCCCTCCCGTCGAGACCCGAGAGAAGGAACATGGGGTGGGCGTTACAGGAACCACAGGCGTGGAGGCTCTCCGGCAGGAGCTTCGCAAGACCGCGAAGTCCCGTGGGACCCTTACCTACGGACAGCTCATGAAGATCATGGGGATATCGAGGGGTCGTCCCCTTTTCGAAGCCATCGCAGCTGTGGACAGGGCAGAGTACTCGAGTGGCGCACCCGGTTTCGCTGCCATAATCGTACGCAAGGACACTGGTTTCCCGGGAGGCGGCTTCTTCTGCGACGACGAGCTGCCGCCATCCTTGAGAAGGCCGTTCTCCAGGGCCGAGGACCCCAAGCTCTCGGCGGCGGAGATGAACTACGTGAAGGAAGCCCAGAGGAAGATTTGGGCTTACTATTCAGACTACGTTCGGTCCTGACGGCTCGCTCCTATTTCCTTGGGGGACGGCCCAGCAGGGCAGCGGTGGTGTCGACGTAGGTCTCGGGATCGACCTCCTGAGTGCTCGCCGAGTCCACGTCAATCACGAAAATCATGTGCACTCGCGCATGCATGAGCTCTTCGATGGATATCGGAGGCTTGTTGTAGCGGACGTCGGTCAGGGCTTTGATTCTCTCAGCCTCTGTCAGGCTTCGTTCCCTGGGGGGCTTGACGAAGAACTCTGGCAAATCGAGGACATAGGATGGGGTCGTACCCAGAGCAAACTTCCCGGCGAATCGACTGTATCTGGCTACCTTGCTCGCAATCCTGCTCCTTGCATAGGCCGACGGCTCGAGCGCGGCTTCAGGCGGAATGAACCCGGTCTCGATCTCAACAATTAGCGGTCCGTCCCCTCTCGTACCTATCACGTCGCAAATCAGTGCCCTGTCCAGCCTGTGTTCCACCTTCACCGAGTACCCCGCGTCGACCAGGCTGCGTGCGCATACCAGCTCAAGGGCGGAGTGATTGATCTTGACAAGGTTCTTTCTGTAGAGTTTCACCAGAATGTCTGCTATCCCGAAGACCTTCGAGCGGACCTCCTGCCCGTCGTCGGAGCACGCCCTGTCGGCCAGCTCGTAGAGGTCTGCCCTGAACCTCCGGACATCCAATTGTTTCACCTAGGGAGACCCCGTTGTATTAATGTGCCGAGCTTCTTTTCAGGCCTGGACTGTTGTCGTCAAGAATCCGCTTCACCTCGCGGTCCTCAACCTGGTCGAAGCTCCCGTAGAACTCTCCTATGGCCAGGAACAGGCCCGGGGTCTCGAGGCAGACGACCTTCACTCCTTCTCTTGCCAGGTTCTCCTTCGTCTCCGCCGGTGCGACCGGGACTGCTACAACGATCTCCTTTGGTTTCCTCTTCTTCACCGAGATCACCGCAGCTCCGACAGAGCTTCCGGTCGCGATACCATCGTCAACGATGATGACCACCTTCCCTTCAAGTTCCGGATAGGGGACGTCAGGCCGTAGTCTTTCCAGCCTCTTTTTGACCTCTTCCCTCTTCTTGCTCACCTCTTCGTCGAGGTAGGCGGCGCTAGCCCCGAGCGACTCCGCTGCTTGTCTGTCCATGATGACCTCCCCGTCCTGGGTCACCGCTCCGAGGGCGTACTCGGGCTCCCCCGGCGCCCCGATCTTCCTTGTCACAACCACGTCGAGGGGGGCTCCCAGCGCCTTCGCCACTTCATTGGCTACTACCACTCCTCCCCTTGGGATCCCAAGTACTACCACGTCCGTACCCCCGTACTGCGCGAGCGCGGCTGCGAGCTTCTTACCTGCGTCCTCCCTGTTCCTGAAGAGCATCCTTGGTCCCCGCATTGTCTACCCTGGGCGATATTTGGTTGGCTCGCCCGGCTCTCAGGAGGGATGTGGCTTTCCTCCGACAGCGGCCTCGTAGCGTTCCTTCATTGCCGCCGCCCCGGTTCGCCCTCGGTTTGGCCTTCGTGAAGTCCGGGTCACCCCGTCTCTACGCGCCACCATCCCGCTCGCGGTTCGGCACCGTGCGCCAAGGCTTTCCCGGCGCCCATTCCTCTCCGCGAATCCATCCTTTTCCTGGCCGAACGAGCGTAGAAATTGATGCACGACGACTATAAATTGGTTGCTGCGATTTTCGTTTTCGAGAAAGGTCACAGGGACAGGTTACAAAAGTGCCGGAAGCTTCTCCATGGGAGCGTTCAACCCGACAACCCAGATTTCCCATTTGTCCCTTATCTTCATGTCGACTGACCGCAAACTCCCCTGTGGTACCGCGAGAATCCGCCTGACCGAACCCCGCCTGAACAGGTGCGGCTGGAACCAGACGCTCGAAAAGTTCTTGGTTCCAAGCCGCCTCATATTTGGATGCGTCTCACACTCCACCAGTACGAGCTGCTCTGCCCCACCTTCGGACCTGTATCCCATGAGGTCTGGTCTATAGGATGTCCAGGATGCCTTATCCCTCGGCGGGGACAAGGGCTCCTCAACGACCGCGTACCTTTCGAGCTCGAGCTCGTGCCTGACGATGGCCTTCATCGACCTATGCACCTGCGATTCTGCCACCCCTAGGCAATGGAACTCTGCCAATTTCACCATTGGGCTTCGGCGCTTTCCACCCCGGGGTCAGTGTTTGCACACACTGTCAGGAGCTCGTGGACGGAGCATGGATCGTGGTTTTGGTGTTATCTGGATTTTGCAGATGGTTTGCTCCACTAGAAGAAACCGATTCCAAACCACGCGCACTTCGGTATCAACCGATGC
>Ga0187772_10001466_pt1 | contig 11228 bp, 9 predicted proteins | sample 0116_SJ02_MP15_2_FD_133137 | JGI IMG/M metagenome (GOLD analysis project Ga0187772, IMG submission 133137) | Tropical peat soil microbial communities from peatlands in Department of Meta, Colombia - 0116_SJ02_MP15_20_MG | ecosystem: Environmental > Terrestrial > Soil > Wetlands > Peat | place... | reverse complement strand
GACCTTCTTCCGACCGCACTGCGCAAAGCCGAAACCGAAATCCGCGCCAATCTCGATAAAGCTGTCGAACTCGGCAAGGTGAATGCCGCCGCCGCGAAAGCTGCGTTTTCGCGCATCGAATACGCCGGCTCGGTCGACGAAGCCGCCCGCCAGGCCGACTTCGTAATCGAAGCCGTTCCCGAGGAACTCGAATCAAAGATCGAAATCTTCACCTTGCTCGACAAGATCTGCCGTCCCTCGACGATTCTCGCCTCCAACACCTCGTCGCTCAGCATCACCGAAATTGCCAGCGTCACCTACCGCGCAAGAAAATGCGTCGGCATGCACTTCTTCAATCCCGTCCACAAAATGAAGCTGCTCGAAGTGGTACGCGCGCTCGAAACCGACGCTGAAACCCTCGCCGCCGCTGTCGAAGTGGGCAAGCGCATGGGCAAAGAAGTTGTCGTCGTCAAAGAAGCGCCCGGCTTCATCACCAGCCGCATCAATGCCATGATCGGCAACGAAGCCTTCTACATGCTGCAGGAAGGCATCGCCACTGCCGAAGACATCGACTTGGCCCTGAAGCTCGGCCTGAACCATCCCATGGGCCCATTCGAACTGGTCGACTTGGTCGGTCTCGACACCCGCCTCCACATCCTCGAATACCTGCATAAAACGCTGGGAGAGAAATTCCGTCCCTGCCCGCTCTTGGCACAATATGTCAAGGCTGGAAGACTCGGCCGCAAATCCGGTCGCGGAGTGTTCGAATATCCGCAGGGTAGGGAATCGTCTTCATGACGCGTACTATTGAGTAAGGTAAGCTTCTTGCATGGCCAAGCGGATCCAGGTAACTATCCAGGACGCCGAGCTCTGGGAAATTCAACGAGCGGCAGAGGCGCGACAGATGTCGGTCGCGGATTGGGTCCGTGAGGTACTCGACCGGGCGTGTCGGCGGGAGCGTCTGGGTGAGATCGCGAAGAGGATTGCAATCATTCGCGCCGCCGCGCAGCACGACTATCCAGTCAGCGATATCGAGGGGATGCTCCGGGAGATCGAAAAGGGGTACGGTGCCGTTACCCGTCCGTGATTCTGATCGACTTCGACATACCGATCTAGCTTGTCCACTCCCCGTGATGATTGTCACAGCACCACCCCTCCCGTCCCGCTATTCTTTCATTGGTAAACCAGTCTCATGCTCGATCCCTCCATCGTCGCAGCCGGTCTGGACCATCTCACACCACAACAGCTCCGTAGCGCGCTGGAAAATTACCTGCCCAAGAATGGTTCAAAAAGCGAAAAAATCGCCGCGATCGAGGCCGGCCTCCGCAGCCCCATCGGCCAGGCCATGCGCGATGCCATGGCGCGATGGATCGTCGACGCGATTGTTCCTGTAGCGCGCCTGGTCCCGGAATCCTATCTGAAGTGGCGTCCGCCCGTGCGCGACGCCATGATGTTCGTGGTCGTCCGCCTCTCTCCAGCCCGCCTCGCGCCCAAGCTGCTCGAGCAAATTGAACTCCCCGAAAGCACCTCGCCCGAAACGCGCCTGTTGCGTCTCATTGCCAAAGTCCCCGGCCTGCAGAAATTAGGACAAGTCATCGCTCGCAACCAGAACCTGCGTCCCGCGCTTCGCCGCGCCCTCGCGCGCCTCGAAAACGGAATTCGTGACGTCGCGCTGGCCGACATACGCACTCTCATTCAGCAGGGCTTAGGCCCAAAGATTGACACCTATGCCGTCAAAATCGCCCCCAAGATCCTCTCCGAGGCCAGCGTGAGCGCGGTCGTCCGTTTCACCTGGCGCAATCCCGTGAGTAGCCGCCGGGAACGCGGCGTATTTAAGGTTCTCAAGCCCCACATCCCCGAATATTTTGCGGAAGACATGGATTATCTGCAGGGACTGGCTGAATATTTCGCCGACCGTCATCACGCCTACGGATTTCCCGCCGAGTTGCTGCCCGATACATTCAAGAAGGTTCGCCGGCTCCTTAAGCACGAGGTGAACTTCGCGCGCGAACAGAAAACCTTAGTGGAAGCCGAGGCCCTTTATCGGGGTATGTCAGGCGTGCGCGTCCCGCGCGTGATTCAACCGCTTTGCACGCCGGCCATCACCGCACTTACTGAGGAGCGCGGCGTCAAGGTGACTAGCGCGGCCGCCCGTCTGCCCGCCGTTCGGCGGTCAAGAATCGCCGAGCAAATCGTCGAAGCTGTGGTCGCCGTCCCGCTGCTGGCTGCCCAGGAAAACGCAATTTTCCACGGCGATCCTCATGCCGGCAATCTTTTCTACAACAACCGCACAGGCGAGCTCATCATTCTGGATTGGGCGCTGCGCGAGCGTCTCACGCGCGAGCAACGCCGCCATCTGGCGCTCCTTTTTCTGATGGTGACCTTGCGCGATCCGGTCGGCGCCAGCAGCGAAATTCGCGCGCTGAGCCAGCATCCCATTCGCCCCACTTCGCCGCGCGGTCAGATGATTCGCCAGACCGTTGCTACCTTCATGGACGAAATTCCCGCCACCAGTTTGCCCAGCGGTGCCGACGCCATGCGCCTGCTGGAACGTGTCGCCATGAAGAACGTAAAGTTTCCCGGACCGCTCATCATGCTCTCTAAGGTCATCTTCACACTCGATGGAATCCTCCGCGACATCGGCGGCTCGGGCAAAGGGATGGGCCTTACCATCGCGCGTCACGTTGCCCAACATTGGATCGGCAATCGCGCCGCCTTCCGCTCGCCGCTGAAGACCGGAGACTGGATCACCCTGCAGTGCAGCGCCTTGCTCTATTCCAGCCGCTGGGCCCTGCACGCCGAGCAGGCAATCCTCGACCGCCTGCTGCCTGGCAACTTAACGCCATCTCCCGCGTCTGCCTGAAGCGGCAAATCTGCCTGCCTAAAATAAAGATGGCGTCTTCGAGCGAAGAATCCCCCTCTTTCGCTCGAAGACGCCTCGGCGGGAGCGCCGATCTCTTTGCACCAGAACAGGTCCCTGCGACATTACGCCACTGATTCGCCGGGACAATCCGGCTCGGCGCCCCAGGTTTGCGCCCCAATCGGGCGTCCCCGGCACGCGCTGTTTCTCGCGCGCGGGCCCGATTCGGACGCTAACCCGGGGCACTTTCGGCCATCATTGCGTGCGTCTTATGCGACCGCAGCCGCAGTCGCCTTCTTGACACGCACGGGCCGCTTCGCGTGATGCTCCGTCTTCGCATGTCCATTCGACGGTTTTGCGATCACGTCCATCAACGCCCTTTGTGCATCCACGTAGCTTTTCACGCCTTCCCGCGTCAGTTCTGCCAACGGCAGAAAGGGGAAGGGTCGCAGGATTTCCAGAGCCTTGCCCGCGGTTTTCACATTCGCGTTCATCTGCTGTCCGGCGACATCCACGAACTTCTTCTGGGCCTCGATGAACGATTCGGTCGTCTGCCGCGCAATTTCGGCCAGTTCGGTCTTCTTGATCTTCTTGCCGCCCTCGGCGTATTTGCCGCTGGTGATCTTGGCCGTCTCGCTGGAAATCACCTCGAGGAACTGCTTCTGCGCCTTTACAAAGTTCTCCATCCCTTCGCGGGCAACTTCCACCACGTGCGCCGGCTCATAGGGCTTGCCGGTCTTGGCCGCTGCCACCCAGGTGTGGGTCTGTTTTTCGGCAATCTTCAGGAACTCCTGCTGCATGTGGATGAAGGTCTCCACACTGCGCCGCAGCAGTTCGACCGCGGCAATGCGCTGCGGGCAATCGCCCACCCGCTCTTTCACGCCGTTCAGAAGAATTTCGTTCTGTTGTTTGCCGAGCTCGAGAAGAATTTTTTGCCCTTCAATGAAGTTCGTCATGCCTTCCCCGGCAATTTCGCTGAGGATGGCGGTGGGAGAGTGATGCGGGTCGGTCAACTGCTCACGAACAGCATGCATGACGTTTGCATTCTGCCGCATCGCCAGATCCAGCAGGATCCGTTGCGTGGCAAAGAAAGTTTGCACTCCCTGCTGTGCCCAACCCGATAGAATAGAAACAAAGGACGATTCCCGGGGATGAATCCCGGCTTTGGTGGTTGCTGGCATATCGGTTCTCCATTGCTGCAATGCAGCATCAAATAAAATATACGATCTTGCGGAAAATGTGTCAAGATATATTGTTCTCGTGTGCACAGCAGCATCGAGAATCAACGGATCGTACCAGGCAATGAACGCCGCCAAGCAAGCTGCCGTTGTTCAGATCAAGAAATACGGGAATCGCCGTTTGTACGATACCGCCGGTAGCTGCTACGTGAATCTCGACGATATTGCCGCCCTCATCCGCCAAGGCCAGCAGGTGCAGATCGTGGACGCAAAAACCGGCCAGGATCTGACCCGTGTCACCCTCACGCAAATCATCACCGAAGACGCAAAAGACAAACCTACCGGCCTGCCCCTCGAACTGCTGCGGCAGCTCATCATCGCCTCCGATGAGGTGCAACAGGAGTTTGTGATGTGGTATCTGAAATCCGCCTTCGACTCTTACCAGAAGGTGCAGGATGCGGTGCGCAATCGGCTGGGCGAGGTCCAGTCCGCCATTCTCTCGCCCGTCGAAACCATGCAGCGCTTTCTGAGCGCGGCGACCTCAGCGCAGCCCCGAGCAGGGGCCGAGCCGGAACTGGTTGCCTTGCGCCAACGAGTGGCCGAACTGGAGGCGCGGCTTAAAAAGCCCGGGCAAGGTGCACGTCAGGGAAAGATAGTAGGGAACAAGCGCCGTTCCCGAGCTAAACGCTAACGCAAGGGAAAACTGCGGCAACAACAGGGGCGTGCTCAAATGTGCTATAGAGCAGTCGAAAGTGGAGAGTATATAATCACACGGGCCGTGCCCGTTCGGGCCCACTTGCCCGGCCTGAACGCGCAACATCGCCGATAGAAGCAGGATTGACCTTGCTCAGAGAGCAAAGACCAAAGCGTCACACAAAGCCCAGGAACGGGACCTCCAACGGTTCTCCTGATCCCGCCTTCAGCAATTCAATTTGGACTGAAGCTCTGTTTGGCGCCGAGGTTCTGCTGCTTCACGCTACTCCGGTCTATTACGGCTTTGGCGTGCCCCGCGGCGATGGCTCCGCAGTCGTCATCATCCCCGGTTTCCTTGGCACCGATGTTTATCTGACCGAACTGCATGGCTGGCTGGCCCGCATTGGCTATCGCCCGTATTTCTCCGGCATTGGGGTCAATGCCGAATGCCCAAACCTGCTCATTCAGCGCCATCTGAACGAAACGATTCGAACAGCCCTGGCCGAAACCGGACGCAAAATTCATCTCATCGGCCACAGCCTCGGTGGAGTCATCGCCCGGGCTATCGCCAGCCAAAGGCCACGTGACGTCGCTTCAGTCATCACACTCGCTTCGCCCATCAAAGGCACTGTCACCAACCGTACGGTTCTGCACGCCGCAGAAGCGGTTCGCGTGCGCATTCTTCAGGAGCATGGCGCCAGAGTCCTGCCCAGCTGCTATACCGGCCGTTGCACCTGCAATTTTCTCGATTCCCTGCGCCGCAATTTCCCGCACTCGATCACTGAGACTGCGATCTACACTCCTCATGACGGCATTGTGGATTGGCGCTATTGCATCACGAACAGACCGGGCGTCGATTTCGAAGTTCCGGGCACGCACATCGGAATGGCCTTCAATCCGGCTGCTTATTCCATCATCGCCGACCGCCTGGCGATGGCCTGTTCTTCCGGATAGCTCGCCCGGCGCGCGCGAGCCTGCCCTATTCCCGCTATTTTCGTAAGAAATCCTTATCACACCGGCTTGGCCCATCCGTCACTGACACCAAGACAGCAAATGCTGTACAGTCCGCTCGATCCCCCAGACGTAGACCTCTCTGTCTCCCGGGACCAATCTCACAAGCAAGAACGAAAAGGAGACTCCCCTATGTTTGCACGTATCCTTGAATTCGTTCCCAAGATGGAGAAGAAAGAGGAATTCATTCGTGTCGTCAAGAAGGACGTCCTCCCCATTCTGAAGAAACAGAATGGCTTCCTGGAAATCCTCCCCTTCGTCCCCGAAATCCAGACGGAAAAGGTCATGACCATCACTCTCTGGAATGAGAAGAAGGACTTCCTCCGCTATGAGAAAGAGTGGCTCCCGAAGGTCGAGGAGATTGTCAGGCCCTACCTGAACACTCCCCTCATTGTGCACAATCACTACACACTTGAGACCACTCTCTGCGAGCACTTCGAAAAGGCGCTCGCGGCCTGAGGCAGCACTGCCTTAGGGTCGGGCCGGGCGCAGCCAGACGCTGCCCCGGCCTTGTCTTTAGCGAGCTGGGAGCGGTTCTTACCGCGGTTCTTGAAAGTCGTGCCCATCCGCTTAAATCCGCGGCCCGGTCGAGTGCGCTGCTAGAGCCTACTTCGGTTCCGGATTTGCCGGCTCTTTGTCACGTTCCATTCGCACCGGCCCGACGGGCGTGGCTCCGCGTCGCGAGGCTTCCGTACGCTCGTGTTCGGCCTCTGCCTCGCGTCCCAATTGTGTGTAGACCTCGGCTAGGTACATATGCGGTTGGGGTGCAGCGGGCCGCAGCCTGGCCGCCTTCTGCAAGCTCGGGATCGCTCCCTCCAGATCCCCCGATTTCGTCAGGTACCGTCCTAGATTAAGGTTTGCCCCATAGCTGTCCGGCTCGTGTTGCAGTATCCACCGGCACTCCCTGATTTCTTCCGGCACACGATTGGTCTTGTCATATGCCACCAGCAAATAGAAATGCGGATCGATCATGAACGGTTCGGAGATGGCCACACGCTCGAAGGTAGAAATGGCCCCCTCATAGTCTCCCGTCTCCATCGATGCCTTCCCCAGATTCATCGAAGCTGCGGTGAAAGCCGGATCTAGTTTCACGGCCTGGCGCAACAATGGAATGGCGTTCTCGTAATCCTCCTTCTCCAGGTAGCATCCCGCCAAAAAGAAATACATGATGGAGATGTTTGGATCCTCGGCGATCCCCTCCCGCAGTTCCTTTATTGCCTTTTCGCAATCGTGAAGTTCCAGCAGGTCATTCACTCGCAGCAGCATGTTGGCAATTCCCACTTTGTCCTTGGGATCCGCCCCATTCTCCGGCGACTGGTTCAACGCGGGATTGTTGATGTTTACGATGTATCCCAGCGCTGCCAATTTCTTCGCTTTCCCCTCATCCATCCACGTCTTGGGCATGTTCCCGGTATTCGTCGTCTTCTGCTGGAAATCCTTGATCCGGGCCGCGAACGTGTCCGCCACAGCGGGAGACTCTGCCGCCAGATTATGCTCCGCCGCGGCGTCCGTCGCGTAGTCATAGAGTTCGCGCCGCGGTGCCTGAACATACAGGTACTTGCTGGTCCGCCAGGATTGAATCGCGCTCCAGGCAAAGGCCAGGTGCCCGTAATCGGCCTCGGAGTAGACCCCCCGATTGCGCCATTCCGCCTCTACGTCCGCGCTTGTCTTCCCCGGCTTCATCAGCCCAGCCATCGACGCGCCCTGCACTTCCTTTGGGATTGCGATTCCCAGCGTTTCGAGCACCGTCGGCGTAACGTCGGCCAGCTCCACCGGAGTTTCCACGCGTTTGCCCGCCGCTTCACCGTGCGGCAGTTTGATCGCCAGCGGCACGTGGATGGTCTCGTCGTACAGTAGAATGCCGTGCTCGTCTTCGCCATGCGCTCCCAAGGACTCGCCGTGATCGGCCGTCATCATAATCAGGGCTCCGTCGTACAGCCCTTGCGCCTTCAATTCCGCGAAAAGTTTTCCCAGCGCCGAATCCATGTAGGCAATCTCGCCGTCATAAAGCGCTTTGGCGTAGCGCGTCTTGTAGGGTTCCGGGGGATCATAGGGTTCGTGCGGATCGAAGCAATGCACCCACATTAAGAACGGCCCAGCGGGACGTTTGGCCAGCCACGCCAGCGCGTGCTTCACCACCTCTTCCGCTCGGCGCTCGCTGGTTTCGTAGCGCTTCTCCGGCGTGAACCCATCCCAGCCGAAGCCGGCGTCATAGGTGTCAAAACCGCGATCAAAGCCGGGCGCGCCCCAGGTTGCGTCCAGCGCCAAAGAACCTATAAATGCGCCGGTGTGATATCCCTGTCCCTTCAGGATATCGGGCAAATAAGGCAGAGTCTTCGCCAGCGGTATCGGGAAGGTCAGCACCTGATGATACTGGGGATACGTCCCGGTGAGCAGCGTGGCGTGCGAAACATCGGTCAGCGGCGCCTGGGAATACGCGCGCGTAAACACCACCGAATCGCCCGCTACCGCATCGATGTGCGGCGTCAACCCACGCTTCGAACCCATAAATCCCATGCGGTCGGCGCGCGTCGTGTCCATGGTGATCAGGATGATGTTGGGATAAGACGAATTTGGCGACTGCGGCTTGGGAGCATCGGCGGCGAAAGCGCTCAAGACAAGCGTAGCCAGGCAGACAAAACAGCGAATTCCACGCATTATGGATAACCCTTAGAGCTGGAAGGAATCTGAGCTTAGGGACACTCTGATTAAGCTTACCCTGTCATCCCGAGCGAAGCCGCAGTCGAGGGACCTTGTGTTCCGCTCTTGCGATTCTTAATCAGAGCTTCCTTAGATTCGATTTTACACAACTTCGACAGACGCGGTTTCTGCTGCGATCGCGACGCGGTTACCACGGTTTCTCAGGGCAATCCGTATCCATCACAAGCGAAGCGCCGTCCCCGCGCAACCCTCCCCGCGCAACCCGGGCCTGCGCCTCATTGTGATTTCCCGGCCGGCTCCTTCTTGGCTTTCGGGCTTACCTTGACGGCATCCTTGTCGGGCAAGTCCTGGCAGCTTTCGGGATGAAGAAAGAGCGTGGGGTCCTGCGGACCCACCTGTACGTTCTTGTACACCCAGCTTCGATGGGGAGAGTGCTCGGGGCGATTCTCGATCTTGATCGGGAACCCCTGCAAATCTTCTGCCTCCCAGAGATGCAGGTGGACTGGGTATTTAAGACTTGGAGCTTTAACGGTGACGTCTTCGACCCGGCACAGGTGGCCGTTCACTGTTTCTTCTCCAGCGGGAACGCGCTCATACGTGTATTGAGGCCCAGTCAAAAAGAAGGGGAAAGAGCGGGAATTGGGAAGCTCGCTCTTCATGCATATTTTAGCTCCGAGCAAGAACTCTCTTTTCTTCACTAAATCCACGATCCAATAGCTGTGCTGGTCGATGGCCTCCACTCGCAGGAAGTTGCCGGAACGGTAAATGTGCCGCTCGGTGTTATCGCTGGTGAGAATGCCGCCGTCCGCAATCGCCGAAAACTCCGGAATCTCATCCAATGGAAACCCGCTGAGCTGAGGTTGTGGCGCGGCCGCTGGCTCAGCCGGGCTGGCAGCACTGCTCGCTGGCTTCTGTTCCGAAGACGGATTCTGGCTGGCTGAGTTCTGTTCGGTCGCGGGAGCTTGCTGGTTCCCTCCCAGCCCCTGCGGTGTCTGCGCCCACACCTGAACTGCAAAGCAGCCTGCCAATAGCAGGACTGCAGTGAATCTATCCATTCTTGGATCTCCCCTACATAATTGAAATCGGCTTTTCGGCTCTCGGCTTCCGGTCTTCGGCTCTCGGCCGATTGCGGCCCGGAGATGACTCTTCAAAGCATCCAAGTCCCGAAGCCGAGAATCGGGCGCCCAGAACCGGAAGCCGGAAACCGAAAGCCGAGTAGCGAGAGCCGGAACCAGAAGGCGAGAGCCGCACGCCGCGTACTTCAGCATACAGGAAAAAGGTCATCAGTGGCCGATGGCGGCCGACCTTTTCAGCATACAGATCCCAAAAGTCAAGACGAGGGGGGCGAAAGCCGAGTAGCGAGAGCCGGGAGCCGAGAGCCGAGAGCCGAGAGCCGGAAGCAAAAAAGGCCACGCTGTTGCCAGCGTGGCCCAGACTGTGATGCAAAACCAAGCTTACTTCTGTTGTCCAGTCGTGAGCAGCCCGTTGTGGTGCCCAGCCGACGGGAGCGTGCAGCTCAGCGGCCCGGCGTTGTCGCCGAACACGAAATCGCTGAAGCTGGCAACGCCAATCCACCAATCCTTGTTCTTTGCCGGCGGTTTGGTCGAGCACGCCAGGGCAGTGGCGACCGTCCACTGTTCGCCAGTGTAGGCGTCAGAGAACGCGTCATAAATGTTGTCGCCATAAACTGCGCCCTTGGTGACAGTAACCTTTGCACCAGCGAACGTCACGCCCTTGGGGAGCGAGTACGGCCCGTAGCCGCTGATCGTCGCGTTGTAGCTGACGCCGCAAGCGCTGAGGTTGTCGAAGCCCTCATAAACCGCGCCACCGGCCAGGCCGGCCACGCCATCGGTGTTGTTGTTGTTGATTTGCTCGAAGTTGCAATACGGGCCGCCGCCGTCTACGGACAGGAAGCCGAACGACCAGCTGCCGGCCGAGGCCAAGCTGCAAGCCAGAACTACCATACCAAGAACCAAAAAGCTCTTCTTCATTGAACATCCTCCTGGAAGTGTTGAACCTAACGTTAGAGTCAAAACATCAGACCGGCGAGGCATTGCAGGGGAACTATGTACCTCACCGACTGCAGGCCAATCTAGCTCATCCGCTGATTAAGTCAAGCGAATAAGTGCCCTCCGCGGCAAAAAAAAAGTTGAAAGATAAAAACTTTGCGATGTTGCGGCAAAACATCGGTAAATGCAGTGAAAACGCCTTCTGTCCGGTGTTTTGCGCGCCTTCGCAGCGTGCGAAGAAGGTAGGAAATAACTGCAAAAAAGATCGCACTTCTCACCCGTAAACCATCTCAAAATCGCAGCCCGATTCCACCCGCGCAACCATCCCAAGGCACCGCGCAGTGTCATCTGGAAACGCTCGTTGCCGTATCCCAAAATGTCGATTTTCTGCCACGCTGAATGCCCGGAAAAAATCCCTTGACTTCACCCACACAACACCCAGAATAGAAGTATAGATCTCACAGCGCAGGTGACAACCGATAACCGATAACCGATAACCGGCAACCAGCAACTAGCAACTAGCAACCGGCAACTAGCAACCAGCAACTAGCAACTAGCAACTAACAACTGAAAGCTGGCAACTAACTCCAATGCCCTCAAGACTTTGCCTATAACCCATTATTTATCAAGACTTTGGAGAGGAAAAAAACGGAAAATTACTGAAAATCGACCTTAACTATAAGTCAGCAAAAGACTTGTTCACAATAAGTCTAAGTCTAAATTATTGAAGACTTTACACGCAAACTTACTCTAAGTGTCGGATTCTAATATACCGGGAAAAGGAGGGGGGGGGAGGGGGGAGGGGGTACCCCCAAGCGGGGACAGACAATAAACAAT
>Ga0187772_10001465_pt1 | contig 11231 bp, 9 predicted proteins | sample 0116_SJ02_MP15_2_FD_133137 | JGI IMG/M metagenome (GOLD analysis project Ga0187772, IMG submission 133137) | Tropical peat soil microbial communities from peatlands in Department of Meta, Colombia - 0116_SJ02_MP15_20_MG | ecosystem: Environmental > Terrestrial > Soil > Wetlands > Peat | place... | reverse complement strand
GCGGCCGACCGCGGTGTCGAGGAGGATTTCAATTCCGATGGCGCGCAGCCTGTCAATTTCGGCATTGAGCAATTTGCGCGGCAAGCGGTAGGAGGGGATGCCAACGGTCAGCATTCCGCCCGCAGTGGAGAGTGCTTCGAAGATGGTAGGACGATAGCCCTTTTGCCGGAGCTGGTAGGCACAAACCAGTCCAGCTGGGCCCGAGCCGATGATTGCGACTCTTTCTGGGCGATCCGGAACGCTAGGTTGTGGGAGCTTAAAGTCGGTACAGTAGTCGGTGACGAAGCGCTTCAACGCCGGAAGGTTGACTGGTTCGTCGACCTCGTTGCGAGTACAAGCGGCGGTGCAGGGATGAGTGCAGACGCGGCCGCAAATTGAAGGCAGCGGGTTGTCGCGCAGAATGACTTGGAGCGCTTCTTCAAAGCGCCGTTGCGCGATCAAGGTCACGTAGCCTTGGCCGTCCTGATGAACCGGGCATGCGGCCTGGCAGGGAGAAGTGCCGCGGCGGGAAATCGAGAAGACGTTGGGAACGGCTTGCGGGAAAGGCCGGAAGATCGCTTTGCGCTCGCCGAGACCCTGATCGAATTCAGACGGGAGCGCCACCGGACACTCGGCCGTGCAGGCGCCGCAGCCGGTGCATTTGGTTTCGTCTATGAAGCGGGCGCGCTTTTTGACAGTGACGTTGAAATTTCCGGGCTTGCCTTCGATGCGTTCGACATCGCAGAGGGTGAGGATATCGATGTCCTTGTGGCGACCGATTTCGACCAGGCGAGGAGCCATGGTGCACATGGCGCAATCGTTGGTGGGAAAGGTCTTGTCGAGTTGGGCCATGACGCCGCCGATGGCGGGGCCGCGTTCGGCGAGGTAGACCTTGATGCCGCCGGCGGCGAGATCGAGAGCGGCTTGCATGCCGCCGATACCGCCTCCGACAACGAGGGCGGCGCCGATGGACTGCGTTTTGGATTCCTCAGATGGCATGGGGAATAACCTCCGCTGCGGGCGCCTGCTGATTGGCTCTTTCCCGAACCGCCAGGAAGTACAAGGCCAACGGGCGATAGACCATGTGAGACCACTTGCCGAACGACATTTCGATCACCAGCATGGGCGTCGCAATCACCACATGCAGCGCGTAAATGAAATGACAGGTCATACCGAAACCGAAATAACGGAAGATGTGCGCGGCGAGGCCGCTGACAGCGGTGCCCACCAGCAAGACGGGAAAAACGAGATCCTGAAACTTGGTTTCCTTGTAGATCTCCTTTTTCTTGCGCAAGCGGCCGATGAGGATGTCGCCCATTCCGTAGAGGATGAAAGCGGCCGCGATGTATCCCAGCAAGCGCTGGGGGTGATAGAACGGGTAGATATTGTCGGTCTGAAACCAGCGCAGGGCAAAGACCTTGATGGCCAACATCATTACAGTGCCTACGGCAAGGAGGGCATGGCCGAGCCAGCGGCTGTGCTCCTTGCATTTGCGCATGAGCGGCTGGGCCACCGATTCGTAGGCATAGACCCAGGCCTCGACCATGTAAATTGACCATGGGATGCGGGGCTGACCCTCCGCTTTCATGGTGAGCCGCCAGATGTGGAAGATGCGCGAGAGCAAAAGCAAGAGCGGAAGCAGGATGACCGCGAGCGTGTAGTAGGTCATGATGGGGAACATGTGCTCGAGGCCGAGCGGCATGGTGACAAAGTCGTGAGCCGACATCGCGAGATACCAGAGGTGGTAGCCGACGATCAGCAGCAGGGTGAAAATGGCGACGGAGACCAGAGAGCCCAGATACCAGGCCTTGGACTGAAGGAGCTTGTGGCCGATGCCGATCCACTCGTACTGGCCGCTCAGGAAGCGGCGCAGCGTGATCATGGAAATGCGAGGCTCGGACTGGCGGGGACAGACGATCGAACAATCGCCGCAGTCATGGCAGACCCAGGGATCGAGGCTCGCGACCAGCGGTTGCCGCAGGCCGAGCAAGGCGTAGCGAAGGCTTCTGCGGGGAAAGGTTACGTCGCCTTCGACCAGATCACAGGAGAGCGTGCAACTTCCGCATTGATAGCAGCCCGTGGGATCGAACTTCCCATATTTGCGAATTTCGGCCAGCAGCGTGGGATCGCTGATTGGAATTGCACCAACTGCCATCGACCACCCCCTAATCCGAGGGTGCAGTTATTGCGCTGCCACCACGACGTCTTTCACGGGACGGCGGGTGTAGATCAGAAACTTTCCCTCTTCTTCGATCACGTGAACGTCAAAGTTGTCCTTCTGATAGCTCTCCTGCACCGGGGAGACCTCCTCGCGCGAGGCGTAGAGGTTGCCATCCCACATGAACTTCTTGCCATCACAAATGAGAGAGAGATTCGGGCTCATAGGTTTGTGAGCCTCCCATCGAAGGACGTCCAACTGCAGGTCGTGCACCAGGCGATTGCGCCGTTACTGTATCCCGGGTTTAATTAGGTGTCAAGGAAAATATTTAACTAAGATAATCATAAATTAAGTTGACAATCATCCCGGATTGCGATAACGTCCGCTGCCAGGGTCCCCGTAATTCGGTGGTTGCCTATGCAACGGAGTCCGACCACGGCCTGTCAGGTTGCGCGCGTGACAGGCAAACCTTGCAGCTCATCTCACCTCACACCGACTCGCAATGCCATCGAAATCCTTTTGGGAATTGGCGCTTTGCGTTGGCGCCGGTGAGCGAAGCTGGGCGGGAGCGGGCGCGAACGCCGAGGGCGGGAACCCGGGTTTGCTTTGCAAGGGTCCTATTTATTCGTAAAGCGAAGTTCATAGCATTCTCATTTTGGAAGGAGGTGCAGCATGGCAGCTCGACTTGCCGAAGAGTGGTTTGCCATATGCGGGGGTTGCGAAGTGACCATCCTCGACATCGGCGAACCGCTGCTGGAAGTGCTCAAGCAAGTGGAAATCGTGCACATGCCGGTGCTGATGGATCATAAGCTTTTTGGTCAGACCGGCGAAAACGCAGAAATGGAAATTCCGACGGCGGACGTCGGACTTATCTCGGGAGGAATCCGCAATGATGAACACAAGAAGCTGGCACTGGAGATGCGCAAGAAATGCAAAATCCTGATTGCTCTGGGTTCTTGCGCGTGCAGCGGCGGCGTTCCGGCGCTCGCCAATCAGTGCACCACAGAGGAATTATTGGAAAAGGTCTACCGCGACAGCGTGACGACCGAAAAGAACGGCCTGCCGAAAGAGCAGGTTCCGGTTCTAACCGACCGGGTTTATGCCATCAGTGAATTCGTCAAGGTGGATGCATTCCTGCCCGGCTGTCCCACCACGCCAGACATGGTCGCCGATGCACTCATTGCTCTTCTCCAAGGCAAGCCTCTACCGGCGCTTTCAACCAAGAGCGTCTGCGACGAATGCCCAACCAAGCGTGAGAAGAAAGCTGTTTCCACGCTCAAGCGGCGAGTCGAAGGGCCAGCGTTCACGCCCGGAGCTCCGCTGACGGAGATGCGCTGCCTGATGGAGCAAGGCTTCCTGTGCCATGGGCCAGCCACGCGCGGCGGCTGCGGCGGGCACGAAGGTACGCCTCGCTGCATCCGGGCCTACATGCCATGCGAGGGCTGCTTTGGGCCGCTCACAGAAAAGGCCAATCCCATGGTGGACATGATGGGCGCGTTGTCGTCCATCGGGCTTGATCCGAAACAGATACCGGATCGGGCTGCCACCTTCAACCGATTTGCCGGCGCCGGCCGTCTGCGCGCGCTCCCGAAGAGGTGAACTATGGCGAAAACACTGGTGATACAACCTGTCAGCCGCATCGAGGGCCATGCCAAGATAACCATCCAACTGAACGATACCGGCAACGTGGACACGGCGCGCGTCAACGTCATCGAGCTGCGTGGCTTCGAAAAATTCTGCCTGGGACGACCGGTGGAAGATATGCCGCGTATTATGCCGCGCATTTGCGGCGTGTGCCCGTGGTCGCACCACCTGGCTTCGGCGAAAGCAACCGATGCCGTGTTCGGGGTGACGCCGCCACCGGCAGGCGCGAAGCTGCGCGAACTCTGCAACAGCATCGCGTACATGGAAGAGCACATCCTGCATTTCTATTTCCTGGCGGGCGCCGATTTCCTGCTCGGACCGGATGCCGATTATTCCGTTCGCAACGTGATCGGAATTCTGAAAGCTGCGCCGGACGTTGCCCAGCGGGTGGTCAAGGTGCGGCACATGGCGGCCAAGATGCTCGAAGTCCTGGCCGGCAAAGCCATCCATCCACAGGCGGCGGTGCCGGGCGGATTCAGCAAGCCGTTGGCGCCGGCAGAGCGCGATCAACTGCGCAAGATGGCAGATGAGACGCTCGATCTCGCCAAGTTCTCGATTGCCTTTGCCAAGGAAAACGTATTCCCGAAATATCTGGAGACGGTAAAGTCGCTGGGCGTGATCACGACCGGCTTCCTCGGCACGGTGAAGGAGAATGGCGCACTCAACCTCTACGACGGGAAAGCGCGACTGATGGCTCCGGATGGCACGTTCGAGGATTTCCCCTACGACCGTTACACGGACTACATCAGCGAGCACCTGGAGTCGTGGAGCTACCTGAAGTTCCCGTATGCCAAGAAGTGGGGCAGCTTCTCCATGGACCTGGTGAAACCTTCGGGCATTTACCGCGCGAACACGCTGGCGCGCATCAACGTGTGCGACTTTATCGACACACCTCTGGCGCAAGCAGAGCTGGAGGAGTTCCGGCAGAAATTCGGCCGGCCGGCTCAGCTTACGTTGCTTTATCACTGGGCTCGGTTGATTGAGTTGCTTTACAACGCGGAGAATGCGATCCGGTTGCTGGATGATCCGGACATCACCAGCACCGAGACGCGCGTGAAGGTCACACCCCGGGCGGCGCGCGGAGTGGGCGTCACCGAGGCGCCGCGCGGCACGCTGATCCACGACTACACCACCGATGCCGACGGCATGCTCACCAATGCCAACCTGATTGTGGGCACGACCCACAACAACGCTCCAATTAATATGTCGGTCACGCAGGCCGCCAAGAGCCTGATCCATGACGGCAAGTATGACCAGGGAGTGCTGAATACGGTGGAAATGTCGATTCGCGCTTACGATCCATGCTTCTCCTGTGCCACCCATCGCCTGGATGGCAAGATTTCGGTGAAAGTGGACATCGTGGACGCGGAAGGCAACGTGGTGGAGACGTTGGCGAACTGATTGCGCGAATCGGGAGTTCGCGAAGCGAAACGAGGAGGGAGACGAATGCCGGAAACCGATGTATCCGTTCTCCCCGAATTTTGCCAGAAGCCCACGCTGGTGCTGGGCTGCGGCAACAACCTGTTTGGAGATGACGGCTTCGGGTGCGAAGTAGTGGAGTACATCGAGGCGCACTATGAAGTGCCCGAAGCCGTTTGTTTGCTCGACGTCGGCACCGGCGTGCGCAAGCTGCTATTCACCCTTTGCCTGAGCCCAGCGCGTCCACGGCGCTTGCTGATTCTTGATGCGATCGATGTTGGACGCACTCCGGGCGACGTATTCGAGATCGATCCATCGGAAATTCCGGCGGTGAAAATGGACGATTTTTCGATGCACCAGATTCCTACCTCTAACCTGCTGCGCGAATTGCAGGAAACTTGTGGGGTCGAGGTGCGCGTGCTGGCGTGCCAGACGGGGCCGTTGCCGGAGGAAATCTGTCCGGGGCTGTCAGCACCGGTGAAGTCGGCAGTGCCGCAGGCGGCAGAGTGGCTCATGCGGGAATACCTGGCGGGAACGGGCCGGCCGCCAAGAACTCAGCTCGATGCAAGGAGGAACGAAGAAGCGGTAAATCCGGCAGCCTGCGTGGAGGCCGGACGCGCCTGATCCAGCTAGTTAAGGACCAGACCAGGCTCATGCGATAATCAACCACGGAAACTATTTTCGTAGGAGTGGAAGACTCGACATGGCAAGGGACGGAAACGGCGATATAACGCACGACTTTCTGGGAAGCGCACAAGTCTTCGCCTCGGCGGTGGAAGACGTCGTGGAGCAGCAAATCCTGGAGGAGAGCGCCGGCAAGCAGTTCACGCTGTCGCAGTTCAAGCTGTTAAAGATGGTAGCGCTAACCGATGCGCACACTATCAGCGATGTGGCGCTGTTTTTGGGAATCAGCAATGCGGCCGCCAGCAAGGCCGTGGACAAGCTGGTCCGCCGCGATTTGCTGCGGCGCGAAGAAGGGCAGCCGGACCGGCGGGAAATTTGCCTCTCGCTGACCGAGTCCAGCCACCAATTGCTCGCCACATATGAAGAAAAGAAGGAACGCAAGCTGGCCCAGATTTTTCGCGGATTCTCCACCGACGAACTGAGACGCGCGGCCCGGCTGCTCGACCGGTTGTCGGCCGAGCTGGTGGATCACCATAACAATCCCGATGAAGTCTGCCTGCAGTGCGGAATCTATTTCCGCGATCAATGCCTGGTACGGCAATTGGCCAAGCGGAATTGCTTTTATGTGCGCCGCCGCCAGCCGAAGTTGACGCATCCCGTGCCGGCCAATGGATCGGCCGACGGGCCGCAGGCAGTCGAAAGCTGAGGAAAGCCAGGCCGGCGATTCGATTGCGGATGAGTCCACGCTGCCCTTGCAGGCGTAAAAGAGCTGCGCCAAAACAGAATCAAGCAAGACTTTTCTTCCAATCACTTTTCCTCAAAATCAAGTTCCTCGGGCCAAGTTTCTTCGAATCGTTTTTCTCGGGAGTATTTTTTCTTGGGATCATTTTTCTTGGATAAGGGCCGAAATAGAAGGTCACAGGGATAGGTGATTTAGGTCACTGACCCTGCGTGATCTCTGTGCGATAAGTCGCAACTGGATGATGCAAGTCCGGCGGCGCTTTCTTAGTGCTTGTTACTAAGATGCCACAGGCGCGGCCGCGACGTCCGGTTTCACGCCCCCTCAGGGCGCGAAACACCGGAGGTGGCAATGATAAGCGCGTTTGTGTTCATCCACTCCTTCTTTGCGAGTCTGTGCCTCTTATATGTGTATGGTGCGTGGGCAGACCGGCGCCGTGTTGTGTTCACCGGCTTGTTGACCCCCCGGCCCGCGATCGAGCACCGTACTTCCTTCTTTCTTACAGCGGTTCACTCCGGGAAAGACGACGACATGATGGGTACCGGAGGCCTTCGAAAAACCGCTAATGGCGGGAAACCCGGAAAAGACCGATGGTCCATGGCCAGCGATTGGGTGGCCCCAGTGATTGTCTGGTTTCTCGTTATCACGATGAGTTTGGCCATAGTGGGCTTCCTGCTGGGCGAGAGATAGCTTCCCAGAAAGCCCAGCAATACGGCGGATGCCATGGTCATAGTTGTAATTGGCGACATGGAGACGGGTGCCGTCAGCGTCGGCAGGCTCTTGGCAGAGTCTTTGGGGTGGGAGTTTGCCCTCGTCGGCAGTCTGGACGCGCCTGCCCGCCTGAAGGAGCCCTTCAGCGACGGCCCGCCGATTGCGCAAATCGAGACACTCTCGAAGGCGATCGATTGTTCAATGCGCGAGTGGCGGGATTTGGTGATTTCGTGCCTGAATTTGACGGAGAAGGATGGGCGGCTGCTGCGGCAGAAACACCCGGCGGCCAAGTTTGTGCACCTGCGGCAAGCAGAAAAGACGAACCATGCTCTGATCTCCGATCCGTGCACTGTTACCGGATCAGGCCTGGCGGCAAAGTGGTCCACGGCTGCCGAAAGCGATGGCAGCGTACTCTCGGTAGATCCTTCTGAAGGCGCAGAACGGATCCTGGGAGTTGTGCTTTCTACGCTGATTCTCAGGCAAAGGCAATGCAAAGTTTCGGTTGCCTAGCCGACTGAATTACTGTGCAGGTGGCAAAGCGCGGGGCTCGGAATGTCAGTCGAGGAGGAATTATGGTGATCGGGACGATCGTATTGACAACAGTGCTGATAGTCCTACTCCTGACCGGAACGATGTACTGCCTTTTGAAGCGCTAAGCGCCGTTTCCAGCCCGTCAATCGGGTCGGGAAACCCGCTCAAAGGGCCAGCCAAAGCTGGGGTTGCGGGCCTGAAAACCAGGCCCTCGCGTCGATTATTGGTGCTACAAGCGAACGTTTTTCTGCTATAGTTCCGAGTCCTATGTCGGCTACGGCCAGAAATCCCATTAGCCCGTCTTCTCCCCCACCTCCGCCGTTGCAGTTTCCCTCCCTCTCACGAAATCAGATTCGAGGATTCTGGGCGTCGTGGGGAGGCTGGACTCTCGACGGCATGGACTCTCTTATTTATGCGCTGGTTCTGGTGCCTTCGCTGCGCGAGCTTCTGCCGCGCTCGGGTATTGCCGCGACGAAGGCGAACATCGGCTACTACGGAGGATTGCTGTTCGCGCTCTTTCTGATCGGCTGGGGGATGGCGTTTCTTTGGGGCCCCGTGGGCGACAAGTTTGGGCGCGTGCGGACCTTGATGATCACGATCTTGTGGTATTCGACGTTCACTTTTCTTAGTGCCTTCGCTGTGAATGTGTGGCAGTTGGCTGTTCTGCGGTTTTTGGCGGGGATCGGAATTGGCGGCGAGTGGGCAATGGGCGGGACTTTCGTGGCCGAGGAGTGGCCGGAAGAACGCCGGCGCTGGGGTGCAGGCTTCATGCACACGGGCTACTACGTCGGCTTCTTTATTGCCGCAATCGCCAACTATGCGGTCGGGATTCCATTTGGCTGGCGGGCGATGTTTGCCGTGGGTGGATTGCCGGCGTTGTTGCTGGCGTGGATGCGGCGCGGCGTTCATGAACCGGCGCGCTGGGAGGAAGGGGAGAAGGTGATGCTCGCGTTGGCGGTGTGGGGCGCATTTGTGGCGATTTTCTCGTCGCAGTGGCGGCGGCGCACGATTTTGAATTCGCTCTTGATGCTGGCTTCGATTTCCGGCTTGTGGGCTGGAACGGTGTATGTGCCGACGGCAATCACGGCGCTGGCGGAGGCGGGAGGGCGGTCCCCGGTTCAAGTGGAACACCTGAAGACATTCGGAGTGATGCTGGTCTCGACGGCGACGATCCTGGGTTGCCTGGTAATGCCGTGGCTGGCAGAGAAAATCGGTCGGCGGGGCACGCTGGCGTTTTTCTTTGCGATGATGGCGATCTTTATCTGGCTGACCTTCGGCAAGGTTTTCTATCTTGGGCCGGCAGCCTTCTCATGGTTCTTCGTCTGCCTATTCTTCCTGGGCTTTGGAGGCGCGAATTTCGCGGTTTATACGTTGTGGCTGCCGGAGCAATATCCCACCAGTTGCCGGGCGAGCGCGTTTGCGTTTGCAACCTCGTTTGCGCGCTTTGGCGGGGCCGGAATTACCTTTCTGGTTGGAGCGGGCGTGCGCCATTTCGGGTCGATCGGGACTCCGGTGGCGATTACAGCGGTGGCGTTCGTGATTGGTCTATTGTTGATTCCGCTCGCAGCGGAGACTCGCGGCGAGGCGTTGCCGACCTAAGCGACCAGTTGCTCCTGCCGCCAAAGGGGCATTCGATCGCTGGCCCTTTTCTGCATCGCTAAAGCCCCGCCCGCCGCGTCACTCAAAGCCTTGCCTTGCCTGGTACCCAATCCCGCTACCTCAAAATGAACAAATTCACGCGAGTTTCCTCGACAGAATCGGCCCGGCAAGTGTGATCGGGGTCACTGACGGGGGTGACCGGGGTGGTTATGGTTCCGAAGTTCGCCATGCAAGATCGGCCGAGGACCGTTTTTCCCAAGCGACGCATGCGTGTTGAAGTACGTCGGGCGTCGAAGGTCACGAGCGCGCGGCGGGCTGTCACGACGATTGCCGTCTGCCCAAAGGTAGCGCTGGCGAAGTCATCTTGTGGTATAAAGCGTGCGCACTTATCCCGCTGGGATAAGCGATCGAGGAGGAACTATGGCCCCAACCAATGTCGAGTCGGCGAAGACATCGAAGCAGGAGGTTGCCACGAAGTCGGGAAGCGGGGTGTTGGGGGTAATCCTCATCGCGGTGGTGGTAATTGCGGCCTGGTGGCTGCTGGCCACCAACCACATCACGAGCATCTGGCAACAGGGTTACGATCCGCTGGGACATTGGCAGCTTTCGGCGCTGGTGGCGGCGCTGCCGGTGATTGTGCTGCTGGGGAGCCTGGCCCTCTGCCACATCAAAGCACACTATGCCGCGCTGGCCGGATTGATTACGGCGCTGTTGGTGGCGACGGTTGTCTTTCATATGCCCGGGCGCATGGCGTTGACAACCGCGGTGTATGGCGTGGGCTATGGGCTGTTTCCGATTGGCTGGATTATTTTGAACGTCATTTTTCTTTATCGGATGACGCTCGAGACCGGGCGGTTCAAGGTGTTGCAGGAGAGCATGACCGGGATCACGCAGGACACGCGGTTGCAGCTGCTGCTGATCGCATTCAGCTTCGGTGCATTTTTCGAGGGCGCATCGGGATTCGGAACGCCGGTGGCAGTGACGGCGGCGCTGCTGATTGGACTTGGGTTCCGGCCGTTGCAGGCGTCGGGCCTGTCGCTGATCGCGAACACAGCGCCGGTGGCGTATGGTGCGCTGGCCACGCCGATTATCGCGCTGGCGGCGGTTACAGGCTACAGCGAGATCGTACTGGGCGCACAGGTGGGGCGAATTCTGCCGTTTTTCTCGGTGATTGTGCCGTTCTGGCTGGTGACAGCCTATGCCGGATTCAAGGGGATGAAGGAGATCTGGCCGGCGGTGACCGTAGCAGGTGTGACCTTCGCGATCCCGCAGTTTCTGGTTTCGAACTATATCGGGCCATGGTTGACCGACATTATTGCGGCGGTGTGCTCGATGATCTGCCTCATCCTCTTCCTGAAGTTTTGGCATCCCAAGCAGATTTGGGGGCACGGCGGACCGCAGGAGGGAGAGCAGCGGGCAGCGCGGGGATCGCATGGCTACAGCCGCAGCGAGGTGGTACGGGCATGGTTGCCCTGGCTGATCCTGAGCGTGTTCGTGTTCTGCTGGGGAACGTTTTTGGGGAAGAAGATCATGAATACGCCGGAGAAGGTGTTCCCATCGATGAGCACGTGGCACACCTTGCCGAGCAAAATTACGAACCCGCAATTCCCCGTGAACGGCCTGGATAAGAAGGTGCAGCGCATGCCACCGGTGGTGGCGAAGCCATCGTCGGAGGCGGCGGTGTTTGGGTTTAACTGGCTGTCGGCGACTGGATCGGGAATTCTATTTGCGGCGATTATTTCGGGATTTGTGATGGGGCTGTCGGCTTCGAAGATTTTTGTGATGTGGTGGCAGACGCTCTGGCATGTGCGCTATTCGCTGATGACG
>Ga0187772_10001464_pt1 | contig 11231 bp, 10 predicted proteins | sample 0116_SJ02_MP15_2_FD_133137 | JGI IMG/M metagenome (GOLD analysis project Ga0187772, IMG submission 133137) | Tropical peat soil microbial communities from peatlands in Department of Meta, Colombia - 0116_SJ02_MP15_20_MG | ecosystem: Environmental > Terrestrial > Soil > Wetlands > Peat | place... | reverse complement strand
GGTTGCGCGGTTCCTGGTGGTGACGGAAGCCGGATTTGGCTTCGGTTTTCTCGCTGCGGTCATCGGCTATCTGCCGTTCATTTACGGCGCTTTCGGCCGACGCGAAATCGACATTTCGCTACTCGACGCTCGTGCGGGCACGCCGCCGACCGCTGGCGAACTGCTGCGTCGCCACTCCTATACAGGCGGCAAAGAAGCACTCCGCGAACTACTGAAAAATTGGGAGAACTGGAGCGCGGAACTGCTCGAATCGCATCTGTCTTATCCCGTTCTGGCTTATTTCCGTTCGCAACACGACAACCAGTCCTGGATCGGCGCTCTTACCGCGATTCTCGACACTTGTGCGCTGGTCATTTCCAGCGTGGAGGGCGTTTGCGCCAAGCAGGCGGAACTTACCTTCGCCATCGCCCGACACGCCGTCGTCGATTTATGCCAAGTGTTCGGCGCTCCGCCGCGCACACCAGAAGAGGATCGATTGCCTGCTGAAACTTTAGAAAAACTGCGCCTCAAACTTCGGGAGCACGGCGCGAATCTGGTTGCGACGCCCGAAGCGGACCAGAAACTTCTTGAGCTGCGCCGGATGTACGAGCCTTACGTCTGTGCGCTGGCCCGTCATCTCAACCAGACGCTTCCGCCGTGGATCCCCGATCATAAGAGCAAAGACAATTGGCAAACCACGGCGTGGGGACAAGTTTCCGGCGCGATCAAGCAAGAGACCGTTTCTCTGGTGTCCGACGATCATTTCTGACGGGTGAACCCGCGTAAGAAACGAGAGCCCCCTTCCGAATGCCACGGCCCTTGCCCTGCCAAAATTCCCTTGCGACAATTGCGCTTAGCCTACATCCAATGCTTTTCGGCCACACCATCTCGCCTGACGGAGAACGCACATGAAAGCTATTCAAGTTCACAAGTTCGGCGGTCCCGAGGTACTGGAACTTCACGAAGTTCCCACGCCCAAGCCTGGGGCTGGGCAAATCCTCGTACGCGTGCATGGCGCAGGCGTCAATCCTTACGACACGTATATGCGCGCCGGCACTTACACGATAAAGCCCCCGTTGCCGTATACACCGGGCTCCGATGCCGCCGGCACAGTGGAAGCTGTGGGCGATGGCGTGAAGAAAGTGAAGGCGGGCGATCGTATTTATACGGCGAAAACGCTGACGGGCGCGTACGCCGAATGCACGCTGGTCGATGAGACGCAGGCGTATCCATTGCCTGCGAAAATCACGTTCGCGCAAGGAGCGGGTTTGTGGGTTCCCTACGGCACCGCGTATACCGCGCTTTACCACCACGGCCACGCGCGTCCCGCAGAAACGTTGCTGATTCACGGCGCCAGCGGGGGCGTAGGCACGGCCGCAATTCAGTTTGCGCGGGCCATGGGAATGACTGTGCTTGGCACCGCGGGTTCGCCACGCGGCACGGAATTGATCCAGAAGGAAGGAGCGCATCAGGCCTTCGATCATTCCAAGCCGGAGCATGCTGATGAAATTTTGAAATTCACGGGCGGGCGCGGCGTTGACATGATTCTGGAAATGCTCGCCAACGTGAATCTGGCCACCGACCTGAAGTTGCTCGCTACCAATGGCCGCACGGTGGTTATCGGCAACCGCGGGGAAATCACCATTAATCCTCGGGAGCTCATGATGCGTCGCACGACCGTGTGTGGATTTAATCTGTGGGCCGTCACGGAAAAGGAAGTCGCCGAAATTCATGCGGCCGTTGCGGCGGGCTTGGAGAATGGCACGCTGCGGCCCATCGTTGGCAAGGAAATGCCTCTGAAAGATGCCGCACGCGCACATCAGGACGTTCTGGCGCCCGGAGCTTTCGGCAAAATCGTGCTGGTTCCGTAGCGGGCTAGGATTTTTGATCTGCTGCCAGTAAAGCTTGGCCACTACACAACCATAGCGTGTCGAACCCGGGATGGCTCTAACTGTGAAACACCTGCAACAGAATTCCCGCCAGGGCGCCGCCTAATACCAGCCATGCTGAGTTCACTCGAAAACGGCTCACTAACACCAAACTGACCACACCTAAGACGACCGCCGGAACATTCACCAGCGCCGCGCGCGCAAACTGGAAACTCACTTCGGCCATCAACGCGACCGCGGCCGCGTTCACTCCGTCGAGAAACGCACCGGCTATCGGCGATTTGCGAATGCGCGTCAAAAATTTCGCGGTGACTCCCACGAACACAAACGCCGGCAGAAACATTCCCAGCGTCGCCAACGCCGCGCCCTTCCATCCTCCGAGCAAATATCCGATGAACGTCGACACGGTGAAGTACGGCCCCGGTGTTGCCTGGCTCACGGCGATTGCGTCCAGCAATTGCGCGTCCGTCAACCAATGCAGCCGCGATACCAGGTCTGCGCGCAGCACCGCAAGTAAAACGTAGCCGCTACCGAAAACCACGGCACCGATCTTCAAAAAATAGAGAAAGACCGGCAGTAGTCCCGCGGCACCACCCGCCGCCAACACGCCGAAGCCCGGCGCGGCGATCGCTTCGAGCTTCGATTCATGGCGCGCACCGCTGACCAGCATCCAAAACACGCCCGCACAGATCAGCAGCGTGATCACATTCAAACCCAGCACCGCCAGCAAAATCACGCCCACGGCTAACATGACCAAGCCCGCATTTTTCAGCGCGACTTTCGCCAAATTCCACAGCGCTGGAAGGATCAGCGCTACCACCACGGGTTTAATGCCGAACAGCAATCCTTCCACTTGCGGCAACTTCCCGAACTTTTCGTATGCCCATGCGAGCGCCGCCACCATCATCGCCGAAGGCAGAATGAAGCATATTCCGGCTACCACCAGTCCCGCTAATCCAGCGCGCACTTCACCGAGATAAATGGTCAGTTCCGTGGAACTTGGTCCTGGCAACAGATTCACCGCGCCAAGCAAATCCAAAAACCGTTTGCGACTCAGCCATTTCTTTTCGCGCACGAAACGCTCTTCCATCATCGCGAAATGCACGGGCGGCCCGCCAAAGGCCACGAAGCCGAGGCGCAGGAATTCCCTGGCGATGTCGGCCAATCCTGCTCGTGCATCTTGCATGCTGGCTCTCTCTTCCATCGGTCTCCCGGCGGAACTCAATTCTAGTCAGGTCTGTTGCGAATCCCGCTTTCTCTGAATACCGCAGGCCAGTCTAAAGCCTGGCCACTACACAACCGGCGACTACGGCCTCATTTCTTCTGTCGCCTGCGCTTGGAATCCTCCAGAGTGTCCCGTACATGACAGTGGCACGATTTTTCCTTACTCTAGACTTGTCGCGTGCATAGCCATGACTACTGTCCTTGAGCCACAACCTGCTGCATCGTCCACCTCGTGGATCAAAGGCCTGGTTGTAGGCGTACTTTTCACCGTGCTCGGCATCGGTCTGGTGGTCTGGGTGGTTACCGGCACTGGCCTGCTGCATCTCTTGCGTTCGTACGCCCACGGCTCGGTCATCCACATCGATCAACCCACGGTGGTTCGCCAGATTCAACAATTACAGCGCCTGGAAACGGTGCGCTTTTCCATGGACAAAATCATCTCCGGCGAACATGAGAATCCCTATCTTCCGAAATTCCTCGCGGGAGACCGGTTGCTCCTGGTGGTCCACGGCGACGTCATCGCGGGCGTCGATCTCAGCCAGCTTCAACCGCAAGACGTTTCCATACATGACCGCTCGATTTCCCTGCGCCTTCCGAAATCGCAAATCCTGGTCACGCGGATCGACAATTCCAAGACGCGCGTCTATTCTCGCGACACCGGGCTGTTTTCCTCGCCAGACCCCAACCTCGAAAGTGACGTCCGCCAGGAAGCGGAACGCGAACTTCAGGAAGCCGCGCTGCAGGACAATATCCTGAAAACCGCCGACGACAACGCGCGCACCACGCTTACCGCACTTTTACGCTCGCTCGGCTTCAGCAACGTAACGTTTATCTAGCATTCTCGGATTCTTCCGCCCATACCACCACCCGCCGAGCAGCAGCGCGTAAAACGGCCCGTACACCAGCCACTGCATCTGCGGATCGAAGTGGAAAATGCCTGTGATCCCGTAGCCAATCAAAACGTTGTACGACAAGAATTGCAGCACTGTTAGCATCAGCCAAGCCGGATTCGGGAAAAAGCACAGCAGCGGCACTATCCATGTGAAATACCAGGAATAGCCGTTCGGCCCGAACGCCAGAATTGTTCCAATCAGCAGGTAGGCGGCCCAAGCCGGCTCGGCTTTCTTCCACGCCAACCAGAACGCCAGTCCCCAACTCGCCGCGATGCCCACAAGCGCCGGGATTCTCGTTTTACCTCCGGTCATCCAGTCGATCACCGTGTACAGACTCGCGTGATAATTTTTCCAGGTCGCTTCGTAGTAGCCGAGGTTGGCTCGAAACATCTCTAACGCATTCCAATACGGCGCAAGCACCATCAGCGCAGCTAAAGCTGCAAAGCCCGCTGCCCACCATCCTTTCTTGCGTGGCCAGCCGGCGCGCCGAATCCACACCGGCAACAGCACCGCGGGAAATAGCTTTGCCATGGCTGCCAGCGACACCGGGACGCTGGCCAGCGCCGGCCACTTCTTCACCAAAACCAAGCCGCACACGATTCCCAGCACCGCCAACACGTCGTTGTGCCCGCTGCCGGCAAATTCCACGATCACCAGTGGATTCCACGCATAAATCGCCACACGAAAATCGCGATCCTCTGCGCGACGGAACATCCACGCCAGCAACAAAAGCACCATCACATCCGCGACCGCAAACGGCGCCTTGAATTGCGTTGGCCCGGGAAACCATTTCCACGCTGTGCGAAACAATAATTCCGTTGCCGGCGGATAGATCGCCGGCAACTCTCGACCGGGCATGATTTCGTAGTTGTAATCGCGCAGCTTCGCCAGACGCGGATCATTCGGCGCAATTCCGTAAGGGTTCCAGCCTTCGGCTTGCACTTTTCCTTCCCAGCGGTAGCGCTGCAAATCATCGGAAAGCGTGGGCAACATCGGCCACAGCGTGGCGCGGAATACAATTGCGCCAAAAATGAGTAAAATAGTGGTGGTGCGTGTGGCCGGCGTTCTTGTGAATCCGTACAACGCAATCAGGTAGAGTATGCCTGCGGCCAATCCCAGCTCGATAAAACCGATCGCATGGTTTTTCAGGTAATACAGGCTGTGCATACGCAAATAGGCCGCTTCTAGCGCGACCATTGCCAGTACCAGCCAGTAAAAGTTCCACTGTTTTCGAATCTGTTTGGACGGCGTGGGGAGAGATTGCTGAATTGTTGAACCTGGCTTCATTCCTGCTCGCGGCCCATCACGGCCCGTTGCGTCAATACTGGCATCGACTCACCGATCGCACTTTCAGCGGCGTTTATCATGCCAACGCGTTCGATCTGGCGATGATGATTCCGTATTTCCTCGTGCTGTTTATCCTGGCGATGTACGGCATGCATCGCTACAAACTCCTGTACGACTACTTTGCGTTCCGGAAAAATGTTCCGGCGACGCCTCCGCCGGTGACGCAATGGCCAAAGGTTACCATACAGCTTCCCATCTTTAACGAGCGCTACGTGATTGAGCGGCTGGTCGACGCGGTTTCCCAATTCGATTATCCACGCGAGCTCATGGACATTCAGGTCCTGGATGATTCCACGGACGAAACCCGCGACGTCGCCAGTGCCTGCGTGGAACGGCACGCGGCGCGGGGCTTGCCTATCACCTATATTCACCGCACGAGTCGCTCGGGGTACAAAGCAGGTGCTCTGGAAAATGGCCTGCACACGGCCCAGGGCGAGTTCGTGGCCATTTTCGACGCGGACTTTATTCCTCCTACCGATTTTCTTCGCCGCACCATTCCCTACTTTCTCGATCCGAAGGGCGGGGAAAACATCGGCATGGTGCAAACCCGCTGGACTTACCTGAATGGCGATTATTCCCTGCTCACCCGCGTGGAGACCATTCTGCTCGACGGCCACTTCGTGATCGAGCATGGTGGGCGTTCCCGCCGCGGCACGTTCTTCAACTTCAATGGCACTGCGGGAGTTTGGCGTCGCGCCGCGATCGACGCCGCCGGCGGCTGGGAGCACGACACCCTGACCGAGGACACCGATCTCTCGTATCGCGCTCAGCTCAAGGGCTGGAAATTCCTCTATCTTCCGGAAATCGAGTGCCCCTCTGAATTGCCCGTCGATATGAACGGCTTTAAGGCGCAGCAAGCGCGCTGGGCCAAGGGCCTGATGCAAACGGCCAAGAAAATCCTGCCCAAGGTGTTTCGATCGGATGTGCCGTGGCAAGTGAAATCGGAAGCGTTCTTCCATCTGACCGCGAACATTTCGTATCCGCTGATGGTGCTGCTGTCGACGATGCTGCTGCCCGCGATGATCGTGCGTTTCTATCAGGGGTGGTTTCAGATGTTGGTGATTGACCTGCCGCTGTTTCTCGCGTCCACCTGTTCCATCTCCAGCTTTTATCTGGCAGCGCAAAAAGAGTTGCGTCCCAAAACCTGGTTCAATACCTTCCTCTATTTGCCGTTTGTCATGGCCACCGGCATTGGATTGAGCGTGCGCAATGCGCAAGCCGTTCTCGAAGCTATCTTTGGTAAACAGTCCGAGTTTGCGCGCACCCCGAAGTTCAAAATTGAAGGCAAGTCCGGCACCTTCGCCGCGAAGAAGTACAAAAACAAATCTGGTTGGATGCCCTATCTCGAAATTGCGCTTGGCCTGTATTTCGCGCTCGCCGTGATCTATTCCATCAGCAACGAAAATTACGCCACCGCGCCGTTCCTGCTTCTTTTCGTGTGGGGTTATTTGTACACCGGCTTCATGTCGCTGAGCCAATCCTGGTTTGCGCATCTACGTTTCGGCGTGAATGCCCCCGAGATGCGCCCCGCCTCCTCTGGCGCCCCCGGATTCTAGCCAGCTAGGAAGAGAATCGCCGACAGTTCTATTGCATAAGACGGCGCGCCGCGAAACAATATTCCTGTGGAGGATCCTTCGATTACTCGCCCGCGTCTGTCGCTCGAAGAAATCGTCAACAGTATCACGCACGGCATCGGGCTGGTGCTGAGCATCGCGGGATTTGTCGTATTGTTGATTTTCGCCATTCTGCGCGGGGGAGCCAGCCACATCGTGACTTGCTCGATTTACGGTGCCACGCTCATTTCCCTGTACACCGCCTCCACGCTGTACCACGCGGTCGTTTCGCCTCGCGCGAAGCACGCGTTGCACATTTTCGATCACTCGGCGATCTACCTGCTCATCGCGGGCACGTATACGCCGTTTCTGCTTTTGTATTTGCGAGGGCCTTGGGGCTGGTCGTTATTGGGCGTGGTGTGGGGCCTGGCTTTCGCGGGAATCGTCTTCAAGTTTTGGTTTGTGGACCATTTTGAATTTGTTTCTACGGCCATCTACCTGGCCATGGGCTGGCTGGTCATCATCGCCGCCAAGCCTGTTCTGACCCATGTGCCCACGGCCACCCTGCTTTGGCTGCTCGCCGGAGGGCTGTTCTATAGTTGCGGCGTCATTTTTTATGCATGGAAGCGCTTACCCTACAGCCACGCAGTCTGGCACCTGTTTGTTCTCGCCGGCAGCGCCTGCCACTACTGCGCAATTCTGCGCGCCGTGCTGCACACACCTGCTTAGCCTCAGTTTTTCTTGGTAGCTGTATTTGACGTGGTCTGCGGTTCGTCCACTTGCGCCTTCACCCAATGCGTATCGGGATTGTATTCCTGCATATCTCTTGCGAGTTTATCGGTATCCTTGCCCAAATCTCTTTCGTACACCACGCCATCAGCACCTACGATGAAAGTTATGACGCCCGAAACGCGGTACTCCGCCGGAAACGCCACAAACGCAGAGCCACCGGTCATCTTTCCGTCCGTTACGTAATCCTTCTCTCCGCCAGGCCCGTTTTTCCCCTGTTTGGTCAGAATGTGGAAATAGTAGCCGCGAAAGGGAACCGCGTTTCCGCTAGGATTGTTCACCACCGCCTGTGCGATCAGCGGACCGATCGGGCTTTCCGGCTGGCCATTCTCGGAGTTCCAATACAAACCATCCTGCTTGCCGGGGTCACTGTAAATCTTTGACGCGTACATGTTGTTTTCTTTTGTGTAGTACTCCTTTTGCGCTGTCGCTAATTCCTGGCAAATGTGGATCGCGGAAGTTTCGTTGAAACCGATGCGGCGGTACAGAATTTCCTGCTTGCCGGCCGCAGTATCAAAGAACCACGCGTTGCCCTTGTGCACGATGGGAATCGGATAAGGCCAGTTCCGCGCGCCGATATAGATGGTGACAGTCCCGTCGGGCTCTTTCACCAAACGGCTCATTTCCTCATACTTCTGCACGAAATTTTCGCGGTGCCGCATATCCTCGGCGGAATCACCCGAGCTCACCACGTCCTTCCCGTCTGGACCCAGCAATTGCAGCAAGGCGGTTTCGTCGTTTGCCTTGGTGGCCGAATACAGAGCGCGGCACGCTTCCGCTGGCGACGAAAACGTCTTTTGCGCCTGCTGCTGGGCATCGCTACGCATCGCCAACAGACCTGTGAACAGGAACGCCGCTACGGCCCAGGTCGTCAGCGTTTTTCGGTTCAATTTGTGCAAGTCCGATTTCAAGCGCGCCATACGGATTCTCCTTTTCGCTTTTCCGATTCTTGCGAACCGCTCTAACGCTTAGTGGTGGCCACCACCACCGCCGCCGTGTCCACCGCCACCGCCATGAAATCCGCCGCCTGCAGAGCCGCCGCCGTGGAGGCTGGAACTGCCACGCATCGAATAGCTTCGCGACTCGCCGCCATGGTCATAACCGCTGAAGGCGCCAGAGTGCATGCTCGATTCATTGTGCCCGGCAGGAGCGTTGTGAGCCGAGGAGGTGTAGCCGCGTGCTGCGTTGCGATCTCCTTCGAACGGCCGTGGGGAAGCGCCCGGGCGGTTGTAGGCGTTTCCGCGTGCGCCGCCTTCGAATCCGTGTCCTGGCGCCCCTCCATGTGGTGCGCCTCCGCGCGCGTAGGCCGGCGCGCCCGGACCGCCATGACCACCGCGGTAGTACACGTTGCGGTTATAAAAGGTCGTGCTGTGCGAGCAGTAGTGGGCCTGGTTGTAGGTTACCCAATGGTTGTGCCAATCGAATCCCCAATGGCCCCATCCCCAGCCAAATCCCCCGAACCACCCGATGCCAAAGCCGATGCCGAACGAGAGAAACGGCCCGCCGCCGAACCAGATGCCCGGATACGGATACCAACCCGGCCAGGCCACGATCGGTGGTCCGTAAACAATCCAGGGGTTATACGCCGGTACGTACACTACGTCTGGCTGCGCGGGCTGGATAACGATGGTCGATCCTTGCGTCGTCACCGTCTGTTGCTGCGTGCTCTTGAGATTCCCTGCGTTCTCGGCTTTTTGCCGCATCGCTTGCACCGCATCCATCACGTCTTGCGGCTGATTGTAGTAAGCATCGCCGAGCGACGAGGTCCACGACAAATTCTTGTCCATGTTGCCGAGCACGTTGGGAAACGCGCACAGAGCCTTCACGCTGGGGTCCCACGACATGTTGTTGATCGCTTGTCCTAAGGCGTCACCCTTCAGGTCCGGATGCGCCTCCACCCAGCGGTCAGCCTCCACCACTTGTTCGGGGAAGGTCGACGCCGCCAGGATTTGCGCCACCAGTGAGTCTGGGTACAGAGCGATGGGCGCCACCAGTTGCTGCAGTTGTTCCGGCGTCTGCGCCGTATACGGCGGTCCCTGTGGCGTCTGCGCCGGCGGCGGTGTCTGCTGGTCCTGCGCGCTAACGTGATGGAGCGGCAGGGTCACAAACAGCAGCCCCACGGACAGCACGAACACCAAGCTTCTCTTCCACCATTGCTTCGGTGAAGAACCCGCGGGTATTTCTCCGCGACTGTTCATGTCTCGACCTCCTGTGCATGCGCACGCCAACGCCACGCGAGGGCTCACTCGTTCTAGCTATTAAGATGAAATTGGAAGGAGTTCAGTTTCTGTTATTTGCAGTACTGGGCCACTCGGCGGGTTACTGTTTCGCCGCGCCGTCCAGCCAACCGTCCAGTATCTTATGTATTGATACACCTTGCCATTATTTCTGCTTCACGCCACACGGCAGCGAGGCATTGTAGGATCAAGTAGATTCGAGCCGGACAAAACTTAGCTGCGGAGCCACCATGAAGCCTCTCCTTCTCTCGGCCCTGGTCCTGACTTTTGTTTCTCTTCTGGCGGCGCAAAACAATTCTAAAGAACAGACTCCCATGCCCGTGGAACAGGAGCCTCATCACGCGGTTGTGCTCAAAAATGATTTCGTGATTGTCATGCATGTGGTCATTCCCGAGGGCGGAACCACGCTTTATCACATTCACGCGCACGATCGCGCCACCGTCGACCTGACCACTTCGAACATTTCTCAGCAGAACCTGCATGAACCCGAGGGTCCGTCAACTCCCACCAAGCCTGGAGACGTCTCCGCGCCTACTCTCGGTGCGGCGCCAACGATTCATCGCGTCCACAATCTCGGCCCCGGAACCTTTGAGGTTTTGGACGTGGAATTTCTGCAGCGCCCGCAGAATTCATCTAGTGAGGCGGGGGCTGCCGTGGTCTCCGAGAATCCCAGCGCGCGCATCTACAGGTGGGTGTTGGCGCCAGGCGCAACTTCGCCCATGCACACGCATATGCGCCCGTACCTCATTATTGCTGCCACGTCGATGCTATTAAAAATGGCCGCTCCGGACGGCCAATCCATGACCCACGAAGTGAAGGCCGGCGATTTTCACTGGATCGACGCCAAAGTCACGCACTCGCTTACGAATGAAGGCACCACGGGAGGTCAGATTGTGGAGATCGAATTGAAGTAGCTGCGTCTCAATGCTTCGCCGCTTCTTCCAGCCAGCGGTCCAAGATGTATTGATACTTCGGCTCGACGTCGAGGAAAGTTACGCCCGCCCCGACATTGGGAGTGGCGTAGACGATGCGGGCTTTTGACTGGAAGGTGAGATCACCCGCGAAAATCTTGACCAGGATCAGCGTCCCCGTGGGAAACGGATTCATCATGTCTAGATAGCAACCGTACTTGCTCAATTCCCCGACGCGCGACGCTACGCGCACGTCCGACTGCTGCTCGTACAATTCCGCGCTGGCAATAAAAATGTACCTGGGTGTGCGGCGCCTTTCCTGTGCCATAGGCCCTCCAAGGCAAGTCGTGGCCGGTTTTTCCCATGGTAAGCCCGGCGTTTCCCTGTCAGTCCATTTTCGAGTACCCTC
>Ga0187772_10001463_pt1 | contig 11234 bp, 8 predicted proteins | sample 0116_SJ02_MP15_2_FD_133137 | JGI IMG/M metagenome (GOLD analysis project Ga0187772, IMG submission 133137) | Tropical peat soil microbial communities from peatlands in Department of Meta, Colombia - 0116_SJ02_MP15_20_MG | ecosystem: Environmental > Terrestrial > Soil > Wetlands > Peat | place... | reverse complement strand
GACGAACGATCCCGTGGACTCGCGCATTGCACGATCAAGCATAATGTTGCTGAAAAGCATGTTTTCGTAATACAGCCCTGCGCCGAGGCGGATGATCGTCTTGCCCGTGGCCTTTGGATCCCAGACCAATCCCAATTGTGGCGCGCAATTCCGGTACGGCTGGCGTACTACGTTGCCAAATGGAGTAAAGGCGCTGTTCAGTCCCGCAATCGCAGGCAGATCGCTGTCGGTACGGCCGGTATCGCGCTCCCAGCGCAATGCGGGAGTGAGGGTGAGCGTGGGGGAATATTTCCACGTGTCACTGATGTAGAGGCCCAAGCGGTTGTCCGGCCCGAAACCGCCGGCGGGATAGCCGAGCGCCGACTGCGGCGAGGAAAACCCTTGCCCGTTTCCTACGATGACCTGTGCCGCCGTGAGCGAAAGCGCGGTGGGGTTACTACCGAGACCGAACGCGCTGGCGTAGACCTGAGGATCCGCCGCGAAGGAATCCGCAAATCCGCCTGTCTGGATGCGGTTGTAGCTGAGACCGAAGCGCAGGACGTGATCGCCCATGACCTTCGTTCCGTCGTAGCGTAGCTCGTAGTTGGACTGCAGCGTCGCTTGCGGCGCAAGGGAATTCGGCCCGGTCGTGAAGTCGCCGATGTTGATGCTGACCGGATAGTTTGCGAAGGGAAGGCTCGTTGCGCGCGTGGCGTCCTGAATGTGGTTATGAAATCCGAGATACGACAGGCGCACGGAGTGCGTGATATCGTGCGCCTCGAAATCGGCTCCGATGTCTGCGTTGCGCGCGTAACTGCGGCTCTCGTAGACCTGAAAGCTGGAAGGGGAAAAAGTGTCGTTGATAGAATTCTTGAAATAATTGAAGCGGCCAAAAGCAGTCGCCGTCTTGCTCAGAACGTAATCGAGGCGCGCCTGCAGCAGGTCTTCTTCAAACGGAGCGCTGTACGACCCTGAGTACTGCGAGAACGGCGGAGCCACCGAGACCGGGATCGTCTGATGCTGGGACGTGCGCTCTCCCGAGAAAAAGTAATACATCTTGTCCTTCTCGATCGGGCCGCCAAAGCTGCCGCCTTCTTCATTGCGCTGATAGGGTGTCGGAATGAACGTGCCGGTCGTGGGATCGAAAGGTTCGACCAGCTTCGCTGAGAGAATTTTGCTGTCGCGGAAGAGCCCAAACGCTTCGCCGTGAACCGCATCCCCGCCACGCCGCGTGGTGATGTTGACCACCCCAGTCGAAGTAATATCGTTCGACGCACTCAGCGTGGAGTGCTGCACCGACAAGGCCTGAATGCCGCTGATCGGAATCGCCTCGGTCGTGGTGCCGACGGTCTCGTCGCTGATGTCGGAGCCATCGACAGTGATGCGGGAGGTACGCCCGAAACGTCCTTCGAAGGAAATTGAGGAGTAGCCAACCTTACCGGGGCCGAGGTTGGAGCCCTGCTGAATCTGCACACCCGGCTCAACCTGTGCGAGATCGAAAAAATTGCGGCCATCGAGCAGCAGGCCGGGAACCCAGTTCGCCGTCGTGATGGATTGTATGGTGGCCTGTTCGGTATTGACGTGCAATTCGCTGGAGCCGGCGAGCTTCACGCTGCCGTCAGTGGTAATGTTCGGCTTGATGAGCAACAGTAAATCCGCCGTCACGTAACCCTTGGCTTCGACATGCACCGTATAGGAAGCCGGGACGAGATCTGTGGAGTACCCGCCTTGATCGTCGGCAACAAGTTTTGCAACCTGAGCAGAAATGGTGGAGATCGTCACTTGCGCGCCTGCGATCGGGACACCCCGAAGGTCTGTCACTGTTCCCACGATCCGGCCTTGCGGGGCAGTCTGGTTGGTCTGGGCCGGAGCCAGCGCCAAAAACAGAAAGGCCCACGCAGGGACCAGCGCCAGCCGGCCAAGCCGCGACCCGGCGCCGGAGTTCAGCCTCAACATCATCCACCTTCCTTTCAGCATTTTTCCCAAGATCTCATCCACCCGCAGCAGCCGGGCCCCGAAGCACACCCTTTCTTGCCGGACTCGGCGCCTTACCGCCGCTTTCCAGCTACTCTCGCTATCCTCATCCGCGTTTTTGAAACATACCACAGCGAACTCGAGGCCGCGGAAACACGTGATATCCCCGCTTTGCAGAACTGGCTCAAAGCGCGGCGTGCTTTATGCCACACGCCCGCCGAAAACTGCAGGTCAAAACTCCGACTTGACCGTGTAATACCCGGCGCGATGGCGCACGCGATACTCGGCTGCGCCGGGAACGCCCGTCACTTTCACTTCGATGCGGCGGAACTCGGAAAACGAAGTGCGCTGCGAAGGATAGTACGCCAGCAGGTACTGCGTCCGCAGTTCATCACTGATTTTACGAAAAGCGTCGTCCAGTTGTCCCGGATTGGTCGAGTAATAATATTTGCCCCCGGTATCCTCGGAAAGCTGGATCAGTGCGTGCTCGCCCCCAATCTCCCGTCCAGCGCTATTTTCGATGGGAACGATGATAATCGAATAGACCAGCGCTTCGGCTTCTTCGGCGGCGCGCAGGGCCTCGTTGTAGTCGATCCGGCTGGCCGTATCTTCTCCGTCGGTGATCAGCACGATGACTTTGCGTCCCTTGCGGCGATCGAGAGCCCGCGAAGCCACAAAGATCGCGTCGTAGAGCGCAGTCGCCGCGCCCAGGTGGATGTGCTCGATGTTCTCATCAATCCGCTTCAGATCCGGAGTGAAACCGGGCGGCGACTCATGCACGACTTCGCTGAAACCATAGAGGGAAATAGCGTCGACCGGCCGCAGAATGGCGTGAGCGAAGCGCTTGGCCGCCGCCTGTTCAAGCGGAAGGTCGTGGCGCGTGCTGAGGCTGGTGTCGATTTCCAGTGCGATCGAGATGGGTAGCTCCGACTGCTTATCAAAAACGGAAATCTTCTGCGGTGTGTTGTCCTCGAGGAGCACGAAATTTTCTTTGGCGAGGCCGGCAATGGGAGCGCCTTGCGCGTCGGTGACTGTCACAAAAACATTGACGAGGTTGACGTCAACCTTGAGGGTCGTCGCCGGGTTCGATTGCTGGGCGGACTTGCCCGCATCAGGACGAGCCGGATTCTTCGAAGTGGAAGCCTGCTGCGCCCACAGGCCGCAGCCCCTGGGCGTGCAACCGCAGACGAGCAGGGCTACGGTGAGCAGACTCGCGGCGAGTTTTCTCATCGAGTACTGGAAATTATACCTGTCTGAAGTGGGCGCGCCCCACGCAAGGGACCCAGTTCTGCTGCTCTCCGCCGGTTCTGCACGAGGGACGGCGCCGTCGCGCCGTTCACTTAGATGCCGGGGGTTCGGCCGGGCTGCCTTGGAGGGAAGAATTTGCGCGGGGAATTTCCGCCGGAAATGGATCGCCGTCGGCCCAAACCGCGCCGTCCTCGAAGTGCTCTTTCTTCCAGATCGGCACCGTGCGCTTGAGCGTGTCGATAAGCCAGCGGCAGCCGTCAAAGGCGGCAGAGCGATGAGCGGCAAAAACTGCGATCAGAACGCTCGTTTCCCCGATCTCCAGCCGACCAAGCCGGTGGACAAGCGCGACATTGCGTATCGCGAAGCGCTGCGTCGCCTCCGTCGCAAGCTCCTCGAGCTTCGCAAGCGCCATCGCCTCGTAGGCGTCGTAGTCAAGGTACAGAGTCTTGCGATTCCGGCTGTGGTTCCGAACAATGCCGTCGAAGATAACAATGGCCCCGTCTTCCGGCCGCTCCATCGCAGGAATGATGTCGTGCGGCACGATGCGCTCGCGCACCAGACGGACGAAAAGCTGATCGCAGGACCCTCCGCTTACCGGCGGCAGCAGCGCGATTTCATCGTCATGGTTCAGCTTGCGATCCGGCGCCGCGTACTGTTGATTGACCGAAAGGGCAACAGACGGCAGAGAATCTTTCAGGCGCGGAATTCGGGCCTCATACTCATCGAGGACATCGCGGATCGACGCGCCCTCGCGTACGTCAATCACATCAGAGGATTTCCCCACCAAATCCCGCAGCATCCCGAAGAAAAGCACGCGCACGCGCATAGTGTCAAAGGTAGTGTATCGCGGAGAGGAAATGCACGGTCGAAGGCAACAAACGACTAGGAGGCGCGGCGCGTGCCGCCAAAAAAATGCCAGCCTACGAGGAGGCCGGCGGGATAACAACCTAGGATAACTCTCAGGCTCGCGTGGTCAGAACCGCGTCGTGCCGAGGTTCCGGCACGATTGTCGTCTTGGTGGTACCGACATCCGGCAGGGAAACCCTGAGGGCTTCCTCGATGGTCTTCACGTAATGAACGCTAAGGTTCTCGAGCTGCTCGGGTGTGAGATCCTCGTCGACGTTGGTCTTATTTTCCGCCGGAAGAATCACATCGCGTACGCCGGCCCGCTTCGCGGCGAGCACTTTTTCCTTGATACCGCCAACGGGAAGCACGTTTCCGCTCAGCGTGATCTCGCCGGTCATGGCGATCAGCGGCTGAATGCGGTGTGCGCTCAGCAGCGAGACCAGGGCGGTGGCCATCGTCACGCCGGCTGAGGGGCCATCCTTCGGAATCGCGCCCGCGGGCACATGAATGTGGATGTCATGGCTGGCGAAGAAATCCTCCGGCACGCCCAGCCGATCCGCATTGGATCGCACCCAGGTCAAAGCGGCCTGCATAGATTCCTGCATGACCTGGCCGATCTGCCCGGTCATGGTGAATCCGCCCTTGCCCTTCATCGCGTTGGCTTCGACGAACAACACGTCGCCGCCGGCTGGCGTCCAGGCCAGACCCACAGCGACTCCCGGCCGCTCGGTCCGTTCGGCAATTTCGCCTTCGCTGCGAATCTTGATGCCGCCGAGGAATTCCTGAATCACCTCTTTGCTGACCACCAGCTTCTCGTGCTTCCCTTCGGCCAGGCGGCGCGCCTGCTTGCGGCAGATTGTTCCGATGGTGCGCTCCAGGTTGCGTACGCCCGCCTCCCGCGTGTAATGGCGGATGACGTACCGTACGGCCTCTTCCGGAAATTCAATCTGTTCCGGTGTAATTCCGTTTTCGTCAACCTGCCGCGGAATCAGGTACTGAAACGCGATGTGAACCTTCTCTTCTTCCGTGTAACCCTGCAGCTCGATGATCTCCATGCGGTCGCGCAGAGGCTCGGCAATGGGATCGAGCATGTTGGCCGTCGTGATGAACAGCACCTTCGACAGATCGAACGTGACGTCAAGGTAGTTGTCGCGAAAACTGGAATTCTGCTCGGGGTCGAGCGCTTCGAGCAGCGCCGACGCAGGATCGCCGCGGAAATCGCGCCCGACTTTATCGATTTCGTCGAGCATGAATACGGGATCCTTGGTCTCCGCGCGGCGGATGCCTTGAATAATTTGCCCCGGTAGTGCGCCAATGTAAGTCCGGCGATGGCCGCGGATTTCCGCTTCATCATGCACCCCGCCAAGCGACAGGCGGACGAATTTCCGTCCCAGAGCCCGCGCAATCGACTTGCCGAGCGAGGTCTTGCCCACGCCTGGAGGGCCAACGAAGCAGAGGATCGGCCCTTTCATGTTCGGCTTCAAGCGGCGCACTGACAGATAATCGAGAATCCGGTCCTTGACTTTCTCGAGATCGTAGTGGTCGTGATCGAGAATCTCTTTCGCTTTGGGAATCTCGATCTCCTGGCCCGAAGTTTTGGCCCAGGGCAGCACGGCCAGCCATTCGATGTAGTTGCGGGTCAGCGAGTAGTCGGCTGCCATTGGTGACATGCGCGACAGGCGTCCCAATTCCTTGAGCGCCTCTTTCTTCACGTCATCGGGCATGCCCGCTTCTTCAATTTTCTTCTTCAGGTCTTCGACGTCGCGCTGGCCCTCGTCCTGCTCGCCGAGCTCCTTCTGGATGGCCTTCATCTGCTCGCGCAGATAGTATTCGCGCTGCGTCTGCTGCACCCGGTCCTGCACTTCACTCTGAATCTTGTTGCGCAGTTGCTGAACTTCGAGTTCTTTTGCGAGGTGCTGGTTGATCTTCTGCAGCCGGACGAGAACGTCGGTGGTTTCAAGCGTGTCTTGCTTGTCGGGAGTCGACAACGAGGGCAACGACGACGCGATAAAATCGACCAACCTGCCGGGCTCGTCGATATTCATGGCCACCGTCGAGAGTTCGTCGGAGAGCGTCGGCGAGCCAGCAACGATTTGCTGGAAAAGCGTCAGCACGTTGCGCTGGAGGGCTTCGACTTCTGATGTTGGCGCCGGCGTCGAGCCTTCGGCGATCGGCATGTAATACGCCCGCATGAACGGCGAGAGCTGCGTGAACTCGCCCAGATGCACCCGCTCCAGTCCTTCGGCAAAGACAAACAGGCTCTGGTTGGGCATTTTGACGACTTTGTGAACCACGGCCGAGGTGCCGACCGTATAGAGATCCGTCGGCTGCGGAGTGTCGACGCGCGCCTCGCGCTGCGCCACCACGATGATGGTCTTATCCTCGCCCAGCGAATTGATTAACTGAACGGAACTTTCCCGCCCCACCGTCAACGGCAATACTGCATGGGGAAACAGAACCGTGTCCCGTACCGGGAGCACCGGAAGGGCCCTTTGATCGTTCATTTCCTTATGTTTAGGAGTCCGCTCGGCGGGCGTTTGCTGGCTCATGATTCTCCTTGAGTGTAACTCGCTCAAGTTTAGATGTGGCTGGTTGGGGAAAGGTTTCAGACCCCATTCCCCCAGCCTTTTCAAAGATCTCCGAATTCTAGTCCGGCTCGACAGGCATGGCACCATGCCTAAGGTGCCGAGGCTAACGCGGCAAATGAGCGATGGCAAGCACTAAATCGCTAAGGCGTAATTCGGAGGGCGGGCCGGGCGCCGCGAGGTGCTGACCCAAGGCCAGCCCTAGAACAGGCGTACCCAAGCGCGCTGCACGCGCATGCGTCAGCCATTCGTCCTCAGCCGCTGAGATCCGATTGAGATGAAACGATTCTTAGAATACGTGCTTCGCTTTGTCTCCCCGTACCACCATTTCCTGCAGCACTCTCTCATTCGCTGTATTCACCACCACGACGGTCTCGGAATGATTCGCCGCCTGCGCCAGGGGAACCAGCGTGCACTTTACCTTCACTACCACGGTCCTATTTCTTCCGTGCTCAAACACCATTACATGATCCTGCCCTTCCATCGTGTGGCGGACCACATAGTCTCCAGCCGGCAGCAGCACAGATCCGACGCGCGTTGGCTCGCTGAACGTAACGTGGGTCACTTCATGGATTCCCAAGTTGTTTTCCTTGGCCACGGCGATCGAACACAGCGCCAGCACGCAGACAAATAGTCCTATAGCTCTCAAAAAGCGCATAAAGTTTTCCTTTCGTAATGTCGGTCGATAAGTGGATAAGAACATTGCCGGCATCCGGAAAAAAGTCTAGAAGAGAACCGTGCAGGGGAATGTGCTCGGAATCACAGGCATGCCCTGTGAGTGTAAGAATGAAAGCGCGTGGAACCGCCGCTATCGCGCCCAATCAGGCTGACGGATAGACTCCAAGAACCTTGACGAAGTCGGCGACCTCGGCCAGATGGCGCAGGGCATTGCGAGCCGGTTCGTCGTCGCCGCGGAGAAAATCGACGTAGAAAACGTACTCCCAGGGGCGGCCGCGCATCGGGCGGGATTCGATCTTGCTTAAACTGATATCGCGCAGCGCGAACACGCTCAGCGACTTGAACAATGCGCCGGGGACGTTTTTGACCTTGAAGGCTATCGACGTTTTGTCGGCTCCTCTGGGAATCAGGCGGCGATAACCCGCATTCCCCTGCATCTGGCCGCGGCCACCCGCTCCTTTGCGAATCAGAAAGAAGCGCGTGAAGTTGCGCTTGTCGTCCTCAATCCCAGCCCGCAGAATCCTCCCGCGGTATTCGCGCGCAGCCTGCCGACCGGCAATTCCCGCCGCATCTGCTACGCGATTCTCGGTGACATGCTTTACGCTTCCCGCTGTATCGTAGAACGGCACAGCTTCAATTCGAGGGTGCCGGCGGAAGAAGTCGCGGCACTGGTCGAGTGCGACCGGATGCGACAAGACCTTGCGCAGGGACGCGAGTTTCACCCCGGGAGCGGCGATCACGTTGTGGACGATACGCAGCAGGTACTCGCCCTGAATGAAGACATTGCGCGCCACCAGAAGATCGGCATGCTCAGCAACAGTGCCAGCCAGCGTGTTCTCAATCGGGATGACGGCCGCTTCGGCCGTGCCCTTCTCCACGTGATCAAAGACCTCGACGGACCGCGCGCACGGTACGACCGTGCAGCGTGGCAACATCCGCTGCGCGGCTTCGTGGCTGAACGAGCCGCGTTCGCCCTGAATGGCAACTTTCATCGGTTAGACCTGAACAGGGCAAGTTATCTGGAAATCGCGCGCAGGGCAAATCGGCAGAGCGGGCCGGTCCTAGGCTGAAGCTGGCACAAGCCAGGAACGGCGCTTTCGGTATTGCCTCGATTGCATCCAGGATTGGCGTTCGCCGCCTATTGGCAGGGCGGAGCCACTTCATAGTTCACGCACTGGGAAGTATCCTTGCCCACGTGCCACAAGGTCGACATATCTTTCTGGTCGGCGAAGGCATTGAAGTAGAAGATCCAATCGAAGCCGCCGAAACCGATCGGAGTTCCAAAGCCAATCTCGTCGGCCTGCGTGTTCGGGTTGCAGTTCGTCCCGTAGTACAGATCACCGTCGAAGGGATACGTTCCGGGATTCGTCACTGAGACCTGCACTGCCTGGTAGCTCTGGCCGCCCGTCGTGTACCAGCAGCCCTGGAAACTCGCTCCGGGATTGGGCGTGGCATCAATTTTCAACGTAAACGTGGTGCTGGAGGAAACCGTACCCTCGCTCGCCGTTACATGAATGTATTGATATCCCGAACCTGTGACGTATTTCCCGACGCTGATGGTCGCTGTGGAGCTTCCGGATCCGGGCGCGGCAATGGTGCTTGGACTGAAACTCATCTTCAAGCCCTGCGCTACCGGCGCAGTCAAGGCCAGGGAGTGATCGAATCCGGAGGCAACCGTCGTCTTGACGGTAAACGATGAAGAGGTTCCAGGCTCCAGGGTTACAGTCGACGGCTGAAGCGTCACTGTGACCGCCGACGCTGTGGCCTGCGCGACCTGAAGCGACGCGCCCGACACGCTGTCTCCGACAAGCGCCGTGAGACTAACAGTCGTTGAAGCGGTGACCGCGGAAGTCGAAATAAGCGCTGTGGCGGAGGTTTCACCCGCCGGAATATGCACGCTGACCGGGGCCACAGCGACATTGGCGTTCGAACTCTGCAACTGCACGCTCACGCCGCCGGAAGGCGCCGCCGACGCCAGTTCGACCGCAAGCGCGGTGGAGGCGCCTCCGGTAACTTTGCCTGGGCTCAGGGTTACGCTGGCAACTCTCGGGGCAGACGCATCGTTTCGCACAGCTGCCAAGCCTGACATTTTTCCGGAGTTCAGAGACTGAGTACCACTGCCGCAGCCTGCCAGGATCAATAACAGGGCCAGCAGTCCGGCCCGCAGTGAATTGGAATGTTTTCGAGGGAGCACGCCAACACCTCTAGCACGAGAATTACGAAGCGGCGATTGAGCTCATTCTGCCACCGGAGAGGTGAACCCGGCGAAATCGGAAGTGCATTGCCGGCTTCGGCAAAGGTAATCGAACGTCGGTTGGGCGGATCAGGATGCCGTTCGCGCGTCTTCGCCGGGTTCCTCGTTCTGGTCGGTTCCGGGGTCTTTTCTGAGGTCTTTTCTCAGAACCAGCGCGTCGACTCCGTTGGAGTAATAACGGGGCCACGTTCGGATGACGTTGTAGGCGTGCCGCTTGTAGAAAGAAAGGGCAGACAGGTTGTCGACGGCGGTTTCCAGGTCGACTGCCAGCGAGCCGCCAGCCCGCAGCCGTTCCTCTGCCGATTGAAGGAGGAGCGATCCTACTCCCGAGCGCCGCGCCGGCCAGATCACGTCGATGGTGATCACGTGCCCCGTGGGCCCATCGTGCACCACGATGAATCCAACAATTCTGCCAGCCGCCGCATCCTCTGCCACCAGCGTAAAGGAACCCCGGCGGCGCATATAGAACTTCAGTTCCTGACGGGAATACGAAATGCCAGAGGGAAAGCACTCCTGGTCAATGCGCCACAGGATCTCAAAGTCCTCGGGCTGGGCGTCACGGACGACGGTGGGCACGACGTTATTGTAGCGGCCAGACGGTTATGAGACGGTAAATCGCCTCACTCGAGGCCGCTCAGCCAGCACATTTGCGGAGGCAGCGCCGGAAGCCCTCTTTTCCACAACGGACTCCTAGAATCCAAGGAGAGAATTACGCGGCAGAGACATTTGCCCTCTTGCCCTAACCGCAACCTCGGACGTACCATCGACATCAAAGGATGCGTTGTGGCGCGTCTGGTCCTGATTGACGTTGTGGTCGCGATCGCGGTTCTGGGGATCTGGTATCTCCTGTTTGCCGCCTACAACCGGCGCAAGGGCGCTGAAGCCCTGCGCTGGGTGCAATCTGCCTGTGCGGGTAAAGGGCGTCTTCTCGATTCGCACTGGCTGAACAGTTCCTGGCTTTATGCCCGCCTGCAGTTCCCTTCCCGCAGCTTTGAAAATGCCCACGTGACCATGAAATTCCGCCCGCGGTCGCAGCCCGTGCAGTGGCTGCTCAGCTGCTGGCGAAAACAGAAGGAAACGTTAACGTTTGAGGCTGACCTCGGCGGCTCGCCGAGCTTTTACCTCGAAGTAGTGCGACATCGCTGGTGCGCCCATAGCCGCGGGATCAAAAGCCCCCGCCAGAGCGATCGTGAATGGGACATCTACGAACCCGGTCCCATCATCCTGACTACGCGGAACGCCTGGAAGGAAGCTCCGGCGGCGGAGTTGCATGCCCTGATGCGGGTTCGCCAGCAGGACGTTCTCCAAGTCCGCTTCCGCCCCGATTCACCGCAGTTTTCCGCCACCATCGCCCTCGACGCACTCGACGATCCCCGCACCGCCGCCGGTTTCCTGACCACTCTGCGGGAACTGGCCAGCGGGGCCTCCGCGCACCGGCAATAACGCCAATAGCCGCGGATCCGCAAAGCCATCAGCACGATCACAATTCGGCCAGAGACTGCTGTAATTACACACACCGACCATTTATCAAGTAGACTGCGCTCATGCCTCGCTCGGGATCCATCCACCTGTTTCGCTTCGCTGGGATTGATCTCTTTCTCCACTGGTCCTGGTTTCTGGTGGCCGTGTATGAAATCCAGAGCCGGGCGGGCAGCTACTCCTCGGTGACG